>Ga0209317_1000871_pt1 | contig 31601 bp, 27 predicted proteins | sample RifGroB2_FD_183994 | JGI IMG/M metagenome (GOLD analysis project Ga0209317, IMG submission 183994) | Soil microbial communities from Rifle, Colorado, USA - Groundwater B2 (SPAdes) (version 2) | ecosystem: Environmental > Terrestrial > Soil > Unclassified | place: Rifle, Colorado | collected...
AGAATTTTACTGGAAAAGGCGTTTTGCTTTTTAAGCAGAGCTATAATCCTTCTTGGGAGCTACTTCAAAATGAAAATACTAAGGAGGAACACTTGGTGTTGAATGGTTACCAGAACGGTTGGGTCATGTCGGACATTAACGACAAGGTTCAGGGGAAAATTATATTTCGAAAGCAGTCAATTTATAACCTTGCAAATATAGTTTCACTTACGATCTTGATTGTCCTCACCACCTCCGCCATTCTGCTGTCATTATATAAAACAAAGTTCAAACATGAAACAAATAAGTAATTTTGTGAATAAAACCCATTTCGCATTTTCAATACTTTATATTTCTTTTTCATATTTTTTTCCATCCTTACTAATTTTCAGGCATAAATATGCCGCGTACTCAGCGTTTATTTTAATACTCTGGTTTTTCAGTCGTATCAAGGTTTCCTATAGTAGTTATGTGTTACTTGGTGCAATTTTGTTTCCGTTTGCATACATCGCAGATTTTTTTAAAAACGATACACTTTCTTTATATCTTAGTTCTATTAGTTTGTTGAACTTTATTTTCTCTATTTTGATAATCATTTTTGATTACTCAAGATACTATTTGACTAATTTCGAGGGAGAGCATAATAAATAGATGTTTATTGGTGGACTCGATGATCAGATAAATTTAATTGTTTGGTCTTTAATATCGAAACCATTTTTTTCTTTTGTTAACGATATTTTTTCGAGTTCCGAAGCGTTGAATGCCACATTTCTTGCGTATTTGAGACCTTTGGATTCCAACGAACCCCTTGTTTGGTTATTTATATCAATGTTCGCTTCACTGGTAGGCTATTGGTCTAATAACATTTTTGTTTTATTAACATTAATTTTAAATTTGTATTTTGGCTACTCCTTTTTTAAAAAATTCAAATACGGTATAGTATTTTCGTTAATTTTTACTTTTAGCTCTTATTTTTGGCTTCATCTTGGAAAGCACCCGGACTTAGGATTTGTATGGTTACTCCCAATTGCCGCAAAAAAATTAGATGGTGATTTTAGCTACTCGACGAAGGACACACTAATACTGGCTCTGTACGCCTTTTTATTGTCGTTGATATCTAATTATTTAGGTTTTTTTCTTGTGCTTTTTATAATTCTGTTTGCTTTGTGTGACCTGTTGCTGAAAATGCAGCGTATGAAGACGGTGGTGAAGTTTTGCGCGATTTTTCTTACGTCATACCTTTTATTAATAGTAATGGCTTTAATGCCGTATATTAAAATTAACTATTTCAACGCTTCCCCTCAAGGTTATATAAATCCGCTTAATAGATCTTTCGACGATTTAGTTTCATTTAGCTCCAGACCTTGGTATCACTTTATTCCCTCGCCTAAGAATCCAATATATAAGGAGTTTTCGCAGAGTTTAATTAGTAAGCTCGAGGATACAAAATATTTTCTTGCTGATGATTATTTCCAGGGTGAGCACGATTCAATGTTTTTTGGATATTTTTTTCTTGCCGCGTATCTTGCGATAGTTATTTATAACTTGCGTGAAGAGGACAAACTGAAAAACAACAGGGATGTGGTCACACACCACAAATATTTATTACTGGGGTTTTTATTATTCCTTTTCACTCTACCGCCTTTCTTTACTGTATTTGGTCAAACAGTGTTTACTCCAAGCTATGTTTTATTCAAAATAGTTCCTTTTTTTAGAGTTACATCCAGACTTTCAATATTTATACTACTTGCAGTGATACTCAGTTTTATTTACGGTTTAAAAAATATAACATTCAGAAATACCAGAGTTTTCAGTTTCTTAATGATCGTACTTCTGGCCGTGACATTAGTTGAAAGTTACGTCCCAGTTAAAATATATAAAAATGAGGGCACACCGGCTGTTTATAAATATTTGGGGCAAGCACCAACTTTCGATAAATTTGTAGTTTACCCGTACTCTATGACAAAAGAAGCATTGTATTTTCTACCCGAACATAAAAAAGACCTTCTTAATATTAGAGGGTTTAAGAATGCAGCCTATGAATCACAAAGTCTTACGGAAGGGTTAGTAACGGATGCAGGTTTATCACGGATTGGAGACCTTGGGGTGCATTATCTTTTGGTGTTTAAGAGTGTTTCGGTTGAGGATTTGACATACTTTTCGACGAATCGCAGGCTTGAGCTGGAAAAGGAGTTTGATGATTCTTATCTTTATTCTTTAACTGAATGACACTTAATGGTACGAGGGGGTGATAAAATACTAAGAATTAAATTGAATTACATTATTCAAAATGTTATTAAAATCAATTTTTAAAAACTAAATGAACTCCCATACATTTTCTCAATCTAAGTATTTTGATTCGAGGTGGTTTCGAGACACTGGTTTGGAGGCAACGCGTATTAAACAGATATTAAATTTGATAGGGTCGGGTTCAAAAGTTTTGGATTTGGGTTCCTACAATGGTGGCATAACAAGAAGGATTAAAGAGCAGGGTAATTATGTAGAAGCTGCAGATGCATCCGCAGCATTTGCCGACTCGTATAAAGGGTGGGGTATCCCTTTCTCCCAGGTTGACTTGGAGAGACCTCTACCCTATAAAGACTCGGAGTTTGACGTTGTTTTTGCGGGGGAGGTTATAGAGCATCTCGCGGATACTGATACTTTTATAAGGGAGATAAAGCGTGTTCTTAAAGGAGGTGGCAGGCTAGTACTGACAACACCGAATGTTGCGTCTTTAGCGAGGAGAGTAATGCTCTTGTTTGGTATAAACCCATACTTCGAAGCATCGTTTACTTTTCCCGGAGCAGGCATAGCCGGGCATCTTCGCTATTTTACTCCGTCTCTACTGAAAAATTATTTAACTTCATTTGGATTTAACCTTGAGTTTTTGGGGACCGACTCGGTTACACTAACCCCAAATTACGGAAGTGTTTTCTTGGCAAAGTTGTTTCCTAAATTTGGCAGATCCATAATTGTTGTGGGTATCAATGAAAAGTAAGCCAAAACCCCATAGTTTGATACCGCAAACTAGTTGTGTTAACATTCGGTTATCCTAAAAGAAGGGAGAAGAGAAATGAGTGATAGTAGGGTTGTGTCTGTATGTCCCAACTGCTTGCAAAATATTCCGGGGGCTCTTACCATTCGGGAACTTCGCCATCATCTGGACGGTAACTGTGTGAAAAAGAAGACCTATCGGAAGCAGCAGCAACAGCGGAAAATTCAACCCAAACTTCCGGGCGTGTAGTATCACTATAGACATCATCCGCTGTGGTAATGGTTCTCCTCCTATCCCTACCACAGTACCCCGGGGGCTAAAAAGACCGCTCAATCTTTTAGCCCCTTTTTCTTCCTGTTCCGCATACCCCTACTGCGATATAATTAATCCACAATGACGCAACTTAAGATATTTTTAATCTCTCTCGCGGTTTTTTTTGTTCCGTTTTTGATCCCCGGCTTTCGCAGTATTAACTCACTGGTAATTCAAAGCGAAGACACAGTACCTTCTATTTTCACAACTATCTCAATAATTAAAGACCGCACACTTTACCTCGATAAATATTATGTAATGATGAGGGACAGGTACCCGCACCCCGACGACAAAGATTTTCAAAAAGATCTGACACCCTTCTATTTAAGAAAAGTAGACGGACATTACATAACGGCTTTTCCGATAATCACTTCGGTCATCTCAATCCCTATTTTTGTGGTACCTCTTATTTTCAACATGCCGATTACATGGGGCAACCTGGCATTATTAAACCATTTGTCGGGTGCAATTATCATGGTTTTGGCAGGTTTGTTCATGTTCAAAACTCTCCGCGAGGGGTTTAATTTGGATGAGAGAAGAGCCGCTATTCTTACCGCCGTATATTTATTCGCCACCGTTAACTTCGCCATGCTTTCGCAGGCGATGTGGCAGCACGGAACACTACAATTGCTCTCTATTCTGGGTATTTACTTTTTCCTGAAGCACCAAAAAAACCAAAGTGTCTACACAAACATGCTTTTGTCAGGTCTATTTTTCGGTTTCGCTTTTCTGTCGCGTCCGACTGCCGGGCTCCCTATTTTATTAATCGAGTTTTATTTGGTTTTTACCAACTTTCACAAAACCGGCAATCTGTTTAAGTCGGCCGTATCATTCACTTCCGGTCTTGTCATCGCGGCCTCATTCTTTCTTTGGTATAACTCCGTTTATTACTACGACATCCAAAACCAGGGTTACTCCGACCAACTTTTCCGTTCGTGGCTTTCGCCGTTTCCCATAAGTTTTCTGGGAGTGTGGCTTTCGCCGAGCAAAGGAATTTTAATTTTTTCTCCGGTTCTGCTTTTTTCACTTTACGGTTTGTACCTTGCAGTAAAGTATAAAGTTGAACAGGTCAATTTATACAAAGTTTTTTCTCTCATCATCCTTTTGCATACGCTGGTAATCAGCCTTTGGAAGCACTGGTATGGAGGATGGTCGTTCGGATATAGGATGTCGAGCGACGTCCTTCCTTACTTTATCTTTTTAATGATTCCTTATATTAATTCCGTATATTTTGAAAAGACAAAGAAGCTTTTTTTCGTTTTATTCGGGTTGTCGGTACTAGTCGAAATCTACGGCCTACTATTTTTCGATGGAATATGGCACGCCGCCTACGACTTAGGCTATGAAAATACCTCGTGGCTTTGGTCTATAAAGGACTCGCAGTTTTTATTTGATATCAGACGGGTCTTGGTAAAACTTGGCTTAATGGCTTCCGCCTGTCCAAAGTGTTTATAGTCGGAAAAAAATAGACTAAAATGACCTCAATGTCTGTTAGACTGAATCATCTAATAATGATAGGATATTGTGCGGATCCGGCATATGCATCAGCAAGGTGAAAAATACAACATAATCTGCCTTTCGAACCAACTTTGGGACTATCCCCTCTGGACGAACAAAAAGCACGTCATGACAAGGCTGGAGAAGCTAGGACACAACGTGTTGTTTGTCGACCCCCCTATTAACACCGGGCGTCTCTTTATGCGTCAGGTACTACACGGCAAATGGAGTCTTTTAAAACTTCTCACAAAAAAACAAAAAACAGGAAACACGGTGGTCTACTCTCCTTTGGATTTTTCGCCCGCACACGAAAAACATGCGGAATTTCATGCCAAGTCTATTCAAAAAGCCACTAAGAACTTTTTTAACCCCGACCGTGCGACTATACTTTGGGTCTACCATGTTGAAATTGCGGGTATCGAGAATTACCTGAAATATATCGAGCACGATTTCCTTGTCTACGACTGTGTAGATAATTACGCGGGTTTTCCTAAATACAGCACTCCGGAGAAAAAAGAAGCTATAAATAAAAAAGAGCAGGGACTTGCCATGAGAGCCAATGTTGTTTTTTCAACAGCTCCCGGTCTGGTAAACAAACTTAAAAAATTTAATTCCAATGTTTACTTCACACCGAACGTCGGTGACTTCCCAAAATTTGCCGGCATCAAAGAACGCATAAAAGAATTTCCCGAGGATATAAGAGACATCCCGCACCCCATTGTGGGTTTTTATGGGGCAGTTGATGATTACAAGTTCGATAGGGAGCTTATGAAAAAGATCGTGACCGATTATCCGACATTCTCATTTGTTATCATCGGTCCTATCGCGTTAAAAGATAGAGAGGGATCGTTAGAGGAGCTCGGGTTGGGAGGACTGCCTAACTTACACTTTCTCGGCACCAAACCATTTTCCGAAATTCATAAGTACGTTGCCGCGTTCGACGCTACAATAATTCCTTACAAACTTAACGATTACACTGTCGGCGGGTGTTTTCCTGTAAAATTTCATGAGGGACTTGCAGCAGGATTGCCCACCATAGTTACCGACCTTCCGGCATACGCCCCGTTCGCCGACGTCTGTTACATTGCAAAAAGCTACAACGAATTTTCTCAGTTCGTTAGAAAAGCGTTGGAAGAGGATGAAGACGAAAAACGAATCGCGAGACAGAAGGTCGCAAAAAACAATGACTGGGACGGAAAAGTCGAGAGAATGCTGAGAATTATCGGCGACCTAATAAAAAGATGAAAATTCTTTACACACACAACTCATCGAAACAGGGAGGAATGGAACAGCACGTTTTGGATCTTGTGAAAGGTATGCTTAGTGTGGGAAACGAAGTTTACGTCTGGTGTCCGGTTGGCAAGCCCGCGGATATTTATGAAGAAGTGGGGGCGAAAGTTTTCAGGAAAAGTATTTCTTCCGATTTCGACCGTGTGTACATCGACGAACTGACCGATTTTTTAAAAGAAAAACAGATCGAAGTTATTCATGCGCACGAACTAAAGGCAGCGGCCAATGCTCTTGTTGCGGCCAGAAATGCCCATACTCCGGTCAAAATAACCCACGTTCACACACCCATTTCAGAGTGGAAGATAAGTCCTACCAAACGCAAGGTAGACACCCTTTTTTACAGCTTTATAGTCAACCGTTTTTCGGACGCCGAGATCGCCCTTACTGAATCAAAAAAAAGGGTAAAAATAAAAGAAGGCATAAACAAAGATAAAATTGTCGTGATACCTAACGGCCTTGATATAACGAAACTCACCATCTCCCAAATTACCAAAACGGATTATGAAGAGGAGATAAGAAAGAGGTACGGGATAAACAAAAATGCTTTTGTGTTCGGAAATATCGGTAGGATATCCCGCGAAAAAGGACACGATATTTTATTGGATGCCTACAAAAAGTTTTTGGGCACCGACATGTATCACGCCAAGGATTTTGTTTTATTTATTGCCGGAGGAGGGGAGCTGGAAAGTGAGATCAGGCAGTTAGCTATTTCAAAAGGTATCGGCGATAAAGTTATTTTTACGGGAGAATTTCCTCCTGAGGACCTGGCGAAACTTTATTCTGCTTTCGATTTTTTCGTGTTTCCCACGCTGGCCGAAGGTTTCGGATTGGTGCTTATCGAAGCCATGTACTTTGGACTTCCTGTTATATGTTCGGACCTTGAGGTACTAAAGGAGGTTGCAGGAGACACGGTTACTTACTTCCGTGCCGGAGACCCCTCTGACCTTTCGGAAAAGATGATTGAGGCCTACGAAAAATATGTAAATAATGAGCAGGGACCCCATCTTCAGGGTAAACAAAGAGTTATCGAGCTGTTCACCATTGACGCTTTTATCAACAGCTATGTTTCTCTGTACGAAAGGCTGTTGAACAAAAAATGAAAATACTGATGTTAGGAAGATATCATCTGATGGAACACGGAGGCGGAGATAAAGTACAGATCGAGAACACCGCGTGTGAACTAAGAGCCCTCGGTGTCGATGTCGAGATTAAAACGGATGAGGATTTTATTCCCCAAAACTACGATCTCATCCATCTGTTTCAACTGGACTGGACGCCGGAGACCTATTTGTACGCCAAAAAGGCCTTCGAAGCCGGAAAACCCATAATTTTATCTCCCATACACCACAACATCGGGGAAGTGAAGAGATTCGACGACGAATACGTGTTCGATTTCCGCAGAGTTTCTAAGGTTCTTTTCAAAAACCAATTTCACCGCGACACCTTTAAAAATGTATACAGATCATTAACCGACCCTAAAAAAATTAAACCTACTATTTTAAGTGTCGCGCACGGATTTCAAAAAATGCAGAAGGAAGTGTTGGAAATGTCGCAGAAAGTTTTAGTTCAGACAGACCTTGAAACTAGGGACCTGGAAAAAACATTCGGAGTAAAAATAGACGCAATAAAAGTTCCTAACGGCGTTAGCAAAAATTTTATTGAACAGGACGCCGGGGGTGAGATAAAAAATCCGCTCAACTTAAAGGATTACATTATCTGCGTCGGGCGTATTGAACCTAGAAAGAATCAACTGAATATAATTTCCGCCGTCGAAAAACTGAGAAAAGAATCGGGAGAAGACTTGCAGCTCGTTCTTATCGGGGTGTCTACAGGATTAAAACACTTCGAGTACGGCAGACTTTTCAATCAGAAGAAAATTGAGAACACCTGGATCCACCACATTGAGAAGGTTCCATATCAAGAAATGCCCGCCTATTATCGAAACGCTAAGGTCGGTGTTAGCGCAAGCTGGTTTGAAACTACCGGTTTAACCAGTCTGGAAGCTCTTTTTTGCGGAGCAAACGCCGTCGCTTCGGGTGACAGGGCACACGAGTATCTAAAAGACTACGCTTCCTACTGCGACCCCGGCAGTGTGGATTCAATAGCAGACGCAATTAAAACCCAGCTAAAGGCCCCAAGACCTCAAATTGCCCAAGAATTAAGGAAAGAATATACTTGGGAAAAAGCCGCAGCCAAAACACTTGAAGTTTACGAGGAAGTTCTAAAAAAATGGCAGAAATCGCAATAATCGCAACAATTTGTATACTATCGTACGTACTTATACTCCGTAACCCGGATTTCGCGGTGTATGTTTTAATTTTGCTATCCGTCCTTCTACATAAGGAACTTTTCAGTTTTTATAGGTGGGATCTGATGCCTATCAGAGCTTTCATGTTGGCAATTCTCGCCGCGGCTTTAACGAAACTCGTAATGTGGCTTATAAAAGAGAGAAGTTTTAAACTGCTTTTTTCAAAATTGAAAGACCCGTTGGTAGTGTCGTTTGTTCTTCTTTGGCTCGTCCGCCTGATATCACTGGTTAATTCGAAGAACATCCAATCCTCTATCTTTCTGTTGGGATTTTTTACGACTTCGGTCGCGATGGTTCTGCTCGTTTATTTTTCGTACAGAAACCGTCCCCACCAAATATTAAAATATCTGCGTTTTTATATATACACTGCGTTTGTGTTGACGTTGTTCGGATGGTTCCAGGTCTGGCTTTATCAAACTAAAGGGGTGATAGTCGGTGCTTTGTGGAACATTCCGGGCAACTTGCCGCGCGTGGGCACGACCTTTTGGGACGTGAATCATTATGGAGCCTTATTGTCCGCACTTTTGCCTTTATTGGGGGTTCTAATTATTACCGGTAAGAGTTTAAAGGGTAGGGCGGTTGACACGCTGATGTTTATCTCCATGCTCGCCGCACTTTTGCTCACTAACAGCCGAACCGCGTGGATAATGGCAGGCGTTACCTTTTTAGTATTCGTTTCCACCCTTATATTCAGAAAGATAGGCACTAGGGGCGTTTTATATCTGTTTATTGCCTTGACCGTGGTCGCAATACCTTTTCTAAGAGAATACAGCATCAAATCAAGTCCGTTCAGAGCGCGTATAAAACAATATTTTCATTACCGCATGGATTCGTTTGACGCCCATTTTATGCTGTTGACCGGCGCGGGCCAGATCTTTGAGAAGTATCCTTTGATCGGGGGAGGGTACGGGTCGTTCTTCGAGCATTTCAGCAGTACAAAGATCGCCCCGACATATTTTAGCCGCGATCCCGCCGCTTTAAATACAAGAGTGCCTGCGCACACTATTTGGGGTGAACTGTTGGCAGAAACAGGTATCTTAGGATTAACGACATTCAGCGTTTTCGTGTTCTCCATACTCGCCGCCTTGTTGTATGGAGCCTTAAAATTAGAAAAAAAGAAAGAAATATTAATTAGTACGGTATTTTTTTCAACAATTGTCGGGTGGCTGACCGCGGGAATTTTTTATTCTTACAGCTCAGAATTTTTTTGGATAATCTTTTCGTTTATCGCCGCGTGGGGTGCGGGAACAGTTTATGACAGATACGGCAGAAATATTGTCTTTTCATACTTTTTCAGATCGGACAAAATAGTTCCTTTAGTACTGGCTGTTTTGGCCGTGGTTCTCATATTTTCTGGGCTGGGGGAGAATCATCTTATTCCATATGACGAGGCAATTTATGCCAAAATAGCTAAAAATATGGTTACCTCAGGCGAATATTTGGTGCAGGAATGGAAACCCCTAAGCATCTGGTACGAAAAACCGCCTTTGTATATGTGGTTCATGTCGTTATTTATGTCCGTCATGGGAGCTATTCCTTTGGCGGCAAGACTGCCGAGCGCATTGATGGGATTTTTTACGGTAATGATGATTTATTTCGCCGGTAAAAAAATGTTTAGCAAGACGGCCGGCTTTTTGTCTGCTCTCGTACTGTTAACGACCACTCAGTATTTATATTATTCCCGCGCCGCCATGACGGATGTGACCGCCGCCTTTTTTATTTCGGCTTCCCTTTTCTCCTACATTTTTGTGAGAGGAAAGAAGAAGAGTTTTTTGTGGCTAATTCCCGGTGTGTTCGCCGGTTTTGCAGTCATGACAAAAGGTGTTGTAGGACTTCTTCCTTTTCCGGTCATCATTCTATCCGAACTGTATCTTTTATTGACCGGCCAATCTAAATTTTCAGTTAGAGCTCTGAAACCGGTTTTATTTATGCTTTTGGGGTGGGCTGTGTTAGCACTGCCCTGGCATATTTACACCTACAAAATGTTCGGAATGCCTTTTTTAGAGCAGTATCTAGGATACCACGTGTGGGACAGGGCAATCACAGCCATCGAAGATAAAGGAAGGCCCTTCTTTTGGTATCTGGTCGTTCTAAAAGTGAGCATGCGTCTCTGGTTTGTGGTTTTATTGGCTGCTCTACCCTTTGCATTGTACAAAGTTTTCAAAAAAAGACGTGTTTATGTGTTTCTGCTCATTTGGACTTTGTTTATATTCTTCTTCTTTTCGGCGGCCAAATCTAAACTTGTCTGGTATGTGATTCCCATGTATCCCCCGCTTGCGCTACTCGTAGGAGCCTTTATCGATAAAGCCCTAAATTATTTTATGGGGCGGTTTAAGAGATTTGATACTTTATGGTTTAAAGCGGTAGCGGTCTTTTTGATTGTGGCTGTGTCGCTGTCGTATCTTTTTTATTATCGCGAGCTCGTTTATACATCGGACCTTACGGGCGCTGAAGCTGAATTGTTGCTCTCTAAAGACGCGCGTTTTGGAATTAAAACAAAGGTCTATATCGACCGCATGGACATTCCTTTGGCGATGTACTATACCGACGGCCCCTTTTACATCCTGGATTTTAGAGCCGACAGAGCCGATCGCGTGCCCATTCCGGTGTACGATCAACCGACTATGCTCCTTACAAAAAAGGGCAGGTTCAGTGAAAATGTTGTTGGGTTCAATTACAAGCCCGTTGTTGTTGAGGAGCGCGGCGACTGGGTTCTTTGGTATTTTATATCTCAGAAGGAATATGATTCTCAGGCAGTGCCTCCGGCCGTGGTGAATCCCTAAAGCGCGAGATAAAGTAAACAGCAGTTATTAACCCTGCAACCGCAGCTACCAGGTTGGACCAGGCTATTCCATACAAAGACAAATAAGGAACGAGTATTAGTGCGGTTATTCCGTAGGTGCTGAGTTTTACGACAGTCGCGGCGATAATGTACCCCGTTTTACTTTCAACAAAGAAAAGATTTTCTATAAAAGTGTGAATTGCCGATACCGCGGCTGCAAGAATTAATATGTCCAAAAGTCTCACCGAACCTGAGAACTTGTCTCCGAAGATCGTGGTTATAAAAAGTTCCGAACCTGTTATGGCTACTATCGCCAACGCAATAATACCGCCGGCTATTAAAACCGTTTCTCTGTAGTCATATTTTGTTCCCGTCAGCTTACGTGCGGCGTTTTTGGGCAGTAGAACGGCGAAAACCGAGAGCGAAACAAGTGAAAATAAATTGGAGATCTTGTTAGCAAGGGAAAGTATCCCCACGTCCCCGAAGCCTTTAGTGAATTTTGCGATCGCGTTATTAAGTGTTCCCCAGCTCTCATAAACTATTTGAGAAATACCCGCGGGTGAGGATTCTTTGAAAAGCGTTGAAACTCCCGCAATGTCGAGCTTAAGTCTTTTATTCTCTTCAGGTAAAAAGAAAAATAGAAACACCCCGGCGAAAATTGAAAGGGAAAAAACACCGAAGGCGAGATTTAAATCGGGGGTTACCGCGGCGGTAAAAAATAATGTAGCAAAGATGCCCTTAACTAGCTGAGGGATAGTATTTAAAAAAACCATCGATGCATATTTCTCAGCCTTTTGGAAATAAGCGTAGAAAAGGTAATTCATTGTGTAAGCCAGAATCCCGAGAATAAAAATTAGGGCGGTGGCGCTATCGTAAATATTTAAGATTTTAAGACTGATTATTGAGACCGGAACCGAAACTAAAAATTGAATTACTTTCAACGTAAATAAAGTATCGGACAGCTTATCGTTCTGTTCCTTTATTGACCTTGCAACATAGACCGAATTTGCTCCGAAATCCACAATTTTGGATATGGTGAGTAGAAGCGTCGACAATAATGCATACTTGCCGAATGTTTCCAGATCTAGGGTGCGCGCCACTGCGGTTAGGAACAGGAAACCAAGCCCGGCGTTGAATATATTTCCGAGTCCTACAAATGAGATCTTTCTTAAGGATTTAGTCGGCACAATCCTATATTATCATTTTGGCGGGGGATTAGAACTTTAATTCTTGCAGAGCTTTGTCTACGTTTTGTTTCCAGGTGCCGAATTTAACGCTCAATATTTTTTCTGTTTCAGTTGTGTCGAGATTTATATGCAGGGGTCTGGGAATTCCTGATTTTTGTGAAAATTCTTTTAGAGTTCCGGATTTAAGTTCAGAAGAATCGCGCCCTGACTTTTCCAGCACGTATTTTGCAAATTCGAAATGAGAGACGGGTTCACGGGAGACGACGTGAAAAACTCCCGTGTGGCGCCCCTCAATAATTCTGTTAAGAGCTTTGGCCAGGTCGTTGATATATGTCGGGGTTATTGTGTTGTCCGAGAACATCGGGTAAAGATCGTTTGTATCGTAAAGGTGAAGGACTGTGTGTAGCAGATCCTTTTTTGTATGTGCCGGTCCGGCGAACGGGTATGCAATGCGGACGATCGCGTACTCTTTTGAGATTTTTGTTAAAGCAATTTCTCCCTCGAGCTTTGTTATTCCGTACCAGCAAATTTTTTCAAAGTCGGAACTGTAATTTTCACTTTCGTAATACATACTACCGGGTTCTTCTTTTCCCGGAAATATAAGATCCGTACTTATGTGAATTAGAAAGATACTTTTTTTCTTGCAGATTTCTGCAAGATTTCTGACGCCGTCTACATTGATTTTCCAAACTGAGCCGTGTCGGTCGTTTCTTTGGGTTTCGGCTTTTTTAGTGTCCGTATATGCGGCAAAATTTATTACACACTCCGGACCGACTTTTGAAATATAATTTTCCACCTGTGCGGAATCCGTAATATCCATTTCCGTTTCATCCGGGCAATGGAAGTCATGAATTTTTCCCGTGTAATTTAGATAGTGTGTCCCGACGAGTCCGTCGGCTCCGGTAACCAAAACCCTCATATGTTTTGAATTTTACCTTAAACTTCGGATATATACACCGTACCGGCCGTGTTTGAATGATGTATAGAAGGATGTTAAACTGGTCTATAGTACGTTTAAATCTATATGAAAGGCATAATTTTAGCCGGAGGTTTAGGTTCGCGCCTCTACCCTCTGACTTACGCAACAAATAAACACCTCCTTCCTATTTACGACCGGCCAATGGTGTTTTATCCCATCCAGACTTTAGTAAATGCCGGAATAACCGAGATCATGATAGTTGTAGGAGGCCCCCACGCGGGTCATTTCATGGGTGTTCTGAAAAACGGTGTTGAGCTGGGGATCAAACATCTGGAATTCGCCTTTCAGGATACTGTAGATCACAACAAAAAAAAGATTGAGGGAGGTATATCCCACGCGTTGTCTTTGTGTGAGAATTTCGCCGATAATTCTTCCGTGGCGGTTATACTTGGTGATAATACTACCGATACCGATATGTCCGGCGCAGTAAAAAATTTTAAGGATGGGGCAATGATATTTCTCAAAAAAGTGTCCGATCCGAACAGATACGGCGTTCCGGTATTTGACGGCAACCACAAAATATCCTCTATTGAAGAAAAACCCCGTGAACCGAAGTCCGATTACGCTGTAACCGGTTTGTATCTTTACGACAACACAGTGTTCAGCCGCATAAAAACTTTAAAACCGTCTTCCAGGGGTGAGCTTGAAATTACCGACCTGAACAATTCGTATATTAAAGACGGCAAACTCGCATGGACGGAACTTTCAGGTTTCTGGACCGACGCCGGTACTTACGATAGTTTATTTGTTGCCAACGAGTATTGGGCCAAAAAACATTTATGAAAATTCTTATAACAGGAGGGTGCGGATTTATAGGTTCTAACTTTGTCAGATATTGGAGAAAAAAATATCCGGAAGATGAAATAGTAGTATTGGATAAACTTACTTATGCCGGTCACAAAGAAAACCTGTCGGGTATAGAACATAAGTTTATCCAGGGTGACATCTGTGACCCGTCGGTGGTTGCCGGAGCTATGCAGGGTGCCGATGTAGTAGTGCACTTTGCTGCAGAGTCTCACGTGGACAGGAGTATTATAGGACCCGGTGTTTTTATCCGGACCAACGTGATCGGGACACACGTACTATTGGAAGAAGCGTTGCGGCAAAAAATAAAACTTTTTCATCACGTTTCCACCGACGAGGTTTTCGGTTCGCTCCCTCTTGATAAATCGGAACTCCGTTTTAACGAAACTACGAATTATTCTCCCAGCAGCCCTTATTCTGCCTCAAAAGCATCATCGGATCACCTCGTGAGGGCTTACTATAGAACTTTCGGGCTTCCTATTACTATTACAAACACCTCAAATAATTACGGACCATATCAGGACCCGGAAAAACTCATTCCAAGATTTGTTACCAACCTCATCGAAGGAAAAAAAGTACCTCTTATGGGTAACGGCGAGAACGTGCGCGATTGGTGTTACGTGGAAGATCATTGCAGTGCGATGGACTTAGTCATAACCGGTGCTCTGAAAGATCAAAAAATAATCGGAGAAACTTTTTGTGTCGGCGGCGATTCCGAAAAAAGCAACATAGAAATAACTAATATCTTGTTAGAAATTTTTGAAAAGGACAATTCTTGGATAGAGAAAATTCAACACCGCCTCGGGCATGATGAAAGGTATGCCATTGACTCCTCCAAAATTAAGAAAATGTTGGGATGGGAGCCGGGAAATAAACTCGAAGACCGTCTTGCCGAGACCGTGCAATGGTACAAGGATAACGAATGGTGGTGGAAGCCCCTAAAGGAGGGACGCCCGGTCATTGATCCGGATGTACAATTGGAACGGGTAAGTAAGGTTTAATTTTTAACCCATGTCTATAAAAACAGAAGTTCCTACAAAAAATAATCCGAACAGGAACGTGCGAACCACGGATATTGAAGGGTTGTTGGTACTCGAGAGACCGACGATGGATGACGAAAGAGGTTTTTTCCGTGAGGTGTTGGAGAAAAGAGATATTGAGGCAGCCGCGGGAAACAAAATAGAAATAGTACAGTGGAATCACTCGAGATCAAATCCGGGTGTTATCCGCGGAATTCACGCCGAGCCTTGGGATAAGATAGTGTACTGTGTTCAGGGATCTGTGCTGAACGTGGTTGTGGACCTGAGAGTCGGTTCTGCCACTTTCGGTAAGGTTTTTTCTAAGGAACTAGGCGGAGAAAATATGTACGCTCTTTATATTCCTCAGGGTGTGGCTAATTCGTTTTGTGTATCAGGTCAGGAATCGGCGGATTATTCTTATCTGGTAACCGCTTATTATGAAGGTAAACCGACCCCTGCCATTTCCTGGGACGACCCTTTGATCACTAAGCAATTCGGAGGGTGGCCCGTAAAAAATCCCATCATCAGCGATAAAGATAAAAACTACCCCACATTAAAAGAAAAGTTCGGAGGCGAAGTTGATTTTTCAAATTACCCATGGCTCAACTTATGAAAAAAGTATCTGTTCTTATAGTAAATATCAATACCAGGGATGTTCTGAAACTATGTTTGCAAAACCTGAAAAATAGTTATGGAAATTTGGAAGTTATTGTCGCGGACAACGATTCCTCAGACGGTTCCGCGGAAGTGGTGGAAAAAGAATTTCCCTGGGCCAGGTTATTAAAAGTTCCCAATTATGGTCTCGCCTTTTCTTTAAACAAATGTCTCGAGGCGGCCACCGGAGATTACTACCTATACTTGGGTACCGATGCCTTTCCGAAAGAAGACGCAATAAAAGGACTTGTTGACTACTTTGAAGATCCTAAAAACGCTGACGTTGGAGCGGCAGCCGTCAAACTCCTGCTGAGGAGCGGAATTCAGGATATGGATGGGCACCGCGGATTTCCCACGCCGTTTGCCTCAATGACCCACTTTTTGGGTTTGGATAGAATGTTTCCTAAGTCAAAAACTTTTGCCCGTTACTTCATGACTTATGAAGATCTCGCCCAAGAACACGAGATAGATACCTGTATAACTCATTTTCTTTTCGTTTCGGCAAAGGCAACTCAAAAAGTTGGGAAATGGGACGAAAAAACATTCTTTTTATATGGAGAGGATATTGACTACTGTTACAGAATTAAAGAATCCGGTTTTAGGATTATGTATCTTCCTCAATTTCATGCGGAACACTGGAAAGGTGTGACGATCGGCATAAGAAAAGAGACGCACGATGTTGCCATGAATGCGCCCGTGGTGAAATTCCGCGATCGGGAGCTGACTCTGGGAAAATTCCGTGTTGAACTTCAGAGATTATCCACTGATGCAATGGAACTGTTCTATAAAAAACACTATTATCACAAATACCCCTTGATCTTAAGTTCGCTCGTGATAACCACTACGAGATTATTCAAGATCTACCGCGTAAATAAGCAGAGATGCATAAACTGGAGAAAGGGAATAAAGTGAGCGCCGGTAAAAAATCTTTAATTGCGATAGATGCTCGTTTTCTCGGCGAAGCCGGTCCCGGAAGGTACGTAAAGAATATCATCGAACAACTTGAAAAGATCGATACAGCAAATGAGTATGTTGTCTATCTGAGGCCGAAAGGTTTTGAACAATATAAACCGTCCGCATCAAATTTCAGAAAAGTTTTGGCTGACTACAAATGGTACTCGTGGCAGGAACAGTTCGGGTTTCTTCTTAAAATATTGAAGGACAGGCCGGATATTTTTTATGTTCCGCACTTTAATATTCCTGTGCTATACCCGGGGAAACTTGTGACCGCAATTCCGGATATCATTATGCATTCTTTTAGCACCGAGCGTGGTACGACTCTGCCTAAGTTTTATTTCAGGTTCAAGAAATGGGTTTATAAAATTGTCGTTTATTGGGCTGTAAAGCGCTCGTTTAAGGTTATTGTCCCGTCGCAGGACGTAAGATCGGATTTTATTAAGGTTTATCCTGGGGTTTCTCCCGATAAATTTACTGTTGCTTACGAAGGCGTGGACCCTGTTTTTTTTGAAGGACATCAAGCTTCAGTAGAGATTTTCAGCGAATTCGGTATCAGGCAGCCCTATTTTCTTTACATCAGCAGTATGTATGAACATAAGAACGTTCCGTTTTTGATCGATGTATTTGAAGAATTCACCCGCTCGAAAAACTACCAACTCGTGCTTATCGGAAAAAAAGATAAATTCTCAGGACATATTGCGGAAATTATTAAATCCAAAAACCTGGAAAATAAAATTTTAATGCCGGGTATGGCCAGATACATTACGGACGGAGAAATTAACTCGTTACGTAAAAACGCATCAGCCTACGTTTTTCCTTCTCTCAAGGAAGGATTTAGTCTGACTCCTTTGGAAGCTCAGGCGATGGGCCTGCCTTCGGTGATCTCCGACATACCGTGCCACAGAGAAATTTACGGCGATACGGTTTCATACTTCGACCCGAAAGATAAGTCGGATTTTTTAAATAAGTTGGAACAGATAATTTCAGACGATGGTCTCAGACAAAAATTAATAGAAATGGGCTATGAGAATATGAAAAAATACGATTGGAAAAATACCGCTGAAACAACTTTAAGAGTTTTCCGCGACCTGCTGAATGATCTCTAAGGTTTTTTGTGCGGTCCTGTCCCAGGTAAATTCCTGCGATCTCAGTTTTGCTCCGTAAATTCTTTCCGGTTTGTAGCCTCCGTGAAATATCAGGGCTATGGAATTTCCGATCTCTTCATAATCCTGAGGGTTCACGTATAAAGGAAATTCGCCTCCTACCTCTTTGAACGCGGGTATGTCGGACACAAGGGCGGGGGTTTCGCAGGCCATGGCTTCCAGTAAGGGGAGGCCGAAACCTTCCTCGAGCGAAATACTAATAAAAGCTTCGGCACCTGAAAATAGGGAAGCCAGATCTTCATCCGGTAAAAAGCCGGGGAAGAGGACATTTTTCTCAACACCGAACTTTTTGGGTGCGTTGTAGGATTCTTCGGAGCTCCATCCTGTCTTTCCGACTATAAGAAGGTGTGTATCGGAAAGATCCGGGTTTTTTCTCAAAGCTTCGGCGTATCCCTGAACCATTAAGGGAATATTTTTTCTTGGTTGGATGGTGGAAACGAACAAAATGTATCTTTTATCGCCCAAGTCGTATTTTTTTCTCACTGCAGTTATTTCTTCAGGATCACGTTTGTAAAAATTGTCACCAACACCTTCATGGACTATAGAAATTTTGGAATCAGCCCCTTTGACCCAGCCCCTTTTTATAATCTCTTTTTTTGTGGCTTCCGTAGGGACTATCAGGGCATGCGCTCTTTTTGCGAGATACTCCTCGGGCTTTCCCAAAAGAAGTTTTTTGATCGGGTTTAAACTTGCCTTCACGAATTTGTATTCAAGACCGTGTATCATCCCAACCACTTTTAGTTTTCTATTTCTATAGATTGGCATGGTGTGAACGGGAGTGAAAAAGACATCAACGGGATTTCTTCGTAATTCCTTAGCGAGCCCATACTGAGTCCAGGACACCCTGCTTTTAACCACTACGGGTTTGAAGGAGTTATTCGAGTAAGTGAGTTTAGAAAAGTAGTCTTTACCTGGTTCGCCGCTGAAATATATTTTATATTCGTTATCCCGGTCCAGTTTGGCAAGGGCATTTATCAAATTGTAGGTATATCTCTCGGGGCCGGCAGGGTCTTGAACCAGAAGTCTTTGCCCGTTTATTCCGATTTTCATATTTGTCTTGATTATATTACAAACGGAACTTAGCGCTATAGTATAAAATGGAAGTCATATGAAAGTAGCGTTGGTCTGTGACGACCTTATACAATATGGGGGTGCGGAAAAAATCGTAGAAGCCGTGTCGGATATTTTTCCCGATGCTCCTATCTACACAACGGTAGCGTCGGGAAAATGGCTGAAACATTTTAAAGAAAAGAACAGAAAGGTTATAACATCCTTTTTGCAGAAATTTCCATTTGCCGCGAAACTTAACCGTTATTATTCGGTTTTTTATCTTCATGTGCTGGCAATTGAAAGTTTTGATTTTTCTGAGTACGACTTGCTATTCTCTATTTCTTCGAGATACGCGCATTTTGCAATTACAGAACCTAAAACTAAGCATATTTGTTACCTGAACACGCCCGGGCGGATGTTTTGGGAGCCGTTCGAATATTTTGAGATCGAGGGTTTCGGTGTTCCATCTTTTTTAAGAAGTGCCGCCATGTTTTTTGTGAAACCGTTTATCTTATTAATGAGACTGGCCGACGTTCCCGCGATGAAAAGAGTGGATCTTGTAATATCAAATTCCAACACCACGCGTGAAAGGTTAAGAAAATATCATGGAGTTGAAAGCTCTATAGTTCATCCGTTTTACTTGCCGCCTCCTCAGGTTAAAAACACAATCAAAGAGGACTACTATCTGGTGCTCACCCGTCTGATTTCATGGAAACACGTCGAAATAGCAATAAGAGCATGCGAGAAATTAGGGAAGAATCTCAAGATAGTCGGTGAAGGGCCGCACCAGAGAAGATTGAAGTCTGTTGCAGGAAAAAACGTGGAGTTTTTAGGAAGGGTACCGGAGCAGGAAAAGTGGGAGTTGTTAGCCAACTGCACCGCTCTTATTAACACTCAGAAAGAGGATTTCGGAATAGTTCCGCTGGAGGCTATGGCAGTGGGAAGACCTGTTATCGCATATAAAGCGGGAGGTGCTCTCGAAACGGTTGCAGAAGGAGAGACAGGGATGTTTTTTGAGGAACAGACAGCCGAAGCTTTGTCAAAAAGCATCGAAAAATTTGAAAGAATGACTTTTGACCCTGCCGTGTGTAAAGAACATGCCGGGAAATTCTCATACGGGAACTTTAAATGTAGTATACTTGAAAAAGTAGACGATTTGATATGTACAACATCCTGAAAAGAACAATGGATATAATGGGCGCGCTGGTAGGTCTTGTACTATTTTCCCCGGTATTTTTGTTAGCCGCCGTTTGGATAAAGTGCGTTTCTCCCGGAGGACCGGTTTTCGCCGACATACCGGACCGCGTCGGAAAAGATAAAAAACCTTTTAAATTCATGAAATTCCGTTCGATGTTCCCAAACGCCCATGAGTATCTTATAAAAAATCAGGAACTTTACAAAAAGTATGTTGAGAATAATTACAAAATAAATGCCGAAGAAGACCCGAGAATTATAAAAGGTGGAGTTTTTCTTAGGAAATACAGTATCGATGAACTACCTCAATTTATAAACGTATTAAGAGGTGAAATGAGCATCGTCGGACCGAGAGCTTATTACTTTTTTGAGATCGAGGAACAGGCCGTAAAATTTCCCGAGACCGCAGAACTTATCGAAAAGGCCGTTTCGATCAAACCCGGTATCACGGGTCCCTGGCAGGTAACCGGAAGATCCTCGATAGGTTTTGTCGAGAGAGTTAAACTCGATGCAAAATATGCAGAAAATAAATCAATATTGTATGATATATTGGTTGTCTTGAAAACGCCGTATGTAGTTTTAACTAAAAAAGGAGCCGTTTAAATATGAATAATTCACAATTTTGGGGTTCGGAGGGTAGCACGTCTTTCCAGCCCGGTGCGTCAGGTTATAAAGCCGGTAAAAAGAAAGGCGCTAACGGTGTGGCCAAGAAGCTGGGGATCGGGACAGTAATTCTCCTTGTCGTTGTAGGTATTGTAGGCGTTCTGGCCTACAGCTACCTTGTTAAGCCTGCGCTTGCCCTTTATTCAGCCGCGAGCATCATAAAAACCGATACTACAAAAATAGGAGAGGCTCTACAGAATAGGGACCTGGTGGCATTAGAGGCGACCCTTAATAAAACTGAGAATAATCTCAAATCTTTAAGGGAGCAGAGGGAACAAAGCTTTGGCTGGGCTAAGGACAAAACAATGTTCAAGATCAACGAGTACTATGCCGACTCCGAAAGATTTATCAATGCGGGTTTTTATGCCATCGACGCCTTGCGTGAAGCCGAAAAAGTAGTACTTCCTTTTGCCGATGCGGCAGGTCTAAAGGTTTCCGCAGATCAGGAAGTTCCCGAAGAACAAGGTTTGATGGAAGCATTCCAAGGTTGGATATCAATCATGCCCGAAGTGGCAGGACAGATGGATGGTGTTATAGAAAAAGTTTCCAAAGTGGGTGAAGAGCTCGAACCGATCGAAGTTGAGAAATACCCCGAAAGCTTTAGGGGTACCCCTATAAGAGAAAACATCATTTTTGTGAAAGACATTTTGTCCAAGGCCGACGACTATGCTCCGGATCTTAAACAGGCCTTTACTATATTCCCGAGAGTGTTAGCCGTTGGAACACCGGTGAAAAGATACATGATAATAATGCAGAACGACAAGGAAATAAGACCGACAGGCGGATTTATGACCAATTACGCTACATTTAAGATAGCCAACGGTCTTCTTGACTCCGATTTTACTTCAAAAGATATGTACAGTGTTGACCTTACCCTCGATCTTATCGATGCTACTTATGACTTTCCCGATCCGCCCGCAGCCTACTCAAAATATCTGCTGGTCGAAAGATGGTATGCAAGGGACATGAACTATTCCCCCGATTTTGTCACTTCCATGGATCAGTTCCTGCGCTTTTATAACATGGCCGGACGTATAGACCCGGTAGAGGTCAAACCGGTTGATGGTATTTTCGCCATAGACACGCAGGTTATCAGTGAACTGCTCGATGTCACGGGACCGGTAACAGTTAACGGTATTACGTACACAAAAGATAATGTCGTACTTGAGTTGGAAAGGATCGCTTCTTTGGCTCTGAAGGAACAAGCCGGAAGAAAAAGAGTCTTAGGTTACCTGATGAAAGCAATGTTGACCAACGTCTTTGAGTCGGATAAAAATCTCTGGCCTAAATTAATTGACAAGGCGGCTAGTTTGGCGGCAAGAAGACATGTTCAGGTATACGTATTCGATCCTGAAGCTCAGGCGCTCATAGATAAATATGAGTTAGGCGGACGTATAAAACAGGACACAAAAGGCGATTACTCAATGGTCGTCTCGACCAACCTGGGAGGGGACAAGACAAACTGGTTTGTAAAAAAAGCAGTCAATCATAAACTCGAGAAGGTCGGAGACAGGTGGCTCAGGACAGTTAATATTGTCTATAAATACGAGAATCCCGACGGAGAATTCGCCCCTTTTGTTAAACAGTTCAAGGATTGGGTAAGAGTTTACGCTCCGGTCGGCTCCGAATTTATTTCGGTAGACGGCAGTGAAGATGGCACAATGACAGACCAGGAAAATAATAGAGTTTGGTACAGCGCGTTTATTACCGCACAGCCCGGAGATACAAAAGAAGTTACATTTAAGTACTATATTCCTTCCAACTTAGTGGGTGAGAAAGAATATCAGCTTTATCTCCAAAAGCAGGCGGGAGTTAACGGCGAGAAATATACAGTGAGTTACGGAACAAAGACGGTTGATGTGGAGCTCGTTAACTTTAAAGAAGTTACGATCAGAAATTAACTCAAACCGTCGCATACAGATTTTACGCTTCATGCCCGGCGGGATAGAATTAGCCTGATGAAAAAAGTTAATACTGTTGCCGTTGTATTAAAAAGCATCAACTACAGAGATTCCGACAAAATATACACATTGTTATCCAAAGATCTGGGAAAAATTCCTGCAATTGCCCGCGGCGTACGCAAAATTTCCTCAAGGAGAGCCGGTAATCTCGACACACTAAACCTTGTGAAGGTCGGTTTATCTGAAGGGTTAGGCGGGATGCGACAAATAGACGAAGTATCGGGATTGAACAGCTTTAAGAAATTAAAAGGTGACTACGCTTTAAGTATTAGGTGTTCCTATGTTGTCGAATTACTTCATAAAACCACCGAGGAGAGCGGGAATGCAGAAGAGGCGTTCGAACTGCTGGTCAAATTTCTCAAAATAGCTTCACGTTTTCCTGAAAACATAGATCTGGCGGTGAGATTTTTTGAAATTCACTATCTGGGCCTTATGGGGTACGGTTTGAATACTGAGACGTGTTTAAGGTGCAAAAAGGAGCTCGTTCGTAAAGGCCCGTTGTTATATTTGGCTCCGGACCGTGGAGGATTTTTCTGTGATGATTGTTCCCGTTCCGGCCTCGGTTTTCCCACGCAAACCGTCGGTAAGTTAAGGGAGCTGTCCCAGAACAAATTAACGAAAACAGACGAAAAAACCCTCAAAGATCTTAGTACTATAACTTCAGCGCTTATCGATGAGCACTTCGGTATCAGGATAAAAAGCAGGGAACTGCTTTGATCGTTAACAATCTTGGAAATTAACTCCGTCTGCTATATACTGGCTTTATGTCTGAAATTGCGGATCTACAGCAGAAGATCGTTTCACTTAGCAAAAGAAGAGGATATGTTTTCCCCGGATCGGAAATATACGGGGGGCTGTCAAATACCTACGACTTCGGACCTTTAGGGGTTTTGTTACTCAGAAATATAAAAAATTCTTGGTGGGATTTTTTTGTGACACGTCGCGCGAATATTCAGGGGTTGGATACGAGTATTTTAATGAGCCCTAAGGTTTGGGAAGCCTCCGGCCACACATCAAGTTTTACTGATGTCCTTATAGACTGCAGGAATTGCAAGAACCGCACGAGAGCGGATCATTTGATCGAGGCGTATTTTGAGGCAAAGGGCGAGAAGAAAATTGTTGAAGGACTTCCGCCGGAAGAATTATCAAAAATAATAGAAGACAATAAGATCCCCTGTCCTAAATGCGGAGTTCACGACTGGACGAAACCGAGAAAATTCAATTTACTTTTTGAAACGAACGTCGGTATTGTTACCGATTCTCAGGCTACGGTGTATTTGAGAGGTGAAATTGCCCAGGGAATGTTCGTAAATTTCAGAAATGTTTTGGACACAATGAGACCGAGACTTCCGTTCGGTATCGCGCAGTCGGGGAAGGCTTTTAGAAACGAAATAACTTTGGGAAATTTTATTTTCAGGACTTTGGAATTTAATTTAGCCGAATTTGAATACTTTTTCGATCCCGCAAAGGATAGCTGGGAAGCCCTGTTCGATTACTGGAAGGAAGAAATGAGGAAGTGGGCGCTGACCTTAGGCCTGCCCGAAGAAAAATTATCCTGGAGAACCCACACCGACGCGGAAAGAGCTCATTATTCAACAAAGACCGAAGATCTGGATTTCGAATTTCCGTTCGGTGTTAAAGAACTTTTCGGACTGGCTTACAGGACCGACTACGATCTAAAAAATCACATGGAAAAATCCGGAGAAGAACTAAGATACACAGACCCTGAAACGGGTGAAAAAATATTACCCCATGTTATTGAGCCTACATTTGGAATAAACCGTGTACTTTTAGCCGTTCTGGCGGACGCGTACTGTGAAGAAGAGGGCAGAACCGTCCTTAAACTGCCCCACACTTTGGCGCCCTACAAAGCTGCGGTCTTTCCTCTTGTCAGAAACAAAGAGGAGGTTGTGGGGAAAGCCCGCGAAATTTTCGACATGCTCGTTTCGGAAGGTGTTTCCGTCACGTGGGATGATAGGGGCAACATCGGAAAAAGATACTACTCCCAAGATGAGATAGGCACGCCCTTTTGCGTCACCATTGATTACCAGACACTCGAAGATGACACCGTTACCGTCAGAGACCGCGATACCATGGAGCAGGTTCGCATAGCGGTCAGCGATCTTGAATTTTATCTCACTAGGCAGTAATTTTTATAACTGTTCTTAGTTAATCCATGTAAGCCTTTTATTGGCTTAGCTATGGGAAAAACCAACTTCCGATCTTTCACATTTTCGGGTTTCATTTGTATTGACAATGGATACTCAGTGGAGCATATTGGTATAAATTGGTGATGAATGGTGAATAGCACTATGAGAATGTTTCTTGGGGAATATAAACCGAATATCACCGAAGGATCAAGAATTGCCCTGCCCAAGAAACTTCGGGACCAGATCAGAGGGGAAGAAGTGATTCTTTCCCGGGGATTTGAGAAGTGTGTGTTCGTGTACGACAAAGAAGATTGGGCCACAGAGGCTCAAAAGCAAATTGAAAATCCTATAACAGACGCGAGAACGAGGGACATTAAGAGGTACATGTACTCGGGTGCCGCTGAAGTCACAATAGACCCCCAGGGAAGAATTGTAATACCCGGAAACCTTAAGGATTACGCCGGGTTAGGCAAGAATTTAGCAGTAGTAGGCGCAGGCGACCATATAGAGATCTGGAATTTGGAAAGCTGGACCGCAAGGTTGGAGAAAATTAGCGGAGAAGTTACTGCCTGAACTACAGAAAATGTACCACAAACCGGTCTTGCTAAAAGAAGTTTTAGAACATTTAAAAGTTAATAAAAATGCAAAGTATATTGATGCCACTCTCGGAGACGGAGGACACACGGTAGAGATCTTAAAAATGGGAGGGACGGTTCTTGGTCTGGATGTAAATCCGGAAGCATTACAGAGAGCCGCGGACCGTATAAAAGATCTTGGGTTAGGTGAAAATTTTACCGGTGCCGTTGGCAACTTTAAGGATATTGAGCAGATTGCCAAAGTCAACGGGTTTGAAGCCGTATCGGGAATACTTTTCGATCTTGGATACAGCACATTCGAGTTGGAAGAAGGAAATATCGGTTTGTCTTTTTTAGAAGACCAGCCTCTCGATATGAGACTCGATACCACACTAGGTGTAACAGCAGCAGATTTGGTTAACGCACTGCCCGAAGAACGTTTGGCCGACATTATGTTCAACTACTCAGACGAACGGATGTCGAGAAGATTTGCTAAAGCAATAGTCGAAGCTCGTAAGTTGAAGAAGATTCAGACTACCCGCCAATTAGCGGAAATAATAAAGTCTGCCGCTCCTTCAGACTATGAGCGCGGGAGAATCAATCCTGCCACCAGAACTTTTCAGGCTCTGCGGATCGCAGTAAACAATGAGCTTGAAAATCTTGAAAACTCACTGCCCCGGGCTGCACGTCTTCTACTGCCTGGAGGCCGAATGGTAGTGATATCGTTCCATTCTTTGGAAGACGGTGCCCACGGAGGAAGAAGTAAATGAAAATCCCAGGGCAAGAAGCGCGAAGATGCGCGTATTTGAAAAATGTGCAGAATAGATAAACAAGAAAAAATACAAAAAACCTGCAACCTTGTCTTTTTTTCATGTTGCGCCCTCTTTTTATCCAGCACTGTGGCGCGGATGTACTTCTATAACGATCTCGCCGTTAAAAACCGGGATCTCAAGGGTTCTTTTGACACGCAGCTGGCGTTAGAAGAAGAGATCACACTGCTTAAGTATGAAGACTCCGAGCTTTCCTCAATGAGTTATATTGAGTCCGAAGCTGCAAAGATGGGCTTTTCACCCATGGAAGAACGTTTAATGACACTGGACCTGTCTTCATCCGGCCAAGTAGCTTCACTGGCAAGGTAAAATATTCGTAGATGAAAAATATAAGGACCAAAAAAAGAGCATTTCTTGAATTGCGGCTAAACTCTTTAATGGCCGTATTTTTTTTAGCTTTTTTGACCGTAATTTTCCGTTTATTTCAGATCCAGGTCTTAGGCCACGAAAAGTTTGAGAAGATGGGACAGGATCAATACTGGACAGTTCAGGAAATATCCGCTGGGCGGGGAAATATCTCCTCCTCTGACGGTTTTTTGTTAGCCGGTACCGTGGACAACTATTTAATGTACGGCGAACCTAAAGTAATTCAGAATAAAACAGAGTCTGCCGTCACATTGGCGGAATACCTGGCTTCTATTGAACCCGAACCTGTCCAGCCTTCCGAAGGCAGTGAAAAATTGGTAAAGCCGGGTTTCGAATACTTTTACAAAAACATCTCCGACTCGTTGAATCTGGATCTTTATTGGGTTCCCCTTAAGAGAAATTTATCTCATGAACAAATGTTTGCAATCCAAAATTTCGGAATTGAAGGAATAGGTTTCGAAAAGGAGCCTAAAAGGTATTATCCCGAGGGTACATTGGCCAGTCATGTATTGGGATTTGTCGCGAGCGATGAGAAGGGTGAAAAAACCGGATACTACGGTATCGAGGGTGCCTTAAACGAAGATCTGCAGGGAAAGCCCGGAAGAATTCTTGAAGAAAAGGACGCTACGGGAAATCCTATTTTGGCCGGAGGGTACAGAAAATCCAATCCCCTGCCCGGCAGAAGTATCGTTCTTACAATAGACCGTTCGGTTCAATACATGATCGAAAAAATGGTCAAGGAAGGAGTGGAGAAATACGATGCCGTATCGGGAAGTGTGATAGTGATGGATCCGTACACGGGAAAAGTAATTGCCATGGCAAACTATCCTACCTACGACCCTTCAGATTTCTCCGTCGGCGACTCCGAGATGGTCGAAGACGGTGGACAGGAGCGTAAGAAAGTAGAAAGAAGAAATCTTTCCATACAGCAGACTTACGAGCCAGGTTCGGTCATGAAGCCCATGACTGTATCGGCGGCAGTGGACCTCGGACTGGTGTCGTCCACTACAACTTACGAAGACTCAGGCCCGGTTTACTATTCGGGATACAAAGTGGACAACTGGGATTTGAAACATCACGGTGTATTGACGGTACAACGGCTTTTAGAGCTGTCCAACAATATAGGTGCAGCGTGGGTCGGACACAAAGTGGGCACGGAAAATCTTAGATCGTACCTGGCCAATTTTGGATACGGAAAAAAGACTGGTATAGAGCTTCAGGGTGAGGATACAGGTATTTTGCCCGAAGTTTCGGAATGGTCTGATATTACGCTCGCTAATATTTCTTTCGGTCAGGGTATCTCTGCTACCCCTTTGCAGGTTTTAAACGCCTTTAATGTGATTGCCAACGGAGGGGATTTATATCAGCCGCTCATAATATCGAAGATTGACGACGGTAAAAAAATTCTGGAGATGAAACCTAAGAAGATAAGACAGGTCATTTCCGGGGAGACTGCGAAAGAAATGGTTATCATGCTGGAAAATGCCGCGGTAAGTGGCGAGGCAAAGTTCTACGTACTCAAAGATTACAAGATTGCGGGCAAAACCGGAACCGCTCAGGTGCCGGAAAAGGGCGGTTATTCGGCCGATAAAACAAATGCAACCTTTGTGGGTTTTCTTTCCGGAGACCGCAGAATATCGATGATCGTCAAACTCGAAGAGCCCAAAACATCCGTTTACGCATCTCTGACGTCAGTGCCTTTGTGGATGGATATAATGTCAGAATTGGTAAAGTTTTACGGTATCGCACCGGACAGAGTCCAGGTCCAACAAGTTTTCCAATAATAATAGAACACCGGCCGTTTATTTTTTACCTAGCAAATATATTGTGGACGGGTGTCTTGTCCCATAAAAAAGAAAATAGGAGCGGAAGGAGAGAAGATCGCAGAGAAATATCTTTTATCCAGAGGTTATAAAATCTTAAAGAGAAATTGGTTCTGTTACGCGGGAGAGTTGGATATTGTTGCCTTTAATCGTAAGTTAATTTTTGTCGAAGTGAAAACATTGTCACGAAGTGTGGGCGAAGACCCTCCGGTGATGCTCACGCGCAGAAAAAGGCTGAAGTGGTATCACACCTCCAACTATTTTTTACTAAGGCATCATTTATTAGGCGCGGACTGGAGATATGATTTTGTTGGAGTAATTAAGGATGGTAGAAAGTACTTATTGAGACACTATAAAAATATTTCTATTCCGTAGCTGTTTGTTCCGTTTGAACTTCCGGTTCGTCGGCAACAAGTAGTTCTATTCCCGACAGTTTGTTTTTTACGGCATCGTGTATGTCGGAATAATCCGGGTCCCGGGGTATAAAAACCCACGCGGTGTAAGGACTGTCCGGATAGACCCCGGGGTGGTAAAGAAAGGCATCATCAAGAACAAAAGACTGAACATTGTAGTCTTTTCTAAAAGTGTAAAAATCCCAAAGATAGACGGAGTCGCTTAATGTTAAATTTGTTTCCATGTGTTTTGTCATGGTCTCGTAGAAACTGGTAATGTCCATCGGCCAAAAAATATTTCCGGGGTTCTCAAAAGAATTAATTATTCCCTGAAGAATGAGATGTTGCCTTTTAGCTCTCATAAGATCGCTTCCTTCCCCGTTATTACCTTTCCGTGAACGGGCGTAGGTCAGCGCCCTCTCTCCGGTCATCGTTTCGGTGCCCTGCTCAAAAGATACCTGCATAATGTCACTATCGTGTTGGTTCGGGAAGGAGATATCCGTGAACGACGTCTTTATATTCACATCTATACCGCCCATTTGGTTCACGAACCATTGAAATGCGTCAAAATCGGCGGTGATGTAACCCTCAATTTGAAGTCCTGTTATGTCCTCATAGGCTCTTTTCAAGCCGTCCCACCCGTATGTGACAAAAAGGGCGTTTATCTTGTTGTTGTTTACCCACAAGTCTCTCGGAACGGAAGTTAAAAGTACGTTTTTCGTGGTTGTGTCTATACTAACAAGGATGGTTGCATCTGTATTGTATCCGTATTGGCCGTTGTTACGCCTTTCAAGACTTGTGTCGGTACCTATAAGCAAAATATTTATTTGAGGGTCTTTCTGAAAAACGCTGGAGAAAGTCGGTGTTTTTTTGTCTCCCGCGGACAAACTTTCGTCCGGGTTCGGTATCAGCCGCACTTTATTTCTACTATCTGCAGAAGTCTTGGTGTATAGGAACACAGCTCCTAAACCAAGGCAGGATGCTATGAAGAACACAAAGATGAGGGTTTTCTTGAACATATGGCAATTACACAAATATACCAGTTAAATTACCGAACCTCTACGGTGTATTTCCCCGGCTAAGAAAAGTATTGAACATACGGCTATTTTTCTTGTACTATTAACCTATGCCAAAGAAAGTATTGTTTGTGGAAGACGACGAAAGCTTTTTTAATATATTCTCCGTACCTCTGAAAATGAAAGGTTACGAGGTCGCGCATGTAGCCGAAGGCTCAAGGGCAATGGATTTTATCATCCAGGAGAAACCCGATCTGGTGCTTATGGACATTATATTGCCGGGCATGAGCGGACTCGACGTTCTAAAGGAGATGAAAGAGAACATGGACACCAAAGAAATAAAAGTGGTCATGCTCACTAATTTCGGCAACGACGAGAATGTTAAGAAGGCGGTCGAATACGGTGCCGAAGACTACTACATGAAGTACAACGTCGTACCTTCGGAACTACCCGAGAAAATTGCCGTCCTTTTGGGGGAAACTCCGGACACCGGTATTGTAGTAACGGGTTAAAAGCAACATGGAAACTTATACTATATGGCTCATAATAGCTGAGGCTGTACTGTTACTGATCATTTCCTCCATCCTTTTTAAAAAATCAAGCGAAATAAACAAACTGTTGGAGCAGATAACCAAATTGAAGTCCGAGGGGTATTCCCAAGGCTCACTTTTCGGTGGTAATAAGGATTACATCCCCATGCTCGTGCATGAACTCAGAGCGCCCCTTTCCGTTATAAAAGGAGCTTCCGACCTTTTATTAAAGGAAGCCGCCGAGCTTGATGCCGACCAGATCCACACACTTCTTTCGCAGGTAAAAGAGAATTCCAACGCAATGCTTAAGATTGTTGCCGATATCCTTGATGTTTCTAAGATAGGTGCCGGAAGATTTGAGATAAATAAGGTATACGCGAACCTTAACGATACCCTTAAAGAAGAATGGAGCTATTTCAATCCTTTGGCGCAGGTTAAGGGAATAAAGCTCGAACTTGCCCTGAACGAGAATTTCGGGAATTTTAGCTTTGATCCGGAGCGTATAAAACAGGTTATGGGGAATCTTCTTTCCAACGCAATAAAGTTCACGCCAGAAGGCGGAACGGTAACAGTGTCCGCCGTTAGATTTGATCATCGTGCCGAGATCCTCGTGTCAGATACCGGTATGGGGGTACCCGAAGGCGAAAAAGACCTCCTTTTCAAGCCTTTCAGTCAGACTTCGAACCATCACAAGGTAAAAGAAAAGGGAACCGGTCTTGGCCTGGTTATAGTTAAGGCTATAGTAGAGGCCCACAAAGGAGAAATAAGGGTAGAGGACAACGATCCTACTGGAACAAAATTCATTTTTACACTACCCCTTTGAGATGCAACTGAACAAAAATTCTTTTAGAGAATACGATATACGCGGTATCTACGGTTTAGAGATCGACGAGGAGCTTTTTTTTCACATCGGAAAGGCCGTAGGCACCATTTACCGGCGCAAGAACCTATCCAACATAGTTCTTGGGATGGATAACAGAGTAAGCTCGGAGTCCCTTACTAAAAAACTTTGCGAGGGATTGATAGGTACCGGATGTAACATTACTTTTGTCGGGGCGGTTCCTTATCCATTAATCCACTTTTTCACTACAACACAAGGTTTTGAAGGGGGCGTATATGTGACCG
>Ga0209317_1000872_pt1 | contig 31595 bp, 29 predicted proteins | sample RifGroB2_FD_183994 | JGI IMG/M metagenome (GOLD analysis project Ga0209317, IMG submission 183994) | Soil microbial communities from Rifle, Colorado, USA - Groundwater B2 (SPAdes) (version 2) | ecosystem: Environmental > Terrestrial > Soil > Unclassified | place: Rifle, Colorado | collected...
GGGTCGCGCATCATCGACGAGCAGCGCCACCGGGGCGAGTCGGTCGACGGGGAGCAACAGACGCCGCCCGAGACGGAAGAATCCCTCGATCTAGCCTTCGACCTGTTACAGGAGGCGCCGGCCCCGGCGGCGGAAATCGCTCCGGCCGCGCACCCGCTCTCCGCGCCGGATGTTTCTTCTCCAAAGGCCGATGCGCCGCCGGCAATCACAACCACAACCGAGACCGTGCCCGAGGCGAGCCAAGCCGGCGAGGCCGCCGCGTTGCCGCTCGTGCTGGTGGACGACGACCCCGGGACGCTGGCGGCGCTGGTCCCGCTCCTGGAGCAGCAGGGGTACCGGGTGGATGCCATGGAGAGGAGCGAGGACGCCCTCATCAGGGTTGACAACCTGTACCGCGACGGGGTGCGACCCACCGTTGTCGTCGACCTGATCATGCCGAGGATGGATGGCACCGGGATACTGGGCGGCCTTGAGCTGATGGAGCTGGTGCGCAACAACTTCCCCGAACTCCCTCTGCTCGGCTTGAGCGACTTTCCCAACGAAGAGGCCCAGCGCAAGATGCGCGGCATGGGGATCCCGATCCTCATCAAACCGCTCAAGGCCGAGCTGGAAGACTCCCTCCCCGTTTTTGCCCCAAGGCTCCTCAAGGCGCTCTCCACCCTGGCCGCGGACGACGACCTGAGTCTTAGCAGCGTCAACATAGGGGACGAGCTCAGGCTGGAGATGGGCGAGGAACCGGCGCTTCTCGTTCCGCTTATGGGCCAGAGCAGCACGGGGATCTCCCAGCTGCGCGGCATGCTGGAGGAGTTGAACAACCCGCAGCTGGGCGGAGGGATCATTTTGCTGGTGCTGCGTTTTGCCTCGGAGTTCGTGAACCGCGCGGCGGTGCTGCTGGTGAAGAAGGACAGCGTTCAGGGGCTTGGGCAGTTCGGTTTGCAGGACAAGGATGGCAGCGCCGATTACCGGATCAGGAACCTCTGCATACCAAGAGCGGAGCCGTCGCTCTTCTCGCAGGTGCTGGAGACCCGGTTTCCCATGAAGGGGGAGATGGACGCCTCCAGCTGGAGCGGGTTCTTTCTGGAGCAGCTGGGTGGCGGGCGTCCCGTAGAGGCGTTCGTGGGGCCCATTGTAAGTGAAGGGAAGGTGGTTGCGGTGCTTTACGGCGACAATCTCCCTGAGGAAAAACCGATCGGCGACACCGACTCGCTCGAAATATTCCTGAGCCAGGCCGGGATAGCAATGGAGAAGGCACTGTTGCAGCGCAGGTTGCAGGACCAGGGACGGGGAGAAATGTGACGTGAAGAGGATACTGATAGCAGAAGATTCGAACACCATGCGCTCGATGCTGGTCTCCACCATAGACGAACTGGAGAAGTACACCATCGTGGAGGCGGCCAGCGGTTTCGAGGCGTTGCGCCTGTTGCCGCGCGAGCAGGTGGACCTGATCATCACCGACATCAACATGCCTGACATAAACGGGCTGGAGCTGATCAGCTACGTGCGTAACAACCCGAACTACCAGTCGATCCCGCTCTTCATCGTCTCCACCGAGAGCGGGGAAAAGGACCTGGAAAAAGGGCTCGCGCTGGGGGCCAACGAGTACCTGGTGAAGCCGTTCGACCCCTTGAGGCTGCAGGAGCTGATCTGCAAATATCTGGGATAGAAGCTGTTCTGTGTTCTATGTTCTAGGTTCTACGTTAAGAACCGGAAACCGTGATTCGACACTATACGCCGAGCATGGAGCGCCAAAGAACCTACGGTTTGAACACAGAACGTAGAACGTTGAACGGGTTTTGCACTTTCAAAAGAGAGAGGCTATGAGCGTTGACGATAACATAGGGAAGGCGGTGAAGGATTTCCTGGCGGAGGCCGAGGAGATCCTGGACCAGCTGAGCCTGGACCTGGTGTCGCTGAGCGACTGCGCGGACGGCGGCGAGTGCAGCCCGGACCTGGTGAATTCCGTGTTCCGCGCGGCCCACTCGTTGAAGGGGCTGGCGGGGATGTTCGGCTTCACCGAGATCGCGGAGCTCGGCCACCACCTGGAGAACCTGCTGGATGCCCTGAGGCTTGGGCGGGTCGACCTGGATCAGACGGTGGTGAGCGCCCTGTTCGAATCGACCGAACTCCTGGGGGTCCTGGTGCGCAGCGCCGGGGAGGCCGGGGGGGAGAGCGTCGACCTCACCGGCGCCATGCAGCGCATCAACGATTGCCTGACCCGCGGCCCCAAGGCGGCGCAGGACTCCCCGCTTGCCCGGCTGAACCTGCCCGAGCGGGTGCTCAGTTCCATGACGGAGTACGAGGAACACCGCCTGCTGGAGAACGTGAAAAAGGGGCGGCGCATCTACTCGATCCGGGTCTCGCTGCTTTTGGCCAGCTTCGACTCGGAGCTGATGGAACTTACCGAGCTCCTGAAACAGGTAGGCGAGGTGATCAGCACGCTCCCCTCCGCCTCCGGCGGGCTCGACGCGGGAATCGATTTCGAGATCCTGTTCGGCTCCGAGCTGTCAACCTTGGAACTCACCCCGCTCATCGACCGGGAACACCTGACCATCTCGCTGTTCGGCGAGACAGCGGCGCAGAGCCAGAGCGCGCCCGTCGAGGAGGAGTTCCACGCGCCGGTCCCCGTCGAGGGCGCGGTCAGCGCCAAGGGGATGAGCCGCACCGTCCGGGTCGACATCGGCAAGCTCGACGTCTTGATGAACATCGTGGGCGAGCTGGTGCTCTCCCACTCCATGATTTCCGAGGTCGCCTCGCGCATGCGGCGCGACGGAATGGTGGCCCAGGCGCAGGAACTCGGCAAGGCGGCCAAGGGGCTGGAGAAGAAGCTCTCCGAACTGCAAAAGGGGGTCATGGAGATCCGGATGATCCCGGTGGGGCAGCTTTTCGAGAAGATGTCCCGCATCGTCAGGAAGATCTCCCGCGAGCAGGGTAAGAAGGTCGAGCTGAAGCTGTTCGGCGCCGACACCGAACTCGACAAGCTGATCATCGAGGACATCTCAGATCCGGTCATGCACATCGTCCGGAACTCCATCGACCACGGCATCGAGACCCCGGAGGACCGCGTGGCCGCCGGCAAGGACGAAAAGGGGACCATCACCCTCTCCTCCTTCCAGAAGGGGAACCACGTGGTGATCCAGGTCGATGACGACGGCAGCGGCATAGACGTGGCCCGTGTCAAGCAGAAGGCGTTGAAGCTCGGCATGATCGACTCCCTCGACGAGGTGAGCGACCGTGACGCGCTGGAGTTCATCTTCCGCCCCGGCTTCTCCACCGCCGACACGGTGAGCGAGATCTCCGGCCGCGGGGTCGGCATGGACGTGGTGCGCACCAACATCGCCTCTCTCTCCGGCATGATCGACCTGGAAAACTTCCCCGGACAGGGGACGCGGGTGGTGATCACGCTCCCCATCACACTTGCCATCATCAAGGGGCTCATCATCTCGGCGGCGGGACGCACCTACGCGCTACCGATCACCTCCGTCCTGGAGAGCATCATCGTGGAGCAAAAGGAGATCAGGACCGTGGAGCGCAAGGAGGTGATCCAGCTGCGCGAGACCACCCTCCCTTTGCTGCGCCTGTCGGATTTCTTCCAGCTCACAGGCGGCGCCGCGGCGCCGGAGAGCTGCTACGTGGTCGTCGTGGGAGTCGCCGAGAAACGTCTTGGTCTCGTGGTTGACGACCTTTTGGGGCAGCAGGACATCGTGATAAAATCGATCGGCGAAACCTTCGCCGGGTTCAAGGGAATCTCGGGGGCGGCCGACCTGGGTGACCAGCGCACCATCCTCGTTCTGGACGTAGGTTCCGTGATCAGCGAGGCGACCCGGGGGAGTGCCTGATGTACAAGGCGTTTTATGGCCTTATCGAAAAGCCGTTCAGCAAGACCCCCGACCCGCGCTTTCTCTACATGAGCTCCGGTCACAGGGAGGCGCTGGCGAGGCTTGAGTACGCGGTCGAGGAGAGCGAACTGGCGCTTTTGACCGGCGACATCGGCTGCGGCAAGACCACGCTGTCGCGGGCGCTCATGGACCGGGTCGGGGATCGCTACCATTTCCTCTTCGTGTTCAACCCGCGCCTTACGGCGGACGAGCTGCTGCGCGTCATCGCCGCCGGGCTTCAGGTGGACAGGCCCTCTCTGCAAAAGGACCAGCTGCTCCGGGAGATCACCGGCGCGCTGTACCGGCTGCACGGCGAGGGACGCATCCCTGTGGTGGTGATCGACGAGGCGCAGATGATACCGGACCGGGAGCTGTTCGACGAGATCCGTCTGCTGACCAATTTCCAGCTGGACGACAAGAACCTGGTGAGCGTCATTCTCATGGGGCAGCCGGAGCTGCGCGGCATGCTGGCCTCCCCCGTGTACGAGCCGTTTCGGCAGCGCATATCGCTGAACTTCCACCTGGCGCCGCTTGGTCTGGAGGAGACCCTGGAGTATCTAGATTTCAGGATCATGGCCGCCGGCGGCGAGCCGGGGCTCTTTTCCCCCGACGCGGTGCAGCGCATCTTCGAGCTCTCCGGCGGGGTGCCGCGCAGGATCAATGCCGTCGCCACCAACGCGCTGCTGATCGGTTTCGGCAGGGATGCCTCCTGGATCGACGGCGCCGTCGTGGAGGAGACCGCGGCCGAGCTGCTGGCTTAAAAAGGCAGAAGCCGTTCAACGTTCTACGTTCTACGTAGAACGGATTTTAGAGAGGGGTTTATGAATCTCGCGGACATCAGAAAGAAGGCGCTGAGGGGAGAGACCCGGGGGGGAGAGGCTCAGGTGGATAACTGCGCCGCGCCGCACCCCGAATGGCGAGCGCCCAATCTCGATCCTGATCCGTTCGAACCGGATCCCTCTGACCCGGTTACGCCGCCGGAGGCGCCTGCCGCTTTGTGGCAGCCCGAGCCGGTGCTGGAGCACCAGGAGAGCTGCTTAGAGGAGGAGCCGGAAGAGTTCGACCCGGCCGCCGTTATCCTCAAGGGACGTCAATCCGCCTCTTTCGAACTGGAGGTCTCCCCGCAGGAGGACCAGGCCGCGGCAAGCGTGGAACTGCTCTGCTTCAGGGTGGCGACCGAGGAATACGCCATCAGCATCATGGACATCAAGGAGATCATCAAGCCGCGAGAGGTGACCGAGGTGCCCAGGGTGCCCGCTTTCGTGCGCGGCATCCTCTCGCTTCGAGGCAATATCATCCCGATCTTCGACATGCGGGTCAGGCTGGGCCTCGCCGGGGCCGCGGCGTCGGAACGCGAGAGGGTCGTCGTGGTCAAGCGCCAAGGCGGTTTCTGCGGGGTGCTGGTGGACGAGGTGGTGCAGGTCGTGCGCATCGCCGAGGCGGGAATCGAGCCGCCGCCTGTCGTGCTTGAGGGAATAGACCGGGAGTTCGTCCTCGGCATCGGGCGGGTCGGCGGCAGGATGCTGATCCTGCTCGACATGGAGAAGGTGCTGGACATTGCGCTCTTGTAGCAACTGCCGTCGGACGGAGGGGTAATCGCATGGAAAAGAACAGCATTCTCGTGGTCGAGGACGAAGAGAGCCTGCTAAAGCTCGAGAGCATCCTCTTCACCTCGAAGGGGTACCAGGTGACCGGGGTCAGGGACGGCAATGATGCGCTGGCGTCGATCGCAGAAAAACGACCGGACCTCGTGGTGCTCGACATCATGCTCCCCGGCATGGACGGCTTCGAGGTGTGCCGCGCCATCAAGGGGAACCCGCACACCAACTCGATACCCGTCATCATGCTGACCGCCAAAAAAAGCAGTCTCGATCTGGAGCGCGGCAGGCTCGCCGGGGCCGACGCCTACATCACCAAGCCGTTCAAGTCGGTAAAGGTGCTCGAGGTGATCGAGGGGCTGCTCGGGAACAAGGAAGTGCCCAAGGGGGGGCGGTGTTGATGAAACAGGAGTTGCAGGAGATACAGGTCGCCTGCCTGATGATGGGTGACGGGCTCTACGCCGTCGACATCATGAGGATCCGGGAAATCATCCGGGTCCCAAAGCTCGCCCCGCTCCCCAGGGCGCTCCCCTTTGTCGAGGGGGTGATCAACCTGCGCGGTTCCGTCATCCCGGTCGTCGACCTCAGAAAGAGGTTCGGGCTCCCGCCTGCCGAGAACACGGACAGCGCGCGTCTTTTGATCCTCTCCGTGTCAGGCCAGCCGCTTGCCCTCATGGTGGACGAGGTGACCGAGATGATCACCATCCCTTTGAGGGAGCTAAAGGCGCCACCGCGCGGTGTGCGCATCGTCGGCGGGGAGTACATGGTGGGGCTTTGCCTGGTGCGCGAGGTGCCGGTCATGCTGCTCAACATAGACGCGCTGCTGACTTTCCAGGAGAAGGCTGAGCTCGGCTGCCTCTCTTCCCAACCGGGGACCACTTCCACTAACAAAAAGAGCTCCGCATGCTGATAGTCTGCCCCAACTGCAAAAAAAGATTCGATGTCGCCCCCGGTAGCTGCGACGAGCCCAAGAAGCTCCGCTGCTCAAACTGCAGGGCCGTGTTCCGTCTGGTACGAAAAGCGGAGCGGCGCGACCCCCCCCCCGCACAGCTGAAGGTGGTCATTGCCAACGAAAGCGTGGCCTTTTGCCAGGCGGTGCAGAGGGTGCTGTCCAGCGAGCCGTTCGAGCTGTTCCTTTGCACCGACGGGAAGGAGGCGCTGGAAACGGTGGAGAGGGTCGCCCCGGATCTGCTGCTTCTCGACGTGGCGCTCCCCACCATGTTCGGCTTCGAGGTGTGCGAGCAGGTGCGGCAAAACCCGGCGCTCGCCGGCGTCAAGATCGTGCTGATCGCCTCCATCTATGACAAGACCCGCTATAAGAGATCGCCCAATTCACTCTACGGCGCCGACGACTACATCGAGAAGCACCACATCCCCGACTCGCTGGTTCCGATGATCTACCGCCTTGCCTCCGGCAGCGCGCCGCTTCTGAAGCTCCCGAGCGCCACGGAACTGGCGGCCCAGGAAGAGACCCGCTGCGAAATCCGGCAGTGCGAGGTGAGCGAAACCTCCGTGCAGGAGGCGCTCGTTGCCGCCACGGTGCCCCCGGCATCTGTCGCCCCGGCAGCCCCGGCAGCTCCGGCCGCTCCGGCCGCCGCACCGGTTGCCGAGGCAAGCGGAGCGCACCAGGCCGCGCCGACGCAGCTTCCCGAGGAACACGTCAAGGCTCGGCGCCTGGCCCGGATCATCGTCTCGGACATCGTTCTCTACAACCAGGGGAAGGTGGAGCAGGGGGTGCGCAATGGAAGCTTCTACGAGCTTCTGGCCGACGATATTCGGGAAGGGGAGCACCTTTACCGGCAGAGGGTGTCCCAGCAGGTGCGTGACACGACGTCGTATCTGAAGGATGCCTACGAGGAACTCATCGCCAAAAAGCGCGCTGAACTGCGTATCTAGGAGAGGAATCTGTCAAGCAATCTGGAAGAAATCTCGGCAAAGCTCCATTCTTGCGACGAGGAGGCAAGGCGGCTTGCGGTGGTTGCCCTGGGAGGCGAGCCGTTTCCAAGCACCATGGAACTGCTCTTTACCGCCATGGGGGACGATAGCTGGCGCGTCAGGAAGGAGGCGGTAACCGTCGTCGTTCGGGCGCAGCCGCTCGGCGTCGAGGTGCTGGAGGCTCTCATCGAGCTACTGCGCGCCTCCGACAACGCCGGGCTCAGGAACTCGGCGGTGGAATCGCTGGAGCGTATCGGCGAGGCTGCCGTGGACCCCCTGTGCGCCCATCTGAACGACCCGGACCATGACCTGCGCAAGTTCGTCATCGACATCCTGGGGAATATAGGCTGCCCTTCTTGTCTCCCCCTGCTGGTCAGGGCGCTGAACGACGACGACACCAACGTCAGGGTCGCCGCCGCGGAGAACCTCGGCAAGATCGGGGACCCCCGCGCGCTGCCGCACCTTTTGACGGTGCTGGACGGGGCCGACGTCTGGCTCAAGTTCACCGTGCTGGACGCCCTGGCGCTGATCGGTGTCCCGGTCCCGCTCGTCTCGCTTGCCCCGCTTTTGCGGGAAAGCCTGCTCAAGCGCGCCACCTACGACTGCCTCGGTGCGCTGGGGGACGCCGAGTGTCTGCCGCTTTTACTGCAAGGGGTGCAGGAGAAGGCGAAAAATGCCCGCGAGGCTGCAGCCGTCGCCCTGGTACGGGTGAGGGGACGCCTTTCGGCGCAAAACCAGGCGGCTCTTGTGGACCTGCCGCTCAAAGATTTGAAGGGGAGTGCCGCTGCCAAGGAACTGATCAACTCGCTGGGCAGCGAGGATCCCGTGGTCGTCGATGCGCTGCTCCAGATGGTCGGCATCATGGGCGACGAGCGCGGCGCTCTCGGCATCTTGCGCGTCTCGCGCACGGAGAGGCTGAGGAGCGGGTGCCTTGAGGCGTTTCGCCGCATGGGCGACGCCGTCATGCCGGCGCTCCTGGCCCATTACCCGGTCGCCGTGGCCGCGGAGCGTGCCGTGATAGCGCATCTGATCGGGGAAGTCGGCCGCCCCGGGGACGCGGCACTGCTTTTCTCCGGCCTGACCGACGACAGCCCCGAGTTGAGGCGCTGCTGTGCGCTTGCCTTGGGGAGGCTTGCCCCTCCCGGCGCTTCGCCGCGCATAGCGGAGCTTCTGGAGGATGACGAAGCGCAGGTGCGCGAGGCTGCCCTGGAGGCATTGCAGAGACTGAGCGGTTCTGACCCGGATGCGCTTGCCGCGCTTTGCGCCGAGCTGGTCCACTCTCCGCTCCCCCGGAAAAGGCGCGATGGCGCGCTGCTACTGGGCGCCTTGCTGGACGGGGAGCGGCTCTCTCTGCTCGCCAAGGACGAGGACGCCACCGTGCGCCGGGCGGCGGTCGCCTCCCTGGCGCGGGTCAGCCTGCCGCAGGCGGTTGGGTACCTGGCCCTGGCGCTTTCGGACGAGGAGCCGGAGGTGCGGGTAGCCGCAGCCCAGGCGCTCTCTGAAAGGGGGGGACCCGAGGTGCTGGGGCCGCTGCTGATCGCCCTGAACGACGCCGACCCGTGGGTGCAGACCGCATCGCTCAAGGGGCTCTGTTCCCTGGGGGACCCGGCGGCGCTCCCCGGGGTGACGGCGCTTCTTGGCCAGGCGCGTGGCCCCGTGCTCATCGCGGCGCTCTCCACCCTGGCAACCGTCGGCGGAGAGGAAGCGCTCGCTCCGGTGCGCAGCGCGCTTAAGGACAGCGACGAAGAGGTGGTGGAGGCCGCCATAGGGATCCTCTCCGGCTTTGGCGGCGACTGGATCGCGGGTCATTGCGAGGAGCTTATCGAGCATCCTCACTGGGTGGTGCGGCGCTGCTTCGTGCGTGCCATGGCGGAACTCCATGGCGACAAGTCGCTCGCCCTGCTTGACGCGGCGCTTGCCAGGGAGTCGGACCCGCTGGTAAAGGGCGAGATCGCGGCACTGATCGGCAGGCTGCGCTAATGCCATACCGTGAGCCGGAACTGCAGCTGTCGGAAGAAGAATTTCGCCTGATCAGGGATCTGATCTACAACCACTGCGGACTCTTTTTCGATACGGACAGCAAGTACCTCCTGGACCGGCGCCTTCTGCAGAGGCTTGCACATCACAACCTGTCGGGGTTCCGGGAGTACTACCAGTTCCTTAAGTATGATCGCAAGAAGGATGAGGAGATCGCCGATATCATGGATCTCCTCACCACCAACGAGACCTATTTCTTCCGCGAGGCCTTCCAGCTGAGGGCCTTTACCGAGGAGATACTCCCCGAGATGATGCAGCTAAAGCAGCGGGAGCGGACGCTTCGCATCTGGAGCGCCGGCTGCTCCACCGGGGAGGAGCCGTACACCATCGCCATGCTGATGCTGGAACTCGACTGCTTCCAGGGGTGGCGCATCGAGATCGTCGGTTCCGACATCAGCCAGCGGGTGGTGCAGCATGCCCGCAAGGGGATCTACGGCAAGTCCTCCTTCCGCGCCACGGAAGAGCGTTACCTGAAGCGCTTCTTCACCGAGGTGGAGGGGGGGTGCCGGATCTGCGACGAGGTGCGGGAGCGGGTCACCATCAGTCAGATGAACCTGTTCGACGCCAACCGTCTCGCCCTTCTCGGCAAGATGGACGTGATTTTTTGCCGCAACGTGATCATCTACTTTGACCAGGCCTCCAAGAAGCGGGTCATCGAGTCGTTCCACAGCACGCTGCGAAGCGGGGGGTACCTGCTGCTGGGGCACTCCGAATCGCTCATGAATATATCGACCGCGTTTGCCCTGAAGCATCTGAAGAACGACATGGTCTACCAGAAGACGGGCGCGACCTGCGGCGGAGTGGCCAAGTGAAAAAGATACGGGTAGTAGTGGTCGACGATTCGGCCTATAATCGGCGCGCCATCACCAGAATGCTGGAGGAGCTTCCCGGCGTCGTGGTGGTGGGGTACGCCACCAACGGCGAGGAGGGGATCAGGAGGGTGATCGACCTGACCCCCGACCTGGTGACCCTCGACCTGGAGATGCCCCGGATGGACGGCTTCACCATGCTGCGCATCCTGATGGCGAGCACACCGGTTCCGGTCATCGTGATCAGCTCCACAAGCGGCGACGAGAAGGTGTTCAAGGCGCTGGAGCTTGGGGCGGTGGACTTCATCGCCAAGCCCACCAGCATCATCTCGGACGAGCTTTTGAAGATCCAGCAGGACCTGCACGAGAAGGTGCAGGGTGTCTTCAAGCTGAACATGGCGCGGGTGCAGAAGCGGAGCGAGCCGGTGCCGGCGGCGGCGGAGCTGGACGTCGTCGCCATCGGCTCCTCGACCGGCGGCCCCCCCGCGCTGCAGCGGATCTTCGCCGCCTTCAAGGAGGCCCCCCCGTTCGCCATGGTGATCTCCCAGCACATGCCGGCCGGGTTCACCAACGCCTTTGCCGAGAGGCTGAACCGCAGCAGCGGTTTCGAGGTGAGGGAGGCGAAGGATGGCGACGAGGTGCTGGCCGGGCGGGCGCTGATCGCTCCCGGCGGGAAGAACCTGATCTTCGCCAGAATGGGGGACAAGGTGGTGGCGCGTGTCGTGTTGCCGGGACCAAAGGATCGTTACGTCCCGTCGGTGGACGCGATGTTCCATTCCTGCGCCGGGATATATCAGAGCCGGCTGCTGGCAGTGGTCCTGACCGGCATGGGGAACGACGGGGCCGCCGGGGTGCGCGAAGCGAAGCGGCTTGGCGCCCAGATAGTCGCGGAATCGGAGGAGTCCTCGGTGGTCTTCGGCATGCCGCGCGAGGCGATTGCGACGGGACTTGTGGACCGGGTAGTGCCGATCGACGCTATGGTGCGTGAGATCGTGCATCGGTGCGGCCTGATGCCGCGATTTGGTTGATAAAAAGACGAAAACCGGGGTGCGCATGCAAAAAGACGATGAACGTTTGGTTCACAGCAGGGGCGAGGAGTTCCTGCAGGTTTTCAAAAAAGGGGCGGAGTTCACCCAGGACCTGCTGAGGGAGAACGAAAGGCTCCGGTTCCGTTTGCTGGAGCTGGAGAAATCCCAGATGACGGGTGGCGAGACGGCGCCTGCCGTCGAGGTGAAAAAGCTCACCGAGCGGATCGCGGACCTGGAACACGAAAAGCAGGAAATCCTGGACCGGATCAGGCACGTCGAAGAGGAGAACCAGGACTTCGCTGCGCGCTACCTGGAGATAGAGGATGAGAACAACAACCTCGCCAACCTCTACATCGCGAGCTACCAGCTCCATTCGACGCTCGACTTCAAGGAAGTGCTCCAGATCATCACGGAGATCATCATCAACCTGATCGGCGCCGAAGAGTTCGCCATCATGCTCCTGGATGAGAAGAGCGTCGAGCTCCAGGCGGTCACCACCGAGGGTGTGGAGCGTTCCGACATCCCGCATGTGCGGCTGGGCAGGGGGGTGATTGGCGAGGTGGCAAGCTCCGGGGAGAGCCATTTCGCGCCCGACTTCGACAGCTACCAGCGCGACTTCAACGCCCCGATGGTCTGCATACCGTTGAAGATCAAGGATCACGTGATCGGCGTGCTCGCCATCTACAAGCTCCTGATGCAGAAGAAGGAGTTCGCCCCCGTGGACTACGAACTCTTCACGCTGCTGGCCGGGCACGCAGCCACGGCCATATTCAGTTCCAGGCTGTACAGCGACTCCGAGCGCAAGCTATCGACCATTCAAGGATTCATCGATCTTTTGACGAAATAATCAGCTATTGAAATGGGGGATATAGGTAAGATGTCAGATTACAACGTTTTGATAGTTGAAGACTCACCTACGATGAGGCAGCTCATCGCCTTTGCCCTGAAGCGGATCAGGGGAGTCAGGATCGTTGAGGCGAACGACGGTGTCGACGGGCTGAAAAAGCTCTCCTCCGAGCGTTTCGACCTGATCCTCACCGACATAAACATGCCGATCATGGACGGGCTGAAGCTGGTCAGCCTGGTCAGAAACGACGCCAACTACAAGACCATCCCGATCGTGGTGATCACGACCGAGGGGGCGCAGGAGGACCGGGAGCGCGCGCTGGCTCTCGGGGCGAACGACTACATCACCAAGCCGATCCAGCCGACCAAGATCCTGGAAGTGGCGAGGACCCTGCTGAAGATCGTTTAGCGGGGAGAGGGCCGGATGCGTGGGATGGGGCGAATAAACATGCGCCCTGCCCCAGCGCATCCGTTGCCAAAGAGGGCGAATAATGATTCGCCCCTAACGGGTTTTTGGCGCGTCTCAGCTATTTTTTTGCCACATTTGCACACACTACTATATATATGCGCGTCCCGCAAAGGGGCGCATGGAAGGCGGCTTGCATGGAAGAGAAATACAACCCCACGGGTGTTGAGGATAAGTGGCAGGGTTTCTGGGCGAAGAACAACAGCTTCAAAGCGGTCGAGGACGCCGGCAGGAAGAAGTACTACCTGCTGGAGATGTTCCCCTACCCCTCGGGGCGGATCCATATGGGGCACGTCAGGAACTATTCCATCGGCGACGTGATCGCGCGCTTCAAGAGGATGCAGGGGTTCAACGTGCTGCACCCGATGGGGTGGGACGCCTTCGGCATGCCGGCCGAGAACGCCGCGATCCAGAACAAGAGCCATCCGGCCAAGTGGACCTACGAGAACATCGACTACATGCGCGGCCAGCTGAAGCGGCTCGGGCTCTCCTACGACTGGGAGCGGGAGCTTGCCACCTGTGACCTTGACTACTACAAGTGGGAGCAGAGGATCTTCCTGGAGATGTACCAGAAGGGGCTCGCCTACAAGAAGGTCTCCGCGGTCAACTGGTGCCCCAAGTGCGAGACGGTGCTCGCCAACGAGCAGGTGGAGGACGGCTGCTGCTGGCGCTGCGACTCCCCGGTGGCGCAGAAGGAACTGGAGCAGTGGTCCTTCAGGATCACCAAGTACGCCCAGGAACTGCTCGACGACACCTACAAGCTGACCGGCTGGCCGGAGCGGGTCCTCACCATGCAGAGGAACTGGATCGGGCGCTCCACCGGGTGCGAAATCGAGTTCCCGCTAGAGGGGGGGCTCTCCAAGATAAAGGTGTTCACCACCAGGCAGGACACCCTGTTCGGCGCCACCTTCATGTCGCTTGCCGCCGAGCACCCGCTGGCCCTTCAGCTGGCAACCGCCGCGCAGCGCCCCCAGGTGGAGGCCTTCATAGAGAAGGTGAGAAAGACCGACCGGATCAAGCGCTCCTCCGACGACCTGGAAAAGGAAGGGGTCTTCACCGGCGCCTACTGCATAAACCCGGTCACCAATGCCCGGATGCCGATCTATCTGGCCAACTTCGTGTTGATGGATTACGGCACCGGCGCGGTCATGGCGGTGCCGACCCACGATCAGCGCGATTTCGAGTTCGCCCGCAAGTACGATCTGCCGATGCAGGTGGTGATCGTGCCCGAAGGGGAGACGCTCGATCCCGTCGCCATGGGTGAGGCGTTCACCGGCGAAGGGATCATGGCGCACTCCGGCCGCTTCGATGGCATGGCGAACTCCGAGGCGAAGGAGGCGATCGCCGACTACCTGGAGACGGAGGGGATCGGCAAGAAGACGGTCAACTTCCGCCTGCGCGACTGGGGCATCTCGCGCCAGCGCTACTGGGGCAACCCGATCCCGGTGATCAACTGCGACCTCTGCGGCGTGGTTGCCGTTCCCGTCGACAGTCTGCCGGTGGTGCTCCCGATGGACGCGGCCTTTACCGGCGAAGGGGGCAATCCCCTGGCGCTTGTGAACGGGTTCGTCAACTGCACCTGCCCCCAGTGCGGCGAGGCGGCCAGGCGCGAAACCGACACCATGGACACCTTCGTCCAGTCCTCCTGGTACTTCCTGCGCTACTGCTCCCCCAAATTCTCCGCGGGTCCGCTGGACCGCGAGAAGGTCGAGGCCTGGATGCCGGTGGACCAGTACATAGGAGGCATCGAGCACGCCGTCCTGCATCTGCTCTACGCGCGCTTCTTCACCAAGGTGCTCAGGGATCTTGGCTATTGCAACGTCGACGAGCCGTTCTCAAACCTGCTGACCCAGGGGATGGTGATCAAGGACGGGGCCAAGATGAGCAAGTCCAAGGGGAACGTGGTCGATCCCAACGCCCTGATCCAGCGCTACGGCGCGGACACGGCGCGGCTCTTCTCGCTCTTCGCAGCCCCCCCCGAGAAGGACCTCGACTGGAGCGACCAGGGCGTGGACGGAAGCTACCGCTTCCTGAACCGCGTCTGGCGCCTGGTCTACGAGGTGCTGCCGATGATCAAGGGGGCAGGTGCGCCGGTGCCCGGGAAACTCGGCGCCGAGGGGAAGAACCTGCGGCGCGCGGTACATAAGACCATCAAGAAGGTCACCGAGGACATCGAGGAGCGCTTCCATTTCAACACGGCGATCGCCGCCGTAATGGAGCTGGTCAACGCCATCCAGGCCTTGAACGGCAAGGGAGCGCCGGAAAACGTAGCCGTGGTGCGCGAGGCGGTCGAGTCCGTGGTGCGCCTGCTTACCCCGTTCGTGCCGCACTTCGCCGAGGAGCTCTGGGTCGAGCTTGGGCATGAAGGGGGGCTGGAGCAAGCAGGCTGGCCCAAGTACGATGCCGAGGCGACGGTCGACGAGGAACTCACCGTGGTGGTCCAGGTGAACGGCAAACTGAGGAGCAAGCTCATCGTCGCCCCCGACGTCCAGGAGGAGGCGGTGCGTGCCGCGGCGCTAGCCGACGATAAGGTGCAGATCTTTCTTGAGGGTAAAAGCGTCAAGAAAGTGGTCTACGTGCCGGGCAAGCTGGTGAACATCGTCGTTGGCTAGGCGAGTCGGGGGGCTGTAACATGACGGCGAGAATTGCCTGCCTGAGGATGGTTTTTACAGCGTTGTTGGCCCTGACTCTGGTCAGCGGGTGCGGCTATCGTCCGGTCGTCACCCGCGGGCCGCTTGCCCGGGCGAACGGGGTGAACGTGGTCCTGTTCGAAAACAAGAGCTTTCGCCCCGGCGTGGAAGGGGTGCTGGCGCGGGATCTGGTGCACGAGTTCGCGCTTCGCACCGGCGGCCGCGTGCTCCCGGGCGACGAAGCGGAGTTGGAGCTGTCCGGGGTAATCCTCTCCTACACGACACTCCCCGTCTCCTACACGGCTCTCGACACCATCAAGGAGTACAAGACGGTGATCAGCGTGCAAGCGACGCTGCGTGAGCGGCGGACGCTGAAAGTGCTCTGGAAGGGGGATTTGATCGAGCAGCAGGTGTATCCGGTCAACCCCAACATAGCCCTGCAATACAACGCGGAAGAGGCCGCCACCGCCAAGATCAGCCGCCGCCTCTCCGAGGTGATCTGGCAGAAGGTCGGAGAGCGGTTTTAAGGCAGATGTGCCATCTGCTCGAATACTTCAAGCCGCCCATTCAGCAGATAGCTGGTGGGCGGCTTTTTTTACAGCGGTGGAGCCAAACCCATCCGCAGTTGGTCCCCTGTTCATGACGCGTAGGGGCGAATAATCATTCAAGGCGGGAGTGAGGGAGAAGAGGTGCCGCGATTGACTTCGCCGGCAAACCTCTCTATATTCCCATTCGTGGCGGATGCAAAGCTGAAGACGATAGGCTTGGTGTTTGAGTTTTTTCTGAGGAGAAAAACCATGAGTGACCTGGATATCCGCTGGCAACAACGCTTTGCCCAGTTTGAAAAAGCCTTCTCGCTTTTGCAAAGCGCCATTGCCATAGAGAAACCCTCCATAGTCGAGCGGGCGGGGCTGATTCAATTCTTCGAGATGGCCTTTGAGCTCGCTTGGAAGTTGCTGAAGGATTTTGAAGAGGCGGAGGGGTTCATGGTGAAAAGCCCGAGAGACGCCATCAAGCAGGCATTCGAGGCCGACATCATCGCACAGGGGCACGATTGGATCGACGCCCTGGAGGACAGGAATCTGACCACCCATACCTATAATGAAGAAACAGCTATCGATGTCGAGCGAAAGATACGGACCAGGTATTTTCCTCTTCTGCTTCAACTGCATCATGATTTCAGCGCCAAAGTGAGCGGCTAGGTCATGCCCTATGGTTTGCTTGAAAGAGACATGATGCATATTCTCGTGGCTGCGAAATCCATCCCGGAGATCTCGCAGTTGGTGCTGTTCGGCTCCAGGGCCAAGGGTAATTACAAGACCGGCTCTGACGTGGATCTGGCCATCAAAGGCGCGTCCGTGACGTACGAAATCGCGCTAAAGCTTGCTGATATCCTGAATGAAGAGAAGCCCCTGCCCTATTTTTTCGATGTGGTGCATTATGAAGCGATCAGGGAGCCACGTCTGGTTGAGCATATAGACCGGGTGGGCGTGGTGATTTACAGCAGACAACCGGAACCGGCGGAATAGGGAAAGACTCAAGAGGTCAAGGCATGAAACCGGAAGAATTCAATAGGGCCGTGGAAAAAGGGGAGCTGGCCCCCCTGTACCTTCTTTATGGCGACGAACCGTACCTCGTGGAGCGCGGGGTAAAGAAGCTTTTGGAGCGCGCCGTGGACCCCGGCTTTCGCGACTTCAACCTCAACGTCTTCTACGGCAACGAATGCAAGGGGGACGAGGTGTTCGGCGCCGCCCAGACCTTGCCGATGTTCGCCGAGCGAAGGGTGGTGCTGGTGAAAAAGGGGGGAGAGCTGTCGGCGGGTGCCATGGAGATACTGCTCTCCTACCTGCAGGACCCCTCGCCCGGCACCTGCCTCATCCTGCAGGCGGAGAAAGTCGACGGCCGCAAGAAGTTCTTCGCCGAGTTCAAGAAGCGCGGCGAATTCGTCGAGTTCAAGCGCCCCTACGAGAACCAGCTCGGTCCCTACGTGCGGGACGAGGTGCGCGCCGCCGGAAAGAAGATCGATGCCGCCGCCGCCGAACTCCTCGCCTATCTGGTCGGCAACAACCTGCAGGAGTTGGTCTCTCAAATCGAGAAGCTCTGCGTCTACTGCGGCAAAAAGGAATTGATAGGCGTGGCCGAGGTGAAGGCGATCGTCTCCGACACCAAGGTCGAGAGCGTCTTCGAGTTCACCGACGCCCTGGGCGCCAAGGACCTTGCCAAGGCGCTGAAGATGCTGACCACCCTCTTGCAGGACGGCGAGGTGCCGCTGCGCATCCTGGGAGCCGTGGCGCGCCACTACAGGCAGCTATGGCAGGTGCGGGAACTGCTGGACCGGAAGGTTCCCTCCGCCGAGCTTGCCAAGGCGTCGGGAATCAACCCCTACTTTCTGAAGAAGGTGACCGATCAGGCGCGAAACTACAAAGTGGGGGAGTTGAAACGGATCTTCGAGCGGATGCTGGAGTTGGATCTGGCCTTCAAATCCGGAGGTAGGAGCGACGCCCTCTTCGAGCGCTTCGTGATGGAGGCGTGCAAAAGCTGATCTTGCCCGTCGAATCCTGGAATATGCCGCTGCCAACTAACCCTCGCCCTCCGGGAGAGGGTGACCGCAGGCCGGGTGAGGGCGTTTGTCCCGCAGCGAGAGTGGAGGACGGCTTCAACTCAAGTTCAGCCGCGCAACGGATCCGAATCAATCCAAATCAAACGAAGAAAAGGGAATCCCTTAAGAGGATTCCCTTTTCATTCATTTTTTCAATTTCCGCCGTTCCCGGTACTAGGCCAGAGTGTTGACCAGCTTGGTGAGACGGGAAACGTTCCTGGAAGCGTTCGAGGAGTGGATGATACCCTTGGTGGCTGCGCCGTCGATGATCGGAATGGCAATAGCCAGAGCAGCTTTAGCCGCATCCTGATCCTTAGTTGCCACAGCTTCGCGGACGCGCTTTATGTAGGTACGCAGAGTGGTACGGACGTGCTTGTTGCGGTCCGTTTTCTTTTCCGTCTGCTTGATCCTTTTGATTGCCGATTTGTGATTTGCCAAACTGCACCTCCGAGTATTTTAAATGTAGCTATTGGTTTTTTGAAAGAGAAATTTATACCATCCCAGCCTCGGGGTGTCAAGCGCAAATGCGCCTTCTACTAAAAAGAGGAGGGGTGCCATTGCGAACTCGGCACAGTACCATCCTTTGATCGATATAGCCAGCTAAATCTGGGCATTGCGCCGATTATTCCACTGCGCGACCTGTTAATCCGGCACCCGCAGGTGAGGCATCCCTGCCGCCATTGCTCCGGTAAATTTCCATGATGCTCCTGGATTACAAAGGCCCAAATTTCCGCACCAGGCCATCTCGGCTCTTGACATATGAATAGGCGAATAATATGCTGCGTATTGGTTTTCGTAGCGTTCCAACGCTCCAGCGTTGGAACGCATCCCGGGGCGCTCCAGCGTCCCGGTTTTGCCGGATGCAAAAACTAGGAGGTAACCATATGCAAAAAGAGCAGAAGCGGGATTTTGACGCCGTCGCGGCCGGCTGGGATCAGGAACCAAGACGGGTGAAGCTGGCGCAGGAAGTCGTCGGAGCCATGTGTCGTGAACTACCGCTCAGTCGGGAGATGGAGGCGCTTGATTATGGCTGCGGCAGCGGGCTGGTTACCCTCGGATTACAACCGCTGGTAGGGCACCTGACCGGCGCAGACAGCTCACAGGGGATGCTGGATGTGCTGAAGGGCAAGCTCCATGAACATCGGATAGGCAACGTATCCGTTAAGCTGCTTGATCTTGAGCAGCAGCGTCTCGATGCCGCCTACGATCTCGTAGTGAGCAGCATGACCCTGCATCACGTGAAAGACGTCCCGGCGCTGATAAGCTCCCTGGTGGCTTCATTGAAATCCGGCGGCTGGCTGGCACTGGCCGACCTGGAAAGCGAGGACGGCAACTTCCACGATGATCCAACCGGCATTTTTCATCACGGCTTCGCCAGGGGATTCCTGACGGAAGAATTCTCCAAGAACGGGCTCTCCGATGTCCGTACCGTGACCGCCGCTGTGATCGAAAAGGCGGATATGTACGGAGCAGTCCGGAAGTATCCCGTCATCTTGTGCCTGGGTCGCAAATAACCGCGATCATCGAGCCGGGCCTGAAATCATGCGAGCCCCCCTTGAATCAAGGAGGGCTCGCATTTTTACCCCGGGGCGGGAACAACCGCCCCGATCTTCTTCAACATATGGTTACCACTCTTCCGCCTGCTTCTTGGCGACTTTCTCGATGTACAACTCAGGGCTGGTAAGCTTGACGATTTCCTTATCGGTGTACCCCAGATCCTTGAAGCTGATGACCCCGTTGGGCGCATGGCAGTTGGCGCAGGAGAGGGCCTTGGTCTTGGTGGTAAGGTGATTGCTCCCGAAGTAGATGGTCTGCCAGCCGGTTACGGCTTCTTTGGCGACTTTTGCCGGGTTTTTCATGCCGAGGGTTCTCGCGGCGGATTCAACTCCGGCGCGGGTGTCGCCGTCGGACATGGGTGGCGCGAAATCCATGGAGAGGAGTTCTCCGCTCTTTTTGTCATAGAACGCCTTCCCTTGGAAGATCTTGAACGGGGTGATCTTGCTCTTGCCGTCTTTTTTGCTCCCTTTTGGGCCGATGAAGTGCGGCGTGTTCTTTACGGTGCCGTTGTACCAGGCATAAACCGGGGTAGTCTCATTCGCCTCTTTCTTCAGGGTGGTCGGCTCGTAGAATTTGTCCGAAAGCTGCTCCCAGACGGTGAAGTCCTTGGCGAAGGCGCCGCCGGTGCGAGGGATATGACAGGTCTGGCAGGCGATCTTTCCAAAGTGGCGGTTCAGGTCGGCATCCTTGTGCGGCTTCGAGCCGTGGCAGGAGATGTCGGAGCAGGATATCAGCACGCCGTCGTTGGCCCAGTTGTTGGGGTCGAGGCCGGTCGGTATCTTGTGGTGCTTCGCCTTGTGGCAGTCGACGCAGACCATCCCTTTCGCCGCGTGCACGTCGGTGCTCTTGGTGAAGGAGAAGCCGCGCTTGATGATGACGCCGCCGCCTGCCGTCTCGTGGCACACCATGCAGTTTTTCACGGTCGGCTTGGAGATGGCGAGTGCCGCTTTGGTGCTGCGGTCCTGCCCCATGACCACGCGCCCCTGATCGTCCTTGAAAGCCTTTCTTTGCCGGAAATCGTATTCGGACGAGTGGCAAATCAGGCAGTCGATGGCGTTTTCAGCCTCCGGTCCGGTGCTGCCGACCTCGCTCAGGTGGTTGCCGGGATGACAGGTATTGCAGCCGGTAAACTTGGTCTTGCCGGTCTCCGGGCTTTTGGGAATCTCCTTCAGGTTGTTCACGATGTCGTTGCCGTTGCACATGACGTAAATACGGTTCTTCATCCCATATTCTTTCTTCGGATCAAGCCCCTCCACGTTGGTGACCTTGGAGGCGTGCTTCCAGTGCACCGTGTCGAGAAACGCCTTCGCCGTGCCGGGATGGCACTCCTCGCAGGTTTCCGGACCCTTGTAGCCGCTCTTTTGGATGGACTCGTTGCCCGGATGCTCGCTTGCCGCCGTTGCCATCGTCGCCGCCAGGGCAAGGCAGAAAATCGCCGCTATGATGCTTGTCTTGTTCATGATAAATCCCCTCTTTTTTTATATTTTCGCACCCTTTCCGGATCCGGGCGCTCTGTCCTAGAAAACCTTCCTGATCATGCCGTCAGCAATCCTGAGAAGATATCTATATAATTGGATTAATTTGCGCCAAAGAAACGCTGTAATTCAGCAAAAACTACAGCGCGAGGTACCAACCGGAATCTAAATATGGACTGGCGAGACTAGCAACCTGCCGTCTTGCGGAACAGCTTTGAGACGTTTTTGCCGTCGATCACTTCGTACTTGCAGCGGATCTCGTCATCCTCGGCGATCCTGTGGTCCTTGAACTTGTCCAGGGTCAGTTCGTCCTCGATGACGATGGCGATCTCGGCCTCGGTCTTGTTGTCCTTGAGCGTGGCGACTGCCGTTGTTGCGTCCTTACCGGAGATCTCGATCTTGGTGATCACCCCTACCATCTTGATATCGTCGGCACTGGCGACGCTGCTGAAGCTAAGCATGCCTACTGCTGCAATTGCCACCAGAACCATTACCGAAATAGCTTTTCTCATCTTCGTTCTCCTTTTTGTTGGCGGGGTGGCAACGTCGGGTTGCCACCCCTTTTTGTTTTGCTGCGAAGGTCTATCTGCTTAAGCGGTTACCGTGCAGGCGTGCCGCCATGGTGCTAGAACTTCACCTCGATGCTCGCGTAGATGTCGTGGGCGCTCTTGAGCGGGGTGAGCATCTGCATGTCGCTGGGCTGGATCCCGGAAATCTTAACCGGAGCGCCTACCCAGTTGTTGCTTCCTGTGTACGCGAAGTCGTAGTACTGGAACCCTACCCTGAAGAAGGCCTTGGAGAGGTGGGAAGAGATCGGCTTCATGTTCAGTTCCTGTATCACGTAGGCCTCGTAAACGTCGCCGCGGGTGCCGAGCTTGGCAGTCCACATGTCGTCTGCTGCCGGTGCGAAGGTGATCCAGTTTTTGGAGCCATGGTTGTACTCGACCCCAAACTTGGTCTTGCTAGGCTCGTAGTCATAACGCGCGCCGACGTAGGTGGCCCAGCCGGTCTTGTCGGAGGGGGCCTCCGGGTTGAAGAATGCGCCGGTCATGAGACCCTGGAAGCCGGCACTCGCCGAAACGTTGTCGTTGGGGTGGGTGACGCTCAGGCCTGCATCTCCGAAGAAGTTCAGTTTGCCCGGGCCGATGTTCTTCAGGGTGCTCATGGCGCCGATACCGTACCAGTCGATTTCGCCCAGCGATACCGAAGGGGAGGTGTTGCCGAAAGCGGTGTCTTTCATGACCGGGAAGTCGAAGATGTCGAAGCCGCGGTTCCACTGCATCCAGACGCGCAGCGGATCGGTATCAACGGGTATCACTGCGATGCCCAGCATGTCGGTATCGTTCAGGTTGTTGCCGGTGTTTTCGAAGCCTCCCTCGAAGCCGCGACCGTAGCACACCTTGGCGTAGGCGCCCGGGAGTGCCTCGATGTCGGGCGCCCAACCGATGGTCATGCCGTCGAAGGCGTAGTCGACCAAAAGAGCGGGCGTGCCGCCGGTGCCGGGACGCTCGTTGTTCGTACGGAGATTGCTCGGCGCGCCGTCGGTCGAAGGACGCCGCCCCACGGAGAACCATACCGGTTGATCGGCGATATTGGACCAGGTAGCGTAGGCGCGATCAACATTCAACAGGCTGCTGGAGGGGACGTGACCAATAGTGCCGTCGAAGACGCCGACGCGGTCAGCGAAAAAGGGAGTTGCGCCGACGTTGGTCACCGCCGAATCGTCCTGGGAGCCGAAAGTCTTGTAGGCCAGCAGTCGCACGTTGACGGTGACGTCCTCGGTTGCCTTGGCGTGCATATTAATGCCGAGGCGGTTTGTGTAGAGGGTGTCGTTGTTCGGCTTGTATGCGGGGACCGGTACGGCGAAATTGCCAAGACCCATCAGCATCCCTTGGGTAGCCGGCTGACCCAGAAACGCCTGTGCGCCGGAGAAGGTCGTGACCTGGCCCATCTGGTTCGAGAAGCCCATCAGCCCGCTTAGGTTTTGAGCATTGGTAAAGCCGTTGGGCGCCGTGCCGACTGGATCGGCAAAAAAGGCGCCCTGCAACTGGTTGGCCGCGTTGGCGAAGGTCGAGTTGACGTCGACGTACGCCTTGGTCTCCCCCCTTAGGCTATCGAGCCTGAACCTGTAATCGCCGCCGATGTCGAGCCACTTGCTGAGCGACTTGTCCTCAAGCTTCTCCACCTTGCGGGTCAACTTGTCGATGCTTTTCTGCAGCTCCTTCTCGTCGGCCTGGGCGGCGGCGGGTACGGCAAGCGCCAAAAGCAGCGCGCCCGATAAAGCCTTCCTCACATTCTTTTTCATGCCTTCTCCTTTTTGTCTTGTTGCCTGGCGTTTACCTGGAACCAACAGGCTATCTAGTTGCGTGCTGCTCGATCCTGCCCGTGGCCGTCTGCTTTGTGTGTTGAGCAATAACCGGGCCATTCACTGCTATTGCAATATATCTATATGTTTATATGAAAAGCGCGGATCCCCTGCAGCCAAATGGCGAACTCGATCTGGTCATTTCACTGACCTGGTGTGGATGGGGAATGGACAGCGTCTTTTAATGTGTGGAGGCTTAATGTGCTGTTTTATCTATTTGGAACGCCGCTGGCGACGTGAAGCAGGGGAATAACCGGCCGGAACGTTGAGTCCCGGAAAGATTAAACGCTACTATAATGAGGAGATAACGATCTCATTAAGTTTATAAATCCGATCCGGCCCGGTGTCAATATGTTTCTTCCCTTATATATGTGTAATCTGATAATAATATAGTGTTCTATTTTTCTCCCCCATTTTGTGCGGGAATGCGTTTATCCGCGCGCCTGCGTAATAGAGATTGACGCGGAGCCGCTACTTTGCGTAATATCCACCCATTTAAGCCATCAGGGACGTGACGTGAAACAAGCAAAGAAGCTCTACCTGGAAACCTTCGGTTGCCAGATGAATGTAAGCGATTCCGAGAAGATCGTGGCCCTCATGAAGGGCATTGGATACCAGCAGACGGCCGACCCGGAGTATGCCGACCTGATCCTTTTGAACACCTGCAGCATCAGGGCGAAGGCGGAGCAGCGGGTCTACGGCCATCTAGGCAAGTTCAAGGCGATGAAGGGGGGCAAGCCGGGGCTCATTATCGGCGTGGGAGGGTGCGTGGCCCAGCAGGAGGGGGAACGGCTCCTGAAGAAGGCGCCCTTCGTGAACCTGGTTTTCGGGACCCACAACCTGCACCTGCTGCAGGAAATGGTCGCCGGCGCCGAGGTCGGCAAGAGGAGCATCGAGACCGACTTTCTGGACGACGAGAAGAGGTTCGACCTGTTCCCGCTGTCCGAAGCCGAGGGGGGATTGACCCGGTTCGTCACGGTCATGCAGGGTTGCGACAATTTCTGCGCCTACTGCATCGTGCCGCACGTCCGGGGCCGGGAGATCAGCAGGAGCGCCGCCAAGGTTGTCGAGGAGGTAGCGGCCCTGGCCGGCGCGGGCGTTACCGAGGTGACGCTTTTGGGGCAGAACGTGAACTCGTACGGCTCCAAGCTTGCAGGAGAACCCGATTTCCCCGACCTGCTGCGTCTGGTGGCGGAGATAAAGGGGATCGAGAGGATCCGTTTCACCACATCCCACCCAAAAGACATCTCGGCCAGGCTGATCGACTGCTTCGCGCAGATACCGAAACTCGCCCCCCACATACACCTGCCGGCCCAATCTGGGAGCGATCTGGTGCTGCGGGGGATGAACCGCGGCTATACCCGCACCGAATACCTGGCCAAGGTGGCGGCGCTGAAGGTCGCCTGTCCCGGGATCCAGTTTACCGGCGACATGATCGTAGGTTTTCCCGGCGAGGACGAGGCCGCATTTCAGGACACCCTTGCCCTGATGGAGGAGGTGGAGTATGCCGACCTGTTCTCTTTCATCTACTCGGCGCGTCCAGGGACCAAGGCTGCGGATTACCCCGATGAGGTGACCCATGCCGAGAAGCAGGGACGGCTGGAGAGATTGCAGGCGGCCCAGAAAAAGGCGACGCTGGCAAGAAACGAAAGCTTCGTCGGGACCGTGCAGCGGGTTTTGATCGAGGGGTTGAGCAGTTCCGGCGACTCGCTCTTTGGCAGGACGGCCGGCAACCGCGGCACCATCATTGCGGGGGATCCGTCCCTCGCCGGTCGGGTCCTGGAAGTGCGCATTGTCGAGGGGTTGCAGACCATCCTCAAAGGGGAGATCCTGCATGTCTGATATCGGGGGGGGAGATTTAAGCATGTATCTAGAGATGAAGGTGTTCGGGTTCGCGCTCGACGCCATTGCGCAGATGCCGGTGGTCATACTAAAAGACGCGGAAGAAAAATACGCGGTTCCGGTCTGGATCAACGCCTCCGAATCGGTCTCGTTCGCCGCTCAGTTCGTAGGCCGCGAGGTATCGGCAAGAAACGGCCGCAAGGACGTCTTCACCGCCCTGGTCGAGCAGCTCGAGATGAGCGTCTCCAGCATTCTCATAGAGAGCCTGCGCGACGGGGTCTTTACCGCCTCGGTACGGCTGATGTCGAAAGAAGCTGAAGAGATGAGGCTTGAGCTCCATGTCAGCGAGGCGATGCTGCTCTCCCTCAAGTACCAGTTGCCGGTGATGGTCAACAGCGACCTGCTGACTCAGGTATCCTCCCTCGACATGAACGAGGAGGGATTCGCCAAGGAGAACAACGCCCGCAGGTTCATCGACTTTCTCGACCACATGGACCCCTCGGCCATGGGGAAATACCCAATGTAGAAGCAGATTAAGATCGGTAAGGCAGATTAAGATTAAGATTAAGATTAAGATTAAGATCGGTGGGCAGATTACGATTGGAATTAATTAAAGAGCTGGGGCGGTGTCAGGACGTTGAGATGATTGAAAAAAAGCAGCATTAAGGTTAGGGTGAAACAAGGCGACTTTTTCCCTACCTTAATCTGGGGCTCAAGCTTGATCTTAATCTGGTTTGAAAAGTTTTTTCTTAATCTTGATCTTAATCTCAATCTTAATCTGGATCTGGAGGTTCCATGCGCGACGCATCTTTAGAATTTCTACGGCAGTTACTGGCGGCGCCCAGCCCTTCGGGGTACGAGCAGCCAGCCCAGCGGATCTTCCGCTCATACATAGAGCCTTTCTCCCAGGTGGCGACCGACGTGATGGGAAACGTCTTCGGCATGATCCAGGGAGAAGGAAAGCATCGTCCGCGGGTCATGGTGGTCGGCCACTCGGACGAAATCGGGCTTCAGGTGCGCTACCTGGACGACAACGGCTTCATCTACTTCTCGCCGATCGGCGGGGTCGACCCCCACATCACCCCCGGCATGCGGGTGCACGTCCACACCTCCAAGGGGGCCATAACCGGCGTAATAGGGAAGAGGCCGATCCACCTGATCGAGCCTAAGGAGCGCGACACCGTCATCAAGCTGGAGGCGCAGTACATAGATATCGGAGCCGCCGACAAGAAAGAGGCGCAGGAGTGGGTGAGGGTAGGCGACCCCGTCACCTTCGCAGTCACCATGGAGCGGCTCTTCGGCGACCGCGTCACCTCGCGGGGGCTCGACGACAAGGCGGGAAGCTTCGTGGTCGCGGAAGTGCTGCGACGCGTGGCCGGGCTTGAAAACCCTCTCCCGATCGATCTCTACGGTGTCTCCTCGGTACAGGAGGAGGTCGGGCTGCGCGGCGGCACCACCAGCAGCTACTCGGTCAACCCCGACGTGGGGATCTGCGTCGAAGTCGATTTCGCCACGGACCAGCCGGACGTGGACAAGAAGCACAACGGAGAAGTCGGACTCGGCAAGGGTCCCATCCTGCCGCGCGGCGCCAACATCAATCCGGCGCTCTTCGACCTTTTATCCGAAACAGCCTCGCAGCAGGACATCGCCGTCCAGTACACCGGCATAGCGAGGGCAACCGGTACCGACGCCAACGTCATGCAGATCTCGCGCGGCGGCGTCGCCACGGCGCTGGTGAAGATACCGCTGCGCTACATGCACACCCCGGTGGAGACCCTCTCGCTCTCCGACCTGGACGGCGCGGTCGATCTCATCGTCGCAGCGCTGGGACGGATCAGCGACAAGGAAGCCTTCATCCCGGCGTAGAGAGGCGGAGCAAGAAAAAAGGTTAAGGTTAAGGTTAAGAACCCCTCGCCCTGTGGGAGAGGGGCAGGGGTGAGGGAGATGCAACCTGCGCCGACCTGCCGGGAATCAATTATGTAAACGATAACGTTAGGAAATTATATAGTTTTTGGCCTGCCGATTAACCTAATTTTAGTTGACTTGGAAGGCCCCTTGTAATAAATTTTTCGGTTAATATCCCGCGCCGAAACAACAAAAGGAGTCTCCCTCATGTTAGAAAGCAGCCTCCCGGAAGGCCTTACATTTGACGATGTCCTGCTTCTCCCCGCCCACTCGCTGATCCTCCCCCGCGACACCGATCTCACCACAAGGCTTACCGCTAACGTCATCCTGAACATACCGCTGGTGAGTGCGGCGATGGACACGGTCACCGAGGCGAGGGCGGCTATCTGCATGGCGCGCGAAGGGGGACTGGGCTTCATTCATAAAAACTTGACCATTGCCGAGCAGGCTATGGAGGTCGATAAGGTAAAGAAAAGCGAGTCGGGCATGATCGTGGATCCGATCACCATGCGCCCCAACCAGCGCATCAGGGAAGCCCTGGAGATGATGGCCAAGTACCGGATCTCCGGCGTGCCCATCACCAAGGCGAACGGCAAGCTGGTCGGCATCCTGACCAACCGGGACCTCCGTTTCGAGACCAACCTGGATCTGCTCATCTCGGAGCGGATGACCAAGCGGAACCTGGTGACGGTGCCGGTAGGGACCACGCTGGAACAGGCCAAAGACCTTTTGAAGCACACCCGGGTCGAGAAGCTCCTGGTCGTCGACGACGACAAGAACCTGAAGGGGCTGATCACCATCAAGGATATCGAGAAGATCAAGAAGTACCCCAACGCCTGCAAGGACTCGCTGGGACGCCTGAGAGTAGGCGCCGCCGTAGGCCCCACCCCCGACGTCGACGCGCGCATCGACGCGCTGATGAAGGCGGGGGTGGACGTGGTGGTCATCGACACGGCGCACGGCCATTCCCAGGGGGTGCTGGAAGCCATCGCCCGCATCAAGTCGACCTTCCCGGGGCTTGAACTGGTCGCGGGCAACATCGCCACCGCGGACGCCGCCGAGGCTCTCATCAAGGCCGGGGTCGATGCCATCAAGGTCGGCATAGGCCCAGGTTCCATCTGCACCACCCGCGTGGTCGCGGGGATCGGGGTGCCGCAGATAACGGCCATCGCCGAGTGCTCCAGGATCGCCAAGAGGCACGGCATCCCGCTCATCGCGGACGGCGGCATCAAGTACTCCGGAGATCTCACCAAGGCGGTAGCCGCGGGCGCCGACGTCATCATGATCGGCTCCCTCTTCGCCGGGACCGAGGAATCCCCCGGCGACACCATCCTGTACCAGGGGCGCGCCTACAAGGGGTACCGCGGCATGGGATCCATCGGCGCCATGAAGGAAGGGAGCAAGGACCGCTACTTCCAAAGCGACGTCGACAGCGACGTGAAACTGGTGCCGGAAGGGATCGAGGGGATGGTGCCGCTGCGCGGACCGCTCTCCGCCAACGTGCACCAGCTTATGGGCGGCCTGCGCGCCGGCATGGGCTACACCGGCAGCCGGACCATCCCGGACCTGCAGCAAAACGGCCGCTTCGTCAGGATCACCGGCGCGGGGCTCAAGGAGTCCCACGTGCACGACGTCATGATCACCAAAGAGGCCCCGAACTACCGCGTAGAGAAATAGACCCGAATAAGGAAAACAACCCATGACCATCGACATACATTCCGAGAAGGTGCTGATCCTTGATTTCGGCTCCCAGGTGACCCAACTGATCGCCAGGCGGGTGAGAGAGCAGAGCGTCTACAGCGAGATTCACCCCTACAACATGGCGCTGGACAAGATCAAGGCCTTCGCCCCCAAAGGGATCATCCTCTCGGGCGGTCCTTCGAGCGTCTACGACAAGGACGCCCCGCACTCGGACCCGGGGATCTACGACCTCGGCATACCGGTCCTCGGCATCTGCTACGGCATGCAGTTGATGACCCAGCAACTGGGCGGGCGCGTGGAGCGTTGCGACAAGCGCGAGTTCGGCCGGGCCACCCTGCTCCTGGACGGCGCCAGCGAGATCTTCTCCGGCTTCGACGGCGGCTCCGAGGTCTGGATGTCCCACGGCGACCGTATCGAGACCATGCCGGACGGCTTCCAGCTCATGGCGCACACCGAAGGCTGTCCGGTAGCCGCCATGAAGGACGAGCAGCGCAACTTCTACGGCGTGCAGTTCCATCCCGAAGTGGTGCACACCCCGCGCGGCGAGGAGATGATCGGCAACTTCCTCTTCAACATCTGCGGTTCCAAGCCGACCTGGACCATGGCCAACTTCATCGAGACCGAGCTTGCCTCGATCCGGGAGAAAGTAGGGACCGGCAAGGTCCTCTGCGCCCTCTCCGGCGGGGTGGATTCCGCCGTCGTCGCCGTGCTCATCCACAAGGCTATCGGCGACCAGCTGCATTGCGTCTTCGTGAACAACGGCCTGCTCAGAAAAGGGGAGGCGGAGAAGGTAGTCAACCTCTTCACCAAGCACTTCAAGATCAACCTGGACTACGTCGAGGCGACCGACCGCTTCCTCAACATGCTGGACGGCGTTTCCGATCCCGAGCAAAAGCGCAAGATCATCGGCAACGAGTTCATCTACCTCTTCGAGGAAGAGGCGAAGAAGCTGGGCCAGGTCGATTACCTGGCGCAAGGAACCCTTTACCCCGACGTCATCGAGTCCGTCTCCATCAAGGGCCCTTCCTCCGTGATCAAGAGTCACCATAACGTTGGCGGGCTCCCGGAGAAGATGAACCTGAAACTGCTTGAGCCGGTGCGCGAGTTGTTCAAGGACGAAGTGCGGCTTTTGGGCAAGGAACTGGGCATGCCGGACGAGGTGGTCTATCGCCAGCCCTTCCCCGGTCCCGGTCTCGCCATACGCTGCATCGGCGAGCTGAGCGTCGACAAGCTCGACATCCTGCGCGAGGCCGACGCCATCGTCATCGAGGAGATCAGGAAAGCAGGGTTATATCGCGACATCTGGCAGTCATTTGCCGTACTCCTGCCGGTGAAAACGGTCGGAGTCATGGGGGACGCCAGGACCTACGAGTGGACCATTGCCATTCGTGCGGTCAATTCCCTGGACGGCATGACCGCTGACTGGGTAAAGCTCCCATACGAGCTCCTGGGCAGCATTTCCTCCAGGATCATCAACGAAGTGAAGGGCGTCAACAGGGTGGTATACGACATCAGCCAGAAGCCCCCCTCCACCATCGAGTGGGAATAATGAGCCGCCTCCCCGGGGAGGTTCGGTTTTTGCAGTAAAACAACCGTGGTGACCGCCAAGAAGAACCGGTTACCGCGGTTTTTTATATCCGGAGCAACAAAATGAGTTCCATCAAACTGCTTATATTTGATCTTGACGGCACGCTGATCGATTCGCTGCCCGACCTGACCGATGCCACCAATCTCATCCGCGCCGGCAGGGGGCTCTCCAGGCTCGATGTGGAGGACGTACGCAAGCTGGTAGGGCAAGGGGCGCGTTCGCTGGTGGAGCGTGCGCTTCCCGGCGCTACGGTCGGCGAGGTGGAAGAGGGGCTGGACGCATTCCTGGCATACAGCCGGGCGCACCTGGCCGACAAGACCCGGGCCTATCCGGGTGTCCGCGAGACACTGCAAGCGCTGGAAGGACTGGAGATACCGATGTGCGTCCTTTCCAACAAGAACGTGGATCTCTGCCGCGAGGTGCTTTTGCAGCTGGGGCTGGGAGGAAATTTCGCCGACGTCTTCGGGGCCGATTCCTTCCCGTTCAAAAAGCCCTCGCCGGAACCCATCCTGGCACTTCTGAAAGAGTTCGGTGTTTCGGCAGGCGAGTGTGTAATGGTGGGAGACAGCATCAACGACATAGCCGCCGGGGGCGGGGCGGGAGTCCTGACCGTGGGTTGCAGTTATGGCTACGGCGACCTTAGCGAGCTGATAGGCGCCGATTATCAGGTAGCGGACTTTCCCTCATTGCTAGAATTGCCGATATTGGCGATGAAAAAGCATTAAGAAGATGAAAAAAAGCTAAAGTAGTGTAGCGGGTATGTCGAAGAGCAGTACTAAGTGTGAATTCCTTACCTAATACCTCGGGGGCCATTTCAGATGAAGATAGAAGAACTCAATCCCAACCCAGCAGTTTCCCATCTTGCAGTCGCTCGGGCAGAAAAGCTCGACTCGGCGGAAGCACAAGGAGAAACAGTTGTAAAGCAGCACGCGGCATCCGACAAGGTCGAGCTGTCCAGTTACATACCGGTAGCTCCCTCTAGAGAACGGCAAGACGCCAGAGTCAATCGGGTCGAAGAACTAAGATCGCAGATACAAAGCGGAACCTATCAAGTACCCGGACGTGCCGTAGCGGAGAAGATGCTTTCCAAGATCGTCATGAGCAGTGCCAGGTAAGCCGTGTCAAGCGGGGAAACCATAGCGCAGGAGGGCATAAAGCAAGAAAAACATTGACAGCGAGAGGTGAATCGCGGTACAAAGACCACTCGATTTGAGCGGGAATAACTCAGTGGTAGAGTGTCAGCTTCCCAAGCTGAAGGTCGCGGGTTCGAATCCCGTTTCCCGCTCCAAGAAATTCAAGGACTTAGCCAGACCCGGCTAGGTCCTTTTTCTTTGCGCGT
>Ga0209317_1000875_pt1 | contig 31521 bp, 21 predicted proteins | sample RifGroB2_FD_183994 | JGI IMG/M metagenome (GOLD analysis project Ga0209317, IMG submission 183994) | Soil microbial communities from Rifle, Colorado, USA - Groundwater B2 (SPAdes) (version 2) | ecosystem: Environmental > Terrestrial > Soil > Unclassified | place: Rifle, Colorado | collected...
CTAACGTTTCGGAGTTCATTTTAACCCAATAATACCTTTGCAAGCCTTGATTCACTTGGCTTCCAGCCTCAAGGTCCTGGCATCAAGTTGCAGGGCTTGCACAAAGAAGCTTTGTACATGCCGTTCGATCGTCTCCATGACTTGATTGGCCACATCCCCGAGCAGCACATTCAGTTCGTCCAGCGCACCAGCAATCACGGCCCGAAAGACCTGCCACAGACGCGTGGCATAATCGATCGACGTGGCGTTCGCCGTGAGCTGTTGGCGCATATCCGCGATGCCGCTGGCCTGATGCCTCGACTTGGCAATCACCAGCATACAAAACCGCATGGCGGTCAGGTGGATGGAGGCAACATAGGCGGCGTAGTGATTGCTTTGCTCCTTGAGGAAACCCAAATATTGTTTGGCCTCCTTGAAGTACACCTCAATCGCCCAGCGCATCGCATAGAGCTCCAATATGCGTTGCGGCTCAAGGCTTGTGTCCGTGCTCAGAAATACCGCCCAGTCATGTTTGCCGGATTGCGCTTTTTCAGGCTGGGCAATGCCGCGAACGAATAGCAGGCGTACCTTGATCCATTGATCCGCCTCGTCTGGCGTGCCGCTCAAGTTCAATTCGACATCCAGCGCCTTCGCCTGGTACGGCTGCCCCGGGATTTTCTGCCACTGGCGGCGGACGCAGGACTGATAGAGGGTGTTCGCATCCTGGTCCCGCCGGATTGTTTTTCCTTCCTGGCGTTCGGTCAGCCGATATTTCATGGTGTTCTTCTTCATCCGCAGAATCGCTGTCAACAGTTGCTCGTCGGCCAGGCGGATCATCGGTTTGGTGCCGAACCAGGCATCCGCCAGCAGGTACTCCGCTTCGATTCCGGCGCGTTGCGCCCGGCGGATCATGTCCCCCGCCATCTGGGGTTTGGTCTGGCCCTGCGCCACCCGGTAACGTTTCGCAACGATACTGCGGCCATCGCGGAACGGTTGATGGAGTTTTTGCGCCTTCGTCGCGCCGGTAAACAACTCGCTATCGATGGGCACGAAACCACCCAGGCCTGAAAGTCCCAAGGTCAGAACCTGTTGCCCCATGACACATCGTCCCGAGGTGTGATCAAAATGGCTGGATACGCCCGGCATCTTTTTTCCATGGCGCACCTGAATGGAATCATCCAGCACAAAAGCACTGTGCCGGCCCGATGCCTCAATACTTCGCACCGCTTGTCTTGCAACCCCGCCATGCAGGTGACGCCAGCTCCAGTCTTCCCGATTTAATGCCGCATACAGGGCGTCTTTCTCGGCGCATGAGAAGGTCTTCAAGGACTCCCGGGCAAACATGCCAACCGAGTCCACCTTCAGCCAGACCCAAATCATCAGGCAGTACACCAGTTCGTTCGCCGGCGTGCCCGAGCGCTTGTGAAAGCCGATTCGATCCAGCCGCGCTTTCATGCCCGTCTGTTTCCACAGATCGGCAAACAGGTTGTCGATGAGGCAACCCCCGTCTCGAAGTAAATTCGCTGTCAATTCTGGAAGTGCTATCGTTTTTGTGCCATGATTCATCGCGGTCTCCTGAGTTGTTTTGGCTGTTTGCAAGGCAACCATTATTATACTCTTTGTGAGACCGCTTTTCTTATTTAAATCAAATAATTAAGTGCGTTTTTAGGGGGTTTTTTAACTCCGAAACGTTAGTTACAATTAACAAATTAAAATGTAAAATGTAATAGAACAGGCTGAATAGCGGTTGTGTAAAACTAGAAAGGTAGTTTCTTTGAAAAAATCTTCTCGTAATCGGACGGTTCTGCCAGCGCGGCTGTTCAAATCCACCGTGCTGACAGCTGCCGTGCTGGCACTGTCCGCCTGCTCCACTATTGCCCCCGTCCCCTTGACAGCGGGAGATATTTTTCCGACCAATCAGGCTGACGGACAGTTCATACGCAAGGACGTGCAGCCCATCACGGGCCCCCTGTCGCTGAACGAAGCCATGGCGCGCGCGCTCAAATACAACCTCGATCGGCGTTCCAGGATGATGGAAGAGGCGCTCGCATTCAATCTGCTTGATGTCACACACTTTGACATGCTGCCCAAGCTTGTGGCTCAAGCCGGTTATGCCGCGCGCAACAATGACCGCATCAATCAAATCAGTCTGGCTGGCGCCCCCATGGGGGGAGGTAATTCGATTTCGCAAGACAGAATCCACAACACCACCGAGTTGGGGCTGACATGGAATTTGCTGGACTATGGTCTCGGCTACTACAACACGCAACAGCAGGCCAATCGTGTGTTGCTGGCTTCCGAAAAACGCCGCAAAGCCATGCATTTGCTGATGCAAGATGTGCGCACGGCCTACTGGCGCGCGGCTAGCGCGCAAAAATTGCGCGCCGATGTTGAAAAGACCATTGCCCTGGCGGAGTCTGCACTGAGCGATTCGCGCGAGGTAGAGGCAGAGCGCGTGCGCAACCCGTTGGATGCCCTGCGCTATCAGCGGCAATTGCTGGAAAACCTGCGTCTGCTGGAGGCCATTGACCAGGAGCTTTCTTCCTCCTACGTGGAACTTGCAACACTGATTAATGCGCCCATCGGCCAAGCCATCCAGATTGTCGAATCAGATGCCAATAATGCCAATGTCAGCATTCTCAATGTGCCGGTGCAAGCCATGGAAGAAGCCGCGTTGTTGCAAAATGCCGATCTGCGCGAACAGCATTACAACGCCCGCATCGCCAGGCAGGAAACCCGCAAGACCATAATGCGCCTGTTCCCCAATGTATCGTTCAATTATGCGATCAAATACGACTCGGACAATTATCTGATCAACCGTCATTGGAACGAAACCGGCCTTCAGGTCTCATTTAATCTGTTCAATGTATTGACTGCGCCCACGCAAATCAAGCTGGCCGAGGCCGGTGTGGCCTTGGCGGATCAGCGCCGCATGGCGACACAGGTTGCCGTGATATCACAAGTACATTTGGCGCGCTTGCAGCTGCTCAATGCACGCAACCAGTTTGAGCGTGCCGATGCAATTTACGCCACCGACCTAAAAATTGCCGATCTGGTCCGCAATCGTGAAAATGCGCAGGCTCAAAGCCGCCTGGATAGTGTAGCCAACGCGACTGCGGCCATTTTGAGCCTGCTGCGCCGCTACCAGGCCTTGGCGCAAGTGCAGGCAGCTGAAAATCGTCTGCTGGCCACTGTCGGCCTGGAACCCAAGATTGGCAGCACCAGCGAATTAAGCCTAGAGCAGTTGACCGAACAGCTCAACCGCAGCAGCGCGCCGTGGAACGAGTTGCTTAATGCTAACCCACTCACCACCACAAACACACTCTCAACCAATTCAGTCCAGCCCGACGGGCATGACAACAAAGCCGCCTCTGATAGTGAAACCGGCGATGCCCGAAATTCTCGCTACGCTCTCAACCTTCCGCCGCAAGCGGGAGAAGGTGCAAACGAATCGCCACGCGAGTTTTACGTTAAGGAACCCAGGTGGTAAATGGCCTCATCTTTTCGGGGCTTGCGTATGCACTGACGGGATGCGGCGTGGCATGGGCGCAGACCGCAGCACCGCCCCCGGCCAGGACCGTCATCGAGCGCCAGGAAATCCGCGCCCAGTTGCTGCCGCGCCGCTATACCACGGTAGCTGCAGAAATCGGCGCCAAGATCAACCGCTTGCCGGTGGCCGAGGGCGGGACGTTCAGAGCCGGGCAGTTGCTGGTCAGTTTCGACTGCTCGTTACAACAGGCCCAGTTGCAAAAAGCTCAGGCTGAGCTTGAAGGCGCAGAGCTGACCTATAAATCCAATCAACGCCTGGCCGAACTCAACTCGGTTGGGCATTTGGAACTAGACTTGTCGCGCAGCGCGGTGGGCAAGGCCAAAGCCGAACGCGGTGCGACCCAGGCGGTGCTGGCCAAGTGCGGGGTATCGGCTCCCTTTGCCGGGCGCGTGGCTGAGCAGAAGGTGCGTGAGCAGCAGTATGTGCAGCCGGGCCAGTCCCTGCTCGACATCCTTGACGACAGCGTGCTGGAACTGGAATTTCTGGTGCCGTCCAATTGGCTGAGCTGGCTGCGCATAGGCGGAAAATTTCAGGTGAACATCGACGAAACCGGCAAGAGCTATCCCGCCAAATTCATCCGCATTGGCGCCCGAGTCGATCCGGTCAGCCAATCTGTCAAAGTCGCAGCCGCCATCGACGGCAAATTTCCCGAATTGATCGCCGGCATGAGCGGGCGCGTACAAGTCACACCACCCTGACAATAGCCTCATTCAAATCGACGTATGCAGAAAAGCTGAACATAAAATTGTCAGAAGGAGCATCCCCATGAAAAAGCCCAGCCTGTTCGAACTCAGCGCCATTTCCAGTGCCATCTCCGAGGCACACGCGATACCTGAGCGATCCGGCAAAAAACTGGTGCGTCGCAAACCCAGTCCGCTGGCGCTGGAGCAGCGGTTCATGTTTGACGGGGCGGCGGTGGGGGATGCGGTGCAGGTGTTGGCCATCGATGTGCAGGAGAGCGACGCTTCGCCTTCCCTCTCCTCCCCGCCGACCGCCGCTCTGCTCAGCTTCACCACCGATGCACCGCCGGTCGTGGCGCAGGCCGAAGCGCTGGCAGAGCAAGCCGTCGCCGCATTCCTGGCCCGGCCCGATGCGCGCGAGCAATTGTTCAGCCTGTTCAACGGCGGCCAGAGCGAGCCCTCGGCCGAGTGGCAGCGGGCGGCAGACGCATTGTTGGCGTCGCTGCACAACGGTGAAATATCGGTGCGCGTGGAATTGCGCACCAGTGCCGAACTGCAAGGCGCGATGGGAGCCTTTGCTGCCCAGGGGGCAGACGGGAAGCCGGTCATTTATCTCAATCAGGACTGGCTCGCCTCAGACACCGAAATCCGCGAACTTGGCAACGTACTCCTTGAAGAATTCGGCCACAGCCTCGATGCCGTTCTGAACCCCGCCACCGATACGGCGGGTGACGAAGGCCAGCGTTTTGCCGCGTTGCTGATGGGCAATGACACCAGTGCCCCTGATTTTGCGATGGATGATGACCACGCTACTCTGCAACTTGACAGCCAATCAGTCCAGGTTGAACTGGCAACCTATAACTTCACTAATGTCTATCAAGTGAATACTGCCACCACACCGGCCGGCAAGGAGTCAAACAGCCATGACTTTATTTTTACCAGTCTCGGCGCCCCAACAATCGACGATGGCATCGGCAGCAGACATTTCAGCGGCAACGATGTATCGGCTACCGGCATCAACATAAACGGACAAACCTACTACGGTTGGATCAGCCGCCCCATCAAGGTGCAGGGAGAGGTCAAGGGTTTTTATTTCTGGACCGACAGTGACTTCACAAGTCTTACCATCGCCCAGGCAGATGGCAACATGGACGGCGACAGCAATGTTACCGACAATTCCGGCTTCATCCTAGTGGTCGATCAGGCCTATTTCACCACGACCTTCGGTACTGAGAACGGCAGCATCAAGAACATCGGTTCATCCTCTGACCGGGTGGACAGTGCGCTTAATGCACTTCTTGATGCCAATACTGCGCCTGTGGCTACCAGTGATACATCGGGCGTAACCGCAGGTAATACGGTAGCCGTCGAAGCAGGTTATAACGTGCTTACCGTCAACGCATCCGGCAATGTCCTCAGCAATGACAGCGATGCCAACAGCAATGCTCTCACGGTGACCAAGGTCGTCAATTCCTCAGCATCTTCTGCGACAGTCAGCAGCACTACACCAGGGGTTATTGCGGGCAAATACGGCGACTTGACCATTCAATCCAACGGCATATATTCCTACGTTGTCGCCAACAGCAACTCAACCGTCGATGCCTTGCAGACAGGCAGCAATTTAACCGATGCCTTCACCTACACCATTAGCGATGGCAAGGGAGGCACCGCCACCGCCACGCTGACGATACAAATCAACGGCAGCAACGATGCGCCCACGGCCAGTCCGGACTACAACTCAGCGAAAGAATCGACCACGACCACCGTCAGCGGCTTCGACTACACCGGTTATTCGGCGACCGGGAATGTCGTGACCAACGACAGCGATGTAGATGACGGCAATACGGACAAAACCATTCAGGGACTGCAAGTCAGCGGTGGGGCCACTGTCGCCAGTGTAGTAGTGACTACCGGCACTGCGAACCTTTCGTTTACCGGGGACAACGGATTTACCTCGGTAGGTACGAACCAGAAGCTCTACGTCGATATTGGCGGAACATACCGGGCGGTCTACGCCGCCAATGGCACTACTCAGGTATCCGTAAGTTCCAAATTGGAGAGCCCATCAGGGTCCAATAATTGGGTCATAACGATGACCGCCACGCCTGGCTACTATTACGATGCAAGCGGGAACGTGGCGATTACCAACGTGGCGTCATTTTTCGCAACCAACACGGCAGTCGGCTTCGAGAACTCGACAAGTACGACGGAAAACACCAGTGGCATGAAGACGGCCACCGTGGCCATCGCGCAGACCACCGGTTACACAACCATCTCTAACCTGAGCAGTCTTGACGGAACACTCGCCGTGGGCATGTCGGTCAGCGGAACGGGCGTGCCTGACAACACGACCATCAGCAGCATCACCTACACCGCAGGGGTGCCGACCAGCATAGTTCTGAACAAGGAACTTACCAGTACGGCAGGCGGTTCCTTCACCTTTACTTCCAGTGTTGCCGTTGGTCAGACACTGGCGGGAGCGCACGGCACTTTGGAACTGAGTTCGACCGGAGACTACACCTACACCCCGACCACAAACAACACTAACCTTGCCGGGGGGCAATCTGCGGTCGAGGTGTTCGATTACACCATGCGTGACAGCCAGGGAGTGACAAGCAGCAGCAAGCTGTACATCACCGTCTATGGTACGGGCGCGAATGACCCCTACCTGACCAACGATGCGGCTTCGGCAACCGAGATCGGCGTAGTCGCAGGCTCGTCCGCCACCGGCATTGTCCTGAGCAATGACCTGGAAAAATTTGGTGCTGCCAACTCCGGCAGCAACGCGGTGGCAGAAGCGGGTCGTCAAGGCAGCGGCTCGACGACATCCATAGGATCCGGCGAAACAAAGGACATTGCAGGGTTGTACGGTACGTTGTCCATTTCCTCTGCCGGGGTGTTCACCTACACGGTGAACGACGGCAATCCCACGGTCAATGCGCTTGCTCCAGGGCAAAGTCTGACGGAAACCTTCAATTACAAGGTTACCAATACGCTTTCATCTTCAACTCCTACCTGGGCCAAACTGACCATCACCATCAACGGCGCCAACGATGCGCCGGTAGCGAATCCCGACACCGCCAGCGCCCAGGAAGACTCTGGAATCAACTCTACCGGTTCCGTGCTTGCCAATGACACGGACGTGGACAACAACGATACCAGGACCGTCACTCACGCCGGCACAACGACAGCAGGTACCGTGGTGACCGGTGGAACCACTTCGGCGAATGGCCTGCAAGTTACGGGTACCTACGGCACCTTGACCATTGGCGCTGACGGTACCTACAGCTATGCGGTGGACAACACCAATGCCACTGTGCAAGCGCTGACGCCAAGCGGCGGCACCTTGAATGATGTCTTCAACTATAAAGTCACCGACGCGAATAGCGGCACCAATACTTCCACATTAACCGTCACCATTACCGGCAGCAACGAGCTGCCGGTGAACAGCTATCCGGCTACAGTCGCTACACCGGTCAATGCGCCGATCAGTTTCACGGGCGGAAATGCCATCAGCGTGGCTGATGCGGACAGCAATCTTTCGTGGGTCGCCTTGGCGGTGGATCATGGCACTTTGTCGGTCACTGCGGGAGGGGCGACCATCAGCGGCGGTGCAAATGGGAGCGCTACCATAACCATTTCGGGCACACAGGCACAGATAAATACCGCCCTCGCCACATTAGCCTACACGCCGACTACCGATTACACCGGCACCGACTATCTGACCATCATGAGCCAGGACACCAGCAATGGTAACGATAGCGACAGTATCGAAATCAATGTCACCGCCAACACGGCGCCGACCTCTACCGACGACAGCCTGACCACAACCGAGGACACGACCGCGGTGCTCGCGCTCAGCGACTTCGGCAGCTTCGCCGACGTCGACGGCGACAGCATCGCCAAGGCCCAGATCACCACCCTCGAAAACAACGGCAGCCTGGAATACAACAACGGCACGGATTGGGTTGCGGTCACGCTCAACCAGGAGATCACTGCCGCCGACATCAGCGCCAACAAGCTGCGCTTCGTGCCGGACAGCAACGAGAACGGCAGCCCGTACACGACCGTCGGCTTCAAGGTCTCCGACGGCAGCGCCTACAGCGCCAGCGCCTACACGCTCACGGTGAACGTCACGGCGGTCAACGACAACTTCACTGACAACAACGAGACGGTCAGCACCGACGAAGACGTGGCCAAGAGCGGCAACGTGAAAGACGGCACCAGCGTGGACGGTCCTGTCACCGTGAGCACGTTCCAGGTGGCTGGCGACAGCACGATCTACACCGTTGGCCAGACCGCGACCATCAGCGGCAAGGGGACGATCACGATTGCGGCCAACGGCGACTACACCTTCACCCCGGTGGCCAACTACAACGGCGCGGTGCCGGTGATCACCTACACGCTGACCGATGGTTCGGGCACGGACGACACCTCGACGCTGACGATCAGCGTGACGGCGGCGGATGACGCCAGCGTGCTTGCGGCAGATACCAAGACCGTCGACGAGGACAACCCGGCCACCGGCAACGTGCTGAGCAACGACAGTGATGTGGACAACACGCTGAGCGTGGCGAGCTTCACCGTCAGCGGTGATGCGACGATCTACACCGCCGGCCAGACGGCGACCATCACCGGCAAGGGCACGCTGAGCATCGCGTCCAACGGCGACTACACATTCACCCCGGTGGCCAACTGGAACGGCGCGGTGCCGCAGGTGGCCTACACGGTGAACACCGGCTCGAGCTCCACGCTGGACATCACGGTCACGGCGGTGGATGATGCGCCGACGGCGAGCAACGACGCGCCGGTGTTCACACAACCGGCGGGCTACACCTTCAGCTACCCGGAAAATAGCCTCGACACCGCAGTGCTCGGCACTGTCAGCGCGAGCGATGCGGACCTGAGCGACACTGTCAGCTACAGCATCACGGCGGGCAACACCGCCGGCTACTTCGAGATCAACAGCAGCGGCCAGATCAGCCTGACCGTGGCCGGTGCCGCGGCGCTGGCCAACGACTTCGAGGCCCTGGCCAACGTCCACAGCCTGACCGTGACGGCGAGCGACGGCACCAACACCACCAACGTGGCGGTGGGCCTGACCGAGACCAACGTCAACGACAATCCGGTGGTGCCGGAGATTTCTTCACCCCCCGTAATGCCACCCCTTGAGGCGACGCCTGTTGTCTTGCCCGCAGAGCCCACTCCCGCCCCCGTGACGCCTTTCGGTTCCACGACCGTGCTGTCCGAGTCCTTCTCGCTGCCTGTGTCATACAGGGCTGCGCCCATCGGTGAAGTGCTGACCAGCCGATCCGGTTTTCAGGTCGCAGTAGTTGAGGCAACCACACCGAATCTCACGGTGTTTCGCGGTATCACTGACCAGTTTGTGGAAGGGAACAAGCCCAGCACTTTTGCCTTGCCTTATGACGCTTTTGTGCATACGCGCGCAGATGCCACCATCATACTGATAGCCAAGTTGACCAATGGCAAAGACTTGCCTGCCTGGATACAGTTTGATGCCCGTTCTGGCACCTTCCAACTGAATCCGCCGCCCGATTTCAATGAGGAATTGCAGATCAAGGTGATTGCGCGCGACAGCGAGGGCCGCGAGGCCAGCGCCGCTTTCCGTTTCTTCGTCGCCGAAGCCAAGGATAAGACTAAAGGCCGCATTGGCCTGAGCGAACAAATTCGGTTGGCATCCAGTCGATCAGCTCCCTGGCTTGATCTGGTGCGCATGCAAGATGCCAAAGCTCGGCCATCACTTCAGCGTGAACGAGTCTGATGCCCGATAAGGGAGTGAGCGATAGCGGGGTGACCCAATCGCTGGCGGTGTTGCTGGATATGTCGCGTCGCGCCCGAGTGGCGGGTAGCGCGCGCGAACTGGGCTTCTTGCTGGCCAACGACAGTCATGCGCTGGCACCATACCGGCAGTCTGCCTTGTGGCTGGCGAGCGAGGGCGTTCACACGCTATCCGGTCTGGTGCAAATCGAGGCCAATGCGCCTTATGTGTTATGGCTGGCTCAGGTGTGCCGCCATCTGGCGGCGCAAAGTGCTTGCCCGACGCATGCATTGACCGCATCGGACCTGCCGCCAGCACTGGCCCAGGACTGGGGCGAATGGTGGCCCGCCCATGCGCTGTGGCTGGCCATGCCGGGCGCTTCTGATACATCTTCAGCGGACGCTTCATCAGCCGGGTTTTTGCTGGTGCGCGATGAGCCATGGGCGCCTGAAGAACAGGCTTTGCTGCGCGAGTGGGTTGACGTTTGGTGGCATGCCTTTGCCGCACTGCACAAGCCGCGTGGTTTGTCATGGCGTGCGGTGTTGAAGCGCGTTCATGCCCGTGTGGCGCGCCGCCCTGGTCGCCGCTTCTGGCAGCAGCCGGCACTGCGTTGGGCGGCGCTCGTGGTTGCGGTGCTGGTGTTCCCGGTTCGCCTGACCGTGTTGGCGCCGGGGGAGCTGGTGCCATCACATCCGGTGGTCATCCGCGCGCCGCTGGATGGGGTAGTGGATGTGTTTCATGTGCAACCCAACCAGCAGGTAAAAAAAGGCCAAGCCCTGTTCGGGTTTGACGAGGCCTTGATTCAGAGCCGGCTCGAAGTCGCCGCGCAGGCTCTGTCTACTGCCGAGACCGAATACCGGCAGACCTCGCAGCAGGCACTGACTGATGCCAAGTTCAGGCCACAACTAGCCATGCTGAGCGGCAGGATTGAAGAAAAGCATGCCGAGGTTGATTATTTAACCGGGCAACTGGCGCGTGCGCGTGTGCTGGCACCGCAAGACGGTGTGGTCTTGTTTGACGATCCGACCGAATGGATCGGACGCCCGGTGGCGGTGGGTGAACGCATCATGCGCATCGCAGCGCCTGACGACAGTGAGATTGAGGCGTGGTTGCCCGTGGCGGACGCCATCGCGCTATCGCCCGGCACGCCGGTAAGTCTGTATCTCAATGCCAGCCCATTATTTTCTGTTCCGGCCAAGTTGCGTTACATGGCGCACGATGCAGTGCAGCGGCCCGACGGAAGCTACGCCTACCGGATACGAGCAACATTGCTGGCGCCTACCGAGCACCGGGTCGGTTTGAAAGGTACCGCCAAACTACAGGGTGATTGGGTGCCATTGGTTTACTGGGTGCTACGCCGCCCGTTGGCCACGCTGCGTTCTACGCTGGGCATCTAGCGCATGGCACTGCCGCAGTTGCGCGAAGAATTGGCCTTGTTGGACGGGCCAGTGTTGGCGGACGGCCAACCAAGCTGGATCCTGCACGACCCGGTGCGCAATTTGTTTTTCCGCATTGATTGGCCAACTTTTGAGGTTTTGCAGCGCTGGCCCTTGAGTGACCCGGCAGCCATCGCACACGACATTTGTTGCTGCACGACGCTGCACTTGGAGGCTGATGACGTGCTGGGGGTAGTGCAGTTTTTGCAGAGCAATCAGTTAACCCGGCCTGCCGGATTGCAAAGTGCCGAGCAAATGGCTGACCGTTTTACCCGGCTTCATGGCAACACCTGGAAGTGGTTGCTGCACCATTACCTGTTTTTTCGTATACCGTTGGTTCGACCCGATGCCTGGCTGGGGCGCTGGCAAGGTGTGGCCGACTTGTTTTTCAGCCGCACTTTTGCGTGGCTGACGGGCGCTGCGCTTTTGCTGGGACTGACGCAGGTGGTGCGCCGCTGGGAAAGCTTCAGCGCTTCGTTGGTGGATACCTTCAACTGGGAGGGATTGGTCGCATATGGCGTGGCGTTGTTTGTGGTCAAGCTGCTGCACGAGTTAGGCCATGCGCTCACCGCAAAGCGGTTGGGCTGCAGGGTGCCGACAATGGGGGTGGCATTTCTGGTGATGTGGCCCATGGCCTACACCGACACCAATGACACATGGCGCTTGACCAACCGTCTGCAGCGCTTGCAGGTTGCCAGTGCCGGCATTGCGACAGAACTGATCCTGGCGGCATGGGCCACCTTTGCGTGGGCGGTGTTGCCTGATGGAGCCTTGCGCTCGGCCGCCTTTGTGCTGGCCACTATCAGTTGGGTGACCACGCTGGCAATCAATGCCAGCCCGTTTCTGCGTTTTGATGGCTACTTCATCCTGTCAGACTGGCTGGATATGCCCAACCTGCATGAACGCAGTTTTGCGCTGGCACGCTGGAAATTGCGCGAAACGCTTTTCAAGTTGAACGAAGACCCGCCCGAACATCTGGCGCCGCACCAGCAAGCCGGTTTGATTGTTTTTGCCTGGCTTACCTGGTTGTACCGACTGGTGCTATTCCTGGGTATTGCAGTGCTGGTCTATCAATTTTTCTTCAAGGTGTTGGGAATATTCCTGTTTGTGGTCGAAATTCTGTGGTTTATCCTGTTGCCCTTCAAGCGCGAGTGGCAGGAGTGGCACAAGCGCTGGGCCGCCATTCGGGCGAGCCGGCGCAGCCGCTCGAGTGCGGTGGTGCTGATCTTGTTCGTGTTGTTGGCAATCATGCCCTTGCCCGGAAGGGTGACTGCCAGCGGTGTTTTGCGCCCCGCAGAGGTGTGGCCGGTGTATGCGCCGGCAGGTTCCCGGATCGATGCGCTGCCGTTTCATGAGGGGGCGCGCGTACCGGAGGGCAGCACGCTGGTGCAACTGCATGCGCCGGACCTGCACTTGAGACAGCAGACCCTGGCAGAAAAAGTGCAACGATTGCGCTGGCAGGCGGCGACCTCGGGTTTTGACGCTGAAATGCGTGCCCGGTTGCTGGTCAATGAAGAAGCGTTGACCACCGCGCAGGCGGAATTGACCAGCCTGAACACCGAGTTGCAGAATTACGCGCCGGTGGCGCCGTTTTCGGGTCAATTGCGCGACATGGACCCAGACCTGCACGTCGGGCAATGGGTGGAACGCAAAGAAAAAATCGCGTTGCTGGTGCGTGACGATGGCCACTGGTTGGCAGAAACCTGGCTCGACGAAGAAGCCGTGCAACGGGTGCAGCCGGGAGATTTTGCCTTGTTTGTCACCGATGCAGCCCAAGGCACAGCGCTTCATATGCGTGTGGTCGCCGTCGATAAAGATGCCTCTCGCGTATTGCCGCGAGCAGAGCTGGCGGCGCATCTGGGCGGGCATATCTTGACGCGTGAGAAAGGTGGGCAACTGGTGCCAGAGCGCGCCATTTACCACGTCACCCTGGCAATAGCGCCTGAGACGCAACCGCTGGGTGATTTTGCGGGTCACTCCTGGCGCGGCAAGCTCACGATCCACGCCCAGTGGCAAGCACCGGCCTGGCCCTATTTGCGCCAGGCCTTGGCTGTATTGGTGCGGGAGGTCGGATTTTGACGATGAGAGTTGGTTCGCAATTTCTGACTGACTGTTCGTGTCTGACAAAAATATCGGGGAGTTTTATAACGTACCTGATTAGCCACGAAGTTCAGCAGGTTGTAGTTACACCGTTTTGCTCCCCCTCTCCCGCTTGCGGGAGAGGGGGAGAGCACATTTACCGTGCCAAGAGAAGGTACGTACCAGATTCATCGCTTCGGGCGCACCAATAAAAACATGAACCGGGCAAAACCGGCCACCTCCAAAAACTTACAGCCCGCTGAGTACCCTGATATGCGCCAGTGCGCTGCGTCCCAGCGCAGGCAGTTCATAGCCGCCTTCCAGCACCGACACGATGCGGCCCTGCGCGTATTTTTCCGCGATGCGTTTTAACTCCACTGTCACCCAAGAATAATCCGGCTCGGTGAGTTTGAGCATCGCCATGTCGTCGTCGCGGTGCGCGTCGAATCCCGCCGAGACCAGCAGCAATTCCGGCTGAAAACGCTCCAGCGCAGGCAGCCAGTGCCGCGTGACCGCGTCGCGGAATTCCTCCCCGCCTGTCCCGGCGGCGAGCGGCACGTTGATGATATGGTCGTTGCCGCTGTTGGCGCCGCAATACGGGTAGAACGGGTGCTGAAAGGTGGAGCACAGCATCACGCGCGGCTCGTCGTGAAAGATGTTTTCCGTGCCGTTGCCGTGGTGCACGTCGAAATCCGCAATCGCGACGCGCTTCAAACCATGATGCGCCAAGGCATGCGCCACACCGATTGCGACATTGTTGAAGATGCAGAAGCCCATCGCGCGCGCGCGCTCGGCATGGTGGCCGGGCGGGCGGATGTTGCAGAAGGCATTCTCGGCCTTGCCCGCCATCACCAGATCGACACCCAATACCACGGCGCCCGCCGCGCGCAATGCGGCCGGATAGCTGAACGGATTCATCGCCGTGTCCGGGTCGAGCTGCACGATGCCGTGCTGCGGCGCTGCGGATTCGATCGAATCGACATAGTCAGCATCATGCACGCGCAACAACTGTTCGCGCGTTGCTTCCGGCGCGTCGTGGCGCTGTAGATAATCCAGCAATCCGGAGGCGATCAACTGGTCCTCGATGGCATGGATGCGCGCCGGAGATTCCGGATGTTGCGCACCCATGTCGTGCTTGAGACAGAGCGGGTGGGTGATGTAAGCGGTTTGCATGATAAAAACCGGGTATTGGTGTAGTGCTATCATACCCAATATAGATCCAACCCAGATAATGCATTAAGACCCAGATATTTATTCCATAAAGAACCAAGTCTTGTAGGAGCGCAATTCATTGCGCGATAGCATGGCCACAGAATCGCCCGATGAATCGGGCTCCTACAACAGCGTTTTAACTCTATGGATTATCTCGGTTCAGCCAGAATCAAAAATTACAGGATTTAAAATTATGGGCAAGCATTACCTCAGCACCCTGTTCGCTCCCAAGTCCGTCGCGGTGTTCGGCGCGAGCGACCGGCCCGACTCGGTCGGCCAGATCGTGTTCAGGAACATGCTGGAAAGCGGCTTCCAGGGCGAACTGTATCCGATCAACCCGAAGAACCCGGAAGTGCAAGGCAAGCGCGCCTATGCCTGCATCGCCGACATCGGCGAGCCGGTGGAGCTGGCGGTCATCGCCACACCGCCGCAGACCGTGCCGGGCCTCATCGAGGAGTGCGGCATCCACGGCGTAAAGGCTGCGGTCATCATCACCGCCGGGTTCGGCGAAGCCGGCGCGGCAGGCGCGGCGCTGGAAAAGCAATTGCTGGAAGCCGCGCGCCGCTACAAAATCCGCCTGATCGGGCCAAACTGCCTCGGTATCATGCGCCCGTCCATCGGCCTGAATGCCACCTTCAACAAGGGCGGCGCAAACACCGGCAACATCGCGTTCGTCTCGCAGTCCGGCGCGCTGTGCACCGCGATCCTCGACTGGGCGCAAAGCAACGATGTCGGATTCTCCAGCGTGGTGTCGATGGGCTCCTCGACCGACGTGGATTTCGGCGAGATCCTCGACTACCTCGTGTCCGATCCCAACACCCACAGCATCCTGATGTACATCGAGGGCATCCGCAACGCGCGCATTTTCATGAGCGCGATGCGCGCCGCCGCGCGCATCAAGCCGGTGATTCTGATCAAGGTCGGCCGCCATGCTGCGGGCTCGAAGGCGGCGCTGTCGCATACCGCGTCGCTGGTCGGCGCGGATGACGTGTTCGACGCGGCGGTGAGCCGCGTCGGCGTGGTGCGCGTGCAGACCGTCACGCAATTGTTCACCGCCGCCAAGGCGCTGTCGTGCGGCTTCCGCCCGGTCGGCAACCGCCTCGCGATCGTCACCAACGGCGGCGGCCCCGGCGTGATGGCGGCCGACCGCGCCGCCGATCTGGGACTCGCGATGGCCACATTGTCGGATGCCACCGTCGAATACCTCAACCAGTATTTGCCGCCGAACTGGCCTCACGCCAACCCGGTGGACGTGATCGGCGACGCGCAGGCGGACCGCTACCACCATGCCGTCAAGGCCTGCCTGGAAGACGACAACGTCGACGGCGTGCTGGCGATCCTCACGCCGCAGGCGATGACCAAGCCGCTGGAATCGGCGCAGACGCTGATCGATCTCGCCGACACCCACAGCAAGCCGCTGCTGACCTGCTGGATGGGCGATGCGCAGGTCGCCGCCGCGCGCGATGCGTTCAATAAGGCGCGCAAGCCGCATTTCCGCACGCCGGAGCCGGCGGTCGAGGTGTTCTCGCACCTGTCCGCCTACTACCGCAACCAGAAGCTGCTGATGCAGATGCCCGGCCCGTTCTCGCACCACGTCGAGCCGGATGTGGAAAGCGCGCGCCTGATCATCGAGGGCGCGATGCAGGAACATCGCAAGGTGCTGACCGAGATGGAATCCAAGGCGCTGCTGTCTGCCTTCAATATCCCCGTCGCGCGCACCATGGTCGCGCATTCGCCCAACGAGGCGTTGCTGATTGCGCAACAGCTCGGCTTCCCGGTGGCGATGAAAGTCAATTCGCCCGACATCACGCACAAGACCGATGCCGGCGGCGTGGTGCTCAACCTGAACAATGCCCACGAGGTGCGCGCCGCCTACCAGCACATTATCGACAACGTGCAGCATAACCGCCCCAACGCGAAGATGGACGGCATCTCGATCGAGCCGATGGTCGTCAAGCCGAACGGCCGCGAGCTGATGATCGGCGTGACCAGCGACCCGGTGTTCGGCCCGGTGATCACCTTCGGCGCCGGCGGCACGATGGTCGAAGTCATGGGCGACCGCGCCGTCGCGCTGCCGCCGCTGAACAAATTCCTGGTGCGCGAACTGATCCGGGATACGCGCATCGCCAAGATGCTCGGCGCATTCCGCAACATGGCGCCCGCCAACATGGAGGCGCTGGAAGACGTGCTGCTGCGCGTCTCCGAGATGGTGTGCGAACTGCCGCTGCTCAGGGAGATGGACATCAATCCGCTGATCCTCGACGAGCACGGCGCACTGGCTGCCGATGCGCGCGTAGTGGTCGAATACCGCCAGCCCAGCGCCGACCGCTACGCGCATATGGCGATCTACCCCTACCCCACGCAACTGGTCAGCCAGTGGCAACTCGCCGACGGCACCGACATCACCATCCGCCCGATCCGCCCGGAAGACGCGCAACTGGTGCAGCGTTTCGTGCACGACCTGTCGGAAGAATCCAAGTATTTCCGCTTCATGAACAGCATCCAGGAGCTCACCGAGACCATGCTGGTGCGTTTCACCCAGCTCGACTACAGCCGCGAAATGGCGCTGATCGCCGTGACCGTCGAACAGGGACAGGAAGTCGAACTCGGCGTGGCGCGCTACGCCACCAACCCGGACGGCGACACCTGCGAGTTCGCACTGGTGGTCGCGGACAGCATGCAAGGCAAAGGGCTTGGGCAGAAGCTGATGGTCGCGCTGATGGAAGCCGCGCGCGCCAACGGGCTGTCGGTGATCGAAGGCGAAGTGCTGAGCAACAACCACAAGATGCTCAAACTGATGTCCCGCCTTGGCTTCGCCAGCAAGACCAGCGAAGAGGATCAGGGCATCGTGAAGGTGAGCAAACCGCTGTAAAAAGTTGAATACCCTATGCTCGCTAGCGCACAGACCGCGGGTTTGGTGAGGAAGATTATGCTAAACGGGTAGATGATTGGGGATGATATGGACCAATAGCTCTATCGGTGCCCGTGAACAATTTGTCAATTTTTCACTTGGAGATCACTATGAAACGCATTCCGTTGAAAATGAATTACATGTTGGCTTTTGTGATTGCCGGAATACTGGCGGCAGGTCCGGCAATCGCGGATAAACCATCGCGGGATGATGGCGATGGCGACAAGCACGGGCAAAAGAACAAGCAAGAAAACCGCAAGGCCGAACAACGTGGCGGTGACGATAGATCGCGCGATTATGCCGAATCCAGAGTCAGGAGAGGCGAATATTTTGATGATCATCGCCGGACGGTCGCCCGTGACTACTACCGCGAACAGTTCCGCTCCGGCCGCTGCCCTCCGGGGTTAGCCAAGAAACACAACGGTTGCATGCCACCCGGCCAGGCCAGGAAGTGGGCTGTCGGTCGGCCATTGCCGCGGGACGTGATCTTTTACGATGTGCCACCGACGCTCATCGTGCAACTCGGCCAGCCACCAGCCCGGCATCGCTATGTGCGAGTGGCGACCGACATCCTGCTGATCGCGATCGGGACAGGGATGGTGGTCGATGCGATTGAGGATCTGGGCAATATGTAACAGGGCTCATGCCTGCCCTTTTCCGCTATCCTGCACCCGGCAATCGAGCAGATTAAAATCCGCTCGATTGCCGTTTTTCAGATTCATGCAACGCGTGCTCGCGCACTTGCGATGCGGCGGTGCCGCGCCAGATACAGCGGCGTCCAGGCATGGGGAATCTTGTAGACAAAGTTGTAGCGCGCCACGTGGTAGCTGGGATCGAAGCCGTAAAAGTTGAGTTTCATGTGTTGCAGCTCCTCGGCGCGGTAGGCATCCAGCGGCTTCTCCAACTCGTCGCGTTCGCGCCGCGCTACCTTCTCCTGCAACAGCGCGGAATAATTCGGGCTGGCGGCCAGCCCTTCGGCAATCTGCGCTATCCTTGCCAAAAAATCCGCCCGGTCAGTTCCGAAACAGCCGTCGATCAGACCCATTTCTTGCGCTTCCGCCGCGCCCACCGGCAGGCGGTTCTGCGTCAACGCCGCCGCCTTCGCCTCGCCCACGCGCCTCGGCAGCAAATAAGTCCAGTATTCCGAGCCGTAAAGGTTGCCCATGCCCTTGTAGTGCGGGTTGAACACCACGCCCTCGCGCGCATAGACGTGATCCGCCGCCAGCGACAGGAACACGCCGCCCGCCCCGGCGTTGCCCTGCAGCGCGGTGATGGTGAGCTGGCTGGCGGTGGTGACGATGGCGCGCGTCAGGTCGTTCATCGCGTTGATATTGCGCCAGGATTCGTCCGCCGGACTGGCGGCAGCTTCGATACAGTTGAGATGGATGCCGTTCGACCAGAAGTCCGCTCCACCCATCAGCACGATCACGCGCACATCGCGGCGCGTGGCGGCCAGATAGGCCTCGCGCAGCCGTTCGCAATGTTCGCTGCTCATCGCGCCGTTGTAGAACGCGAAATGCAGATAGCCGACGCTGTTCTTCTGCTCGAACCAGATGTCGCGGCAGGTTTCGCCAGTGCTCGACGAAAACGCATCGAGCGGCGCTTCCGGCACGTTGGCGAGATGCTCTTCCAGCGCCAGTGTAGCGGGCAGCTTTAATCCGGATTGTTCGTTAGATCCATCGTACTTTGTAGGAGCCCGACTTGTCGGGCGATCCAAAGATATCGCGCAACAAGTTGCGCTCCTACAATGGCGTTCCCTCTCTAGCGGATTATCTGGATTAAACGTGTGTTCGCCTTCGTTCTTGCGCTTCACATGGCCGATCCACACCGCGCCGTCGAGCGTGGCGCGGCAGATCGCGCCGTTGCGCCGGGCGATGATCGCGCCCGGCTCGCCGCCGCGCAGCATGTCCTCGGCGCAGGCATCGAACAGGTAATACGGTTCTCCGCACAGCGTATCGAGCACGCCGGGAAATCCGTCGGCGGAGTGGATTTTTTTCAGCACCGTGCGCGTGTCGTCGCGGCGCCAGTCGATGATGCGGTCGGCCTGCCTGATCGGCGCGTGCAACCGTCCAAGCACCTCGGGGCGGGAATAATCCAGCGGCATCGGCTTGAAATTGCCGGATTGGAAACGCTCCACCGCTTTCAGCACCGCGCGCGCCGCCGCCTCGACCACTTCGTTGCGGTACAGGCTGCTCTTCTTCGCCAGCCGCATCGGGAAGGTTTCCGCCGCCCAGATGTCGCCGCCATCCATTTCGCCGCTGGCCTGCAACACCGTGGCGCCCCATTCTTGGCAATCGCGCATGATCGCCCAGTCCAGCGCCGACGGCCCGCGGTCGCCGACGATGCCGGGGTGCACCACCAAACAAACATGGTTGCGCCACACCGCCTCGGGGATCGCGCGTTTTAGGAACGGCGCGACGATGAGCTCGGGGCGGTAGAGCTCGACCGCCTGCACCGTGACCGCATCGTTGATGTCAAACTCGATGGACACCTCATGCCCGCGCCGCACCAGCTCGATATACAGGCGTTGCGCGAGACTGTTGAAGCTATGGGTGAGGAACAGAATTTTCATGGCGATGCTGTCTTGCTCGAATTCTAAATTAGAAGTGCGTTTTCGTAGGGCGGGCTATGCCCGCCGGGCCAAGCTGTCGGGCAAAGCCCGACCTACGGATTGTTGTCCCCTTGAAATAGGGATGGAATTAGCAAATCCTCGGCAACTGTTCACCCGTCAGCCAGTCGACGACGCGCCGCCCGCCGAATGAGGTTTCCATCTGCACGAAATGGTGCGGGTCTTCGATCACCTCGCCCACTATGGCGGCATCGCGTCCCAGCGGATGTGTGCGCATCGCTTGCAACAGGCGCTCTGCAGCTTCTGGCGCGCAGATCGCCGTCAGCTTGCCTTCGTTGGCGACATACAGCGGATCGAGCCCGAGGAATTCGCATGCCGCCTTGACCTGTTCGCGGATCGGCAATTTGTCTTCGTGCAGCATCATGCCCACCGCCGACTGGCGCGCGATTTCGTTGAGCGTGGTGGCGAGCCCGCCACGCGTCGGGTCGCGCAGCACATGGATGTCCGGCACCACCGCGACCATCGCCGCCACCAGTCCGTGCAATGCCGCCGTGTCGGATTCAATGCTGGTGTGGAAGGTCAGATTCTCGCGCAGCGACATGACCGCAACGCCGTGGTCGCCCAGCATCCCGGACACCAGTATCTTGTCGCCCGGACGGGCACGCTCGCCGGAGATATTGACGCCCTCCGGCACCACGCCGATGCCGGTGGTGGTGATGAACACGCCGTCGCCCTTGCCCTGTTCCACCACTTTGGTATCGCCGGTGATGATCGGCACACCGGCATCCCGCGCCGCCTGCGCCATCGATTCGACGATGCGCCTGAGATCGGCGAGCGGAAAGCCTTCCTCGAGGATGAAACCGGCGGAAAGATACAGCGGCCGCGCGCCCGACATCGCCACGTCGTTGATCGTGCCGTGCACCGAGAGGCAGCCGATATCGCCGCCCGGAAAAAACAGCGGCGACACCACATGGCTGTCGGTGGACATCACCATGCGTCCCTGTGGTGCGGGAAAGCGCGCCTGGTCGTTCATCTGGCGCAGGAACTCATTGTCGAACGCCGCGACAAACAGCTCGTCGATCAACTGCGCCATCGCGCGCCCGCCGCTGCCGTGCGTCATGTCCACGCGGCCATGCTTGAAATCGAGCGGGCGCGTGTAGTTGGGTTTGATTGTGCTCATTGCTTTACTCCTCCCCTACCTGCGAAAGAAGGAAGCGATAGGGCAGTCAACGTAGGGTGGGCTTTGCCCACCATGTCGGGCAGAGCCCGACCTACTTGATTCCCGCCTTCGCGGGAATGACGGGTTATTAAATTTTTCATCAGGCAGCCTCCCGGAATCTTCCATAGCTGTAATGCGCCGCGCATGCGCCTTCGGATGAAACCATGCAGGAGCCGACCGGGTTGTCCGGCGTGCAGACTGTGCCGAACAGCTTGCAGTCCTGCGGGCGCTTCACGCCGCGCAGGATCGCGCCGCATTCGCAGGCCTTGTTGTCCGCGATCGATACTTCCGGTATTTGAAAGCGCAGTTCTGCATCGTAATCGGCATATTGCGCCTTGATGCGCAGCGCGCTGTAGGGCACCGGCCCGAGGCCGCGCCATTCGAACACGCGGCGCAGCTCGAACACCTCCGCGACCAGCAGCTGCGCCTTGACGTTGCCGTCGCGCGTCACCGCGCGGGAGAATTCATTTTCCACCTCGGCGCGGCCTTGGTTCAGCTGGCGCACCAGCATCAATATCGCCTGCATCACGTCGAGCGGCTCGAATCCGGCGATCACCACCGGCTTCTGGAATTCTTCGGCAAAATATTCGTAAGGGCGGCTGCCGATCACCGTCGAGACATGCGCCGGGCCGATGAAGCCGTCCAGCGTCAGCACGCCGAGCAGGCGAATCTCGGGCGATTGCAGGATATGCGAGATCGCCGACGGGGTCAGCACGTGGTTGCAGAACACGCTGAAATTCTTGAGATCGAGCGCCTGCGCCTGGCGGATCGCCACCGCCGTCGGCGGCGTGGTGGTCTCGAAGCCGATCGCGAAGAACACCACCTGATGCTCTGGATTTTCCTGCGCGATCTTCACCGCGTCGGCGCTGGAATACACCATGCGCACATCCGCGCCGCGCGCCTTGGCTTTCAGCAGGCTCATGCCGTCGGCCGCCGGAACGCGCAGCAGGTCGCCATAACAGCACAGGATCAATCCCTGTGTTTGCGCCAGTTGGATGGCATTTTCCACCCGCCCCGCCGGTAGCACGCATACCGGGCAGCCCGGGCCGTGGATCATGCGCACGTTGGCGGGCAACAGGTCGGCGATGCCGTAGCGCGAAATGGCGTGGGTGTGCCCGCCGCAGAATTCCATCAGGTGATAGCGGCGGCGCGGGTCGGCCTCGCGCGCGATGTTGGCGGCGATATTTTTCGCCAGCGCACCGTCGCGGAATTCGTCTACATATTTCATTTCGGGTATTTCATTGCGAATATTTCATTTTGGGGCGGCCCCGCCGATCTCCGCGAACAGCGCGAGCGTCTGCGCCGCCTCTTCCGGATCAAGCTTCTGCAGCGCGAACCCGACATGCACGATCACGTAATCGCCCACCGCGATGTCCTCGACCAGCGCAAGGGATATTTCCTTGCGCACCCCGCCGAGATTGACGATGGCGCTGTCTCCGGCAATGAGTTCTTCGACACAGGCGGGAATCGCGAGGCACATGTTCAGATTCCCTGATGGGTAGCGACCGTAGGGTGGGCTGCGCCCACCATGTCGGGCATAGCCCGACCTACATTTTGTTCTGGCTCGCCTGGCTTATGTTCCTGGACGGATTGCAGCGCGACCCACGCCTGACCGAGCGAAATCGCGCTGTCGTTGGGCTGCATCTGCTTTGCCGTCAGCATCCGCAGCCCTTGTGCAGCAAGCGTGTCGGACAAAGTGTGCAGCAGAATGTCGTTGTGAAAGCAGCCGCCGCCCAGCGCGACATGAGCGATGTTGTGCCGACGGGCGGCACGCCCCACCCACTCGGCCAGGCCTGCGGCGAGCGTGGCATGGAACAGCGCCGCGCCGAAACCTATGTCGCGGCAATCGGCCAGCGCCGCGAGCAACGGCGAAAAATCCAGCACGCCTTTTTCGTTGATGCTGAAACCTTCATCCAGCGGCGCGACCTGCCCGTGGCGCTGCGCCAGTTCCTGCAACTGGATCGCGGCCTGCGCTTCGAAAGCCTGTATCTCGTTCACGCCGAGCAATCCTGCGGCGGCATCGAACAGCCGCCCGGTGCTGGAGGTAATCGGGCAGTTCAAGTTTCGTTGCAGCATCGTTGTCACCGTCTGCGCTCCCGGCTGGTCTGGGAATCGCTGCGCAATTTCCTCGCTACGTCCAAGCTGGAACAATACCGCCGCCGCCATGCGCCACGGCTCGCGCGCGGCGCGGTCGCCGCCGGGCATGAGTAGCGGCGCCAGATGTCCAAGACGCTTAAACCCATCCCCACCCCAACCCTCCCCTTGAAGGGGAGGGAGGCCTGTATGCACTTGCAACAGCTCGCCGCCCCACGGCGTGTTATCGGTACCCAGCCCTACGCCATCCAGCGCCAGCCCGAGCACCGCTTCGCCGATATGGTGTTCGGCGCAGATTGCGGCGATATGCGCATGGTGATGCTGCACGGCGACAACCGGCAGGCCGCGCTGTGCGGCATAGGCTTGAGCAAACCGGGTGCTGTAAAAATCAGGGTGCAGGTCATGCGCCACGATCTCGGGCTGCACATCGAGTGAATTGCATAGGCGCGCCACGATAGCGTCGAGCATCGCCCGCGCCTCGGCGCTGCCCAGATCGCCGATCAACTGCGAAACATGCGCCTCGCTGCCGCGCGTGACGCAGACGGTGTTCTTCAGCCATGCTCCGCATGCCAGGATCGGTGGCCCGGAAAAAGGCAACGCAATGATTTTATCCAAGCTGCACTTCCGGTTTGGCGGCAACGGCATTGCGGCAGCCTTCCTTGATCCACTCCAGCCATTCCGCCATGCCCTCCCCGCTGGTTGCAGAGATGCGGATCACTTGCAGATTCGGGTTGATGCGGCGCGCGTATTCGATGGCGAGATCGGCATCGAAGTCCAGATACGGCAACAGGTCGCACTTGTTGAGCAGCATCAGGCTTGCCGCGCAGAACATGTCGGGATACTTGAGCGGCTTATCCTCGCCCTCGGTCACCGACAGGATCACCACCTTGTGCGCCTCGCCCAGATCGAAGCTCGCCGGGCAAACCAGGTTGCCGACGTTCTCGATCAGCAGCAGGCTTCCGTCCTGCAAGTCCAACCGCTGCATCGCCTGGCCGATCATCCGCGCATCCAGGTGGCAACCCTTGCCGGTGTTGATCTGGATCGCCGGCGCGCCGGCGGCGCGGATGCGCGCCGCATCGTTTTCGGTCTGCTGGTCGCCCTCGATGACCGCGAGCGGCTGCGTTCCATTCAGCGCGGCAATGGTCTTCACCAGCAGCGTGGTCTTGCCCGATCCGGGGCTGGAAACCAGATTAAGCGCGAAGATGCCATGCGCGGACAAGTAGCTGCGGTTTGCATCGGCGTAGCCGTTGTTCTTGGCAAGGAGGTCCTGTTCGAGCTTCACAATACGGGAAGCATCCACAGCCGTTTCCGCTTTGGCATCGTGCGAGCGGAAGCGCGTCGGCCCGCCATGCTGACGTGGCTTATGCAACGGCTTTCCGTTAATGAGCGTCTGGCCATTACCACATCCGCACGTGATACACATATCTGCTCCTTGATTCCATTTTTAAATCAACAGTGAATACCGTAGGGTGCATTTCATGCACCATTAATATTGGTGCAGGGAATGCACCCTACATGGTTATTGCCGCTTTGAAAGACAAATGGAATTATTCAACTTCCAGTTCCTTGACGCGCATCGCGTTGCCGCCGGTCACTTTGACATCATAGCTCCCGCACTCGGGGCATGCCTCGTAAAGCGTGGCCAGCGGAAAATTTTGCGCACATTTTTCGCAGCGGCCCTGCCCCGCCGTCTCGATGATTTCCAGCCGCGCCTGCTCCGCAATGCTGCCGCGCGTCACCACATCGAAGCCGAAACGCAAGGATTCCTGCTCCACGCAGGCCAGCTGGCCGATTTCCAGCCACACCGTCCTGACTCTTGCGAATCCCTGCTCATGCGCCGCATCTTCAATTATATGTAGCACACTTTCGGCTAGTGACATCTCATGCATATTCTTATTGCTTCCAAAGTCAAAAGTGAACTGCTACTCGCAATCTTTCCAGTCATGCATTTACCAAGCGCCGCCAACTTTGCAAATTGCCATCCGCACACAATTCACGCATCCGCTCCGTTGCCACCTCCAGGTTGGCCGCTGCCCTGTCGCTCAGCGGATTGCCCAGCTCGAAATCGTAACCGCGGATGCACAGCAGGAAGGCGGGGGGCGCATCCGTTCCATACACCTGCCGGTAGGTATGCAGCAGCGCAAACGGCGTCATCGCATGGCTGGTGTAGCTGTGGTCATATTCGGCGGCGATTTCGGAGAAATGGAACGGCTCGATGCAGGACATATCGGCATCGACGAACAACACCGCATTGCGACCCAGCAGGTCGGTGACATGCTCGACCTGCAACTGGTAATCCTCGATCAGCTCGACCCGCCCTGCCGCCTCCGCCCAACCTTCCAGGCCGCGCAGCAGCAGCGGCGCCAGCGCATCGTCGCCGCGCGATTCGTTGCCGATGGCGAAGATCAGGATGGGGACAGGCATAGTGTTTTGGTAGGGTGGGCTCCGCCCACCATGTCGGGCGGAGCCCGACCTACATTCGGCTCCGGATCATTTCAACTGAATACGCCATCAACTGAGCGACTAAGCGTGGAGACTGCGCCGCCCTCCGCATCCAGCAATTCTACCTCCAGCGGCATCTTGCCCAGCGCATGGGTCGCGCAGGACAGGCACGGATCGAAGGCGCGGATCGCGACCTCGATGTGGTTGAGCAGGCCTTCGGTGAGCTTGCGCCCGTCGATGTATTGCCGCGCCACCTGGCGGATCGCCTCGTTCATCGCCTGGTTGTTGTGCGTGGTGGAGACGATCAGGTTGCAGCGCACGATCTGGTCGTGCTCATCCACCTTGTAGTGGTGGATCAGCGTGCCGCGCGGCGCCTCGATCACGCCCACGCCGCGTTGCTGGCGTTTGCCGGTACTGACCAGATCGGTGCCTTGCAGGTCTGGATCGTGCAGCAGTTCCTGGATAACCTCGGCGGCATGCAGCATTTCGATCATGCGCGCCCAGTGGAAACCCAGCGTTGCGCCCGTCGCCGAGCCGCCGTTAAATGCCATGAACGCCTTGCGCTGTTCTTCCGCCAGTGGTGTAGGAATGAAGTCGCACTGTGTCACGCGGCTCAATGGGCCGACGCGATACCATCCGGTTTCCGGCCCGAGGCTGCGCAGGAACGGGAACTTCATGTACGACCACGGCTTCACGTCCTCGAAGATCACGTCCCAGTAATGGCGGTAATCGTAGTGATCGAACAATGTGCCGCCGTTCATGTCGCGCGCGCGCAGCCCGCCGTGATACATATCCAGCGCGCCATCGGCTCGCACCAGGTTGAGCGTGTGCGTCTTGAAAGTTCCGAAGTTGTTGTAGAGGTCGAGATTCTTTTCGAACAATTGCCGCGCGATGCCGACCGACGCGCGGCTCCATTCGATCATCTGGCCGATGTCCTTCAGCAGATAATCGCGCTCTTCCGCGCTGACGTTCTTGTTCACACCGCCGGGTATCGAGCCGGTGCCGTGAATACGCTTGCCCGCCGTGACGCGGATCACCTCCTGCCCATATTTGCGCAGCAGCACGCCCTGTTTGGCGATCTCCGGATAGGCTGCGGCAATGCCGACGATGTTGCGCTTCGCGACATCCGAGTCGAAGCCAAACAGCAAATCGGGCGAGCACAGGTGGAAAAAATGCAGCGCATGGGATTGCAGTATCTGCCCGTAGTGCATCAGCCGCCGCACCTTCTCCGCCGTCGGTGTGATTGTCGCGCCGACGATCATGTCCATCGCCTTGGATGCGGCGATATGGTGGCTCACCGGGCAGATGCCGCACAGCCGCTGCACCATCACCGGCGCTTCCCAGTAGGGCCGCCCCTGCACGAATTTCTCGAAGCCGCGGAACTCGACGATATGCAGCCGCACCTGATGCACGCGGTCGTTCTCGTCCAGCAGCAGCGTAACCTTGCCGTGCCCCTCGACACGTGACACCGGGTCGATCGCGACGCGGCGCAGCTTGTCCGGGTGCTCGGCGGTTTCCAGATTATTGGTTATATCGGTCATGGTTCAATTCCCGTAGGGTGGATAAAGCGCAAAGCGCGTATCCACCATTCGTGCAGGTGGATACGGCCTCCGGCCTTTATCCACCCTACATATTGGTTGTTGATATCAGTCATATTTAATCAGCCCATGCCCCAGTTCCGGCGTCTTGCCCGCAATCAGATCGGTGAGAAATTTCCAGATCGCGTCGCCCGACGGCGGGCAGCCGGGGATGAAGTAATCGATCTTCACTACTTCGTGCAGCGGATGCACCTTGTCCAGCGGCAGCGGCAGTTCCGGGTCGTGCGCCAGCCCCGGCTCGGTGAGGTACACCTCGGTCAGGCAGCTTCCCAGATCGAGGTGGTTGCGCTGCGCGGGCAGGCCGCCGGTGATCGCGCAGGAGCCGATGGCGATCAGTATCTTGCAGTTCTTGCGGAATTCGCGCAGCACATGCACGTTCTCCGCGTTGCAGATGCCGCCCTCGATCAGGCCGATGTCGCACGGCCCGCAGTGCTTGATGTCGGTGAGCGGCGAGCGGTCGAATTCGATGAGGTCGAGCAGCGGGAACAGGCGCTCGTCGATGTCGAGCAGGGACATATGGCAGCCGAAACAGCCGGCCAGCGAGGTGGTCGCAACGCGCAGCTTCTTGCTCATGGGGTTCCCTCGCAGGCGGCGCAACTGCCGCCGGCATCGGCATGGCGCGGCGCGTCGTCCAGCGCCTGCGCGCTGATCGGGCGCTGGTCGTATTTGCGCTGGCCGATCGGCACGCTGAAGCCGACGCGCTTCGGCAGGATCACGCCCACCGGGCAGACCTGCATCGCCTTGTCGGTCAGCGCAATGTCGGTGTCTTTCAGCAGTCCGGATTCCGCATTGACGATAAGGTGCTTGGTGATGCCGCGCCCGGACAGCGCGAACACATTCTTGCCGTCCACCTCGGCGGAGGCGCGCACGCACAGTTCGCACAGGATGCAACGGTTGAAGTCGAGCAGGATGTCCGGGTGCGAAGCGTCCAGCGGGCGGTCCGGGTACAGGTGGCGGAAGCCGGCGGTATGCACTTCGAGGTCGTAACCCAGCGCCTGCAACATGCAGTTGCCGCTCTTCTCGCATGACGGGCAGAAGTGGTTGCCCTCGGCGAACAGCATCTGCACCAGCGTGCGGCGCAGGCCGTTCATTTCGTCGATGTCGCTTTCCACGTTGAGCCCGGCCTCGGCAGGCATGGTGCAGGAAGCGGTGGTGCGTCCGCCGACCTTGACCGTGCACACCTTGCAACTGCCGTGCGGCTTGAATTCCGGGTGGTAGCACAGGTGCGGAATGTAATGTCCGGCGGCCAGCGCGGCCTGCATCACCGTCTGTCCTTTTTCGAAGGAAACGGGTTTGCCGTCGAGTTGGAAGGTATCGCTCATGCTTCCTCCGCTTTGAGATGCGCGCCGGCGTCATCGCGCCCGGTCATCTGGCGCGCGCGCGCCAGCGCGCCGTCGAGATCGAAGGCCGGCTTGAATTCCAGCGACTTCAGGCGGTTCTCGTAGGCGGGACGAAAATGCTTGAGCGTGTGCAGCACCGGGTTGCAGGCGCTGCGTCCCAGCCCGCAATGGGAGCTGGTCTGCAACACATGATCCAGACGCTCGATCTCGCGCAGGTCATACTTCGTGCCGTGCCCGGCGGCGATCTTGTCCATGGTTGATTTCAGCATCGACGTGCCGACGCGGCATGGCGTGCAGAAGCCGCAGCTCTCGTGCGCGAAGAAATGCACGAAATTGCGCGCCACCTCGAACAGGTCGCGGCTGTCATCGAACACCATGAATGCGCCGGCGGTGGGCAGGTCTTCGAAACCCAACTTGCGGCCGAATTCGCTTTCCGCGACGCACACGCCGGAAGGGCCGCTGACCTGAACCGCGCGCGTGTTCACCGCGCCGCAATCCTGCAGCACCTCGCGCACCGAAACGCCGAACGGATATTCGTAGATGCCGGGGCGCGGGCAGTCGCCGGACACCGAGATCAGCTTGCTGCCGGAGGATTTATCCGTGCCGATGGCGCGGTAGTTTTCCGCACCCATCTGCATCGCCAGCGCGGCGCTGCAGAAGGTCTCGACGTTGTCCACGGCGGTCGGTTGCTGCTTGTAGCCGTGCGTCACCGGGAACGGCGGGCGGCTGCGCGGCACGCCGCGTTTGCCTTCGAGCGATTCGATCAGCGCCGATTCCTCGCCGCAGATATAGGCGCCCGCGCCGAGATGGATCGCGATATCGAAGTCGAAACCTTGCTGGCCGAGAATGTTTTTGCCCAGCAGCTTGCTGTCGCGGCGGCGCTGCAACACGGCCTGCAAGGGCTCGAGCAGATAGCGGTATTCGCCGCGCAGGTAGAGGAAACCATGCTGTGCGCCGACGGCCAGCGCGCACAGCGTCATGCCTTCGAACACCAGATCTGCCTGGCGGGTGAGCAGCACGCGATCCTTGAAGGTGCCAGGCTCGCCCTCGTCGGCATTGCATACCACGTAATGCTCGGCACCTTGTGCGTTGCGGCAGGCTTCCCATTTCAGACCGGTGGGAAAGCCCGCGCCGCCGCGCCCGCGCAGGCCGGAATTCTTGACCGCTGCGACGATGTCTTTGCCGCCGGATTCAATAACAGTACGCAACACATCGCCGGGGGCGATGGTGTTGTCGAGCAGCGGGCCGCTGCGGCGGATGTTGTCTTCAACAAGGAAAAAATCGGCAGGCCAGTCGGCAAGCGGCGTGCGGTTGCGGATCAGGTGGCCGATTTCCTGCACGCGCTGGTGGGTCAGCCGCGTGATGGCGCGGCCGTTGACCAGCATCGCCGGCCCCTGATCGCACATGCCGGTGCAGGATGTGGTATTGATGCTGACCAAGCCGTCTTCCGAGACCTTGCCCGGTTGCAACCACAACTGCTGGCACATCTGTTCCATCAGCGCCTGGCTGCCCAGCATGCGGTCGGTGATGTTGTCCGAGAACAGCACGCGGTATTCGCCGTGCGGCTGCAAATGCAGGAAGGAATAGAAACCGGCGACGCCTTCGGTCTGCGCGCGCGGAATGCCGAGCTTCACGCTGATGTAACTGGTGGCGGACGGATGAATGTAACCGCGCAGCTCCTGCACCTCGCGCAATACCTGCAGCAAGGCGTTCGGGTCGCGGGCGTAGCGATCCAGTATTGAATCCAGACCAGCTATGTGTATATCGCTATCTGTCACCATGAAGCGCTCCCGTATGTACGACACGCTGCCACGTTATAGGATCGGAATATCCCGCAATGTCATCAGGCCGAAGATGCCGTGCGAAACACCACCCGTTCACTCCCACTCAATTGTAAACGGCGTATTCATCTAATTGATTTATTTGTAATTTAATTTTATTAAATTGACGATACCATTGTTTGTACCATCCTCAAAAATACTACTTTGCTATGGATATATTAAGGCACAGATTACCGACATCCTTACTCGTGACGTTGCCATCACACGCCTGTAATCCCGATTGAAGGCAGATGAGCGTTCAATCATCCGCATTCAAATCAGCCATCAGTGCATCAACGCTGTCGAAACACTTACCCTTGCCTAATTCGAGTTCGGCAATGGACTTACGAGTAGTCGCGTTCGGCACTTTTACATCAAAGGGAAAACGGTGCTCATCGGCTATACGCTGCATCAGCAAGCGTATAGCGTCCGGCGAACATACGTGTCAGCGGTACTCATAGCGACTCTCCCCTAAATCTAGTTGGCAGAGCTTAATTGTATCGCAAAGCAACTACCATCAAACTGTTGTTGGGTACGACGTTGTATCGTAAAGAGTTGGCGTTCTGTTGCCAGTCCATCCAGAACCCCACTCCCCCAGATGTACTGTGGTTGCTGTGGCCAACCAAGTCTGCGCAGTTACCGATTGGCAAATGCGCTGTGGACGTACTGTGGGTGCTCTGTCGACATGGTGCGGAATTGTGAGCGATGATATTTTCCATCCGCACAGGATCTTCCAGCCCCTCTAACTCGCCTCGCTTTACTCTATGATGATCACCGCATCTGATGGGTCGATTGACTTCGCAACCCAGTGCG
>Ga0209317_1000876_pt1 | contig 31519 bp, 28 predicted proteins | sample RifGroB2_FD_183994 | JGI IMG/M metagenome (GOLD analysis project Ga0209317, IMG submission 183994) | Soil microbial communities from Rifle, Colorado, USA - Groundwater B2 (SPAdes) (version 2) | ecosystem: Environmental > Terrestrial > Soil > Unclassified | place: Rifle, Colorado | collected...
GTCGAACTTCCTCCTGCCGCTTCCTCCCTCCATCTCTACACCTCCAGGATTAGATTCCTATAACACTAACCTTTTGGTGTGTCCACTAAATCGGGGGAAGGGCAGCTCTTGAAGTCCAAGGCAAAGGTAAGGAGCATAAGAAGCACTTATGCCTTTAGCAACGAGGCGGGGAATAAGATTATCGCGAGTAATGTTCTAAGGGCCTTCTACAAGGCTTTAGAACGCTCTGAGATAAGCGATTTCAGGTTCCACGACCTCAGACATACCTTTGCCACAAGGCTCGCTCAGGCTGGCGTAGACTTCTACAAGATAGGGAAGTTGCTTGGCCACAAGGATATCAGGATGACCCAAAGGTACGCCCACCATTACCCTGAAAGTTTGAGAGACGGGGTAGAGGTCTTGGACAGGATTAGTACAATTTTGGAACAGTCCAAAGAAAAAGGGGCACAGCTAACGCTGTAACCCCTTGATTTTAATGGTGGAGGGTACCGGGATCGAACCGGTGGCCTGCTGATTGCGAACCAGCCGCTCTCCCATCTGAGCTAACCCCCCGTATGAACGGCCTCAAAAATGACCGGCATGGACCTCGATTAAACCTTAACAAGACCCCCGTCAAAAAACATGGCGCCGCGCCATCCGTCTTACTAAGAAACCCCGCCTTCACGGGCGGGGTCACAATATTATTAACAAAAAAAACGGCTCCGCGCAAGCGTATAATTGAAGTTGCCCGTCAAAAATGGCGAAAAAACCTGCGACCTCAAGCCTGGTCCACACGTCAATGCAGATACGTCCTCATCCCTTCGGCAAGACCCGTCGGCTTTATCCCGAAGACATCGGGCAGGGCGTTCTTATCCGTCACATTGTCCTCTTTGAGCATGAGGAGCGCGTCCCTCGTAAGGGGCGGCCGAGATAAAGTTCTTTCCATAATCGCCGCGCCTATACGCATAAGCGGCATGGGCGCATGGACCTTCACCCTTCTCTTCCCGATGGATTCTGCTATCGCGTCGATTATCTCGTCAAACGAGAGCGCAAGAGGCCCCGCTATCTCGTATATCCGCCCCTTAGTCGCCTCCATACCGACGGAGGCCGAGAGCGCCTTCGCGACGTCCTTTACAAATACCGGCTGCATCCTGTTTTGACCGTCCCCCGGCACGATGACAAAGGGGGAGAGACGCATGGCAGAAGCGAACGTATTCGTGAACCTGTCCCCCCCGCCGAAGATGACCGAGGGCCTGAATATAGTGTAATCGAGTCCGGACGCCCTGACTATCTCCTCGGCCTCCCACTTGGTCCTGTGGTACTCGCTCGCCGCGCCCTTCCGGGCCCCGAGCGCGCTTATGTGGATGTATCGCCGTATCCCTGCCTTAAGACAGGCCCCGACGACGTTCCTCGTCCCTTCGACGTGGACGCGCCTGTATGTGGAGCCTTTTGTCTCGACGAGTATGCCTACGAGGTGGATGACGGTGTCTATTTCTTTCAGGGCCGGGGCCAGAGAAGAAGGCACTGTTACGTCGCCTTGAACGAATGAGATGCGGTTGCCGGGGAGCGCGGAGGCCCTCCGGGGGTCTCTTGCGAGACAGAGAGCCTTGTAAGACCTTGACTCGAGCTCGGTTGCGAGGTGCCTTCCGACGAACCCGGTTCCGCCGGTCAGGAGTATCATTGCCTCTTGCCGAGTATGTCCCTTATCGTCTGCTTGAGCTCGGTAAGATCGGATGACTTTATCACGTAGGCGTCGGAGGCCCATGTGCCGAACTCGTGCTTGTAGTGCGGGTACGCAGTGCAGAGTATGACCGGGAGGTCCTTCCACCTCTCCTTCACCCTCCGGAGGACCTCAACACCATCCATGCCCGGCATCTTTATGTCGAGGAGTACGAGGTCGATTGCGTCGCCCTCGAGTTTTTCAAGCGATTCCTCGCCCGAGGCGGCGAGTTCCACGTCCCAGCCTTCGTCCTCGAGTTCCTCCTTGTAAAGGAGCCTGAGGCCCTCTTCGTCATCGACTACCAGAATCCTTTTTCTCATAAAAAGACCTCTGCTCTTATCTGGCCGGGCAACCACGGCCCGGAAACCGGGGCTGGGTTGCTGACGCCTTTTATGCCCTTTAAGACAGCCGCGCATATACCCGGCTGACCTCAAAATGACCATTCCAGCTTGCCCTCCCAACCGCCCCACAACCTGCCCCCTTGCCCCCCCTCAACAGGCTGAGCGGAGCTGTCTTAAATACGGGAGTGTCACCCTGAAGGTGACGCCGACGCCGGGGTTGTTTTCGACCTCTATCAACCCCTTGTGGCGGAGAATTATCGAGTTGGTTATCGGGAGCCCGAGCCCGGTGCCGTGCGTCTTGGTCGTGAAGAACGGGTTGAATATGTAGCCGAGGTTCCCGGGCTCTATCCCGCCGCCGCTGTCGGCTATGGAGACGACGGCCCTGCCGCCTTCGTGCGATGTCGATATCCTTAAGGCCCCGCCGTGTTCCATCGACTGTATCGCATTGACAATCAGGTTGTCAAAAGCAATCTTGAGCTGTTCGCGGTCCGCCGCCACACCCATCGCGCCCTCTGAAAAATCCCTCTGGATAGTGATGTTGTGTGCCTTGAACTCGTCATCGAAGAGAGCGAGGACCTCTTCCATTATACCGTTCAGGTCGTCCGGTTTGAGGCTTACGGCGCTGTCTTTTATAAAGCCCGTCACCCCGTTCATGAGTTTTTCCAGCCTGACGACCTCTTTCAAGACCTGCTCCACGTAGGGTATGCCTGGGGAGCCGGGGCCGAGGTGTTTTTTAAGCCTGCCGGCGAACCCCCCGATGCTCAGAAGCGGGTTCCTTATCTCGTGCGCGAGTGTCGCAGCCATGTCGCCGAGCGCCATGAGCTTTTCTGAGGACGCGAGCCTCTCCTCTATCTTTAAAAGGTCCCTGTGGATCCTCTCGTGGGACTCGGCGAGGTCTGCGCATTTTATGAATGACGACGCCTGGAGCGCGATTATGCCGAGGGTCCTGCGCTTCGACTTCGAGAGAGAGGCCTTTCTCGCGGATTTCAGGTATACGACACCGAAAAAGGTCTCTTTGTCCCTGAGCGGATACGCGAGCGCGGACTTATACCCCTTGAGCCCGGCGTCATTCACGCCTTCCCAGACCGTAGACGCCGTGTCTAACTTGTACGCCTCGACCGGCCCTTTTTTCTTTTTTACGAGCCCTGGCAACCCATCGGTAGCGCCGTAAGAACATATGAGCGCCTTATCCACGCCCGCAAAGGCCCTTTTTACGAAGGCCTTACCATCAGGGTCAAGGATATAGAAGACGCACTGCTCGTACGGAAGGGCGTCGAGTATGAACCTCGCCGCCCGGGCGAGCTTGGCGTCAAGCCTGAGGCCCGAGAGCGAAAGTTCCGTCACTTTTTCTATTATATCATATCCCATGCGCAACCCCGGGTTCGAGCCCGGAAAACGCCTGCCGCCGGAGCGGTCTGCAAGGCCCGCCTTCGGGCCTTTGACCTCAGACCTTCGCTTCGCGCAGAAACCTGGCCGCCTCTTCAGGCGGGGTCGGGTTTATGTAAAACCCCGACCCCCATTCGAACCCCGCCACCTTCGTGAGCTTGGGTATCAGCTCGAAGTGCCAGTGATAGAACTGGGTGGCGCCGTCTTTTATGGGGCCCGCATGGAGGATAAAGTTGTAGGGAGGGAAGTTGAGAACCTTGTCCATCCTCTTCAGTACGTCGGAGAAGATGGTGGATAAGCTCTCGTAATGGTGTTTCTGGCAGTTCTCGAAGTTGGACTCATGGGACTTGGGCAGTATCCATATCTCGAACGGGGCCTTTGGGGCGTACGGGGCCATGGCGATGAAGTCCCTGTTCTCGGAGACGACCCTTATGCCCTGCATTATCTCCTGCCTTATGATGTCGCAGAAGACGCAACGCTCCTTAAAGTTGTAGTACTCGAGCGCGCCGTCGAGCTCCTCGGCGACCCTCTTGGGGATGATCGGGAGCGCGATGAGCTGTGAGTGCGTGTGTTCGAGGGACGCCCCGGCGGCCTCTCCGTGGTTCTTGAATATGAGAATGTAGCGGAGGCGCGTGTCCTTTTTAAGGTCTATTATCCTGTCCCTGTAGGCCCAGAGGACCTCCTCGAACTGCCTGGACGAGAGCTTCGAGAGCGTGTCCTTGTGGTCGGGGGACTCGATGATGACCTCGTGGGCGCCGACCCCGTTCATCTTGTCGTAGACGCCGTCTCCCTCGCGGTTGAGCTCGCCCTCGACTTTAAGGGCCGGGTACTTGTTCGGGACGACCCGTATGTGCCAGCCCGAGGCGTTCGGGCCTCCGCCGTTCTTCCTGTACGCGAGGACCTCGGGCGGGGTCTTGGATTCGTTGCCCGGACAGAACGGGCAGAAGCCGGTCTTCATGGCCGGTTGCGTGAACTCGAACTCGGAGGGGCGCTTGCCGCGCTCGGTCGATATGATCACCCATCTTCCAACTATCGGGTCTTTTCTAAGTTCCGGCATATTTTACCTGTCAAAGGAAGTGAGCGTCCGTGACCCTGGCGCCTTGTTTATAAGATAATATCGCTTCCGGCGCGAGAACCTTGAATTGTGCGCCGTTTATTCCGAGGGCCTGGAGAGATAGATTCCGTGCGGGTGGTGTGTTTATACAGCGTCGTTCAGGCGGTCCCCCTGCCTTTTTCCTGCTCTTCTTCCTCTTTCTTGCACTCTATGCAACAGGTGGTGACCGGCCTTGCCTCAAGCCTTTTCTCGGATATCGGCTCTCCGCAGATGTCGCAGACGCCGTAAGAGCCGTCGTCTATCCTCTGTATCGCCTCGTTTACCTTGGTGATGAGCCTCCTCTCGCGGTCTTTCACGCGGAGAAGAAAGTTCCTGTCCGTTTCGTGGCTCGCCCTGTCCGTCGGGTCCGGAAAGTTGTCGTCCTTCGCTTCGCTCATCCCGTTTACGGCGCGCTCGGCCCCGCTTAAGAGCTCATCGAGTTTGCCCTGGAGCAGAATCCTGAAATGCTCGAGTTTCTCTTTTTCCATAATCAAAAAGTATAACCGAAAAACGCCCCTTCTGTAAATAGCTAAGTTCTTAAGTCCTCGCCGGACGGGCAAAGTTCATATCGAGATAACTTGGCTACCCTTGCCTCTATAACTTCCGAAGGACATTGGCCCCGCGCCGAGCGGGTCCTCGCCGGACGGGCAAACCCGTATCGAGATAACTTGGCTACCCTTGCCTCTATAACTTCCGAAGGACATTGGCCCCGCGCCGAGCGGCTATTCCCTCGTAAATTCCCCGCTCTTGCCGCCGGTCTTCCGGACGAGCCGTATATCCGTCAGCGTCATCCCCTTGTCAGCCGCCTTGCACATGTCGTATATGGTAAGCGCCGCGACGGAGACCGCCGTTATCGCCTCCATCTCAACACCCGTCTTTGACGAGACCTTCGCGGTCGCCGTTATCTCTATGCCGGGGAGGTCCTTATCAGGCGTGAAATCGACGACGACGCTCGTTATGTTCAAGGGGTGGCAGAGAGGGATTAGCTCGCCGGTCTTCTTGGCGGCCATAATGCCGGCCACCCTCGCTACCCCGAGTACGTCGCCCTTTTTCACTTCGTTAGCAAGTATCAGATCGAGGGTCTCCTTTTTCATCACGACCCTGCCTTTTGCCGTCGCCTCTCTATCAGTAGCGTCCTTGGAGCTGACGTCGACCATCCGCGCCTTGCCCCGCTCGTCTATGTGCGTAAGCGTCATTTCAGACCCCTTTGTCAGTTTACTTCGACTATGCGCCCGTCTTTGACGGTCAGGATGAAGAGCTTCTTTTTAGCCTCCCCGCGTTCGTCGAACGCGAGCGCCCCTGCCGCTCCCTTGAACCTGAAATTCTTGAGCCGCGCCTTTATCGATTCCCTGTCGAGTGACGGGCCTTCCATGTCGTCACGCTTCTCCGGCATCGCAGAGATGAGCATCGTCGCGGCGTCGTATGCGTGCGCCTCCAGGACCCCGGGCGTCTTCCCGTAGGCCTCGGTGAACCTCTTTACGAACTCCTCGGTGCCTGGCCTTAAGCTCCCCGAAAAGAACCCGTCTACGAAGACCGCGCCCTCGACATTCGCCCCCCCGAGCTCTACGAGCCTCTCGGAGTTCCAGCCGTTGGCCCCGAGGAGCTGGACCCCCTTGACGCTGAAGTACTCGAGGTAAGGCGCGATAAGCGCGACAGCCTGGGGGGAGTCCGGTATATAGAGCGCCTCAATACTCGCCGTAGGCTTGTACTCCTTAATCTGCCTCCTCCCCTCTTTACGCTCCTTTTCCTGCACGACGAATAGCCTTTTTAATTCCACGCTGAAATCCGTGTGCCCCTCAGGGTACGAGCCTGTCCTGACGGATTCGGCGCCGAGCGCCTTTACGTTCATCTCGAAGAGCCTGGCGAGCTCCGTCCCGTAGTTGTTCTGCGGGTAGAGGATGGCGAACCTCCTCAGCCCTCGGGCCTTGACGGCGTACTCGGCGATTGCCGCGGCCTGCTGGGCCGGGGTCATGAAGTTCCTGAATACGTAGTCCCCGGCGTCCGTTACGCCTTCCTTCTGCGAGAGCGTCACGACGGGTATCCTCCGCGCCTGGGCGTGCTTGCCTGCCTCTATCGCCGTTGACGAGAGTAGCGGCCCTACGATCCCCGCGACCCTACCGTCATGGGCAAGCTCGGAGACCGCCGCCTCAACCGACGCCGGGTCGGATCCGACGTCCTTTACAATGACCTCAACACCTGCGCCATCGGCCTTCCCGAAGACAGACGCCGCGAGGAGGACCCCGTTGAGCGCGTCCTCGGCATAGGCCGAGTACTGGCCTTTGAGCGGGAGTATCACTCCAATGGCTACGGCGGCCGGCACGCCAAAATTGCCGGCTTCGGCTATCGACTCCAGCCCTTTGAGCGCCTTTACGGCCTTTGCCCGGAGGTCCAGCGAGGCCCCCTGGACCTCCGCCACCGGCAGAAGGAGCGCCCGTGCCTCCTTTACGCGCCCGGTCCGGGCCCGGAGCACTCCAAGCTCGTAGAGCGCGTCGAACTTGTATCTCGACTCAGGGTGGGCCTCAAGGAGCTTCTGGTACATGGCCGCCGCCTTATCAAAGTCCTTGCGCTCGACATATATGCGGGCGAGGCGCAACAACGCCTCGTCAAGAGCCGGCGCGCCGGGGTTCTCCCGGACGAACTTGTCGAGCTCCTCCACTATGCCGGCCTCTGCCCCGCTCGCCTCAAGCGCCTCGAATATATCAGGCAGTCCCCTTGCCGGGACAGGGGATGACGCCAGAACAAGGATGGAGAAGATGATGAAAAGGCTGAGGCGAGCGAACTTCATTCAAATATTTCCTTGACCTTGGAGAAGAAGTTCTTCCTTAACGGGGTCGTATCTTCCCCGCTTATGGCGGAGAACTCCTCAAGGAGCTCCTTCTGCCTCTTGCTGAGCTTGGTCGGGGTCTCGAGCTTGATGACTATCTGCTCGTCGCCGCGTCTGCCCGTATGTACCGACGCTATGCCCTTGTTCTTGAGCCTCAGTATCTTTCCTGACTGCGTGCCGGCCGGTATCTTGAGCTTTACAGGGCCGTCGAGTGTCGGCACCTCTATTTCGGCGCCGAGCGCGGCCTGCGCGAAGCTTATCGGCACCTCGCAGATGCAGTCGTCATTCTCTCTCCTGAATATCGGATGCGGGAGCACCGCCATTACTATGTAGAGGTCGCCTGGAGGGCCGTTCCTCTCCCCGTACCCGCCCTCGCCGGAAAGACGGAGCCTCGACCCGGTATCGACCCCTGCCGGGACCTTTACCGTAAGTGTCCCGGCTGTCCTCACCCTGCCCGCGCCCCTGCACTCGTTGCACGGGTCTTTTATCACGGAGCCCGACCCGTTGCACGCGGAGCACGGCCTGGAGATGCTGAAAAAACCCTGCTGGAACCTTACCTGTCCCGCGCCCCTGCACGTTCCGCACTGGGTCGGGTGAGTGCCGGCCCTGGCCCCTGACCCGTTGCACGCCGGACAGTCGGCGGTCCTTGGGATGTTTATCGTCTTGTCGGTCCCGAAGGCCGCCTCCTCGAACAATATCTCAAGGTCGTATCTTAAGTCGGCGCCGCGCTCGGGGCCCGGCCTCCTCCTGCCGCCGCCCCCGAAGAAGTCCGAGAAGACCTCTCCGAATATGTCCTGGAAGTCCGCGCCGAAACCGGCGTCACCGTAGCCGCCGGGGCCGGGGCCCGCGCCCGCATGCCCGAACCTGTCGTACTGCGCGCGCCTGTCCTGGTCCTTAAGCGCCTCGTAGGCCTCGTTTATCTTCTTGAAATGCTCTTCCTTGTCCTTGTCGCCGCTGTGCTTGTCCGGGTGGAACTCGTGCGCGAGCCTCCTGTATGCCTTTTTTATCTCCTCGTCGCTCGCGCCCCGGTCAACGCCGAGGACCTTGTAAAAATCCTTCTCATCCATGTGAAATATTTATCCGCCTCTCGTTATTGAAACCCTGATGTCAGTGTATGGCCGGTGTTTTCGAAACCGCTACCATCGCGGGCCGGAGAAGCCTGCCCTTGAGCGTATATCCTCTCTGGAACTCCTTTACGACCGTCCCCGGCTCACCGCCCTCTTCCTCTGATATCGCGTGGTGGACGGAGGGGTCGAACCTCTCGCCAACGGACTTTATCTCCTGGAGTCCGTTTTTCTTGAGGACCGAGGACATCTGTTCTATCGTGTGTTTGACGCCCTGCCGCAAGGATTCGAGGTTCTCGCCGTCATTGGCGTGGGAGAGGGCGCGCTCCAGGTTGTCGACGACCGGGAGCATCTCGAATATCAGGTCCTCGTTGGCGAAGCTTATCGCCTCCTGCCTCTCTTTTTCAGACCTCTTCCTGTAATTGTCGAGGTCGGCTATTGAGCGGAGGTATTTGTTGTAGTTCTCCTCAGCCTCTTTTGCCTTTGCGTCGAGTTCGGCCCTCAGGCGGGAGACCGCCTCCTCGGGCGCCTCCACTATCTCGGAGGGCGGCCCTTCGACCATCTCCTCTTCCTGTAAAAAATCGTCCTGCCCGTTTTCTTTCATGTCGGCACCTTTAAAAAGATTTTTCCCCCGCAAGGGGGGAAATATAGACCTGCCTGTATCAGTTAACGCCGCCTGCGCGCCCCTACTGGAATACCTTGCAGAGGAGCCCGGCCGTGTAGTCGACGAGCGGGATTATCCTCGCGTAGTTCATCCTTACGGGGCCGACTACGCCGAGCGCGCCTATGGTCACGCCGTCCCTCGCGTACGGGGCCGTCACAAAGCTCAAGCCCTCGAACTCGCTGATGAGCGATTCAGAGCCGAGGTATATGTGGATGCCGCTCTCCTCGACGGACTTATCCAGTATCTTCAGGAAGAGGTTCTTCTCTTCGAAGGTGGCGAAGAGCCTTTTCATGCGCTCGAAGTCGGCCCGGAACTCGGGCTGGTCGAATATGTTGGCCTTGCCCTCCACATAGAGCCCGTCATCGGCGGCCCCCCCGGCGGCCATGGCCCCGAGCCTTAATGCCCCGGCAAGGAGCTCGTCGTAGAGGTTTTTGTCATTCCTCATCTCCTCCACGATTTTCGCCCTCAATTCCAGCATAGTCAGGCCGCCGGCTATGGAGTTTAGATAATTGGCGATGGACTCGAGGTCGAGCTTCGACGCCCCGGCGTCGAGCCTCACCGTCCGCGTCTGTACGAGGCCGCGCGTCGAGACGAATACGGCCATGATGGACGTCCTGTCGACAGGGAGCATGCTTATCCGTTTTATGACGAAACTCTCCCTCTTGGGTATGAACATGAGCCCGGCGCAGTTGGTAAGAATGGATAAGGCGCGCGCGGTGTCCATGAGGGCGGACTCCATATTGGCCGGCGTCTCATAGCTTTTCCTTATGAGCTCCTTCTGGTCGTTCCGGGGCTCGTCGAGCGCGCCGAGGCCGTCTATATAGAGCCTGAAGCCCTTGTCCGTGGGGACGCGCCCGGCGGAGGTATGAGGCTGGACGAGGTAGCCCTGTTCCTCGAGCTCCGCCATGGTGTTCCTGATCGTCGCGGGACTCAGCCCCATCGGGTACTTGACGGCTATCGCCTTGGAGGAGACCGGCTCGGCCGTCTGTATATAGTCCTGGACTATGGCGTTTAGAATTTTTTTTGAGCGGTCGTGCGTCGCGTTCATTATTATATACCGGCCTTTTTACGCCTGTAAAAACACCATATTAAAAGATACCAACGGCAAAAAACGTTGTCAAGCGGGAAAGAGGCCTGTAACCCCGCGCTTTTCATGCCATTTGAGAGAGCATCTTGAGGAATACCGCGTCCGAGAGGACCGCACCCCTGTGCGTAAGGATTAAGTCCTCGCCGCTTGACGCCATGAGCCCATCGCTTAAAAGCGCTTCCGTTGCCGGGAAGGCCTCTTTCGGATACAGGCCGAACCGTGCCCGGAAACCCTCCCCCTTGATTCCCTCCTCAAGCATGCGGAGCCCGAGGACCATGGATTCGAGGACCGCCTCTTCCCTCGTAAGTGTCTCCATGCCCTTTACGGCAGACCCCTTTGCGGAGACGCCTTCGATGTATTCTTCAAGAGATGGCGTATTCCACCACCTCCTGCCCCACTCAGGGAAGGAGAGGAACGAGTGCGCACCCACGCCGCACCCGATGTAATCTTTGACGCGCCAGTACCGGCTGTTGTGTACGGACTCATATCCGGGCCTGGCCCAGTTCGATATCTCGTAATGACGATATCCCGCGTCCTTCAGCGTCCGGACGGCTGACTCGTACATCTGCGCGACATCGTCTTCGTCCGGGAGCCTCTTTGTGTCTTTATAGGCCCTGAAGAACTCGGTCCCTTCCTCGATCGTAAGGCCGTAGAGCGATATGTGCTCTGGCTGAAGCGCGAGCACTCCAGCGACACTCTCCTCCCAGTCCCTTATCGATTGCCCGGGGACGCCGAATATGAGGTCGAGCCCGATGTTATCGAAGCCCGCCTCGCGCGCCTCCTTAAAGGCTTCCACGGCGCGCCTGGCCGTGTGCGTCCTCCCGAGCGTGCCGAGGATGCTCTCGTCGAACGACTGGACGCCTATGCTTATCCTCGTGGCCCCGGCCTCGCGAAAGCCCTTGAGCCTTTCAAAAGAGACGGTATCCGGGTTCGCCTCTATTGTTATCTCCGGGCCTTTGGTGCCGCATCCCGCAAAGGCACCCCTTACGGAGCCTATGAGCCTCTTTATAACAGAGGGGGCGAGGAGCGTCGGCGTCCCTCCACCGAAGTAGACGGTCTCAAGCGGCCTATTCGAGAGCCCCTCCCTTTCAATGACAGAGGAAAGCTCCTTTATAAGGGCGTCGGCGTAAGCCTCCCCCTCGGCTTCCGAGAGCCCCGGCCTGGCGACAGATTTAAAATCGCAGTAAGGGCATTTACGGAGACAGAAGGGGACGTGCAGGTATACCCCTATCGTCCTTTCCTCTCCTTGAACTCCCATAACCTTTCCAGTATGTCCATAGGGGTGACCCTGCCCAAGAGCCTCATGCCGTCGTCCACTATGAACACGGAAAGAGACTTTTTAGCTTCCATCAAGGCCATGAGGGACGAGGCATCGGAATCCGGGCCGGTGAAGGCAAAGGCCCTCTCCATCACATCCTCGACCTTGCCCTTCTCAAACCCGGCAACGCCGTCCAGGGGGCCCAAAGGCCCGCCTGACGGAGCGAGTCCTTTAAGGAGGTCCCTTGCATCAATCTGCCCGACGAGCCTCCCTTCGTTGTCTACGACAGGAACGACCGCGGCGTCCTTCAACGCGGACAGAGCCTCGGCGATTGTCGAGCCTGGACTTACCGCCTCAGCTATACCCATTATATTCGCCGCTATCATAAGTACGCCCGCAAAGTGATTGTCCAGATATGATAACAGATAACCGTCTATGGGTGTTAATCCAATCTGCGGCCTCGCCAAAATCCCCTTGACAAAAACCCCCTCCGCCTTTATTATGTGGCCTCTACTGAAAATTGAGACCTTTTCGCAACTGACGGAATCAAGATGGGGGACCATCGGGGAGCGAGGAGGCGGGTTTTTAACGTCGACCGTCTGGGCACTCGTTCCGGCTCTTTTGTAAAGGGCAGGAAAGGGCGTGCGGGCGGTCTTTTTATTTTTACGGGACATTGGCAAAAAGGTCTGAAAAATCAAGGGGACATGGCGTAGAATCCGGTTATCCCCTGAAATAAGGAGAAAGGTCATGTACTGGGTCAATCTATTCAGGCAACGAAAGGTCTTGAACCTGTTTTTGTACGGCATAGCCTTCGCGCTTATATTTTCGCCTGCCGGCCTCTTTGCCAATGAGGCGGCGACCGACGGGGCTACGCACTCTGCCGCGTCTTTCCCGCTCATATTCCTCTGGATAGCCATCATCCTCATGCTCGCCAAGGTCTCCGCCCTTATCGAGCGCGTCGGCCAGCCCGCGGTCCTGGGAGAGCTCCTTATAGGCGTCGTACTCGGCTCCCTCTACCTATTCGGCATAACGTTCTTCGAAGACATCAAGACTAACGAGATAATTCACTTCCTGGCCGAGCTCGGCGTCGTCATACTCCTCTTCCAGATAGGGATAGAGTCGAGCGTAAAGACGATGGTGAAGGTCGGGGTCCCCTCCTTCCTCGTCGCCTGCGTCGGCGTGATACTGCCCTTTGCAGCCGTCTACCTGGGCGGCCCCTGGCTCGCCCCGGGCCTTAGCAGTGTAGCGTACATGTTCCTCGGCGCGACGATGACGGCGACTTCCGTCGGCATAACCGCCCGCGTGCTCCAGGACCTCGGCAAGGCCCATACCGCCGAGGCGAGGACGATAGTCGGCGCGGCTGTAATTGACGACGTACTCGGCCTCATAATACTCGCGGTAGTCTCGGCCATAGTCATCCAGGGCTCGATAGACGCCGCCACCCTCACTATCATAATCCTTAAGGCCGTAGCCTTCCTCGGCGGCGGCATAATCATAGGCGGCTGGCTCGCCCCCAGGTTCAGCAAGTTCTTCTCCAAGGTCCACACCGGAGTCGGCATGAAGTTCGCCGTAGTCATATTCTTCGGGCTCGTATTCGCCTACCTCGCCGCGCTCGTCGGGCTCGCGCCGATAGTCGGCGCGTTCGCCGGCGGCTTGATACTCACACCCATATACTTCGACGAATTCACGGACCCCGGCTTTGTTACTGACTTGAAGACCGCGATGAAAGAGGAGCATGTGAATGGCGCCCTCTCTGAGAAGCTCGACAACATCATACACACACATTCCCACAGGCACATAGAGGAGTTCGTCCAGCACCTCGGCCACTTCCTCGTCCCCATCTTCTTCGTACTTACCGGCATGCAGGTCAAGGTCTCGGCGCTCATGGACGGGAAGGTAGTAATGATGGCCGTCCTCATCCTCATAGTCGCGATAATCACAAAGGTCCTCGCCGGGTGGGCCGCGGGCAAGGGCATGAACAAGCTCGCCGTAGGCGTCGGCATGATACCGCGCGGAGAGGTCGGCCTCATATTCGCCAACATGGGAAAGTCCATGGGCGTCATGGACGACGGGGTCTTCTCTGCGATGGTCATAGTCATCATGGCTACGACCCTTATAACGCCGCCGATGCTTGCCGCCGTATTCAGGCGTATTCAGGCTTAAGACCGGCTACGCATACATAAAAAAGGGGGGCCTTCAGGCCCCCCTTTTTTTGTCGCCTTTGCTCCCGCTTGTCCGCTACTGCCCCGGCAGACTCGCCCGGAACTTCCTTACGAACCCCACCGGCTTATAGCTCTCCTTCGCCTGTCTTAAACCCTCGTCCCCCAGGTCCTGCTCTCTGTTTATAAGCCCGTACTTCTCAGGCAGTATCGCGGCAAAAGACTGGTTGACGAACTGAAGCAACCCCTTATAGTCCCCTATCCCCTTTTCGAAGTGGATGACAAAGGCCGAGGGGTTCAGCTCCTCTCCGAGCGTAAAGGCCGCGGGCCTTCCCTCGACGTAATATATCCCGCCGCAGAGCTGGAGCGCGTCCATCTTAAGTAGCGCCTCTTTGGCCGCCTCGTAATCGCCGGGGAACGCCGCCTCCCTCCTCCACCCCTCGTTCACCGAAAGCGCGTCCTCCGCGTATTCGGCAAGGAGCGGCCTGCCTTCGAACCCGTATTTTCCGACAAAGACGTTAACAAGGTTCTTCTTCCTGTGGAACTTCCTCCCCGACAGTTTCGAGAGTTCCTCCCTGCTATACAGGTAATCGAAGTTGTCCCTGTCCTCGGATATTTCATAACCAAGCCTTTGAAGCTCCCCCGCCTGCGGGGCGGTAGCCGCCTTCATCCGTCCGAACCTTTGAAAGAGTCTCTTAAGGAGCGCCTCCCTCGGCAACCCGAACGGGAGCATGAAAAAAGGCGCCCCGCTGTCAATGCCTGTTATGGCGATAAGGCCGTCCCCGGCGATTGTCATGGCGTATCTGTGTACGCCTCTGAATAGGTAGAGGTTGGCGAACGAGAACTCCGAAATTTCCGGCGAGAGCGCCTTGAAAAGCGGGTGGAGGATGGGGCGCATCTCCAGGGAGACTGGCGCGCACTCAGGGAATTCAGGGATATTGTTCGTCAAGGACGGCTCCTTTGGCGCATCTTTGACCGGATTATATCAGATTGACGTTTGGCTACCTCCAAAAAATGTTCTTTTTACGGACTGCCCGCCTCACACCAGTGTAACTTCCGTCACTATATTTTTTTAATCTATCTGATATACTCAGGGTGCGTCAAAAATCGCTTTTTTGGCAGGAGGAAGGATATGAAGAGGTCGATAGCTGTGATTTCATCGCTGATATTCCTGGCCGCGGCCTGCGTCGCGGAGGCTGAGATGACCGCGATCTACGGCCCTGTCTATGTTACAAAGGCCAAGAAAGAAGACGGCCGCCACAAGGATAAGACCGTGTTGACCTTCACCGCCCCGGTGCCCGGGAGCGGCCAGATAGTGATAAAGAACGGCGGCGACGGCGGCAAGAAGTCCCGCGCGGCATCCGCCGAGGTGGAGTTGAACGGCGAGGAGGTCGCGGATGAGGATGACTTCAATAAAAACGTCACTGAGCTTACCTATGATGTTACGCTCCTTGCCGACAACGAGATGAAAGTCGAGGTAAAGTCCTGCAAGGAGTGTGAGATCCAGATAACGGTCATGGGCGAAAAGGCGGCCCCGGCCCCCGTGGTTCTGCCGACCAGATAGAGGCCTACCCCCCCCCAGTCCCATTGCTCAGGCCCTTGCCGCCCCCATAATGGGGGCGGCAAGGGCCTGACTTCCCCTACGGTTTTCTCAAATCCTCCCCCTCCATAAAGAAACCTTTGCGTAACCCGTATGTCTGCATGACATCAGGTTTTTAGCACTGGATCCCCGATAAAAACCTCGGGAATGGCATGCAAAACTATTCCGTTTTGTCATTCCCGCGCGCTTAAAGCGGGAATCCAGTGTCTTATGCAAAGGTCTCCTTCATAAAGGGGGACAGAGGGGGATTAAAAAAAATGCGGGCTCAGGTTTGTAACCTGCACCCATTAATTCGTAACCCGAGTAGCGCCTCTATCAGCTATACGAACCCTCTGCCTAAGTCCTTTTTGCGCCCTGCCGGGCCTTTTTTCGGCATGGGGATTCTCGCTACGCCCTCCCCCTCCCGCTAGGCGCGGGGCCAGAGTTCTTCGGAAGCTATTGAGGTTAGGGTAAACGAATTGTCTCGATACGAACCTTGCCCGTCCGGCGAGGACCATTCGCTCACCTCTTAGGGCACTGTCGCGCCTTTTTACTCCCTCGGCTCGCTTATTTAGCTTCCTCCCTTAAGGTCGCTCACCCTATGCCTGTGGGTTTTTGAAAAACAAAAATAATTCATTTTTTGTTCTGTTTCACCAATACACAGGCGCAGGGCGGAGAACGCATAAGGGAGGTAGAGGCGAGCGCGCCGGGGGAGATTAGACGCTTGCGCTCTAAGGGGCGCACGAGCAGGCGGGGGAGGAAGGAAGCGTTAGGAGCCCCTGCGCATAAGCGCGCGGAGCGCGCAAAAGGGCCTTTGGCAAAAAGATTCAACCCGCCATATAAACGCATATCGGGTACGAACCAACGGGTTCAGGTTGCGAACCCTGAACCCGCAAGAGCGTGGTTCAGCCCTGCAATCTGAACTCCTGTTGGTACGCCTTAAGTCCAATTTACAAGACCACACCCCAAAGCCACCACTGCCGCCTTCTCGTGAAGGGAAAAATAAAATAGCCATATCCTCAAAAATAAAGGCCCTTGCCGCTTACGCGGCAGGGGCCTGATACATCAGCTTTCATAAAATCCGCTACGCGGCGAGCCGCACCACGAGCATCCCAAGGAATCTATTCACGGCGCTCTGCCTCGGCAGGAACCCTATCACGGGTTTCCTTCTGAACCCCAGCCCCTTAAGCTCCATAAGCAGAGGCATGCTGGAGTTGTCGAACTTAAGCCCCTTCCTGAACGCGCGGACTGCAACGGACTTCTGCCCGTTAAGCAGGAATATCCTGCCGAGGTTCAGGTATATCTCCGGGTTGTAGAACTCCTTTTCCGCCGCCATGAGGCAGAGTGAAATCGCCTTGTCGTAATTCCCCTCTTCGTTAGCGAGGCTCAACGCATAGTAAGACATCGCCGTCGGGTGCTGTGTGAAGCATAAGTCCTCGTCAAAGACCCTGAGCGACTCCCGATACCGCCCGTCTCTGGCCAGCCCCATCCCTTTTTCGATAAGATCGTTTGTCTCCATGTACCGCACCTCCTGCCTGGTTTGCCTGGTTTTTTCGCCTGCCTTAGTGGTACGCCCTGACCGTAAAACTTAAGAAAAATCCTGCGATACAAATACCCATGTAAGATGCCGGGAATGCTCTGGCGCAAGGCGCGGTAAAGGCGGAAACGTAGAAAAGGGCCATAAAGTAGCTATGGGACCCGGCCTTAAACCCAGGTACAGTATACTTGAAGGGCCCTCTTATTTAATGTGATGGAGGTCACTGAAGCGGCAAACCGAGTGATCTGATGGGTGGGGTTACTGCAACCTTATGCCTGTCTCAAGGGCCTTGTTCTCAGGGCCGTAAACGACGTTCAAACGCCCGCCTTCATCCACCAGCAGGGTTATTTCGGTCGTATCCGGGATAGTCCCATTGAACGGGAGGGAGACCGTCTTCATGCCTTCAAGCCCCAAGCCTGCCGTCTCCCTTATATCCTGCTTGAGGAACTCTATGCCGCCTTCAATCGCCCACCTCCTGGCGATGAGCCCCTCAGGGACCTCGAAGATCTCAAGCGTCATTTCATCCTGCTCCCCCAGCTTCCTCGCCGGCGATACAGAGAACGTCTTCTCCAAAGGGAGCGTCTCTCCCTTCTCAAGGACTATGCAGAAGGAGTGCGTCTCGTCCTTGCCCTCGGGCGCGTACCTTACCGCGTACGCCATCCCGAGGTGCCTGTCGGTTATGTCCTTGGTGGAGTAGATCGCGGCGCCGGAGGCCACGGCGGACAAGGGGCTGTGGTCGTATATCGCGTTCTCCCGCCGGAGCCTCGGGAAGAGGTCGCCTATCTTCGCCTTAAAGGACGGTATCTGCGACGAGCCCCCTGTAAGGAGGACCGCCTCTATCCTGTCCTTCTTGACGCCGACCTTCTCGGCTCTGCGGAGCACGTACGAGACGGTCCTGTCTATGAACTTGAAGAACTCGTTCCTCTCGAGGACCTCCTCAAGGTCCGCCCTCGTTACGCGCGCCACCTCGGCCCCTTCCCACTCGAACGGGACATCGTCCTTTTCCGAGAGCGCTATCTTTATCTCTTCCGCCTTGTGTATGAGCCTGTACGGGAGGTTCTCGGCCTCCAGCCCTATCATCCCGGCGAGGTGCCTCGCGAGCCATATGTCGATGTCGTGCCCGCCCAATAATTGCGCGCGCTCGGGCTTGGAGACCACGTGGACCTCTTTCATGTTAAGTCTCAAAACCATCGTATTAAGGGTCGAGCCGCCGAAGTCAATGAGCGCGACGACCTTGTCCCTCTCCTCGACGACCTGGTAGCCGACTGCCGCGGCGAGCGGCTCCTCGATGAACTCGACCTTCGTGCCCTTCATGTGGCGGCCGGCGATTGAGGACAAAGCGGCCTTGTAGTCCATGTAGCCGATCGGCACGGTGATGTAGACGGTATCGGCGACAATCTTCGCCCCGAACGAGAACCAGCCGCCGGCGGCAGTCGCCTTCTTCAGGTGCTGTGAGAGGAGTTTCAGGAACCTCTCCATCTGCTCCCTGCCTCTCGGGCTCCCTTCGAGGAGCATCTGCTTCATATTGGCTATCGGGTTTTCCTCGTTCACCTCGGCCCCTATCTTGTTCGTCTCGGCGCTTAAGAGCGACGGCACGACAAGCGTGCCGTCGCTGTAACGCCTCGATATCACCGGGAGCTGGAGGAACTCGGGGACGGCGCTTCTCCCCTCTGCCCTGCTCCTCATTATGACAGTGTTCGTGGCGCCCAGATCAATGGCGATGGTATCGCCCGCGCGCTCGACCTTCCTCTGTATGTAGCTCCCCTGCCCGTAGGGGTTCCGCTCCTTTACAAAAACGGGCCTTTCTATCTCCCGGCCGTGGTAGGTCTTCTCGAGCGAGGCGAGGTGGTCGACGACCTTCTTTACCGCGTCGCGGAGCCCCTTGGGCTGGACCCAGACGTGGGTATAGGGTTTCAACGCCTCTATGAAGCGGGTGTCGTTAATCTTCAGTCCGAACTTCTCAATCTCGTTGGCGAGTGTCGCCGCGTACTTTTCCCTCGAGAACCGTTTCTGCTTCGACTCCTTCATCCCGAGCTCCTCTGCCGAGAGGATGAAGTCGACGACGTCGAGCACCTCCACATCGCCCATCCACTTCTTTACGGTAAAGAAGGCGAGCGACTGCTCCATGGCGTCCTTGAGTATGGGGAAGAACTCGTGGGTCTTGGGGAGGACCTGTATCATCTCAAGGAGGGCGTACTCCCTGGCGAACGGGTCGGTGGTGTCGGTTGCGGCCTTATAGGCGCCCTTCATCGCCTCCAGGCGGAGATCCGCGCACCCATCGACGTATTTAAGCTCCTCGGCCATGAAGAGCATAGCGTACTTCCTGTAATACGGCTCGGTCAGGCGTCCGACGGCCTCCATCGCGCGAGCGACCCCTTGCCTGTAAAGGTCGAGGAACACTCCGTCCTTGGGCATCCCCTTCATTATCCCAAGGAGCGTGTACCTCCTGTAAAAGTCCTCGTCGCTCGCCTTCGGCAGGTCCTTGGCGACGAGCTCTATGGCCCTGTCCTTGAGCCTGGGCTTGTCGGCGAGCCCGAGGGCGAGCCTCCACGCGCGCAGGCGCGAATGAACGAACTCCGCTGTCTTAGGCATCTCGTTCGCGAGCTTCAGGAGCTCGGTCGTCCTGTAATGGTGCTCATCGAGGGCGTCGGCCGCGGTTATGGCTTCTTCCACGGCGTTTGCGTATAACGGGAGAAAGGGATCGGTCTTGGGGAGCTCCTTCATGTAATCGAGGATGGCCACCCTCTTATCCGTTGGGTCATGTATCTTTTCGAGCAGTTCAAGGGCGAGGGTGAAGAGCGCGAGGGCGTAGGCGTCCTTGGGCAACTCCCTCACCGCCTTCATAATGGCGCCCCTTAAGGACTCGTCGAGCGCCGAGCCGTCCCTTATGGCAAAGAGCGTCCGCCTTGCCTTCTCCAGATCAGTCATCTCCCTAAACCCGCCCGTAGAGGCGCCCTGCTGAACCCGGTCTCTACGACCGCGCCGTCCGCCTTTATTATCACCTCTACCTTGCCTTCCATGATGAAGTCTTCTTCTGTATACCTGTTGGTGAGAAAATGGAGCCTCTGGTTGCTTGAGCCCCTCGCAAGGAGCGTCGTCTCTTTCTCTTGTTCTATAAACGGGCCGTCGACGAGTACGTCTATGTATATCAGGGCCTCGCGCGCGGCCTCATCCTTGTTCAACTCCTCTATCGTGAAACCCGTGTATACGACGGTTGAAAGGGCGCGCTCCCTCGCACCCTTAAGGAGCAGAGAGAGCCCCTCCTTCTGGGCGAACGGCTCTCCGCCGCTTACGGTTATCCCCTCTGCCTGCCCCTTCGGGAGCCGCTTGAATATCTCGTCGACCAAGAGCGCCTCCCTTTCCCCGAAGGAATGCGTCTCCGGGTTGAAGCAACCCGGGCAGGCGCGTCCGCACCCCTGGAAAAAGACGACGAGGCGCGCCCCCGGCCCGTTCACGCGGGACGAGGGGATGACGGCGTGTATGTTCAACTTTGTATTCATCGCGGTATTTTTGAGGTTATGACGGGTCTTCCGTGGGCGGGCCTTTTCAGTCGGAATCTACCTTGAGCTTTATCTCCCTCTCGAAGACCGCGTCCTTTTCGGTAAAACTCTCTATCTCGCCAAGCACCTTTGTCAGGTGGTCGGCTACGTCCTTGCAGTCCTTATAGATGGTCGAATCTATCTCGACCCTGCCGTCGGCCGTTATCCTTATCTTTATCTGCCTGTCCATCGGTCATCTCCTTTCGGCGGCTGTCAACCCTTGAGGAGTATATGTATTTCCCCGGAGGTCTCGGTCTCCTTCGATATCTCGAAATCGAGCGGGAGGTTGTCCTTTATCGACTCGTAGGCGTATATCTGCTTAAGCCTGTCGGAGAACCTGTTCACGACCCTGTTGTCGCCGCCGACCTGGTAGTTGCCGGATTTTTCCATCGACAGGGTGATCATGTCGCCGTCCCTGTCGACCTCTATCTCTTCTTTCCTGTCGTTCTTGACGAAGTTCGTTATCTCGCCCCGCTTTTTGAGCTCTTCGAGCGCCGCGATCACGTACTTCTTGCTGGACAACTGCGTCTTTATGACCGTATAGAAGGACATACAGACCTCCTTGAGTGCCTCGTCTTGAATAATCGAGTTTATGGGCCGTTGAGTCAAAACCCGCGCATACAATGCGCCTTGAGGCGAGCCCGCGCTTACTCGACCGGGTTTTCCTTGAAAAACTTCATGATTGAGTCGCCGTTCATTAACACGTCCTTGGAGAGCCTCTCCACGAAGGACATGAGGACGTCCTTGTTCCTCGATATTATCCCGGCCGAGACCTCCTTGGCGGAGTCCAGTATCCTCTGTATGTCGTCGAGCACCTCGCTCCCGGATGTGAGGGCGAAGTCCTGGAGTACGATAAGCGACTTGTTCCTCATTATCTCTCCGAAGCCGTACTCGACGACCATCTTCCGGGCGATGTTCGTCGCCTGTATGAGGTCGTGGGACGCCCCGACGGTCTTGGAGTCGCCGCCTATGAGCTCTTCCTCGGCGACCATGCCGCCGATTATCACGCCTATCTCCTTCTCGAGGTCCTTCTTGGTAAAGGTGGTGCGAAGCGCCTCGTCAAGGGGTATGTAGGCGCTGAAGTTCTTGTAGTTGTCTATCGAGACGAAGGCCGGGGTCTTGTTGAAGTGCAGCTTCATGAGGATGCAGTGGCCCGCCTCGTGTATGGCGATGTTCCTCTTCTCGTGATCGGTCAGGGTCTCGGCCCTCTGGAGGAAAAGGGACTTCGACGCCGGGCGCGCCCGCTGGTGGCTCCATGTGCGGAGCTCCTCTATCTCCTCTTTCTTCAAGACCGAAAGGGGCGTTATGTGCCTTATGGCGGAAAGCAACGCCTCCTGCGTGACGTCAAGGGCCAGCAACCCGTCTATCATATCCTCGACCTCCTTGGAGGACTCCCCCCCGTGGAGGTTGTTGAAGGTCGTCACTACGGCGTCCTTTACCGCCTGCTCGATCTCGGCGCCGGTGAAGCCCTGGCTGTTCTGCGCGAGTTCGCGCAGATTCAGCCTGTTCATGTTCTGGATGCGCCTCTCGAGGTGGATCCTGTATATCTCCTCCCGCTCCTCCTGGCTCGGTAGGTCCACGAAGAAGACCTCGTCGTACCGGCCCTTTCTCCAGAGCTCCGGGGGGAGGTTCTTGGGCTCGTTCGCGGTGGAAATCACGAAGACCGGGTTCTCCTTCTCCTGCAACCATGTTATGAAGGTGCCGAAGACCCTCATTTGCGTGCCGGAGTCGCCCTGGTAGCCGCCGATGCCGCCGAAGGCCTTGTCTATCTCGTCTATCCAGAGTATGCAGGGGCTCACAGCCTCGGCAAGCTGTATGGACCTTCTTATGTTCTTCTCGGACTCTCCGACCGTGGAGCCGAAGAGGCGGCCCACGTCGAGCCTCAAGAGCGGCAGGTTCCAGATGCCGGCGAGCGCCTTGCAGCATAAGCTTTTGCCGGAGCCGGGGACGCCTATCAAAAGGAGCCCCTTGGGCACGTCGAGCCCGAGTGTCGCTATCTTGTCCTTGGAGAGCCTGAATACGTGCTCCCTCTCGACGAACCACTTCTTTATTTCAGACAGGCCGCCGATGTTCTCTATCGTCTCCCTGTGCGGGTAGTAGTCGAGTATCCTCTGCTTTTTTATTATCTGCTGTTTCTCGTCCTGTATGTAGGAGATGCAGTCTTCGTTAAGGAAGCCGTTATTAAGGCTTATAGCCTTCCTTATGACCCTCCTCACGTTATCCATCGAAAGGCCCTGGAGGGACTTATACAGTATGGAGCGGGTCGAGGCGTGCCATTGCTCGGGGATAAGGTGGCCGTAGGTCGTGGAGACCATCTCGGCTATCTCGTCGTAGTCCGGTAGCGATAGTTCAAGGACGACCATGTCCTCTTCGAGCTCCGGCGGTATCTCGCTTAAGGTCGGGGAGAGTATGCAGACGGTGTTCTGCGTGTGACGCTCGTCCATTATGGACGGCAAGTCCCTGAACTTTCTAAGGAATTCGTGGGAGTTGAAGTAGCTGGCTATGTCTTTGAGGAGGAATATGTTGTTGGTGTTCTCGCCCTTTGTTATCTTCTCTTCGATGGTGGTAAGGATCTTTTCCTTCCCCATCTGCTCCCGTTTCTTTTTCTCGCCGCCGTAGAGACCCCTCGACACGGACCAAGACCAGTATGTGGATTTCATCGATTCCGCGAGGTTCTCGACTATCCGCTCGACCCTTCTTTCCTCGAAGGAGACGAGCCAGAGGATCGGGTACCTCGCCTCGATATGTATCCTTATTTCGTTCTCAAAGTCTTTGGTCTTCATCTGACACCCTTTATTTGATTATATCACAACACAACACGCTATTGTCCTGTAACCTGAAAACACCTTTCATAAATACCGGATACGCCGTTTTTTGGGGACAAGCCGGATTTTAGCATAAATCGATTGAAATCCAACAAAAAAACCCAGGACCACCGCAAAACCACCCCTTCCCGCCTCCCCTTGTTAAGGGGAGGCGTTCTAACTTCCCCTCCTAACCAAGGAGGGGCAAGGGGAGGTCGTTTTGTCATTACCCTCCCATCATCACAAGCTGTAATTGACTTGCGGCACACACTAAATTAATATGTCGTGTCCTGATTATCAGTCACGAAAGGAAAACGATGGAATTCATAAAGACGTTCATAGACATATTCCTGCACCTGGACAGCCACCTGAACATCGTCATCCAGGACTACGGCATATACACCTACGCGATACTCTTCCTCATCATCTTCTGCGAGACCGGGCTCGTGGTGACGCCGATACTCCCCGGCGACTCGCTCCTTTTCGCCATAGGCAACTTCGCGGCTATGGGGTCCTTGCGGATAGAGTACATCCTCATTGGTCTCAGCGTCGCCGCGATTTTGGGAGATACCGTCAACTACGGAATCGGCCACTACATGGGGCCGCGGGTCTTTCAGAGGACAAACAGCAGGATATTCAAGAGGGAGTACCTGGAAAAGACGCACCGGTTCTATGAGAAATACGGCGGCAAGACGATCATCTTCGCGAGGTTCGTGCCTATCGTCCGCACCTTCGCGCCGTTCGTCGCAGGAGTCGGCGCGATGAGCTATGGCAAATTCATCGCTTACAACATCGTCGGCGGGGTCCTGTGGATATGTTCTTTCGTGCTCGCGGGGTACTTCTTCGGCGGGCTGCCGGCGGTGAAGAAGAACTTCACGCTCGTGATACTCGCGATAATCGTGCTCTCGGTCCTGCCGGGGGTCATTGAATACATAAAGCACAAGAGGAAGGGGTAGAGGGGGCTGAGTGAAACGAAGCCCAACGGTTTGCGTCTGGTATTCATCCGACAAAATAGCGTTGAGTGATTTGGAGGATAAATGAAATCAGGACCTATAATTATTGAAGTCCCTGTTGCCAAAATAAAAATAAGTCCTTTGGGATTCCACCATTATGGTTCGGAGTTTCTAAGGACTGGAAGATCATTCAACAAGGCGAAAGAAGGTTTTTCACCGGTCCCGTATTATCTTTACTCAAGAGCTATTGAATTGTTGCTTAAGGCATTCTTATTATCAAAAGGAATTTCTAAAGAAGAATTGAAAAAGAAAAAAACTTTTGGCCATGACCTGATGAAAGCTCTTAATAAAGCCAGGCTATTAGGCATTGACGATATTGTAGAAATTACTCTTGAAGAGGAAAAGGAAGTTGAAAAAACAAATGCCTATTATGCAAAAAAAGAGTTCGAATACTTCGAAATTTTAAATACAGTAAATGGATATCCTGGTTTACCTGATTTGGAGGTTTTAAATGAACTTGCATCCAAATTAGCCGAAAAACTTAAACAAGTTTGTTTAAATGCTTAGGGTGGGCTCCGCCCACCAAAGGTCTTTTACATATACCCAAGCTAACTCTAAAAATTAGGAATTTTTTCTGAGGTCAAGGAAGGGCGGAAATAAAAAGCGGAGCATATATGTGTTATATGTGAGCACTTTTATTTCCGACCTGACGCAGAGATCGGGAAAAATAACAATTTTTAGTCATTTAATCTCCTCAAACCTGTTCGTCCCCGGCGCATATGCGTACATCTCCCCCGTCCCTATGTCGAAGTACCACCCGTGGAGGAATAATTTCCCCGCCTTTATCGCCTCGTCCACGAACGGGTATGTCTCGATGTTCTCGATCTGCTCAAGGATGTTCTCCTTTTCCGTGTAGCGCTGGATGACGTCGGATTCGGAGCCCCCGAAGACCCCGAGGACATGCTCCCGAACAGGCCCGGCGAGTTTAAGCCAGTCCCTTAAGTGCGGCATCCCTTCAAGCTCCTTTTCATCCCGAAGGAGCGCCCTCATCGCCCCGCAGTTCGAGTGTCCGCAGACGATGATGTCCGTCACCTTCAGGACCTGCACCGCGTATTCTATGGCCGCGGCCGTCGAATTTTTGTCCTTCAGCGCGTCAAAAGGCGGGATGATGTTCCCGATGTTCCTTAAAATGAAGAGCTCCCCGGGGCCGGACTGCGTCACAAGGTGCGGGTCCACGCGGGAATCCGAGCATGTTATGAAGAGCACCTCAGGGTCCTGGCTCTTCGAGAGCCTCTTGAAGAACTCCTCTTCCTTCTTGAAGTAGGATTCCTGGAACTTCAATACTCCTTTGTACAGCCTCTCCATCGCGAGCCTCCTTTAACAACTCTTCCCCCTTAATAAAGGGGGATTGAGGGGGATTAAAAAGATTTGATAATCTCCCCCAACCCCTCTTTAGAAAAGAGGGGTTAAAAAAAAGGCCGGGCCAACTCCGTTGGCCCGGCCTTGAAAATCACATCGCCATGAACCGGCCCTACGAGAAAAGGAGTACGCCGAAGAGGACCGCGACAAGGTTTATGACCTTGATCATCGGGTTGATGGCCGGACCGGCGGTATCTTTGTACGGGTCGCCGACGGTGTCTCCGGTGACGGCCGCCTGGTGCGCGGGCTTGTGCTTGCCGCCGTGCTGGCCTTCCTCAATGAACTTCTTCGCATTGTCCCAGGCCGCGCCGCCCGAGGTCATCTTGATGGCTACGAACAACCCGGTTATGATGGCGCCGACGAGCACGCCGCCCAGGGCCTTCGGCCCGAGGGTAAGGCCGACGACTATCGGGGCTACGACAGGGATGAGCGACGGCACTATCATCTTGCGTATCGCGGCGGTGGTGACGATATCCACGCATTTGCCGTACTCGGGCTTGCCACTCCCGTCCATGATGCCCTTTATTTCCCTGAACTGCCTCCTCACCTCTTCGACGACGGCACCGGCCGCGTCACCCACGGCCTTAAGGAGGAAGGACGCAAAGAGGAACGGGAGCATCCCGCCTATGAACAAGCCGACGAGGACGAGCGGGTCGGAAAGGTCAAATACCATCTGAACGCCGCCGACGGAGACCGACCTCGTGTACTCCGAAAAAAGGACTATCGCGGCGAGGGCCGCCGAGCCTATGGCGTAACCCTTTGTGACGGCCTTGGTGGTGTTGCCTACGGCGTCGAGCGGGTCGGTGACGTCCCTTACGGATGAGCCCATGTTCGCCATCTCCGCGATGCCGCCCGCGTTGTCCGTTATGGGCCCGAAGGAGTCTATGGCCACGACTATCCCCGCCATCGTGAGCATCGCCTCGGCCGCTATCGCCACGCCGAAGAGCCCGGCAAGGTGGTAACTGCCGAGTATCGCGGCGGAGATCACGAGGACCGGGGGCGCGGTCGACTGCTTGCCGACGGCGAGGCCCGCTATGATGTTGGTCCCGTGCCCGGAGACCGAGGCCTCGGCTATCTCGCGCACAGGCGCGTAGTGCTTTGCCGTGTAGTAGTCTGTTATAGCGACAAGCGTAATAGTAACGCCGAGGCCAATTAGCGCGGTTAAGTAGTAGTTTATCGCGGGGATGCCGCCTACGCCGTCCATGAGGTAATAGGTTATGGGGTAGAAAGCTATCGCGGAGAGCACGCTTGTGGCGATAAAGCCCTTATATAAGGCGGGCATAATGCCGCCGCCTGAGCCGATCCTTACGAACCAGCTCCCGATTATGGTCATTATTATCGCCGCTCCTCCGAGTACGAGCGGGAAGAGCATCGCTATGCGGGACTCGGGGTAGAGGAGATGGGCGAGCGCCATCGTCGCTACGGTCGTGACCGCGTAGGTCTCGAACAAGTCCGCGGCCATCCCGGCGCAGTCGCCTACGTTGTCTCCGACGTTGTCCGCTATGACGGCCGGGTTCCTCGGGTCGTCCTCGGGGATGCCCGCCTCGACCTTTCCGACGAGGTCCGCGCCGACGTCGGCGGCCTTGGTGTATATGCCGCCGCCGACCCTCGCGAAGAGCGAAATGAGCGAGCCTCCGAGGCCGAGCGAGAGGAGGGAGGCTACTGCTCTTCCCTCGCCGGCGACGGTTATCGCCACCGCGTAGAAGCCCGTTACGGAGAGGAGGCCGAGGCTTATGAGGAGGAGCCCTGTTACCGCGCCGCCCCTGAAGGCTACCTGGAGCGCGGCGTTAAGCCCCTTGTGCGCGGCCTGGGCGGTCTTGGCGTTCGCCCTTACCGCGACCATCATGCCGACGTAGCCGGATATGGCGGAAGCGACCCCGCCGACAACAAACCCGCAGGCCGTCAGGAACCCGAAGTGCACGGACCAGTGTCCGGCACCCCAGAGCAGGATGAAGATGACTGCGCCGACAACCGCGACGGTCTTGTACTGGCGGGCCATGTAGGCTGAGGCGCCCTCATGTATCGCCGCCTGTATCTTTTTCATCTCAGGGGTCCCGCCGTCGAGCCCCCTTACCCATAAGGCGAGCCATGCGGCGTATATTATGCCTATGCCCGCTGTAACAAGAGCAAAGAGAATTGTAAGCCACGCAATGTCCATCTTAAACCATGTCTCCTTTTCGAAAGTTCGGTTCGCACGCCTTTACGCAAACGGACACACCTTCGCCCTGAGTCTGAAAAACCTTAAAGCCCGTCCGAATCAGAGACTCGAATTTTCCGGTTTTAACCCGATGAGCGGGGGGTGCGGCCTTTAAAAAAACAAGACCGCAGTGTACCTTTTGGGAGATTTGTTGTCAAGCCCATAGAAGGGTCCTCGCCAGACGGGCAGCCACGTATCCGGCGGTTTTGCCTCAGGGAGTTGGAGTAGCCTGGTTTGAAATTGGGCCCCGCGCCGAGCGGTCCTCGCCAGACGGGCAGCCACGTATCCGGCGGTTTTGCCTCAGGGAGTTGGAGTAGCCTGATTTGAAATTGGGCCCCGCGCCGAGCGGTCCTCGCCGGACGGGCAGACCTCAAATCTGACGGCGATGGGATCAAAATGACAAAGGACTCGTTTCTGAGAATTGGCCCAGCGCCGAGCGATACAGGGGCGCAAAAGCCCCTCTAAATGCGCGGCAATAGCGGGCCCTCAACCTCTCTCTGCCGGCCCCCGTGAAGTCCGGCCTTTACCGGGGTCAGGAAAGGCGACGGGACCCCGATGTGGTATCCCTGGGCGTAGTCCACCCCGTAGGACTTGAGGATATCAATTATCCCGTCCGTCTCCACGAACTCGGCTATGGTCTTTATGGACATGCCGCGGGCGACGTCGGTTATGGCCTTTACGAAGAGACGGTCGTTCAGGTTCTTGTCCAGCCCCTTTATGAAAGAGCCGGCTATCTTTATGTAGTCCACGTGGAATTCCCGGAGATAAAGGAACGAGGTGAAGCCTATCCCGAAGTCGTCGAGCGATATCCCGCAGCCGAGCGACTTCAACTCCTTTATGAATTTCAGCGCCGCGCCGAGGTCTGGTATCGACGAGGTCTCCGTTATCTCGAAGACGAGGAGCGACGGGTCGGCGCCGGTCTCATTTATCTTTGTTTTAAGGAAGGCGAGTAGGTCCATGTCCCCGAGCTCCTTGCCCGAGAGGTTCAGGCAGAACGACAGCGGCCTCCCGTTTGAGAGGTTCTCGGCCTGGAGCATCATCGCCTTCTCGAAAATGACCTTTGAGATCGAGCTGACGAGCCCGAACCTCTCGGCTATGTCGATGAACGGGCCAGGCAGTATTATACTGCCGTCCTTGTCCCGCATCCTCGCCAGCACCTCGAAGGTCCCTATTGTCCCGTCCCCGAGGCGGAGTATCGGCTGATACCACGGCTCGAACCTGTCCTCGCGGACCGCCGCTACGATATCCTCTTTCCACTTGAGCCTGAAATGCATCTGCTCAATTTCGAGCTCCTCGGGCGTGTACAAATGCGCGCGGTTCCTGCCGAGCTCCTTCGCCCTGTACATGGCCGCGTCGGCCTTTGTGAGGAGCTCAGACGCCGTGGATCCGTGGTCCGGATAAAGGGATACTCCGATGCTTACCGTCAGGTGGCACGGGACGTCGGAATGGTAGAAGCTCTCAAGCCCGGCCCTTAAGTGCTCGGCCATGATCATGGACTCCTCCCGGCTGGTCTTCGGCAGAAATACCGCGAACTCGTCGCCTGAGAGCCTGCAGAGGAACGATTCCCTCGCCGGGTCTCCGAAGAGCCTGGCGACCGCGTACCTTAAAGTCACGGTAAGGAGACGCGCGACCTTGCGGAGGAACTCGTCCCCCATGCCGTGGCCGTAGGCGTCGCTTATGAACTTGAACTGGTCGATATCGAGGAGGAAGAGCGCCCCGGTCGAGCCGTCCCTGGACGCGCCTGTCCATGCCGTCAGGAGCTCGATGAACCGGGACCTGTTGATGAGGCCGGTAAGCCCGTCGTAATGCGAGAGAAACTGTATCTGCTCCTTCGAGACCTTCTGCTCGGTTATGTCCTCGTGGACCGCGAGGAAGTGCGTTATCCTCCCATCCTCACCGAAGACCGGCGATATGACGGCGCTCACCCAGAACGGCTCGCCGTCCTTCCTCTTGTTCCTGAAGGTCCCCTTCCAGACGTTCCCGGAGAGTATCGTCGCCCAGAGCCCCTCGTATGTCTCCTTGGGCGTCGTGCCGCAGGCGATGACGCGCGGGTTCTGCCCCATCGCCTCTTCCTTTGTCCAGCCCGTCGTCTTCTCGAACATCGGGTTCACGTACTCGATCGACCCGTTCACGTCCGTTATGCAGACGAGGTTCGCGCTCTGCTCAATCGCCTTGGTGAGCTTCAGTAGGTCCTGCTCGGCCTTTTTCCTTGTGGCTATCTCTTCTTCAAGCCTCGCGTTCGCCTCTTCGAGCTCGACGGTCCTCTCCCTTACTATCTCCTCGAGCCCCGCCCGCTTCAGGTCGTTTATATCCCTGCCTGCGCCGACGACGCCGTTTTTAGCCCCATCCGCCGGCAACTGTACGCCGCTACCCGGGTCTTCCCTGGCCTTCAACATGAGGTCCTCGTCAGGTCGTCTGATGATTTAAGAATCCATACAAGAGGGTTTAAAGCTTCAACACCGCATCACAACTTCTTTTCGGATTTTTTATAAAAAACTTTACCAGCCATTTAATAACACCCCTCGAAGGCCTCGGTTGATACCCCGGGGCAAGGGCCTGTGCCTTGTTGAGGGGGATGGCGTCCTCAGAGATATGGGAATAGTAATTGGGGGGGGGCGAGACGGCCTGGAGGGGCGCGCTTTACCTTGCATGGCTTCTGAGAAAAGATGTCAGGCGCCTCATTAATCGGCGCGCGTTTCAGGCAGTTACTTCGAGGAAACGGCCTTGAGTATCCCGTTCAATATGGCGGAAGGCGTCGGCGGACAGCCCCGCACCCAGGCGTCCACAGGCACGACCGAGTCTATCCCTCCAAGGGAGGCGTAACTCTTTCCGAATATGCCGCCGTCTATCGAGCAGTCTCCAAGCCCGACTACGAGCTTCGGCGCCGGCATAGCGTCGTATGTGCGTCGCAACGCTATCTCCATATTCCGGGATACCGGCCCGGTCACAAGGAGCATGTCAGCGAACCGGGGGGAGGCCGTAAAATGGATGCCGAAGCGCTCGCTGTCGTAGAAGGGGTTGTTCACGGCCTGGAGCTCCAATTCGCAGGCGTTGCACGAGCCCGCGTCCACGAACCTTATGGTAAGTGACTTCCCGAAACGCCTCCTCACCTCCTCTTCGAGCCTCCGGCCCGAGAGTTCGACGGAACCCGCCTCAGAGGGGACAAGCTCCTCTGTCACAACGCCTGTCCTGAATATCTGGTGGAGTATGCGTAACATTTGTTTTTCTCCGAAAAATTCTCTTTGCGGGTTCAGGCCTGCAACCTGAACCATTAATTCGTGATTCTATATGCGCTTGTCAGGCGCTTCGAGTTTTTTGCCCAAGGCCCTTTTGCGCGCTCAGCGCGCTTTTGGGCATGGGGTTCGCTTGCTTTCCCCCTCCCCCTCCTGCTCCTGCTCGCTCGCCCCTTGGAGCGCTTCGCGTCTAATCTACCTCGGCTCGCTCGTCTCCGCCTCCCTTAGGCTTCGCGCACCCATGCCCTGTTTTTTTAAATACCTCTTTCAAATACGCCTTGACAGAAGGTTCCCCTCGGACATCCTCATCATAATAATCAAAGGTCGTGCCCCGAGTACGACTGATTAAAGCTCTTATTGCAAAGCGGAAAGTCCGGCACGATGTTCCCCTTTATCGCCTGCTCTATCGAGAGCCAGCATACGCTCGACGGGTCCCTTATCGCGCACCTCTCTATCGCCCCCCCTACGCCGAAACGGACCCAGTAGACTATCTCGCCCCTCCACCCCTCGACTGTCGCGAACCCGGCCGCCCCGGCCAAGGGCGCGGCGCAATCCGCTTTAATAAGGCCTTCGGGCATGGCATCGAGTATGGCGTTGACGAGCCTTATGGAATCCCTCACCTCTTCAATCCTCACCCAGCCCCTCGCGTGGACGTCGCCGGAGGTAAGGACCGTAAGTTTCGG
>Ga0209317_1000878_pt1 | contig 31456 bp, 28 predicted proteins | sample RifGroB2_FD_183994 | JGI IMG/M metagenome (GOLD analysis project Ga0209317, IMG submission 183994) | Soil microbial communities from Rifle, Colorado, USA - Groundwater B2 (SPAdes) (version 2) | ecosystem: Environmental > Terrestrial > Soil > Unclassified | place: Rifle, Colorado | collected...
TGCAAATGCATTAATCTTATTGCTGACAAGTTGGTCTCCACCAGAGCATGTTTCCCCTTCAGATTAACAGCGTGGAGTTTACTAATTATTTTCCTGAAAATCACCAACCATTTTTGACCACATTACCTAAAAGCGGAAAAGAAAGGGTTTTCAGGATAGAGTAAAAAGTTTTGAAAACATCCTCTAGATTTTTTTCTCAATCAGCCAGTAATGTCCAAACGGGTCTTTGAACTCTCCCTGCCGGTAGCCATAATCGTAATCCTGCGCAGGATGAATTACTGTGGCACCCGCAACAACTGCCTTTTCCATAACGTTGTCAACATCGGGAACAAAAAGACCAATGGTGACGGTAGTTCCATCGTGTTTATCCGGGTTAAATTCTCCTGATTTTATAACTTCTTCGTGAAGATGAAAGATTGTTCCGTTGATGGATAGCTCTGCAACATGAATGCTGTCATCATCATTAGTAAACCGGAATTTTTCAATGGCACCAAACGCTTTCGAATAAAAGGAGATATCCCTGATACCATGTTTAATATAGAGTTGAGGGGCAAACACGACATGACTGCTTTTGTCCATAGCTGTTTTAGTTAAATGATTAAAATGACTCTATTCAGAATCATATATTCTTTAGATAAAACAACAGGGGGTCTGGAAAGTTGAGTAAAGTTTTACCCGGAAATGAGCCCGAAATCCCGAAGAACCGGGATTGGGATCAGGAGCATCAACTTGTTTACCAAACTAAATTCGAATTCAGCAAGCTTTCCGGATCGAGGTTATTTGCTTCGATGGATTTAAAATGTTTGTAAGTTCCAACTTTCAGTTCGTAGGTGGCAGGCTCGTCGCAAACAATCATGCCACGCGGGTGGAGTTGCAGGGCACTGATGGTCCACATGTGGTTCACACCTTCTTCAACGGCGTGTTGCAGGGCACGGGCTTTGTTGTAGCCATTCACTATAATCAGCACTTCTTTTGAATCCATTACAGTAGCAATTCCAACGGTTAGCGATGAGTTTGGAACTTTATTCACATCATTGTCGAAGAATCTCGAATTGGCCACTTTTGTATCGTAATTCAGTTCCTTGTCACGGGTGCGCGATGCCAGTGATGAACCTGGTTCGTTGAAGGCGAGGTGTCCGTCGGGACCAATTCCGCCCAAAAAAAGATCAATCCCGCCTACAGCTTTAATTTTATCTTCGTAGGATTGACATTCGGCTTTGATATCCGGAGCATTTCCATTCAGGATATTGGCGTTTTCAGGAACAATATCGATTTCAGAAAAGAAATTTTCCCACATAAACGTATGATAACTTTGTGGATGATTTTTGGGAAGTCCAACATATTCATCCATGTTAAAAGTTACCACATTGCGAAACGAAACCACACCTGACTGATACAGTTTGATTAGTTCGCGATAGATCGCTAGTGGTGAAGAACCTGTAGGAAGTCCCAACACAAAAGGTTTTTCAGCGGTAGGTGCAGCCAATATGATTTTTCGAGTCATGTAATTGGCGGCCCATCTGGAAGCTAGTTCGTGATTGTCCTGGATAATGAGTCTCATGGTATTTAATTGAGATAAGAGTTTTCAATTTGTGTTAATCGGTCGAGCATTTTTTCACCAAGTCTGGTTTTTCTGTCAATGTGGCTAACAATTTCATTAACGAAATCGTTGCTTTCAAATTTACCCCTAACCTTTTCAAAATCAAGTTTCTGGGTTGCTTTATTTCCGTCCATTCCGAAACCTGTCATTGAATCGAGCCGAAATTCCTTTTTTGCATCTTCATATAACATTTGATCAAGACCGGTAACACTAGCCTGCCATTTCTGAATCAGGCTGATGATATCAATAATAGTCAGGTCATCGATTTTTTTTCCGGTTTTTTCCTCCAAAAGCTCCGAAGCCCAAATCCATTCGTATTCGTAATAGTTGATGTGCATGTTTTTAAATTCCTGTTCAATCGCTTCAAGGCTTGCTAATTCTTTGCGCTCAATACTTTTTATCAGTTTAGTGATTTCCGTTTTGGGGGCAATAAGGCCAGCTAAATCGCTCCATTCTCCGTGTCCTATTCCATGTTTTGTACTCAGGCAGGCACTAAGTTCTTCCAGTGTTTGAATATTACATTTTTCAAGCCGCGAAATAACTGAGTTGCCCAGGAATTTAAAGATGGCCATTTCGTATAAAATGATTCCTTTTTCCAGGGCACTTTTACTGATCAGTGTATTCCGGTATGCAAAAACTTCTGTAGTTTCACCTGAAATCTCCTTTAACCTATTCAAAATATCAAGCCCTTTCTGCATTTTTTTGATCGTAAACGGACTGAGCAGGTTGAAGTTGATACAATCGAGTTTTTCAGGGTCTTTACGACGATCGCGTTTTGGCCATTTCATCACATCGCGGATGGTTCCCACACTCCGGAGATTAATTCCGGGAGCAATCCAGCTGTCGTCCTTGTTTTCAATCAGGTATGAAAATGGAAGATCTGATGTATCGGTATTTTTATAGTGACGCCCCATTACAAGGGTAAATGCACCAATTTTTGCAGGCCAGAGAATGTAAGAGTCAGAAGTGGTTTTCGATCCGCGTTCTACAATTCCATGGTGAATCGGTCCCAGTTTGTACATGTGGTTACTTTGGTTCGACCCGCTGCCTGCATTACAGAATGAGAACATTCCGGCAATCAGCAAGGTTGATTTGTGGTGGGTAACCGTATACGGACCGCCAAAAATTGAACAGGCTTCGCCATGAAAACCCTGGCAATTGGCAAAAAACAACGAGTTTTCGGCCGAATATTGTTTGGCAAGTATACATCCTTGTCCGACAAAGCAATTCGAAATAATGGCACCATCAGATATTTCTGCACCTGAAGCCACAATAAAATTTTCGACAATTATTCCGGCCCCTAGTTTTACCGGTGCAAATTCATTGCTGTTAACCGAGCCATTGTCAAGCCGTGTACAACCCAAAATTTGACTATATGGTCCGAATTTGATGTTTTTTATTGACCTGCAATTTCGAATAACGGAATGATGACCTATTGTTCCGCGACTACTTTTTACAGATTCAGCATAAGCAGTAATTTTTGACTCCAATTCTTCGATCAGGCAATGGCGGTGTTTGTACCAAGCTAAAAAATAAGCCAGATGTGCGGATAATTTATCGTAGATCATTACTCCCCGGCCACCGGTTTCGTCGAGCGTTGAAACTTTAATCCCGTTTCCAAAGCTTGTTGCTCCACCAATAAAACATATTTCTATGTTTTCGAGGATGACATGATCGCATATATCGTAATTGGCAATGTAGTTGGTAATTTGATTAATATATACATGATCACCAATGGTGCAATTGTGAATACTGGCATTGTAGATTCCGCAATTTCGGGTAATTCCGCCACTGAATTCAACAGTTCCGGAGGTGTCGCCAATTCTTACGGATCCCGAAAATTGGGTATTGCGAACATTATTGGTATTGAATTTCTGGCTGACCAAAACCTGATCCCAGCCGGAAGCCATACATCCTTGTTGTATCAGTTGACTAATTTCGGTTGCTGAAAGGTTTCTAAACTCATCTATATTGCTTAAGTTATCCATATTTATAAGGTTATTCGTGCAAGATAATCGTAATGTTGTCCTTTGAAGACCTTGTTCAGTTTTAATCCATTTTTTTCGATGGAATTTTCAAGGTTAGAAGGATCAACGTATAACCAGGGAAAGGGTTCGCTGATCCAGTTTTTATATTCAGTTTGAAAAATCAATTCGCCGTAGTATTTATTGGCAGAAATATCTACCAGAGCTGAGCCATCTTCCTGTTCGAACAAAAAGATCAGGTCTGAGGAATCCATCAAAATCTGACCGCCTGGGTTCAGTAATTGTTTTAGTTGGTGCAACAAAATATCCAGACCCATCAGTGTTCCGGCAATTCCGGTTCCGTTCATAAGCAACAAAATGGTATCGAAACTTTGTTTGCTGTAGTTAAAAATATCATGCTGAATGATGTTAAGTATATTCCGGTCTTTGAGAACCTCGCAACAGAGTGCCGATGTTTCTAGTGCAAAAACTTCAAATCCTTTTTGCTGGAGGTAGATCGAATGCGGGCCTGCACAGGCTCCAACATCCAGAATAGTTCCACTGCAAAGATTCATCGCTTTTTTTTCAAGCACGGGCATTTGTTTGTACGACCTGAATAAATAGGAGGTGTCGATGCTATCATCATCAAAATCATCAGAATGAACAAGGATGGATTGATTGACCGAATTAAAATGGAAGTCATAAACAGCTCTGCCAATCGGATCATCGAAATGAGGAATCATACTTATATTTTCCGTGAATTAAACTTCAGCCAATTTCTGCTCAAATTTATAACATGTTTTTTGTTTTTGCGAGTAAATGTAAAATCCTTCGGATGGACCTTCACCAATGACAACGATTTTAGAGTCGGGCATATTTTTGGAGAAGGAAACGATTTCGTCAAAATTTATATTCTTTTTCTGAAGCCATTTTGATGTAAGGAAGTCACCCATGCGCCATCTGCTTCCATTGACCTCTGCTTCCTCAAAAATTTTCAACGCTTCCTTGAAATCGATTTCGGTAAAATGAGCCATTCTTTGTTTGTTTATTTAGCTAATTTAGGGTAAAGCAACTTGAAAAAAAAACTTTTTGCAATAAAATGATATTGGGAGAACCTGATCTGCTGAAAAACAGAATTTTCTGAATAAAGAATAAATCCAAAAGAAAAGCCGGCTAATATTAACCGGCTTTTCTTTTGACAACTTAATAATCAGAATTTATAACCTAAAGTGAGTATGACATTGTTTTGTGAAATGTTATAATCGACCATGTTAAATGCACCAGGATGCAGTTTCAGATATTCTTCATTGATAATCCGTTTTACAGCGGCATCTAAGAAAAATTTGCCCTGTTTGAAACCGAATCCTCCGGAAACCGTTGAATATTTTGCTTGTCCATTGGGATTTTGTGCTGCCAGGTAGGTTGATTTGTACACACTCGGAAAGTTTTCATAACCTGCTCTTAAGCTGAAATTATGACTCACCCTGTATTCCCCTCCGATATGAAGATTTCCTACAGTTTTGTATGCATTTTTAATGGCTGTATTTTCTGAGTAATAATTGTAATTACCACCGCCGTTTTTAAGTTTTGCAGTCGCGTAATCAACAATTTCGTAATCTACACTAATCAATCCTGATTTGCCGATTACATAAGCCCCGCTGAGAATCATCTTCAGGGGTGTTTCAATTTCATAATCGTAAACTCCTTCTTTGTCTGGTTTAGCCGAATATGTTTCAGTTTTGCCATCTTCAAGGTAGGTGATCGATGAATTCATTTCGCTGTTGTAAGCGTCATTGAATTTGTAGAAAGTAGGTGAATGAACTGCAAATCCAAGCCTTAAATTATTGACTGGTTTGTAAATAAACCCAAGTTTCAGGTTAAACCCGTTTCCTGTAGTTTTCAAATAAGTGTTGAAGTTGAGTTCGTTGAAATAAGGAATATTATTTTTTTCATCCCATTCATATAAATCCGCATTTTCCTTGAAAATAACTTCATGAATTCCTAAGGTTCCTCCAACATAAAATTTATGGTTGAAGTTGGCACCAACCGATACCAGGTATTCATTGATATATCCTTTTCGGGTGGTTGATTTGCGTTGCGATTGTCCGAAATTGTTATCGGTTATATCGTTAAAGTATTCTTCATTCTGGTCGTCATAATTCAGAAGGTAGGTGTCCCAAGCCAGGCGTTCATAGTAAGAATCAAAATCATCAGAATTAATAACCGGGTTGTTTACATTGTTTGTAAAGTAATCCAGGATAGAATGGTTTGAATTTGCACCCTCGGCCAGCATACTCATTGAAAAACTTCCCAGTCGGTTAAATCCTAAGCCAAAGCTCAGGCTTACCAATCCCGACTCACTGTTTTCGCCAGTTGGTATAGTGCTAACGTATCCAATATTGTCGATGCTGACGTTGTATTTTGATTCGTTGATCGTATTTCCCAGAAAGGTTCCGTCGACACTAATTTTCCCAACTGATGGAGTAAAAGTAAACTCACCTGTCCGGTAAACTGCAACACCTGCCGGGTTGATGCTCAGTGAAGAAAAATCACCTCCTAAAGCGCCAAACGCGTTTCCCATAGCTGCAGATCGGGCTGTACCGCTGATTTTATAGTTCGAATATCTTAATGCGTCCGTCAAATCCTGAGCAAAAACGCTGCACGAAATCAGCAGGATACTTATGGTATATACTAATTTTTTCATGTTTTCTGTATTTGAAGTTTGTATGAATTCAGTTCTTGGTAATTTGTAATTGTTTATCTTCTGCTTCCGGAACCACCGCCTCCGCCAGAGCTACTTCCAGAGCTACCACCAGAACTGCCGCCGGAGCTTCCGCCTGATGAACCTCCGCCACTATAACCTCCGCCACCACCTGATGAGGAACTCCTTGCAGGTGCACTATAGCTTGGACTTGAACTAGGACTACTGTATCCGGAAGAACCCCTTCCAGAAGAAGAACTTGATCCATTGGAGTATGAAGAACTTGATTGATAAGTTTGCCTCATACTTGATGAACTTCTGGGCTGGCTATAAGTTGATCCGGAACTGCCGGAACCGGAACTTCTTACAACTGAGCGGGGAGAACCCTGATCAGAAGTTATTGGCCGGGTATAACTGTTATTATTGTAGTTGGATTGATTTACAACTCTGGGTTTATTGTAACTTGGAGTGTAATTCTGACCCTGAGTTACTGCTCTGCCCTGGTTATAAGTCCTTCCGGTAGTTGAAGGTTCGTATGATCTGCGTGCATTTCCTGAAGAAGAGGTTTCAGGACGAACCATTTGTTGGGTCCTTGGACTATTTGATCCCTGTACTTGTCTACCGGTAACAATGGTACTTCTGGTACCATCAGCATTGGTAACGGTTCTGCGATTATTTACAATGGTTGCATTTTTGGTATTCTGGGTATTCCCTGAAGCATCAATTGAGCGGCTTCTGACATGTCCGTTTTCAACCCAGGTGCTCCGTTCTCCATTTCCATTGCCGGTTTGCGAATCGCCATTGCCAACTTTCAGGTTGTTCTGCCGACTCCCAAGAGATACGGTGTTATTGTTACCAGATGCGCCGTTCGGCACATTCATGTCGGTTGGTCTTCTTCTGGCAACCTCATGATTGCTGTAGTAACCTCCACCCGTTCCATGATTGCCACCGTAGTAGTTGTCGTAATATCCGTAACCGTAACCTCCATAACCGTAACCCCAGTAACCTCCAAATCCAAAATAGTAAGGAGAATAGTATCCATAGTAAGGGTATCCCCAACCGCCATAATACCAGGGATCCCATCCCCAGCCAAAACCACTGTATCCGTAACCTCCGTAAAATCCTGAATAGTAGGGAGAATATCCATAGTACCAGTCGTCAAAAAATATCGAACTTCCCCAAAATGGTCTGTGGAAGCGGTTGATCCGGTATGTGAAGTCCAGATCATTATCATCGTAATAGTTATTGATGACGTATTTTACATCGTTATCATCGTAATAAACGGTAGTATCAGATTCAACCAATTCCTGATCATCCATCTGGTAGGACTGAACATCAGAATTCTCCCGTTCAGGTTGGTAAATGTTGTTGTTTACAGAATAAGTTCCGTCTTCATTTTTATTCGTTTGACTCATAACAATCCGTTCTCTTCGTGCATTCGGATCATTTATTGTCGCTGATTTTTCATTTACCGGAACTTCATCTTCAACTATTGCGACAGGTGGAACATCAGCGGGAGAAAAATAGATGTCATCATCGTAAGATTTGGTTGTGTAAGTCCCCGTGGTACATGCACTAACCAAAATTGCAAAAATTGCGATGACTGGAAGTTTTGTTTTCATAGTTCACCCTCCTTTATAATGAATAATTATTTTACTTTCTTTGTACGCTTTAAAACTAGTGCGAAAAACTCAAATACCATACCAAAAGTAAAAAGAATGGCAAAAGAATTGACTTCCCGCAGTGAAAATTATTCACAATGGTACAACGACTTGGTTATCAAGGCAGATTTGGCTGATAATTCTGCGGTTAGAGGATGCATGGTAATTAAGCCATATGGCTATGCAATTTGGGAAAAAATGCAGGCTGAACTCGATCGGATGTTTAAAGAAACAGGTCATGTGAATGCTTATTTTCCTTTATTTATACCCAAATCATTTTTCAGTAAAGAAGCGAGCCATGTGGAAGGCTTCGCCAAAGAGTGTGCAGTAGTTACGCATTACCGGTTAATGAATGATCCGAATGGGAATGGAATTATTGTTGATCCTGAAGCAAAACTGGAAGAAGAACTTATTGTCAGGCCTACTTCTGAAACCATTATCTGGAGTACATACAAAACATGGATACAGTCATACCGTGATTTACCTATTCTGGTGAATCAATGGGCCAACGTTGTTCGCTGGGAAATGCGTACGCGTTTATTCCTGCGAACCACCGAATTTCTTTGGCAGGAAGGGCATACCGCTCATGCAACCAGTCAGGAAGCATTGGAAGAAACTGAACGCATGGTGAATGTTTATGCCTCCTTCGCTGAAAATTTCATGGCTTTGCCTGTTATTAAAGGAGCCAAATCGGCCAATGAACGTTTTGCAGGAGCACTGGAAACTTATACTATAGAAGCATTAATGCAGGATGGAAAAGCTCTGCAATCGGGAACTTCACACTTTCTAGGTCAGAATTTTGCCAAAGCATTTGATGTGCGGTTTGCGACCAAAGAAGGGAATGAAGATTTTGTTTGGGCAACGTCCTGGGGAGTTTCAACCCGCTTAATGGGCGCATTGATTATGGCACATTCCGACGATAACGGATTGGTTTTACCTCCTAAATTGGCTCCATTCCAGGTGGTGATTGTTCCAATTTACAAGCAGTTTGAACAGCTTGATGCTATTTCGGAAAAGGTTGAAAGTATTATTCTTAAACTGAAAGCATTGGGTATTTCGGTAAAATACGATAACAACGACAATAAAAAACCGGGATGGAAATTTGCCGAATACGAATTAAAAGGTGTTCCGGTTCGTATTGCCATCGGTCCACGCGACCTTGAAAACGGTACCGTAGAGATTGCCCGCCGCGACACACTTCAGAAACAAGTTGTTCCGATGGAAAATATTGAGTTATACATTCAGCAATTACTGAATGAAATTCAGGAAAATATTTACAACAAGGCACTTGTTTTTCGTGGTGAAATGACTACAAAAGTTGACACTTACGAAGAGTTTAAAGAAATACTTACGGGCAAAGGCGGTTTTATTTCTGCTCATTGGGATGGAACATCTGAAACTGAGCAAAAAATTAAGGATGAAACCAAGGCTACCATCCGGTGTATTCCTTTCGACCAGGTTCTTGAAGAAGGAAAATGCGTTTATTCCGGACAGCCATCAAAAGGAAGAGTTTTATTTGCACTGGCCTATTAAAAGTTCGAAAATCATAATCAGGAAAAGCAGTCAAAGTTGGCTGCTTTTCTTATTTTTATAGAATATTTAGACAAAAAAAATGGATGCAGCAAATAACAATTCGGGTCAGCTTGACGGTATGATTATAAAGACCAACCTGAAGCAGGATGTCTACAGGAAAACCATCAGTTCTTTTGCTTTACTGAAGGAAGTTTTGAAAGAAATTGCAGAAGATTACAGGGATAAACTGAAGGGTAAAGTGGATGAAAATGTATTGCCGATCTTTCAGGAAAAGGGACTTTTTGAGGCTGAATTTAAAATTGGAGGTGATCTGCTGATTTTTAGCATGCATTCCAATGTTTTTTTATTCAACCGGGAACACCCGATCTGGAAACTCGACTATGTAAAGACAACTCCAATGAATTCGTATTGTGGTGTTTTCAGCATCTATAATTTTTTAGCCGACTCTTTTAGATACAACCGCATTGAGGATTTAGGCTATTTGATAGCCCGAATTTTTGTTAACCGTGAAAACCATTTTTTTGTGGAAGGAAAAAGGCAAACTGGCGAGGTGGTCAAAGATTTTGGAAGCGATGAGCTTACCAAAGAAAATCTGAAGACGATCATTGAAATTGCTATTCAGTATGCCATTGACTTTGATTTACTGGTTCCGCCATATGATCAGGTAAAGATAGTAACTGTTGAACAGATGCATGCCGAAATCAATCATTCCAGAATTCAAACAGGCAAACGCCTCGGCTTTAAATTTAATTCGGACGACGTTTAGGAAATGATGATTGTTGAATTTTAAATGATGAATTATGGAGAGAATAATGGAACAAGTTCTTGACCGATTTTTAAGATATTCAAAGGTGTATACAACTTCTGATCCTATAAGCGAGAGCTTTCCAAGCACAGGTCGTCAATTGGTTTTTGCTGATCAGTTAGCTAAAGAGTTACACGATATTGGACTGGCCGAAATTATCTGTGATCAGTTTGGTTATGTAACCGCAACCTTACCGTCGAATCAGAATAAGAAAGTGCCAGTTGTAGGATTGATTTCACATATGGATACAAGTCCCGATTTTTCAGGCGAAAAAGTCAATCCACAATTAGTTAAAAATTATCAGGGACAGAAAATAATACTGGATACCGAATTGAATGTAGTTTTAAGTCCTGATGATTTTCCTGAATTGCTGAAATATGTTGGTCAGGATCTGATTACCACCGATGGAAAAACTTTGCTTGGAGCTGACGATAAAGCCGGAATTGCCGAAATCATTACTGCAATGGATTTTTTAATCAGACATCCGGAAATAAAACATGGAAAAATCAGGATTTGCTTTACACCTGACGAAGAGGTGGGGCGCGGTACCCAACATTTCGATGTGCAGAAATTTGGAGCCGACTTTGCATATACCATGGATGGTGGTGAGATTGGCGAGTTGGAATGCGAAAATTTTAATGCGGCAGGCGCAAAAATTACGGTAAAAGGACGCAGTGTCCATCCCGGTTCGGCAAAAAATACGATGATCAATTCAATGTTGGTGGCTAATCAGGTTATTCAGGCCTTACCAACCGACCAGCGTCCGGAGCATACAGAAGGTAATGAAGGATTTTTTCACCTGACTTCTTTCGAAGGAGATGTTTCATTAACCAAAATCGAATACATCATTCGTGATCATGATTTAGCCAAGTTTGAGGCTAAGAAAAACCTGATGAAGGAAATTTGCGGGCTGATTAATCTTCGTTATGGACAAGGTACTGTTTCTCTTGAAATGCACGACCAGTATTATAACATGAAAGAAAAGCTTGAGCCGGTGAAATACATTGTTGATTTGGCTGAGCAGGCCATGAAAGATGTAGGCGTTACTCCTATTATAAAGGCCATTCGTGGTGGTACAGATGGAGCACAACTTTCGTGGAAAGGTCTGCCATGTCCAAATATTTTCGCCGGAGGACATAATTTTCATGGTCCTTATGAATTTGTGCCAGTGTTGTCGCTGCAAAAAGCAGTTGAGGTGATTGTAAGGATCGCCGAATTGGTGGCAAAACAGTAAGCAGTGGTCAGTCTCAGTTTGCAGAAAAATTAGTCATTTTTGGTCATTTGCTTTGCGTTATTCTTTTTAAGGTAACAAGCATTGACAACCAAATGACAATTGAATGACTTAATGACTATGAATGAACCGACAACTTGGAACCTGAAACTTTAAACTTGGAACTCACCTATGGTCGAACAATTTCTGAAATACATTCACGATGAGAAGCTGTTTCATTCGTCGCAGCGCATTTTGCTGGCGGTGAGTGGCGGTGCAGATTCTATGCTGATGCTGCATTTGTTCACCAATGCCGGCTTTTCGGTGGCTGTTGCTCACTGCAACTTTGGATTGCGGGGTAATGAATCGGATGGAGATGAACAATTTGTTGCCGATTATTGCGACAAGCACAACCTATCCTGTTACGTGAAGCATTTCGATACTCAGGATTATGCCCTCGAAAAAGGTATTTCAATTGAAATGGCTGCCCGCGATCTTCGCTATGCGTGGTTTGACGGTCTGCTCCCGAAACATAGAATGGATCTTCTTGCAACTGCGCATCACCAGGACGATGTGATCGAAACTTTTCTGATTAATCTTTCACGTGGAAGCGGAATTAAAGGTCTAAGCGGAATTCAGCCCAAATCAGGTAAAATTATCCGGCCCATGTTGTTTACCAACCGGACTGAAATTCTGGAATATTGTACCCGATTAAAAATCGATTTCCGGACCGATTCCAGCAATATGGATACCGCTTATAAGCGAAATCTGATTCGTCAGGAGATTCTGCCTTTGCTCGAAGAGGTGAATCCGGCTTTTCGTAAGAATGCACTGAAAACAATTGGAACCCTGCACGAAACGGGGCTGCTTTTCCAGCAACGGATGAGTGAAATCAGGGCTTTTGTTTATTCGGAAGATGATCAGGGGGTGATGATTCACATCGAAAAATTACTGACTTTTAGTCCGCTAAGAACCATTTTATTTGAGTTAATCCGGGAATTTGGGTTCCAGGTTGACCAGATTGATGATATGATCGACTCACTTTCCAGGGAATCGGGCCGGAAATTCTTTTCCGATGAATACCGGTTGATTAAAGATCGGGATTATTTGCTCATTTCGCCTTTCAAAACAAAATCTGCCCAGGTATTTTATCTTGAAGAGGATTGTCATAAACTAAATTTTCCGGTACATCTTTCGCTTGAAAAAATAGAGAAGACCGATGATTTTCGGTTTTCAACTCATCCCAATGTGGTTGATCTGGACATGGATCGGCTTGCTTTTCCGCTTATTCTGCGGCACTGGCAGGAAGGCGAATATTTTCAGCCGTTGGGCATGACGGGCATGAAAAAGTTAAGCGATTTTTTCGTTGACGAAAAATATTCCATCCCGGACAAAGAAGATGCCTGGATTCTGGCCAGCGGCAATCAGGTGGTCTGGATTGTCGGCAAACGGCTGGACGACCGTTATAAAATTACATCGAAAACGAAAAGAATTCTTCGAATCAGGTTGGCATAAAAGAAATTTTACTTTATTTCTTTTTTCTTTTCGGCTGGAGGTAAAAAGTTCTCTCCAGTTACAACATGCTTTCCTGTTTTTGATTCCAATTCCAGCCGTGCATTTTTTGCAATAGCACCACCTTTCTTCCCGGCAATTGCATTTTTATGTAATCCTTGTGCTTTTTCGGTTTCAGCTATCTGACGGGTAGAAAGCTCAGCAAGGGCAGTGAAAATTAATTCGGCTTCGGTCATGTGATCGCGTAAATTCTGGGTTTCCAAACCCTTCAGGTCTTTGTGTTTCCTTACGGTCAGTCCGGTCCATTCCTGATGAATAACATTGGTCAGGAATGCAAATTCATCTTGTTTTTTGATCCCTGCATCCTTCCAGTAATCAGTAAGCTTATTGCGGGTTTCCTGCCCAGTCATGCGCTGTTGTATCCACTTTTCGCTACGACCCAACTTTTGCCAGTTTTCGCGTGCACGATCCAACCCTTGCTCCGGATCGGAAATTTCTTGCATCCGTTCGTAACCAACTTTGGCCAACCATTGTTTAAATGGTTCAGCTTTTGGCGATGGTATGGATTGGATAATACGAAGTAGCGTTTCAGTATCAGCTACATCTGTTTCCCTCATTTTTCCATCTTCAGCCTTCATTTTCAACTGTCCCAATTTTTGGGACAGTTCACTTCCTTCGGCTTCTAACTTAGTTTTTAGGGCATTCCAATACTTTCTTGGTCTTGGACTATCTGTTAGTATCTCAATAACATCAATCACAGAAAGATACCATTTTTCCTGATCTGAATCCCAGTGTGTCCTTACTTTTTTGCTATCAAACAATTTGATAGTGGTGTTGATATTCGTTTCCATTGTGGTTATTTAAATGTCAATGTAATTCAACCCAAGTTAACGAAATTTTTAATAAGATGGAGAGATTTTAATTCTTGGTAATAATGGACAATCAGTCAAGGACATCTCATTTTGTCCAGTCAATCCCTTTTTTGAGCATCTCCTGAGTTTGGGCTTCGGGGCTTCCGGGTTCGGGTTGGTATTGATAAACCCATTCCACTTCGGCAGGTAAACTAACCAGGATGGATTCGATATTTCCATCAGATTCCAATCCGAATTTGGTGCCGCGGTCATGAATCAGGTTAAATTCAACATAGCGTCCGCGACGAATTTTTTGCCATTTCTTCTGAGCTTCGGTAAACGGTTTGTGTCCATTTTCTTTCATCAGTTGGCTGTAAATAACAGGGTAAATCCGAAGTAAATCAGAGGTGAGGTTCAGCATTTTTTCGTGATTGTCTTCTCCAGAAGGCTGGATACGGTCAAAGAATATTCCGCCAACACCACGGGTTTCGTGCCGGTGGGTGAGGTAAAAATAATCATCAGCTCCGATTTTCCAAGCCGGATAAAATGAGGAGTCGTATTTGTCGCAGATGTTTTTTATTGTTTGATGAAACCAGCGGGCTTCCTCTGGATTGATGTAAGTAGGAGTGAGGTCGATTCCACCGCCAAACCACGAGGAGCCGTTATCGAGGCTGAAATGCCGCACATTCATATGGATGGTAGGCACAAAAGGATTTCCGGAGTGTAGAATGGATGAAACACCAGTGGCAGCGTATGAATTCGCATTTTCGCCCAGCAAATTTGCCATTCTGTCGTTGAAACTACCCTGTACATGAGAAAAATTGACGCCAGCTTTTTCGATGATCGATCCGTTTTGCATCACACAGGTCAGGCCAGAACCAATCTCTTTTTCCCAAGTATCTTCAGTGAATTTGCCTGTTCCATCGGCTTCTTCAAGCATTTGGTAAATGGTTTTTTGCAGGCTTTTATAAATAGCGGCGGTTTTCGATATGTTCACTGTTGTTGTGTTTTGGTTATTGTCTGGTCATTTGTTGTCATTTGCTACGCGTAATTCAATAGTCATTGGTTGTTACAAAGATGCAATTGAATGACAATCAATGACTAATAATGACCATCAATGACCCTTGATTTTCCCAATCAACTCTTCGGCTATGCTGCGTCCTTGTTTCACCCTATCTGCCATTCCGATTCCGTCGCGAATGTTCCCGGCCAAAATCAATCCGGGATATTTCTGCTGAAGCATTTCAATCATCTCGTACCGGCGACCAGTGCTTTCAGTATATTGTGGAATGGCTTTCGGGTAACGGTGTATCCGAATCATATCCGGATTTAACGATCGGTCACTCATCATTCGGGGAAGATCTTTTCGGATGAGAGCCTCAATCTGGTCGTTATCCATTTTGGCAATATCTGGGCGTTTGGTGCCTCCCATGAAAACGGAAATTAATGCTCCATCTTTAGGGGCGCGGCCTTCAAAGAACGACGAGGTAAATAACGCCCCAAGAATGTTTTTGTTTTCAATCCCCGGAACTAAACCTCCAAATGCTTTCAGCGAAATACCTTTCCATTTTTTGAATCCAAGTAAAACCTGTGTAACTGCAGCATATTTTAATTCATTAAAAGGTGCAATTTCTTCCTCGTTCAGAAATGGTAACAGGCCTGATAAGGCATAACCTCCGCAGGTGGTTATCAACTGGTTTGTCTCAATCGAAAACAACTGTTCGGGAGTCGTTATCTGTAGCTGAAATCCTTCCGGATTTGGTTTCACCAACGTATTTTCAACAGAAAGTAATATATTTTTGGCACCGATTTCTTCGGTCATTGCTTCAATCATCCGGCTTAATCCACCTTTGGCTGAAAAAACTTCTTTGGTTGCTTTTTTGTCGCGCTCAGTTTTAGGAAGTTTAGCCTTTTTCATAGCCCCTTTTATGAAACTTCCATATTCCTGTTCCAACTGGTAAAGCTTTGGTAAGGCGAAACGGGTAACCAGTTTATTGGGATCACCGGCATAAATTCCGGAGATAAACGGATCAATGGCATAATCGAGAAAACTTTGCCCCATTCGTCTTTTAACTAATTCTGCCAGGTTTTCGTTTGGATTATTCCCTTTCGCTCTCCAAGGTTCTCCTAAAATACGGAACTTATCACCCCACGAAAAAAGCGGAGTGGAAATAGCTGACCAAAGTCCTGAAGGAAGCGCATGCCACTGATTATTCTTCCAGATTAACCGTCGTTTAGCACTGGGATCAGCAGTTTCGAGGGCACATTTTCCTGCCAGATCTTCAAATAATTCTGCTATTTCCGGATGTGAAATGACACCGGTATTGGGGCCAGTTTCGTAAACAAAACCTTTCTCGCTGATGGTTTGAATTACTCCTCCTGTTTTACCTGATTTTTCGACGATTTTGAAATTAATCCCTGCTTTTTTAAGGTAAAAGGCAATGGTAAGTCCGGTAAGTCCGGCGCCAACAATAACAACATCAGTTTTGATTGATTCGGCCATATTTATACTGGTTTTGAAAAGTTGGTTTGTCCGGCCTGAGTAAGTGGATCGAACGAAGCGGCCACATTGCGGATAAATAATTGGCCATCAGCCGTAATCTGTACTTTTTCATCGGAAAGCGTAATAATGCCATCGTCATTGAATTGCTGAAGAAGTTCCGGATTGTATGTGGTCTGATTTTTAACTTCTCCGGAAGACATTCCAAGAATTTCACCCAAATGACTCCAAACAATTTGTTCGTTGCACATCAGTTCGGTAATTACTTCACGGACAACTACCTGCTGCGGAGTAAGTGTATAACCCTTTATTGTTGTCAATTCTCCGGCATTTATTTTAGCGATGTATTCGTCAATCGATTTCGTATTTTGTGCGTAAACGCCTTCCAGTTGACTGATGCCAGTCACACCAAAAGCGTAAACCTGCCCGGTGGTACGACGGGTACAATAACCCTGAAAATTACGGTGTAATTGTTTGTTTCGTCTGGCAACCGTCAGCTCATCTTCTGAATTGGCATAATGGTCCATCCCGATGGCTTCGTAACCATTTTGAGTCAGAATTGAAAAAGCAGCTTCGTACATTTTAATCTTTTCGTCAGGAGCCGGAAGGCCTTCTTTCTCCAGTTTCTTCTGAATTTTGCTGACCCATGGAACGTGTGCATAGGAGAAGGTCACCAAACGGTCGGGTCGTAGTTCAATGGCTTTACGGATGGTTTCAGAAAAGTTGACGGCTGTTTGTTTTGGTAAGCCGTAAATAAAATCAAGATTTACGGCCATGCTTGGCGAATCCAGTTTCAGGAAGGCAATAATGTCTTTTACCGGCAGAGCAGCTTTGTCGCGATTTACCGCATCTAACACATCATTATTGAAATCCTGAATACCTATGCTGAAACGGTTGAATCCGGCTTTTTTCAAACCGGTCATCTGATCGAAAGTGAGGTAAGCAGGATTAACTTCGATAGCAATTTCAGGTTCCGGAATAAACTCGAAGGTTGAAAACAGTAATTCGTTGATCTCCTGAAGATATTCCACCGGAATGGCGTTTGGCGTTCCGCCGCCATAATGAATCTGCGAAACTTTACGGGTTTTATCCAATCTCGCAGTTACCATTTTGATTTCCTGAATTAAGGCTTTGTGGTAGGCCTCCACAATATCGGCCTGACGCAGGGCGTAGGAATTACATCCGCAGAAAAAACACATTTTCAGACAAAAGGGAATGTGAATGTATATGGAAATATTTTGCGGATTCCACTGGTTTGACTCATCGACTGCCTTCAAATAATTGGTCGCGCCAAACTCTTCGGTAAAGAAATTAGCCGGAGGATAGCTGGTGTACCGGGGAACCGGATGATTGTATTTTTCGAGTAATTCGCGGTTAATCATAGCGATTGAGTTTCAAGTTTCAGGTTTCAAGTTCCAGGTTGAGCTCTGTCCGGCATTTTCCTGGTTCTTGTAACGTGTTCAATAATCTATTTATCCTTAGTTGAACCCACTTCGGGCTCAGTTTATTCACTATTAAATCTTCAAGTTCCAAATTCCAAACTCCAAATTCCAAGTCATCAATTTCGAGTTCGCATTACTTGGAACTTGGAACCTGAAACTTGGAACTGCTATCTTTTCCAATCAGTGCGTTTCACCCAGTCGGCCAGAAAGCGTGCGCTTTCAAACGAAATGCCGGGCATAAATCCGTGACCCAGATTGAAAATCCAGTTCTGATTGTTTTTACCAAATTCAATATAAGGTTGCAGCGCCTTTTCAATTTCGGTCTGACTTGCATATAACAAACGAGGATCGACATTTCCCTGGAGACCAATTTTTGGATCCACCAGTTTTCGGGCCAGATTGAGCGGTGTTTGCCAATCGATGCTTAAAAAATCGCAATCTTCGGGCGTAATTTGAGCGATACCCGAACCCAGGCCTTTCGGAAAAAAGATGAATGGAATATCTTCTTCACGAACTGCGGCAGCTATTTTCCGGGTTGACGGCATAAAAAGTTCCTGGTATAAGTCAGCGGGAATCAATCCTGCATGGGTATCAAACAATTGAAAAACATCGACACCATGATCAATTTGTCCGAGAGCATATGTAATGGAAAGTTCCGTCACGATTTCAATCAACTGCCGGGTAGTTTCTTTATTTTGATACATGAAACGGATGGCCTCCGGGAAATCGCCTTTTCGCCCCAGTCCCTGAAGCATGAACAACAGAACCGTAAGAGGTGCACCGCAAAAACCAATCAATGGAGTATCGGGCGATTTAGTCCTTTTGATCTCATCAATTACTGTATAAATATAAGTGAGCTTCGAGGGGTCAGGATGTAATCCATTCAATGGGTTTTCCCTGAAAGCCAGCGGATTGTCAAATAATGGACCACTGTCGTTAAATTCCAGTCCCATACCCAATGCATAAGGAATAACCAGAATATCGGAGAACAAAATGGCAGCATCAACGCCCAAATCTTCAACGGGCAAAAGGGTCACTTTTGCAGCCACTTCAGGATTTTGCATCATCTGCCAAAAAGTATAATCCTCTTTGATTTTCATGTAGGAAGGCAACACTCGTCCTGCCTGACGCATAAACCAAACCGGTGGTCGTTCGGTTCTCTCTCCACGGAGTGTTTTTAGTAGAATCGCATTTGTAGTCAAAATATCTCGATTTAGTTATAAATATTTGTATATCAGCTAACTTTCATCATTGGAATTTATTTCTGTCAATCGTTGTCATTTATTGTCGTTTGGTAATCATTCTTTGTTTAAGACTATCAATGACAATTAATGACCACTTAATGACTACTTGCATCTGTTTGATGAATAATATTGTAAACTCGATAAACTATTATCTTCTTCTATTCTTTTCAGATTCCTTTTTCTGCTCTTTATTTGATGATCCTGAACTTCTTGAGCTTCCGGAACTCTGTTTTACTTCTCTGTTTGCCCTGCTTCCTGAGGATACAGAACCGGATTTTTCTCTCGGAGCAGTATTTCTTTGTGGTGATTCAACCCGTTTGGTTGATCGTTCAGGAGTTGATACTGACCGGCGTTCAGGGGAAGAACGTCTTTCGAAAGTTTGATTTCGGTTTTCGTTTTGTTTCTGCACTTGTCTGCTATTATTCTCCGGCCTGTTTCTGTCCGAATTCCGGTTGTTTTCCCTGGTTCTGATTTGACCAGATTTTTCGTTTTGAGCCGGTCTTCTAATCTCTACATCATTCCTTTGTCTTTCAGTACTTCCTGAACTTGGCCTGCTTCTGTATTGATAATCACGGTTATTCGTTTTTTGAGATTCATTGCCTCTTTGACGATTTACCACATTACCCGGTCTTCTTTCAATCAGTTCATTCCGGTTACTTACACCCTGGTGACGGTTTGAAAATGAGCGATCAGGATATCTTGTTCCGTAATCATTTCTCCTGATTTGTCTGTAGTTATCTTCTGAAAAATAAAAATTCCGGTTGCTTGAATAATGATAGGTGTTATATCTGTTAATATGGACACCAATGTGCCTGTGGTATCTAAACGGAGAATAAGGTCTGTAATAGCTGTACCAACTTGGGTAATAATTCCAATAATATGGTGAGCGCCATGGGTTGTAACGTGGCCCCCAGAAGAAAGAAAAAATCAGCGGAGTATGGACAAAGACAGGTTCAATAATGTAATTTGAACCATAGATGTAAGAATCGCCAACAATTTGGATGCGGTGATTGTAGTTCGAGCTTTTTTCGATTTCAATGGTGGCAACATCCTGATAAACATCCTGATCAAGAACAGCCTGAATAATCACTACTGAATTTCGGTCCGTAGAGTTTTCGAGTACCCGTAAATAGTCAATGTAGCCATCCTGATTCAGGTCGAGGTTCGAAATTCGGGTATCCGGATCATTCAGCCTACGTTCAAAATCTTCCAGATTTTCCGAATCACCAAATATGGAAGCCACAGCCTCCAGATCAAGGTTGTCGGAAATGTCGTAGCTGGTAGCGCGGGCGGTTGTTGTTACACGTCTTTGGGCTTGTAAAGTGAAGAAGCTGGTGCATAAAACCAAAACTAAGATTCCAATTTTTGTTTTCATGATCGTAATTTTTAATTGTTTCCTGTTAATGCTGAAATTCGTTTTCAATGATATCAGCACTATGCTACTTCAAAAAATCTGCCAGAATTGAAAAGGTGAATATTTGTGTTTGCCAAAGGGGATTGTGTTCAGTGATCAGTCGCAGTGTTCAGAAGTGAAAACATTGCGACTGACCACTGTGACTGCCAACTTCCTATTGTTTCAAAACCTTCAACGCCTCGTAAGTTGCCTCAATGGTTTTATCTATTTTTTTTGCGGTGTGAGCGGCCGACATAAATCCGGCTTCGAACTGCGATGGTGCAAGATAAATACCACTTTCAAGTGCCATTTTAAAGAATTTGGCATAAGTCGTTGTATTGCATCGGCAGGCATCGGCATACGAATTTACTTTAGCTTCTTCAGTAAAAAACAAGGTAAACATGGAGCCTACCCGGTTTAATACTCCCGGAAAATTCAGGTCAGTAAGGCATTTTTTAATACCCTCACCCAGACGGGCCGATTTATCTTCGAGCATATCGTAAAAACCATCGGTTTCATCCAGAATTTTCAAGGTAGTGAGTCCGGCTGACATGGCAAGAGGATTACCCGAAAGGGTTCCGGCCTGATAAACGGGACCTTTTGGCGCCAGTTTGTCCATGATTTCCTGTTTACCACCATAAGCGCCAACTGGCAAACCACCACCGATAATTTTTCCGAAGCAGGTCAGATCGGGCGTGATGCCCAGTATTTGCTGCGCTCCGCCTTTTGATAGGCGAAACCCGGTCATAACTTCATCAAAAATCAACACGGTTCCATATTTGGTACAGAGCTCGCGAATTCCCTGAATGAATTCAGGTTCAGGAATAACAACCCCCATATTGCCGGTAACCGGTTCAATAATAAGAGCTGCAATTTGTTCAGGATATTTAGTGAATAATTCCTTAACAGAATCCAGATCGTTATATCGGGCAGTTAAGGTATCTTTTGCCGTTCCGGAGGTAACACCCGGAGAATTGGGAGTGCCCAAAGTCAAAGCGCCTGATCCGGCTTTAATGAGGAAACTGTCGTTGTGCCCATGGTAGCAACCTTCAAATTTGATCACCAGTTCACGACCGGTATAACCACGGGCAAGCCGCAAGGCGCTCATGGTTGCTTCGGTTCCGGAATTTACCATTCGAATACTGTCGATGGAGGGAACCATTTTTTTGATTTGCAGGGCCATCTCGGTTTCGAAGAGGGTAGGGGCGCCAAAACTTGTTCCTTTTGCGGCAGTTTTCTGAATGGCCATGATGACGTCGGGATGGGCGTGGCCAAGAATCATCGGGCCCCATGAACCAACATAATCAATGTATTCGTGTCCATCGATGTCGAAAACTTTAGCGCCGTTGGCACTGGCAATAAACAGCGGATCGCCGTCAACGCTTTTAAATGACCTGACCGGTGAGTTTACACCACCCGGAATATGCTTTTGCGCTTCCTGAAAAGCAGCGATGCTTTGGGTATATTGTTTCATGATTGGCTATTTTTCTTTTACTACTCTTTTCTTTCATCATCTGAGCTCCGTCCGAAAATAGATAATCTCTTTTACAAACATTACTTCGCGGACGGGAATTCCAATTTTGTTTGTACCCGGGGTTATACCCCGGGTTATTGATATTTTGCCCTTTCAGGGCAATTTGGTTCTTTGTCGGAAATGCTCTTCTGACTTGAAACTTGGAACTATAAATCTTTGATGATATCCTGAGTGTGATAAGATAAAATAATATCCGATCCTGCTCTTTTGATTGAAGTCAGAATTTCGCGAACCAATCTTTTTTCGTCGATCCAGCCATTGGCTGCAGCAGCTTTCACCATCGAATATTCTCCGCTCACATTGTAAGCAGCAATCGGGATATTGAAGTTTGTTTTAACACGTTGAATAATGTCGAGATAACTTAATGCAGGTTTCACCATGACAATATCGGCGCCTTCTTCAATGTCAAGAGCCACCTCGCGCAAGGCTTCGTTCCCATTGGCCGGATCCATCTGATAAGTGGCACGGTTTCCGAATTTTGGTGCACTTTCGGCTGCTTCGCGGAAAGGTCCGTAAAATCCTGAGGCATATTTGGCCGAATAGGCCATGATTGGAAGATTGTAAAAGCCGTTGTCGTCGAGGGCGCGGCGGATCGCTCCAACACGTCCGTCCATCATATCACTTGGCGCAACCATGTCGATGCCTTCCTGTGCCAATGAAACCGATTGTTTTGCAAGAGTAACAAGGGTAAGGTCGTTATGAACATCTCCGTCAACAATGGTTCCGCAATGACCATGAACGGTATATTCACAATTGCAGATGTCGGCAATTACATATAAATCGGGCAATGCTTTTTTTAAGGCCCGTGTAGCTTGCTGCACAATTCCATTGTGTTCGCAGGCTACTAAACCATGCTCATCTTTGTGTTCAGGAATTCCGAAAAGAAGAACTGCCTGAACTCCAAGTCCATAAAGGCGGCGACATTCCTCAACCAGTAAATCAACCGATAACTGGGAATTGCCTGGCATGGATGATATAGGATTGTTTACTCCAGTTCCCGGACAAACGAATAATGGCATGACCAGATCATCGCGGGTTAATATGGTTTCGCGTACTAAATTGCGTAAAACAGGGGTGTGTCTTAATCTCCTGAGTCGTGTAATTGGAAAAGACATAACGAGTGGATTTAATGTTATTTTTTCTGAAAATAATTGACTATAGCTGAATAAATTCCTTGTGAATTTGCAGTTCCGGCAGTTATAAGCGGTTCAATTCCGTTTCGTATAACTTCGGATGAAGTTGTTTGACCAATGCAAACCAACCGGAGTTTAGAAGGATCTGATTTTCCTGAAATGAGTTGAAGCAGATTCGTACAGGATGAGGGACTTGTAAGGACAATCATATCATATTTATCTTCCAGAATCAATTGTAAGATGTTACTGTCAACTGTTTCAGGAAGAAGAGTTTCATAAAATAAAATCCGGGTACAAATGGCTTTTTTCGAAATCTTGTCTTCGATTACTGTGCGGGCCAGATTTCCGATTGGAAAGAGTACCCGATCGCCCGGATTAACCCTGTGGTAGAAATCGGCAACAAAATCTTCTGCTGTATTTCCCAGATTAATAAATGAAGCTGATGTGCCGTAACATTCCAGATGTGCAGCCGTCTTTTTCCCAACAACGGCAATTTTTAAATGCTCCGGAAGTCCGTAATTATGCTGAAGTTCGAACAAGCTGGCGAAGAAAAACTTCAATCCATTGGGGCTTGTAAACACGATCCAGTTAAACGAATCGAGGTTTCTCATTTGCAGCAACGAAAACTCATCCAAAGGCAATGGCCTAACCTCAATAGTGGGCATTGAAATCAAGGTGGCTGATTCTTCCATCAGAAGGCTTTCAAGTTCAGCAGACTGACCAGGCGGTCTGGTCGAGATAAATACTCTGTTTTCCAGAAGTTTGCCCATGGGATTTAGTGAGTATTGTTGGTTGATTTGATTTTATTCAGAATTTCGAAAGCTCCTTTTTCAAGCATTTTTTCGGCGAGAGCAATCCCCAGATTTTTACCAAGAGTCAATTCTCCTGAAATGGTTTCACGGATAAATTGTTTTCCATCAATGGAGGCAACAAAACCGTGAAGAGTCAGCTCTCCGTTTTTGATGCGCGAAAAACATCCGAGCGGAACCTGGCAGCCTCCCTGAAGTTCAGCCAGAAATGCCCTTTCGGCAACAATGCAATCCCAGGTTTCCTGATGATTGATTTTCGACATTAATTCTTCAATTTCCAAATCACCAATCCGTGTTTCAATGGCAATAGCACCCTGACTAACAGCGGGTAAAATTACTTCAGGATCAATGATTTCGGTGATGTATTTTTACCCGCTGAGCCGCTGCAAACCGGCGGCAGCCATGATCATGGCATCGCAATAACCATCTTCCATTTTTTGGAGACGGGAATTTACATTTCCACGAATATCTTTAACGATAATCTGATTATTCACTTTCAGAAGACCTGCAATACGACGCAGACTAGAGGTTGCCACTACATCGCCCGCGCTAAGTTCCGCCAGTTTTTTGCCATTTTTACTGACGAGTGCGTCACGAAATTCACCACGTTCCAAAACTGCTCCCAATTTTAATCCTTCAGGAAGCATGGTGGGCAAGTCTTTAAGGCTGTGAACGGCCAAATCAACTGAACCGTCGAGCAACTCATTCTCAATTTCTTTGGTAAATAAACCTTTGTCGCCGATTTTTGAGAGCGCGACGTCAAGAATTTTATCCCCTTTTGTTTTAATTATTTTCAGGTCAACCTGAAGTTGCGGAAAGATACCTTCGAGGGTAGCTTTAACTTTTTTTGCCTGATAAAGTGCGAGTTGGCTCCCACGTGTGCCTATGCGTATAGTTTTTTTCATTCGAATCGGTCAAGAGCAAACAGGATGTTTGCAACGAAATAATTTTAGACAAATTTAAACAAATCATTGATGATTTTTAATGAATCGATATTCTTCCCGTTATCGGTCATCCCTTTCAGGTTTTTTATCAGTAAACGGGTGTATCGCTGGGTAAGGTGATTGGCGTAACCATCAACAATTTGCTGCATTTCAGGAGTATTTACTTTACGGTAAGTTGAAAGTTCTTCCTGATTAATGGCCTGCAGATTGGTAGATATGGTGTTTATTGCCGGACGAAGTGAACGACTGGCCAACCATTCTGCAAAATCAGATACCACTTCATCCAGGATTAAATGAGCTTTTTCTGCACTTTCCTTCTTTTTTTCGGTGGTTTGCAACACTATTTCCTGTAGGTCGTCCACGCTCAATAAATTAATATTCTCTAATTCTCCTACTTCGCTTTCAATGTTTCGCGGAACTGATAAGTCAATGTAAACCTGTTTATGGTCAGGCCTGATCTTTTGATTCTGTTTGACCATTTCAGCCGTAATGACGGGTTCCGGAGAGGCTGTTGCAATCATCACAATATCAAATCCGTGCAAATATTTTCCAACTGTATCGAACGGAATGGCCATTCCGTTAAATTTGGTGGCTGTCTTCTCAGCCGTTTCTATCGTACGGTTGGAAACAGCAATGCTTTTTACCCCTTTTTTAACTATATTTTGGAGAGCCAGAATTCCCGTTTCGCCAGCACCGATTATTAATACCGATTTGTCAGTCAGTCCGTTAAGCAGACATGAACACATTTCCACGGCAGCGCTGCTTACTGAAGTGATTCCCAGTTTGATGCCAGTTTCAGTACGTACGCGTTTTCCGGCTTCGAAAGATTTTTGGAAAAGCCGCATCAGAACGGCATCGGTAAGCGCCAGTTCGGTACAGGTTATGTAGGCTTCTTTTACCTGGCCGATAATCTGGTCCTCGCCAATAATCTGAGAATCCAGACCTGAACTGACTTCGAATAAATGACGTACCGCACCAATGTTTGACCGATGGTAAAAGTAGTGCCAGCAATGATCGGTAACTCCCTTGAATCTTTTGACCATTTCATAAACAAGTTCAAACGCGGTCTGATTATCATGTTTGTCCTGAGAAAAATAGATCTCAGTACGGTTACATGTTGAAAGAAGCACCAAATCATTAATCTCAGTTTCCTGCTGAAGCAGTTCTGAAAATAAGACAATTTCATTTTTTGAAAACGAAAATTGTTCACGAATCTCTAGTGGCGCTGTTTTATAGCTAATTCCTATCACCCCAATCATAATGAATCTTTATCAGGATTGCTTACCCAAAACAATTATGCACAATAAAAGTTGTTAATTTAGCTGGCGTCAGTGTGAAAAATTAACTGACTGCTAAAATGAAAAGCGTGCAAACTTTCTTTTGTAGCTTAAACTGATGGAGGAGGACGGGAAAACCGGAAGTCGCAGGTTTTAAAATCAGGAATTTTTAAGTCTCTGATTTGAAACACAATAGTTCCGGTGTCGGGGAAATATGATGAAGAAGTATCTTTGGTAATTAAAATACAAGATTGGTTTTGATCTTGTACAGGGTTTACCTGAAAATAAAAAGCGGACTGTTCGGTAGTTTTTTGCTTAACTTCAACCGGAATGGTTATCGCTGAAACAGCTTCAACTGCCTCATCTCCGTTGCTATTATTGAACATACCCATTGCAAAGCCGAAAAAATAAAATGCGGCAAGCAACAAATAGGGCAGTGGTGTTGATAATAGTCCGAGAAAAAACACTGTTTGTATATTTTAGGTAAATACCTGATGATAAAAACTTCAACTGAGAAACGTACAGGTGACTGCTTTTATTGAGCGGCAAATATAATAATTCTGCAATGAAGGTGTCTTATATCACAATTGATATTTATCAGCAAAACCCAGATGTTCAAATAACTTCATTTTTTTTGCAGAATATTACAAAACGATTAATTCTTATTGTTGAGATTACATTTTAATTAAATATCATTCTTCAGGAATAATTCTTATTTGCATCTTTGCAGCGTGAATTCACAAATGAACTTTCATTAAAACAACAAATATGAATTTTGCAGGTTTACTTAAGTATTTTATTCCCAAGGAAAAGAAGTTTTTCGTAATGTTTAATCAGGCTGCCGAGAATACCATTGAGGCCTCTGCTGCACTGGAAAAACTGTTCAATTCCCCGGAACTGGAAGAACGCAGAGTTATTGGATTAGCGATAAAGGCTATCGAAAAGAAAGGTGATGAATTTACCAATCAGATTTTTGATGTATTAAATAAGTCGTTTATAACACCATTCGACCGTGAAGATATCAACGAGTTAACTTCAACAATTGATGATGTTGTGGATTTGATTTACAGTTTATCTACAAAGATTGAAATCTACCGCTGCACTATTTTTAGTTCATTTATGAAAGAAATGGTTGCCTTAATTTCAGAGGGATGTATACTCATAAAAGTTGCAGTAGGAGGTTTGGAAGATTTTAAGACTTCTCAAAAAGTTTTAAAAACCTGCAAAGAACTTAACCGTCTCGAAACCCGTGTAGATGAATATTATCACATGGCCATTTCAAGTTTGTTTGAAAATGAAAAAGATCCGATTGAACTGATCAAACAAAAAGAGATTCTTCTGAATATCGAGAAAATAGCCAACAAGATGGAAGATGTTTCGGATGTTGTGAAAACCATTTTGGTAAAATACGCCTGATTCAGGATTAGTTTCTAAACTCATTAATTCAGGCTATGCTTACAATATTAATAGTTATAATTGTTTTGGCATTTGTGTTCGATATGATCAATGGATTTCACGATGCCGCCAATTCCATTGCCACAGTTGTTTCCACAAAAGTACTTGCCCCACTTCCCGCTGTACTTTGGGCTGCATTTTTTAACTTCGTGGCATATTGGATCTTCGATCTGAAAGTTGCCAATACTGTGGCCAAAACAGTCGATGGAAGTATAATAAGCCTTCAGGTAATCTTAGCAGGAATTGTAGCTGCGATTATCTGGAATTTATTAACCTGGTATTATGGAATTCCTTCGTCTTCGTCGCACACATTAATCGGAGGATTTGCCGGTGCTGCTGTGGCACATACCGGAACTTTTACGGTTATTAATCAGGCTGTTATTCTAAAAACAATTGGTTTTATTTTTCTGGCACCAATCATAGGGATGATTATTTCCTATTTAATTACACTTGTTATCCTTTGGACCTGTCGCAAAGTGAACCCACATCATGCCAACAAGTGGTTTAGAGGCTTGCAGCTCGTTTCTTCAGGAGCATTTAGCTTAGGTCACGGAGGTAGTGATTCTCAGAAAGTTGTTGGTATCATTAGTGCGGCCATGATGGTTTATATTGCTCATCTGAATGCAGCCGGTCTTGCAATTCCTGATTGGGTGCATGTAAGGGATACTGTTGACGCTTTAGGTAAACACCATTTGCATGTACCTGCATGGATCCCGATTTCATGTTATACAGTCATTTCTCTTGGAACCATGATGGGTGGCTGGAGAATCGTTAAAACAATGGGAACAAAAATCACCAAAGTAACTCCGGTAGAAGGAGTTGCTGCGGAAACAGCAGGAGCAATTACACTTTTTGGGATATCTCAAGGTTTGGGTATTCCGGTAAGTACAACACATACCATTTCAGGTGCCATCATGGGTGTTGGAATGACCAAACGTCTTTCAGCCGTTCGCTGGGGTGTTGCAAATAATTTGCTGATTGCCTGGATTTTAACCATACCTGTAAGTATGATTATTGCAGGGTTGGTTTATCTGGCTTTGCATGCATTGGGAATTTAAAGTCAATTTTCTTACCTCATATAGGACATGCCTGTTGGAATCAAATCCAATAGGCATTTTTTTTGAATTATTTTGATTTTATAAGGCGAATTTCATTCAGTCCGAAATAGCGCCAAAGCTTTTTACTTCATTATTCGCGGACGGTTAGGACTTGGTTCGCATCAGACTACAAATATTTTGCTCCTCTGGAGCTGAAAATCTATGCAAAAGAAAATCCACGGCTTTCCCCTTTCGGGGTTCCTGCCGAAAGGCAGGAAATTGGGAAGGTGGTTTATTCTTTCAAATACAAATTACTATCTCCATAGCTCAGAAAACGGTAACCGTTTGCCAGCGCATGATCATAAATGTTTCTCCAATCTTCGCCCAGATAGGCTGAAATTAGCAGTAACAGTGTGCTTTGCGGCTGATGAAAATTGGTGATTAACCCGTCAACTATCCTGAACCGATATCCCGGCGCTATAATGATTTGTGTTGATGCCGATAAATAATCTGTTTGTTGGTGATCTAACAGCGTTAACAGTGCATTTAATGCATCACTAGCTGATAATTCCTGTTTATTTTCCTGATAGGCTTCCCACTGCGAAACTTTTAAATTTTCAATGTCAATTTCAGGATGCCGGTATGCCTGAACTCCTAACCAGTATAAACTTTCGAGGGTTCGGACTGATGTGGTTCCCACAGCAATTTTCTTTCCGGTGTGGTGACTCAGTTTATTCAGGAAATCGCGGCTGATGTACAAATGTTCAGAATGCATTTCGTGATCTGAAATTCGTTCACTCTTAACCGGCTGAAACGTCCCGGCTCCAACATGCAGCGTAAGTTCTGCAAGCTGATGCCCTTCTTTTTCCAGATGACTAATCACTTTTTCTGTAAAGTGCAGACCGGCAGTAGGTGCAGCCACCGATCCTTTAATTTTGGAATAAACCGTTTGGTAGCGTTCCAAATCGCTTTGTTCGGTTTCACGGTTCAGGTAGGGTGGGATGGGTAACGATCCGGCATTTTCGATGATGCGTGAAAACTCAAAATCGGGATTATTCCAGCTAAACCGGATCAAACTTTTGTCATTCACCGGATCAGTTTGTTCAGCGCAAAGTTCGATTTCAGTATCGACAATCCGGATGGATTTCCGGAGTTTTTCGCCTTTCCATTTTTTTTGATTGCCAATCATACATTTCCAGACACACGATTGAGTCGTTTGAAATGCGATCTGGTAATCGGCTGGTTCATATGGATCGAGGCAGAAAATTTCGATTTTGGCGCCCGTTTCTTTCTGAAAGTGCAGTCTGGCGCGGATAACTTTGGTATTGTTGAAAATCAACAAACTATTGGACGGCAGATACTCCGAAAGTTCCCGGAATTGCGTATCCCGAATCTGTCCGTTTTTCCAGACCAGCAGTTTCGACTGATCGCGTTCGGCCAGCGGATATTTGGCAATTTTATCATCCGGCAATTCGTAGGCATAATCGCTGATGGAAATGCCTGTAACCTTTTCGAGTAACTTATTTGTGTTTTTCATAGGTTTCCGGCGGCAAAAATAACAAAATCTTGTGTTTAGTATCTATTATCGTAGCTTTGTGCAAAATATAGAAAAATGATAAAAGCAGGAGATAAAGTCAGGTTTTTGAATGCCGTTGGAGGTGGCATTGTGAAATCAGTCATCAGTAAAACGATGGTGAATGTGGAAGATTATGATGGTTTTGAAATTCCGACCCTGATCAGCGAATTGGTGGTGCTCGACGATTCATTGTCGATGAATGCTGAAAAACGGTTTGCCCGGATTCGTGCAAATGCGAATGAGAAGAAGGAAGAACAGCCTGAAATAAAGGAAGTGCCTAAAGCTGAACCCAAATTTATTGCAGGTAAGAATGCTCCTGAATTTTATATGGCCTTTGTGCCGCAAAATGAAGTCAATCCGGTTGACGGCGAAATGAAGGTTTACCTGGTAAACAACAGCAACAATTTTTTGCTCTACAATTACAGCCACTTGAAAAACAAAGTATACCGCAGTGTTGAATCGGGTAAAATGAATCCAAACAGCAAACGGTATCTGGAAAGTTTTACGCGAATGGACCTGAACGAACTTCCCGAATTTCAGTTTCAATTGCTGTTTTTTCTGGAAGAATCTCCAAAACTTGAAAATCCAGTGGTGAAAAGCATTCGTTTAAATCCGGTGAAGTTTTACAAACAGAACAGTTACGAGAAAACCAGGTATTTTGCCCAAAGTGCTATGATCATTTCCCTGCTCGCTCCGGATATGGAAACAGAACTCGACAAACTTACAGGGCCTGAATTGACAAAAATTGTTCAGGAAAAGGATGAACCCAAAATAATTGTTCCGCGGACTGTCTCTCCCGAACTGACCGAAATTGATCTGCATATCCACGAATTGCTCGAAGATACACGTGGCATGACCAATCATGAAATGCTCGAAGTTCAGTTAGGACGGTTTCGCAACGAAATGGAAACGGCTATTGCGAACGGAACACGGCGAATTGTATTTATTCACGGCATTGGCAACGGAACACTCAAACAGGAACTGCGAAAAGAACTCGGCACCAAATACAAAAAGTACGATTTTCAGGATGCCAGCTTTAAGGAATATGGCTACGGTGCAACCATGGTGATTTTGAAAAACGGGTAGCGGGTTAAGCGATACGGGTTTAGCGTTCATCGAAATTAGTCAGGGTTTCCCTTGGAGTGAAGCCCTCTATGTTGTAATCCAAATTTTTCCAGAGTTTTTTACATTTTTATTTATTTCAATGTACCTTTATAAACGTAAAGCCTAAGAGGAAACAGGCTCTGCTGGGGAGCAACCTGTTAGCAATAAGCT
>Ga0209317_1000879_pt1 | contig 31444 bp, 28 predicted proteins | sample RifGroB2_FD_183994 | JGI IMG/M metagenome (GOLD analysis project Ga0209317, IMG submission 183994) | Soil microbial communities from Rifle, Colorado, USA - Groundwater B2 (SPAdes) (version 2) | ecosystem: Environmental > Terrestrial > Soil > Unclassified | place: Rifle, Colorado | collected...
TTATAAACAAAACGCCCCACCAGAAATGGTGGGGCGTTTTGCTTTTCGGGTCTTCGAACAAACCCAGGACAGGCTTTCCAGACTTCTCTCAATAAAAAGCCCAACAACAGGTTGGGTGTTGGTACGCGTTGAAAATTACCCAGAAAACATAGCTTCTGCGCGCTGAAAATTACCCAGGTGATTAACCTCCTCCGTTCCGATTTTCGGAATGGAGAAACCAAGGAGATGATCACCATGAATATACTGGGTAAAGTAAGACGTTTGTATCACCGAGACAGGCTGTCGTTATCGGAAATCGAGAGGCGCACGGGCCTGACGCGCAAGACGATCCGGAATTGGCTCAAGGCACCGGAGGGAACTGAGCCGAAGTACCGTCGGCAGATTGGCGAGAGCAAGATTGCGCCGTATGCCGAGCGGCTGTTGAAGATGCTGGAAATCGATGCAAGAAGGCCAAAGCGAGAGCGTCGTACGGCCTTGAAGCTTTATGCCGAGCTTCAGGGGCTGGGATTTGATGGCGACTACAGTCGCGTCACCGAATTCATCCGGCGCTGGCGGGAAGACGGGGGTACAGCTGTTGTCAAAGCCTTCGTGCCCCTGCAATTCGAACCGGGCGAAGCACACCAGTTCGACTGGAGCGAGGAACATATCGTCGTTGGCGGCGTCTGGCGCAAGATACTGCTGTCCCACCTCAAGCTGTGTTTCAGCCGTGCGTTTGTCGTGCAGGCCTACCCCACCCAAAGCCACGAAATGCTGTTCGATGCGCATACGCGCGCCTTTACCGCGCTGGGAGGGATTCCGCGCCGAGGCATTTACGACAACATGAAGACCGCCGTGGACAAGGTCAAGAAGGGCAAGTCGCGCATCGTCAACACACGCTTTGCCGCGATGGCCTCTCACTACCTATTCGATCCGGACTTCTGCAACGTCGCCTCCGGCTGGGAGAAGGGTATCGTGGAGAAGAACGTGCAGGACAGTCGGCGGCGCATCTGGCAGGAAGCGACCGAAGAGCGCTTTGGCTCCTTTGCCGAACTAAACCTGTGGTTACTGGCGAAGTGCCGGTCGCTTTGGGGTGAGCTGAAGCATCCGGAATTCGACCTGACACTGGCGGAAATGCTCGAACAGGAACAGCTCCGCCTGATGCCCATGATTACCCCGTTCGACGGCTACGTCGAGACTATCGGCAAGGTGGCCAGCACCTGTCTGGTGATCGAGGATCGAAATCGCTACTCGGTGCCGTGCGAACTGGTAGGGCAAATGGTGAGCATCCGCACCTACCCGGAACGGATCGACTTCGTGGCGCATGATGCAGTGGTGGCGAGTCACTCGCGCTGCTTCGGGCGCAAAGAGACCCGGTACGATTGGCAGCATTACATTCCGATCATCGAACGGAAGCCGGGGGCGCTGCGGAATGGCGCACCGTTTGCCGATATGCCGGAGCCCCTGCAACGATTACGCGGACTGTTGCTCAAGCGCGAAGGCGGCGACCGGGTGATGGCAAAAGTGCTATCGGTCGTGCCGAAGCACGGACTGGAGGCTGTTCTCGTTGCTGTGGAGCTGGTGCTGGAGTCTGGCAACCTCAGCGTTGAGCACATCGAGAATGTGCTGAATAGGCTCAAGCCATCACCGCCACTGGTGCAGGTGGAGACGCACCTTGAGGTGAACGAGGTGCCGATTGCCGATACAGTTCGTTATGACGGTCTGCGCCTTGGCGTGGAGGTGCATCATGCGTGATGTTGCGGCCGAACTTAAAAGCTTGCGTCTGTACGGGATGATGAGTGCTTGGGAGGAAATTGCCGCCGATAGCAATTCGGTCGGCATGCAGACCTCGCGCTGGCTGATCGAACACCTGTTGCAGGCCGAGCATACGGATCGTCACATGCGCTCGATCAACTACCAGATGCATAGCGCCAGATTCCCGTTGCATCGCGATTTGGCCGGTTTCGAGTTTGAGCAATCGAAAGTGGATCGCAGTCTGATCGATGAGCTGGCCGGCATGTCCTTCACCGAGCATGCACACAACGTCGTGCTCATCGGCGGCACAGGGACCGGCAAGACCCATCTGGCCACCGCGCTTGGCATTGCTGGCATCACGCAGCACGGCAAGCGGGTGCGATTCTACTCGACGGTCGATCTGGTCAATCTGCTGGAACAGGAGAAGGCGGCCGGGAAGGCCGGGAAGCTGGCCTTTGCATTGATGCGCCTGGATATGATCATTCTGGACGAGCTGGGGTATCTGCCCTTCAGTCAGGCTGGCGGTGCCTTGCTATTCCACTTGTTATCCAAACTCTACGAACATACCAGCGTGATCATTACGACGAATCTGACCTTCGGCGAATGGGCGAGTGTATTTGGCGATGCGAAGATGACCACTGCACTGCTGGACAGATTGACCCATCACTGCCATATAGTCGAAACCGGCAACGAGTCCTATCGGTTCCGGCATAGCAGCGCAACGGCCAAGACGCGGATCAAGGCTAGAGAGCAAAGCAAGCGGGGGAAATCCGTCGTTGAGGATGAACCGTTCTGAAGAAAATAGCCGTGAGGGATGTGCCACTGGGCACATTCCTCACGACCACCTCTGAGGTAAACGCAGTGAAACTGAGCTACACTTATCCGTAGCCGCCACCCAAAACGGCGGTTAAAGTGCCTGGGTAAAATTCAACGCGCAGGGCTGGGTAGTTTTAAACGCGCACCAACAAGGTTGGGCTAGTCGTGCAGGAAACGCGTGGCGTGTTTGCGGTATTGCCATACTTTACCTTGCAGCCGGGTTGGCCAGGCAACAGTTGATAGGCGCGCTCAATCTGTCCGGGCGATTCCGCGCTGAATACGGCATCGCGCTTTTTGTTCAGTTCGGAAGCATCAGATCGAACCGATCTTGCTGGGGGCAGATTATTTCCCTTGCAATATTTGCATTCCTTTGAGAAGGTTCAATGCCTGATTAAGTTGATAGTCGTTCTTGGCGCCAAATTCAGCGGGTACGGATTTTGTAGTATCTTCTTTGATATTTGGAGTTGCAGGCGTTTTTTTGCCGGTATCGTCCGGTTTTTCGTTCGACGGTTTGTCATTGATCAAGTGCTTATTCAGGTCCACTTCACGCAAGCGGAATGTGCTGTCCTGCCCGGCGGTGGCGGGATCTTCCACCAGAATATCCGGCACGATGCCTTTGGCCTGGATAGAGCGCCCTCCCGGGGTGTAATAGCGCGCCGTAGTCAGTTTGATTGCGGTATTGTTGCCCAACGGCAAAACAGTTTGCACGGAGCCTTTGCCGAAAGTCTGTGTGCCCATGATGACCGCGCGTTTGTGATCCTGCAATGCGCCGGCGACAATTTCGGATGCGGATGCAGATCCGCCGTTAACCAGCACAACCAGCGGCACGCTCTTGACGGAGTCGGGCAGGTTTTTCAGGTAATCACTCTTGCCGTTGCCGCGCAGATAATTATCCGGACTGGCAGTCAGGTGCATTTTTGCGTCTTCGGTGCGCCCCTCGGTATAAACCACCAGCGCGTCCTTGGCCAGAAAAGCGGCAGAAACGCCGACGGCGCCGGTCAGCAACCCACCCGGGTCATTGCGCAAGTCAAGCACCAATCCTTTTAGCGGACCCTGATTTTGCTTGATGATGGTTTCCAGAGCGGTGGCGAGGTTTTCGCCGGTATGTTCCTGAAACTGCGTGATACGGATAAACCCATAGCCGGACTCCAGCAGCTTGGATTTCACGCTCTGCACCTTGATGATTGCCCGTACCAGGGTAATCGTAAGCGGTTTGGGCTCATCCTTGCGGATGATGGTCAGGACAATCTTGCTACCCGGTTTGCCGCGCATACGCTTTACCGCATCGTTCAGTGTCAGGCCCTTGACCAGGGTGTCATCCAGTTTGACGATCAGGTCGCCGCTCTTGATGCCGGCGTGATAGGCCGGGGTGTCTTCTATCGGCGAAATGACTTTCACCAGGCCGTCTTCCATGCTGACTTCGATGCCGAGTCCGCCGAATTCACCCTGCGTGCCGACCTGCAGTTCCTTGAAGGCTTCCGTGTCGAGATAGGCAGAGTGGGGATCGAGGCCGCTCAACATGCCGTTGATGGCTTCGTTGATCAGCTTTTTGTCGGTGACGGGTTCGACGTAGTCGCTCTTGATGCGGCCGAATACTTCGGAGAAGGCACGCAATTCCTCGATGGGCAAAGGCGTGGCGAGCGTTTCCTTGTCGGCCATTGCGGCAAAATGCAGGCTGATCGACACGCCCGCAACCAGACCCAAACTTACCAAACCTGCTTTTTCCAGAATACGCATAATTTCCTCAGTATTATTTTGCCGCCAGCCACTTCATCGGATCGAGCGGCTTGCTTTCATGACGCAGTTCAAAGTATAAACCGGAATCCTCATTGCCGCCGCTGTTCCCGACTGCCGCAACAATATCACCGCCGTGCAGCATATCTCCGACCTGTTTGTACAATGTCTCATTGTTGCCATACAGGCTCATATAACCCTTGCCGTGATCGATGATCAGCAAGTTGCCAAAGCCGCGCAGCCAATCCGCGAACACCACCCGTCCTGTGGCGATAGCTTTGACAGCTTGTCCTGCGGAAGTTCTCAGGAACAGACCTTTCCATAGCACCGTGCTATCGGGTCGCGGCGCACCGAACTGGTTGGTGACTTCACCTTTTACCGGCAATATCAGCTTGCCTTTGAGCTGATCAAACGGGCTGCCGTCAAAGCGGTTGTCCGGCAAGTTGTCGTTGCGGAACAGTGAGGTGGTTTTCGGCTGTGCGAGCATTTTCGTCAGCCTGTCGACCAGTTTCGCAAGGCGGTTCTCGTCGTGTTGCAACCGGTTGATTTCGCGGCGCTGCTGGCGCAACTGCTGCGAGATTTTGCCCAATACCCGTTGCCGGGCATGCTGTTCTTTCTCCAGTGCTTTTTTCTGTGCCGATTGTTCGGCGCGCAACGATTTTAGCTCCGCACGCTGCTCGCGTGTGGCCGTGCTGACTGCGCTCAGCGCGGTGAAATTGTCATGCAGCGCGGCAAGCCAGGTTGCGCGGCTGCGTGCGATGTATTTGTAATACTGCAAATCGCGGGAAACCTGATTGGGATCCTGGCTGCTCAGCAGCAGCTTCAGGTATTCCTGTTCGCCGCCGAGGTATTGCTGGTACAGCAGCCTGCCCAGCAGAACCTGTTGTTCCGCCATGCTGCCAGTCAGCTGCCGCTCTTGTTGTTGCAGTTCGCCAAGTTTTTTATCGGCTGCGCGTTGCTGTTCGGCGAGTTCGGCGAGTTTGCGGTTGCTGTCGCTGATCGCCCGTTCCGAATCGCGTAGCGCGTCGGCAGCCTCGGACTTCGATTCGCTGGTCTTGTCCATCTCGCGCTGCATCGCGGCGATGCGTTTGCGCAGGTTTCCCAGCTCTTCCTGTTGGCTGGCGTAGGCTGTGCCGACCAGGGTTAGGCCGCATATAACCAGTGAAAGTAAACGTAGGGCGCAATAACCAACGGACATTGCGCCGAATTGCCGTCTCATTGGTGCAATGCGCTACGCCCTTCGACTGCGCTCAGGACAGGCTTATTGCACCCTACGAATTGGATCAGGCTGTGTCCAGTCATTTCCGCCGGTTGCGGCAGCCCCATCATGGTCAGCAGGCTGGGGGCGAGATCGCGCAGCGCGCCGCCTTCGGCCAGCCTGGCTTTGCGCCCGATATACAGGAACGGCACCGGATTCAGGGTATGCGCGGTATGCGCCTGCTGCGTGGTGCGATCGAGCATTTGTTCGGCGTTGCCGTGATCGGCGGTGATGATGACTTCGCCGCCGATGGCCTGCATCGCCTTGACCACGCGGCCGATGCAAATATCCAGCGCCTCGATGGCCTGGGTGGCTGCCTCCATGTTGCCGCTGTGCCCCACCATGTCGCCGTTGGCGTAATTGCAGATGATGACGTGGTATTGGCGGCTCATGATCGCGGCTTCGAGCTTGTCGGTCACCTCAAACGCGCTCATTTCCGGTTTGAGGTCGTAGGTCGCGACTTTTGGCGAGGGAACTAGGATGCGGTCTTCGCCGGGGTAGGGTTGTTCCCTGCCGCCGTTGAAAAAGTAGGTGACATGCGCGTATTTCTCGGTCTCGGCGATGCGCAACTGCCTGAGCCCCAGATTCGAGATATATTCGCCGAAGCCATTATGAATGGCATTCTGGGTATAGGCGCAAGGTAAATGAAAGTCCTCGCCATAACTGCTCAGCGTAACGAAGCTGGCAAGCTTGGGCACATAGGCACGATTGAATCCGTCGAACGTCTCGTCTGTCAAAGCGCGCGTAATTTCGCGGGCGCGGTCGGCGCGGAAGTTCATGAATACCACCACATCGCCGTCCTGCATGGTATTTTCCGCGCGGCCGGAAACAATCGCAGTGGGCTTGACGAATTCATCCGATTCGCCGCGTGCGTAGGCTTGTTCCAACGCGGACAACGCATCGGTTGCGGTAAATTCGCCGCGGCCTTGCGTGAGCAATTCATAAGCGGGCTGCACGCGTTCCCAGCGGTTATCCCGGTCCATTGCGTAAAAGCGGCCGACGATGCTGGCGATTTGCCCGGTTCCCAATGCAGTACATTTATCCTGCAGCAGTTGCAGCGATTGCGCGGCGCTTCTGGGCGGGGTATCGCGCCCATCCAGAAACATGTGCAGACAGATTTTTTTCAAGCCGGCGCGCGCCGCCATTTCCAGCATCGCGAAAATGTGACTCTCGTGGCTATGCACGCCGCCCGGAGAGAGCAGCCCCATGATATGCAGCGTGCTGTCGTTTTGTCTGGCCATGTCCACCGCCTCGCGCAGAGCGGGGTTGGTGAAGAAGCTGCCATCCTCGATGGCAACATCGACGCGGCTCAAATCCTGATACACCACACGCCCGGCGCCGATATTGAGATGGCCCACTTCGGAATTGCCCATCTGTCCGGACGGCAGGCCGACAAATTTTTCCGAGGTGTTGATCAGGGTATGCGGATAATCGCGCCACAGCTTGTCCCAATTGGGCTTGCGAGCCGCCAGAATCGCGTTGAAATCGGCGCTCTCGCGGTAGCCGAAGCCATCCAGAATGAGCAGCAAAACAGGGGTGACGTCCATTGATGTAGAATATAAGCGTATGATGATTTTACGAAAACACATTTTAGCCGATTTCAACGCGCTTCGCGCGTGGCCCGGCAGGGTAACTTAAGGAGCAGGTATGGCAAGCAGGCTGATTGACAGGGAAGAGGATATTCAACAGGCCGCACAGGCCATAAAAGCCATAGCGCACCCATTGCGTCTGAAAATTTTGTGCGTGCTCGGCGATCAGGAAATCAGCGTGCAGGATATCGTGGAGCAGGTCGGCACGTCGCAGAGCAACATCTCGCAGCATCTGGCAATTTTGCGCGACAAGGGCGTATTGGCGACGCGCAAGGATGCGAACCGGGTGTATTACCGCATCGGCGATTTGCGCACGCTGAAACTGGTCGGGATGATGCGCGATGTATTTTGTACGATGTAGGGGTTGCTTTTCAATTTGAATATCAGTATATTCTAATATAACGAAATGAATGGGGTGGGCGCAGTGAAGAAACCATGGATTTTTGGCGTATTGTTACTGGGTGCCGCGACGGTTCAGGCCGCCGGGCCGCTTGCGGTTGCGACCGTGCAGTTTCGCGAGGTGGAGCAGACTTACAGTGCAGACGGATTGGTGGAGGCGACACGCCAGTCCACCGTGTCCGCGCAAATCGGCGGGCGCGTCAAGGAAATCAACTTCGATGTCGGGGATCGCGTCAACAAGGGGCAGGTGATTCTGCGCATCGATGAGCGCGAGGCGGTGCAGGCCCTGGCGGGCAGCCAGGCGCAGGTGTTGCAGGCGCAGGCCAATCTGCACAACGCCAAGTCGGCCTACGAACGTGCCCGGCAGTTATTCGCGCAAAAGTTCATCAGCCAGGCGGCGCTCGACAAGGCGCAGGCCGACTACAAAGTGGCATTGGCGCAAGCCGCAGCCAGCGAGGCGTCCACCGGGCAGGCCAGCCTTGCGCATGGCTACACGGCGGTGATTGCGCCCTACAGCGGGATCGTGGCGGCGCGCCATGTGGAGGTCGGCGAACTGGTGATGCCCGGCAAGCCGTTGATGACCGGGTTTGATCCTGCCGAAATGCGCGTCGTGGTAAGCGTGCCGCAAGACAAGCTGGTGGCTATCGGTGCGCGCCCCGAGGCGATGGTGGAAGCGCCGTCGCTGAATCGCTGGATCAAGCCTGCCTCGGTGACCATACAGCCGGTTGCCGATGCTCGCACTCACAGCACGCAAGTGCGCGTGTATCTCCCGGCCAACGAGGCAGGCATCTATCCGGGCATGTTCGTGCGCGCGCATTTTGTGGTGGGCAAGGCCAGCAAGCTGGTGATTCCCGCGAGCGCCGTGTTGCGCCGCAGCGAAGTGGTTGCCGTGTATGTGGTGGATGAAACAGGTGGCGTGAAATTGCGCCAGGTGCGGCTCGGCGAAGCGACATCCGATGGTGCGATGGAGGTGCTGGCGGGACTGAACCCGGGCGAGAAGGTGGCGTTGGATCCGGTCAAGGCCGGGATGTCGGGTGCGAAGCAAAAGTAATCAACTTACGGAGGATAGAATCATGGCGCATATCGTAATCATGGGTGCGGGTATCGGCGGAGTGCCGATGGCTTATGAAATGCAGGAAAAAATACGCAACGGCGACAAGGTGACGGTGGTCTCGAACAGCGAGAATTTCCACTTTGTGCCGTCCAATCCTTGGGTGGGCGTGAAATGGCGCGACCGCGAAGACATCGAGTTTCCGATCCGTCCCTATCTGGAGCGCAAAGGCATCGACTTTATCTCCACCGGCGTAAAGCGGGTGCTTCCCGAACAGAACCGCCTCGAATTGAATGACGGACAATCGGTGAACTACGATTTCCTGGTGATTGCCACCGGCCCCAAACTGGCTTTCGAAGAAATCGAGGGTCTGGGCCCGCATGGCGGATACACCCACTCGGTTTGCCACGTCGATCACGCGATGAAGTCGCACGATGAGTGGGAGCGTTTTGCCGAGAATCCCGGCCCGATCGTGGTGGGTGCGGTGCAAGGCGCATCCTGCTTCGGCCCGGCTTACGAATATGCGTTCATCATGGAAACCGACCTGCGCCGCCGCAAGATCCGCAACAAGGTGCCGATGACTTTCGTGACCTCCGAGCCTTATATCGGGCATCTGGGTTTGGGCGGGGTGGGTGATTCCAAGGGAATGCTCGAGTCGGCGATGCGCGAACGGAGCATCAAGTGGATATGCAATGCCAAGACCACCAAAGTCGAAGCGGGCAAGATGTATGTCACGGAATATGACGAGGCGGGCAATGAAAAGCGCCAGCACGAGTTGCCGTTTGCCTACAGCATGATGCTGCCCGCCTTCAAGGGTATCGATGCGGTGTATGGCATCGAGGGGCTGACCAATCCGCGCGGGTTTATCCTGATAGACGAGCATCAGCGCAATCCGAAATACAAGAACATTTATGCGGTCGGCGTGTGCGTAGCGATCCCGCCGGTGGAAGTCACTCCCGTGCCGACCGGTACACCCAAGACGGGGTACATGATCGAATCGATGGTGACGGCAACGGCGCATAACATCCATGCCGAACTGACCGGCAACCCGCCGGCCAGCAAGGCGACGTGGAATGCGGTTTGCCTGGCGGATTTCGGCGAGGGTGGGATTGCGTTCGTCGCGATGCCGCAGATTCCGCCGCGCAACGTGAACTGGTTTGCGGAGGGCAAGTGGGTGCATCTTGCCAAGATTGCCTTTGAAAAATATTTCATCCGCAAGATGAAGAAGGGCACCTCCGAGCCGATCTACGAAAAAGTCGTGCTGAAAGCGATGGGCATAGAAAAGCTGAAATAGGCTACCTATAGCCACCAGGAAAAATCACATGGGCATTTCAGGGCGTATCGCAAAATACTTTCTGCACTCGCAGATGACTCCGCTGCTGGCACTGGTTGCCGTGCTGCTCGGGTTGTTTGCCGTGCTGGTGACGCCGCGCGAGGAAGAACCGCAGATCAGCGTGACCATGGCGAACGTGATGATCGCCTTTCCGGGTGCATCGGCCAGGGATGTCGCACAAACCGTGGCGACTCCCGCCGAGCAGGTGCTGTCGCAAATCGCCGGCGTGGATCACGTGTATTCGGTGGCGCAACCCGGCATGGCGGTCATCACGGTGCAATTCAAGGTCGGCGAGGAGCATATCGCGTCGCTGGTAAAGCTCTACGACGTGGTGCATTCCCACGCCGACTGGCTGCCGCCCACGCTGGGGGTCGCGCCACCCATCATCAAGGCCAGGGGCATCGATGATGTGCCGGTCGTCGCGCTGACCCTGTGGCGCGAACAGGCGGCGGGCGGCGGCATCGAATTGACGCAGGTGGCGCATGCCATCGAGGCGGAGCTGAAGCGCGTGCCGGGCACACGCGAAGTGAATACGCTGGGGGCGACGCAGCGCATGGTGCGGGTATTGCTCAGGCCGGAAAGCCTGAACGCCCATCAGCTCACCATGCAGGACATCCGCACGGCATTGCAGTCCGCCAATGTTTCGCAGAACTCCGGGACGCTGGTGCAAAACAACCGCGAAGTGCTGGTGCAAACCGGCAATTTCCTGCGCGATGCCAATGAAGTCAGGCAACTGGTGGTCGGCGTGGCCAATGGCAAACCGGTATTTTTGCGCGATATCGCCGACGTGCAGGATGGCGCTGACCAGCCGGGCAGCTATGTGTGGCTGGGGACCGGGATGGCCGCCGCGGACAAGCAGATCACGGCCAGCGGCGAATTTCCCGCCGTCACGCTGGCGGTCACCAAGAAGCCCGGCGCAAACGCGGTGGAGATCGCCGATAAACTGTTGCAGCGTGTGCAAGAGTTGAAAGGCAGCGTGATTCCCGCCGATGTGCAGGTCAGCATCACGCGCAACTACGGCGAGACCGCCAACGACAAGGCGATGAAGCTGATCCAGAAACTGCTGTTCGCCACCCTCGCCGTGGTCGCGCTGGTGTGGTTTGCGATGGGACGGCGCGAGGCGCTGGTGGTCGGCATCGCGGTGCTGCTGACGCTGGCGGCGACGCTGTTTGCGTCGTGGGCATGGGGTTTCACGCTGAATCGCGTGTCGCTGTTCGCGCTGATCTTCTCGATCGGAATATTGGTCGACGACGCGATTGTCGTGGTGGAAAACATCCATCGCCGTCGTGCGTTGGCGCCGCACCAATCGCTGGCGGAAATCATTCCGGAAGCGGTGGATGAAGTCGGCAGCCCGACCATCCTGGCGACTTTCACGGTGATCGCCGCATTGCTGCCGATGGCGTTCGTCAGCGGCCTGATGGGGCCGTACATGAGCCCGATCCCGATCAACGCGAGCATGGGCATGCTGATCTCGCTGGCGGTGGCATTCGTCATCACGCCGTGGCTGGTACTGCGTTTTGCCGGGGCGCATCATGCAGCGGCCCCTCATGGAGCGGCTGGGGATGAGCGCAGCGCGGCGATCAGCCGTTTCTTCAGCAATCGTTTGAGCCCGTTCCTGAACGGTGCGCAAGGCAAGCCGGCGCGCCGCAAGCTGTGGCTGGCCATTCTTGGCGGCCTGCTGCTGGCGGTGTCGCTGGGCGTGGTGAAACTGGTGATCCTGAAAATGCTGCCGTTCGACAACAAGTCGGAATTCCAGGTCGTGGTGGACATGCCGAGCGGCACCGCACTGGAGCAGACCAGCGCGGTGCTGCACGAGATTGGCGGCTATCTGGCGACCGTGCCGGAAGTGACCGATTACCAAGCCTATGCGGGCACGGCATCGCCGATCAATTTCAACGGCCTGGTGCGCCAGTATTATCTGCGTAGCGCCGCCGCGCAGGGCGACATCCAGGTCAATTTGCGCGACAAGCATCAGCGCAGCCGCAGCAGCCACGAGATCGCCACCGCCGTGCTGGAACCGGTGCAGAAAATCGCCCTGGCGTGGGGAGCGAAGGTCAAGATCGTCGAGGTGCCGCCCGGCCCGCCGGTGATGTCGCCGATTGTCGCGGAAATCTACGGGCCGGATTACGAGGGCGCGCGCAAGGTGGCCGGCAAGGTGCGCGAACAGTTCGGCAAGACCGACGGCATCGTCGGTATCGACGACACCGTCACGGAGCCTGCTCCCAAACTGCTGCTGCATGTATTGCAGAGCAAGGCCGCATTGCTCGGCGTCGCGCCGCGCGACATCGTGGACACGATTGGCGTCGCGCTGGCCGGCCAGGATGTCGCGTCGCTGCACGATGAAAATGCGAAATACGCGCCGCCGTTGCGTATCGGTTTGCCTCCGGAGCGGCGCAGCCGCATCGACGAGGTGCTCAAGCTCAAGGTGCGCGCAAGTGACGGGATACTGGTGCCGCTCGCGGAAGTGGTGCAGGTGATCCAGGAGCCGCGCGACTACCCGATCTATCACAAGGATCTGCTGCCGGTGGTATATGTGTTTGGCGACATGGCGGGCAAGCTGGATAGCCCGCTGTACGGCATGTTCGGCGTCGACGGCAAGGTCGGCGGCATGGCGCTGGAACAGGGCGGCACGCTGGAGAGCTACTATTTCAGGCAGCCGAGCGATCCCTACGCCGGATACGCGCTGAAGTGGGACGGCGAATGGCAGGTGACCTTCGAGACTTTCCGCGATATGGGCATCGCCTACGGCGTGGGGCTGATCCTGATTTACCTGCTGGTGGTCGCGCAGTTCAAATCCTACCTCGTGCCGCTGGTCATCATGGCGCCGATCCCGCTCACCCTCATCGGCGTGATGCCCGGCCACGCGCTGCTCGGCGCGCAGTACACCGCGACCTCGATGATCGGCATGATCGCGCTGGCCGGCATCATCGTGCGCAACTCGATCCTGCTGGTGGACTTCGTCAACCTGCAATTGCGCGAGGGGATCGCGTTACAGCAGGCGGTAATCGCCGCCGCCGGGGCGCGCGCCAAGCCGATCGTATTGACCGGGCTGGCGGCGATGCTGGGCGCGCTGTTCATCCTCGACGATCCGATTTTCAACGGGCTGGCGATCTCCCTGATTTTCGGCATTCTCGTCTCCACCTTGCTGACATTGGTGGTCATCCCGGTGTTGTATTACGCCACGCTGTACAAAAAGTTCCAGTAAAATCTATTTCATCTTTCAGGAGAGTTTCATGAACGCAGAACGCATTACCCATATCGTCGCCGGGACATTCATCCTGCTGTCCCTGTTATTGGGTGTGGAAGACAGCCCGCTGTTTGTAAGCAAGAATTTTTTATGGCTTACCGCCTTCGTCGGCTTCAATCTGTTCCAGAGCGGTTTCACTTCATTCTGCCCGCTGACGCGTATGCTCAATAAATGCGGCATCAAGGACGGAACTTGCAGGACCTGAATCCAGCGGGGCTGAGAAGCTCGTTTCAGGGATTACGCTTAACCCATATCAGCCTGGCCCTGGTCGGGCTGATGTGGGTTTTGCCTTTTCTGCATTATCGCCATCAATATCCGCTGACCACGTTTGATCAGGAGTGGTGGAGCGCGTTGCTGGGGGTATTCGCCCTTACTTTGCTGGCGACAAAAGACTTCTGGAAACAGCCGGAAATCCCGCGCATCGCGCAACTGCCCGCCGGATTGATCGCTATCCTGTTGTTGCAAATGGCATTGCACAAGGTTGTCTATATCGATCAGGGTTTGTTGTACATCCTGTACCTGCTGTTCGCCACGTTGTTGATGTTGCTCGGGGCAAGGCTGCGCGCTTGCTTTGGCCTTGAAAAAGTGGCAACCGTATTGGCAATTTTCCTGTTGATCGGCGCGGAACTCAGCGCGCTGATCGGCGTGCTGCAGCATTACCGCTGGCATACCCCGCTGGATCCGGTGATCGTGATGAAGGTCTCCTCCGGCGTGTTCGGCAACCTCGCGCAACCCAACCATTTCGCCAATTACATCGCGCTGGGTTTAATCTCGCTCGGCTTGCTGTTGCAGCTGCGCAGGTTGAAGCTCGGCTATGTGGCGCTGCTGGCCGTGCCGTTGTTGTTTGTGATGACGCTGAGCGGTTCGCGCAGCACCTGGCTGTATCTGCTGATGATGGCCGGCCTGGCATGGTGGTGGGCGCGGCGCGATGCCGCACAGCGGCCGCTGTTGCGCTACAGCCTGTTGCTGCTGGTAGGCTTTGGGTTAATGCACTTGATTGTGAAGTTGCCCTTCCTGGCAGGGGCTGCGAGCAGCGTTGATACCCTGCAGCGGTTATTCGGCGATGATGCCAGCGGATCTGTCCGTCTGTATCTGTGGCACGAGTCGTGGCTGATATTCGCTCAGTCGCCGTGGCTGGGGGTGGGCTTCGGACAGTTTGCCTGGCATCACTTCCAGCTGTTGCCGGTATTGCATCCAAACTATATCAGCGGCCTTTACAACAACGCCCACAATCTAATTTTCCAGATGGCTGCCGAGGCGGGTCTGGCAGGGTTGCTGGTGTTGTTTGCCGCGCTGGGCGTTTGGCTGAATGGCATGCGTCGCACAACGCTGAGTGCCGCGCACTGGTGGGGTTATGCCGCATTGGGCGTGCTGGCGATCCACAGCCTGCTCGAATATCCGCTGTGGTACACCTATTTCGTCGCGGTTGCGGCGATTCTGCTGGGCGTATTGGATGAAACGCACTACCGGCTGGAATTGCGCAACGTGGGGCGTATGTCGCTGGTGGCCATTTTGTTGCTTGGCTTGATGGCGCTAATGCAGTTGCGCATAGGTTATCAGCAATTAAAAGACACGCTGGCGATACGTCCGGTTTCCGGTGTTGTTAATGCCGCCGAAGCCTTCCAGCGCACCCGCGATGGCCTGATTGCGGTGCATGGCGAGTCGCTTCTGTCACCCTATGCCGAGATGTTCATGGGCGCGTTCACCGATATCAGTGCCGATAATCTCGGGGCAAAGCTTGAATTGAACGATCGCGCAATGCGCTTTGTTCCGACGCAACCGGTGGTCTATAGGCAGGCATTTTTGCTGGCCCAGAATGGCCAGATAGAGCAGGCCAGGCAACTTTTGGAGCAGGCAATATGGTCATACCCGGCCCATGTCAATGAGTATAGGCAGTTAGCCCAATTGGCCGAGAAAGACCCCGCACATTTTTCAGCTCTGCTAGAATTCGCCCTCCAAAAAGAACAGGAGTATCGACGTGCAGTTCGTCAGCAATAACATTCTTCCGATTTCCATCGCGTTGTTCAGCGGTGCCATGCTGTTCTGGTCGATGTTCGGCAACCGCATTCGCGGCATCAAGGAGGTGGATTGCACCGCAGCCCTGCAGCTCATCAACCATAAGAACGCGCTGGTGCTGGACGTGCGCGATGAGGGCGAATACAAGGCAGGGCATATCCTGAATTCCACGCCGATTCAACTCGGCAAGCTCAAGGAGCGCATCGGCGAGCTGGAAAAATACAAGGAGCAGCCCATCGTGGTGATATGCCGCAGCGGCAACCGTTCCGTCTCGGCCTGCACGATGCTGGGCAAGAGCGGCTTTAGCCAGGTCTATAATCTGACAGGCGGCATAATAGCCTGGCAGAAGGCCAATTTGCCCCTGGAAAAAGCAACCGGGAAAAAATGATGGCAAAGGCGTTGATGTACTGCACCGCAGTCTGCCCGTACTGCGTCCGCGCCGAACAGTTGTTGCAGCGCAAGGGCGTGCAGGAGATTGAGAAAATACGCGTCGATTTGCAGCCGGAATTGCGTGTGGCGATGATGGAAAAAACCGGGCGGCGCACCGTGCCGCAAATTTATATCGGCGGCGAATATGTTGGCGGCTATGACGAGCTTGCAGCGCTCGATCGTGCCGGAGGATTGGCCGAACTTTTAGCAAGATGACACTTTTAGCAAGATGACACTTTTAGCAACTTAACCTTAGAGGAAGAAACATGACTGCAGCAGCTCAAGAAAACAATCAACCCGCATTCAACATCGAAAAAATCTACGTGAAGGACCTCTCGCTGGAGATCCCGCACGCGCCGAATATTTTTCTGGAACGTGAAAGCCCGCAAATCGATGTGCAATTGAACACTCAAACCGCGGTGATCGAGGGGGACGTGTACGAAGTGATGATCACCAATACCGTAACGGCCAAGGTCGGCGAAAAGGTGATGTTCCTGATCGAGGCCAAACAGGCCGGCATCTTCCGCCTGAGCAACCTGCCCAGCGAAGACGTGGAGCCGGTGCTGGCGGTGATGTGCCCGAACATCCTGTTCCCGTATTTGCGCGAACTCATTTCCAATACCGCCGTGCGCGCCGGTTTTGCGCCGGTGATGCTCAACCCGGTCAACTTCGATATGCTCTACCAGCAACATAAGCAGGAGCAGGCGCAGGCTGCGGTGACCACTACCCACTGATGAAACTGCATAACCCCCCGCATCTGCTGGCGCTGGCCCGTTTGGTTATTGTGGCCGGGTTGCTGTGCGGCGCGAACGCAGCCTATGCGGTGGATTATGTGTCGGTCGGCGAGAGCAGTGCGGTACTCTACGACGCGCCCTCGCTCAAGGCGAAAAAACTGTTCGTGGTGAATCGCTACATGCCTTTCGAGCAGGTTGTCACGCTGGATAATTGGGTCAAGGTGCGCGACCGTTCCGGCGGATTGTACTGGGTGGAAAAGCGCGTATTGAGCAGCAAGCGCTATGTGTTCGCGCTGCCGCCGCTGCTGGATGTGCGCGCCGCGCCTGATTCAGGCGCGGCGCGCTTGTTTCAGGTGCGCCAGCAGGTGGCATTGGAGCACCTTGAATCAACCGGTGCCGGCTGGGTCAAGGTGCGCCATCAAGACACCGATGTCGGCTATGTGCGCAGCACCGAGGTATGGGGCGAGTAGAATCAGGATTCAGGATCGGGGATCGAGTAAAAACCGAGGCAGTGGTTTTCCCACTTACCACTTACCACTTCCTACTTCCCACTTACCATTTCCCACTCCCATATTCAGATTGAATAAATGAACATTACCGTCATCGGTGCGGGGGCATGGGGAACCGCGCTCGCCATCAGCCTGGCTGCCAGCCACCGCGTTACGCTGTGGGCGCGCGATGCCGCGCAAATCGAAGCGATGCGCGCCACGCGCCGCAATCAGCGCTACCTCCCGGATATTCCGCTGCCTGACAATCTCGAGCTGAGCGCGGATTTTTCCGCTGCATTGGGCGAGGTCGAATTGGCGATCATCGCCGTGCCCTCCGCTGCGCTGCGGGCGACGCTGCAACAGCTGGCGTTAGCCGGGCGATACTGCGGTGTGGTGTGGGTATGCAAGGGTTTCGAAGCGGAAACTTCGCTGTTGCCGCATCAGGTGGCCGCCGAAATACTGCCGGAAGGATTCCGCCGCGGCGTGTTGTCCGGTCCCAGTTTCGCGCAAGAAGTCGCGCGCGGCCTGCCGGCTGCATTGACGCTCGCTTCCGCTGACGAGGAGTTTGCGCAGCGCACGGCACAGGCCCTGCATCACGCGTGTTTGCGCATCTATGCCAGCAATGATGTGATCGGCGTGGAAGTCGGCGGCGCGGTGAAAAATGTGATGGCGATCGCCGCCGGCATTTGCGACGGCATGGGGCTTGGCTATAACGCGCGCGCCGCATTGCTGACGCGCGGCCTGGCCGAGATTACCCGGCTCGGACTGAAGCTTGGCGGGCGTCCCGAAACACTGGGCGGCTTGTCCGGCGCGGGCGACTTGATCCTCACCTGCACCGGCGATTTGTCGCGCAATCGCCAGGTCGGCCTGCTGCTGGCGCAACAGCACGATTTGACGGAGATATTGCGCAGACTCGGGCATGTTGCCGAAGGCGTTTACACGGTGCGCGAAGTGCATCGCCTGGCGCAACGTCTGGGCGTAGCGATGCCGATTTGCGAGGCCGTCTATCGCATTCTTTACGAGCATATTCCCGTTGCGGAAGTCGTCGCCGAGCTATTGAACCGCACGCCGAACAATGAGTTCCAGTAAGTGGGGAGTGGGGAGAGGGTTTTCCCACTGAGGCACGCAGTGCCGATCCACTCCCTATTTTCCTCCGTCAAACCCGCATTGCCGCCACGCCTCGAACACCGCCACGGCCACCGTATTCGACAAATTCAGGCTGCGGCTGTGCGGCAGCATCGGCAGGCGCACCCGATGCCCGGCGTCGAATTGATCCAGCACCTCGGCGGGCAGGCCGCGGCTTTCCGGCCCGAACAAGAACGCATCCCCGGTTTGATAGAAAACTTGATGGAAGGCTTGTGAGCCCTTGGTGGTCAGCGCAAAAACGCGCGCCGGGTCAAATGCCGACAAACAATCCGGCAAACTATCATGCACGCGCAATGTCGCAAACTCGTGATAATCCAGCCCGGCGCGAACGAGCTGCTTGTCCTCCAGCGTGAAGCCGAGCGGCTTGACCAGATGCAACTGGCAGCCGGTATTGGCGCACAGGCGAATGATATTGCCGGTATTTGGCGGAATTTCCGGTTGATACAGGATCACATGAAACATAAGGAATCTCTACAAAAGTACAATATAGGCACTTATAATGTTCGCGAGCTAAAAATTAACGTCATGTGGCCGGATTTTCCCGGAGTTAAGCGGCCCCCGAAACAGCGCGGAGATCAAGTAATGAACAGAATCAAAACTCCCCCCGATAATAACAAATCGAAGGAGGCACTCACTTGCGGGACATGCGAACATGGCATACCCGTACGGCACGCCTCGCGGAAGGTCGTTTGCACGCAGACCCTCGACTTGCATGAAACGGATAATATCGCATCATGTGAACATGCCAGGAGCAACAAGAGCAACAAGAACAAGAAGCGCATGTAAGGCTTGTCAGTGCCGGGAAAAACGGCTAATTTCCCGACTCGTTGAGGTCAGCTCGCAATAAAAATATTCTGGGAGAAGAATTATGGCGCGTCCGGAGAAAGTTCGCTTGGGCGATTTGCTGGTGCAGCAGAATCTCATATCGCAAGACCAGCTCAAATTCGCGCTTGAGCAGCAAAAGCGCAGCGGGCGCAAGCTGGGACGCGTGCTGGCGGACAATGCCTTCGTCACCGAAGAGCAGATTTCCGAGACGCTCGCCAAGCAACTCAACATTCCCTATATCAATCTCAAGCACTACAACATCCATCCCGAGCAGGTCCGGCTGCTGCCGGAAAATCAGGCGCGGCGTTTCCGCGCGATTGCGCTGGAGGAGCGCAATGGCATGTTGCTGGTCGGCATGGTCGATCCAACCGATTTGTTTGCTTTCGATGAAATAGCGCGCATCGTCAGGCGTGACATCGACGTGGCGGTGGTCACCGAAGGGCAGTTGCTGGAAAGCATCGATCGCGGCTACCGGCGCACCGAGGAAATCACCGGGCTGGCGCGCGAGCTCAGCGAAGACTTGGGCGACACCTATGTGGATTTTGGCAGGCTGACCGCTACCGCCGGCCTCGAAGAGGCGCCGGTGGTGAAGCTGCTGCAGACCATGTTTGACGATGCCGCGCAGATCCGCGCGTCGGACATTCATATCGAGCCGCAGGAAGGAAAGCTGATGATCCGCTTCCGCATCGACGGCTTGCTGCATCTGCAAATGGAAGCCGATAGCAAGATCGCTCCCGCGCTGGTGTTGCGCCTCAAACTGATGTCCGGCCTGGATATTTCCGAAAAGCGCCTGCCGCAGGACGGGCGCTTCCATGTGCGGGTGCGCGACCAGGGCGTGGATGTGCGTATCGCCACCTGCCCGATGCAATACGGCGAGGCAGTGGTGATGCGTTTGCTGCGCCAGGGGGGCGGCATGATCGGCCTGGACAAGCTGGGGATGCCGGCCGAAATGCTGAAGCGCTTCCGCGAGATCATCCGGCGCAGCAACGGCATGGTGCTGGTGACCGGCCCGACCGGCAGCGGCAAGACCACCACGCTGTATGCCGCGCTGGCCGAGATCAACACCATCGAGCAGAAGATCATCACCGTGGAAGACCCGGTGGAATACCGCCTGCCGGGCATCAATCAGGTGCAGGTCAACGAAAAGATCGACCTGACCTTTTCGCGCATATTGCGTTCCACGTTGCGCCAGGATCCGGACGTGATCCTGGTCGGCGAAATGCGCGATGCGGAAACCGCGCAAATCGGCCTGCGCGCCGCGATGACCGGCCACCTGGTGTTTTCCACGCTGCATACGCGCGACGCCGCCGGCACGCTGTTCCGCCTCGTGGACATGGGCATGCCGCGCGCCATCGTGGCCTCATCGTTACAGGTCATCATCGCGCAGCGCCTGTTGCGGCGCATCTGCGGAAGCTGTAGCGAAGTGCATCTTCCCACGCCGCAGGAAGGCGAGTGGTTGAAAACCAAAGGCGTGCCGCCCGAGCAATGGGGCGGCTTGCTGCAGGGGCGGGGCTGCTCGAATTGCAACGGCACCGGCTATCGCGGCCGCATGGGCGTGTATGAAATGCTGGAAATGGGGCACGAGATGGTCGAGGCCGCCGCGCATGAGAGCCCCGCCCACTTCATGCAGATGGCGCGCCAGCACATGCACGGCGAAAGTATCCTCGATCGCGCGCTGGAGCAATTGAAGCAAGGCAAAACCACGGTCGCCGAGGTGATGCGCATCAGCAACCAGTTGGAAGATTGACGATGGGCGTTTTCGCCTACAAGGGTCGCAATGGCCGCGGCGATCTGGTGGAAGGCACACTGGACGGCGATGACAGCGGCGCGATCGCCGACCAGCTTGTGAAAACCGGCATCACGCCGACCGCCATTACACCGTTCCGCGGCACCATCGGCAGCGCGGTGCGCAAGCCGGACTGGCTCAAGCGGTTGCTCACCGAGAAACCGGTCACCCCGTTGGATTTGCTGCTGTTCAGCCGCCAGATGTACACCCTGCTCAAGGCCGGCGTGCCGATCATGCGCGCGCTGGCAGGCCTGCAGGAATCCACACAAAACCCGGTCTTTGCGGCAATGATCCAGGACTTGCGCGAGAGCCTGGACAGCGGGCGCGAACTCAGTACCGCGATGCGCAGCCACCCCAAGGTTTTTTCGCCGTTCTACGTCAGCATGGTGCAGGTCGGTGAAATGACCGGCATGCTGGATGAAACTTTCATCCGCTTGTTCGGCTACCTGGAATTTGAACGCGACATGCGCGAACGCATCAAAACCGCGATGCGCTACCCCGGCTTTGTGATCATCGCCATGGCGATTGCCATCGTCATCATCAATCTGTTCGTGATCCCCGCTTTCGCCAAGGTGTATGCGGGTTTTCATGCCGAGCTGCCGCTCATCACCAAAATGCTGATGGGCTTTTCCGGCTTCATGGTGGATTACTGGCTGCTGATGCTGGCGCTATTGATCGCTGCAGTGATGAGCTTTCGCTTCTACATCAACACCGTGGACGGGCGCTACAACTGGGACAGATACAAATTCAAGCTCCCGGTTGTCGGGTCCATCATTCTCAAGGCCACATTGTCGCGTTTTGCGCGCAGCCTGGCGCTTTCCTTCAAGAGCGGCATGCCGATCCTGCAAGGCATGAACGTGGTCGGGATGGTGGTGGATAACGAATTCATGCGCAGTCGCATCGGGCAGATGCGCGAAGGGGTGGAGCGCGGCGAAAGCATCCTGCGCACTGCCACTGCTGCCGATGTATTTAATCCGGTGGTGTTGCAGATGATTGCGGTCGGCGAAGAAACCGGCGACATGGATGGCATCATGCTGGAGGTCGCGGAAATGTACGAGCGCGAAGTCAAATATGAAGTCGCCACCCTCAGCTCGAAAATCGAACCGATCCTGATCGTGGCACTCGGCATCCTGGTGCTGATCCTGGCGCTCGGCGTATTCCTGCCGATGTGGGACCTCGGCAAGGCGGCGATGAACAGATGAGAATTCAGGATTCAGGATTCAGGGAGGGATTGGCGGGGGGCGGTGCTTGAATCCTGAATCCTCAAAGGGCTTCACCCTGATCGAACTGATCGTGGTGATCACCATCGTCGTGGTGATGGCGGGCCTGTTCCTCAATCGTATGCTGTTTTACATAGAGCAGGCCGAAAAAACCGCGATGGTGGAAGTGAGCAACGCGATACAAAGTGCATTGACCATGCAATACGGGCAGATCCTGACGCGTGGCAAACCGTCCGATCTACCGGCATTGGCGCAGGACAACCCGATGAACTGGCTGCAGAAAAAGCCGCGCAATTACGCCGGGGAGTTTTACGACCCCACCCCGCTGTCGGTGGAGTCCGGCAACTGGATGTTCGATCTCAAGACACGCAATCTGATTTATGTCGTGCGCAATGCCAATCATTTCAAGCCGGGCAAAGACGGCAAGAAATGGATACGTTTTCATGTTGCCGTCAACCACGAAGCCTCGCGCCTGCCCTCGTTGCAAAACACCGCTCCCGAATTGACCGGCATACTGTTCGTGCCGGTCGAACCCTATGTGTGGTTCTGAGCATGCAACGGTAAATGTGTTATTCCATTTAGGGAGTTGGAAATTCTTGAAATACCGTTAATCACGCCTCTGGCATTTACCACACCCCCCATCCCAGCCTTCCCCCGCAAGCGGGGGAAGGAGTTGAATCCCCCTCCCTTGCACGCGCAGCGTGCGGAGGAAAGAGTTGAAGCTCCCTCCCTTGCACGCGTAGCGTGCGGGGGAGGGTTGGGGAGGGGGTGGATTTTTGCTGGTATGACGTAAATTTTTATACGCTATTTTAGAAAATTCCAGATCCCTTGGCTTTCAAGACAGCAATAACCATGCAGGGTGCATTCCATGCACCATTGCCCTTGGTGCATTCCATGCACCCTACGACATTTCACTGAGGGATTCACTGTGGAGAGGGTGCCGTGCGCACAAATATGATCGACGTTATTTTATGGCAGTCGCTGGCGATTTTCTTGCTGGTTGGCGCACTGGCGGGCGCGGTGCTTGGGCTGCTGCTGATCTTCAGGCCGCGTCTTATGCAGCATGTCAACCGCATTGCCAGCCGCTGGATTTCCATGCGCCGGATGAGCCGGCTAATGGACCGCAGCATCGATATCGAGGGCTGGCTCTACCAGCGCCATCGGACGCTCGGTATATTGGCCGTGCTCGGAGCGGGCTACATGCTCGTGTACTTTGGCCTGCTGTTCGACAAGGCCGCCGCGCTGCAACACCGGACCGGTTCCATGCCTGCCAATCTGCTGGACGGATTGCTGGATGCCATGGTGTTTGCCGCGCTGGTCGGTGCGGTGGTTGCGCTGGTCGTCGGCTTGTTTTACTGGTTGCGCCCCAGCCTGTTGCGCGGTGTCGAAAAGCAGGTCGACCAATGGATAACGGTGCGTCATGCCTCCAAAGTGCTGGATGCGACGCATGACCAGGTGGAACGCTTTGTGGCGGGCCATGCGCGGCAAGTCGGCTGGCTGCTGCTGCTGGGCAGCATCTACTTGTTTTTCGTCGTGCTCCGCTGGTTGGTATAGCGGCATCCCTGCAGGTGCGGATTTAGCTCGCAACCCGCCTGCGCATAAAACGCTTGCATGCCCGAGGGTTTTCTCTTAGAGTGCGCGCGACTTGTTAAATTCTTGCTGCGGCAAGGACTTGGCGGGCACAGTGAAGGTTTAACTTAACCGGGCCGCGGCCCTTCGTCGAGGCTCAGCACAGGCCCCGAAACTTTAGGAGAAATAATAATGAAACGACAGCAAGGTTTTACCCTGATCGAGCTGATCATGGTGATCGTGATTCTGGGGATTCTGGCGGCGGTCGCATTGCCGAGGTTTGTCAATCTGGGCTCCGATGCGCGGGTAGCCGCAGTCAAGGCTCTGGAAGGCTCGATGCGCTCGACCAATGCGATCATCTATGCCAAGGCAAATATTGGTAATGCAACATCCGGCGCCATTACCATAGACGGTCAAAATGTTAATGTCGCATGGAGTTATGCTTCAGGTGTTACCGACTTGGTAAATATGATGGACTTGAGTGCCGATTATGCTAACAACGCATCAGGGATTTGGCATACAGGCGCAGCAGCTTCTGCAACCTGCAGTGTTATCTATACTCGAGCTACTTCATCTGTCGGCGCCGTAACGGCGCCGTCATACCTGTTGAGTACAGGCGGTTGCTAATAGCACAAATAACAGGGGGCACAAATACAAATAACAGTACAAATAACAGGGGACAGACCACGGTTTCCCTGGTTATTTGAATCGTAGCGGTAAACAAAACATGGGGAGGCTTCGGCCTCCCCTGTTTTTTGTCCGCTGTTTGCGGTTTTTGTTACACTGCCAACGTAAACAAATATTCCGGCACGTTGTCTATCCTGCTTGCTTTGATTTTATTGAAAACAAATGAATCGTTCTGCTGGTTTCACCCTGGTCGAGTTAATCATGACGATGATCATCATCGGGATTCTCGCGGCAGTTGCCATTCCGCGTTTTTTTGACACGGATGTATTCAGGGCCCGTGGTTTTGCCGATGAAGTGCAAGCTACTTTGCGCTATGCGCAGAAGGTCGCGATCGCACAGCATCGCTTGGTGTGTGTGGCTGTGACAACTTCTCCTGCGACGGTGGCTTTAACGATTGCAAGTTCAAACGCAGCTACTTCTTGTCCTGCGGAGCCTTGCGCTGTCGGTTATAACCCCCCTCTCCATTGTCTTAACTTGCCAACCAGCGATAAAAATTTCGTTAGATCAACTGACGACAGTTTATCAATTGTGCCTGTGAAGTTTGCATTCAACGCACTCGGCAGCCCGTTTACCTTGCCATATACATTGGGCGATTTGAGTGCGGCTCAGGAAATTAAAGTGACCGACTACACCATTAAGGTTGAGAAAGAGACCGGTTATGTGCACCAGTGATCAGATGACAGACGTAGCGGGCGTAGGTCGGGTTAGCGTTTTTCCCCCGCAAGGGGGAGGCCGTGGTTGTAAAGCCGACAAGCCGGCAACAACCTCGCACTGCGTAACCCGACATTGCTCTGGCGTTCAGTTTGCGCACCGCAGATACCGTTCCTTTGGTGCTGGATGTGTTGGTCAAACCTGTGGTGCCGTATACGGACTTGCGCCAACATGCAACCCTGCTGGATGTCGGCGAATTGCAAATTGCCGTTGCAAGCATTGAACATTTGATTGCGATGAAAACAGGAACAGGGCGCGGCAAAGACCAAATTGATATTGAAGAGTTACGCAAGATTCAGGCGAACAATGAATAACGCTGAAAAAAATTACCAGGTGATTCGACAGGTTGAGGACGCGCGTCATTTTCTGCCGGAAATGTACGCGCGCAATCCAGAATTGTTGAAAAGTGCCGACCCGCGCATTCGCGAACTGTTTCAGCGCAAGCAAGCCACAGAGTTTGCGCAACCCTTCAGCCAGCGCGGCATCAGCCTGGTCGAGCTGATCATGTTCATCGTCATCGTCAGCGTCGCGCTGGCGGGGATTCTGCTGGTGTTGAACGTCACCACCAAGGGCAGCGCCGATCCGCTTGTCCACAAACAGGCGTTGGCGGCGGCGGAATCGTTGCTGGAAGAGATCGAGTTGCAGGGTTTTTCAAATCCTCCAGACGGAGGATTTACAGAGATAGGGGCGCCAACGCAGGGTAATCGTTGGAAGTTTGACAATGTGATGGATTACAACGGTTTTGCTACTGAGGGGATATTCCCGGTCAGCGGGATAGTGGCTGTGTCGGGGCTTGGTAGTTACAACGCCAGCGTAACCGTTAGCGGCGTCGCGTTGGGCACAGTCTTAGCGGGAAGTGCGGTGCTCATCACCGTGACTGTGCGCGATCCACAAGGCAATCCGATTGAAATTTCCGGCTACCGGACGGCTTACTGATGGGCACGCCAAATCACTACCAGCAGACCGGTTTCACCCTGGTCGAGATGATCATGGTGATCGTGATCACCGGCATCATCGGCGGCATCGTCGCGATGTTTCTCAGGGCGCCGATCCAGCAATACATGGATGTTGCGCGCCGCGCCGAACTCACCGACATCGCCGATACCGCCGTCCGCCGCATGGCGCGCGATGTGCGCACCGCCGTGCCGAACAGTGTGCGCCCGCAGGGACAGTCGACCTATGTTGAATTTCTGCCGACCAGGGATGGCGGACGCTATCGTGCAAATGCCCCCGGGACATCAAACTGTGGCGGGGCGGGGGATGCGTTAAGTTTTGCGCCAGATGTGACTGTGGCCGATACTTGTTTTGAAGTCATTGGCCCTGCGATGTCAGGAGTTGCTGGCCATTACCTTGTGGTGGGAAGCACTCAATCAGATGCAGACCCGCCATACAGGGGTAATTCGAATGGGGTATTGCGCCAAATTACCGGAGCGTCTGGTGTTGCAGGCATCTTGTTGGCAAGCTCGGGGGTGCTCCCGGCTTTTGCCCAATTGGATAGTCAGCGTTTTCAGGTGGTGGACGGAACGCAGCAGGCGGTGACCTATGCTTGTGTTGGGATGCAGGGGGGAGCTCTGGATGCGAACCAGAACGGGCAGGGCAAGCTCATGCGTTATTGGGGCTATGGATTCCAGTCGACTCAAGTAGCGCCCCCAACTGTGGTAGGTGGTAGCGATGGTATAGGTGCTCTTACACCGAGTAGTGCCATCCTCGCCGACAAGGTAAGGGCTTGCGAAATTACCTACGAGGTGCCCAACCAGCGCTTCGGCCTGCTCGCGGTGCGGCTGACCCTGACCAGCAACAACGAGAGCGTGACCCTGTACAACGAAATTCATGTGAACAACGCGCCATGATGAGAAATAGGGTTGAGGTGCGAGGACTGAGGTGCGAGGTGTGCGTGGGGTGGTCGCAAATTGCGACCTTAAACCCAAAAAATCCATTAGCCGGAAAATCCCATGTAGGAGCGAGCCCTGCTCGCGAATGGAAAGAACAATCGCACGCAGGGCGTGCTCCTACAATTGAAGAAAGTTCTATTGGACAATCCGGGTTAAACAAAACAGGCCGCTGTTTCATTACGGGTAGGAGAATGAGATGCCGACAAACCTGATCGCGGTTGAGTCAGTTGCCCAGCGTATCCTGCTGATCCGTGGTCAGAAGGTGATGCTGGATGCCGGTCTCGCCGAGTTGTTTGGGGTGCCGACCAAGGTGTTCAATCAGGCGATCAGGCGCAATCTTGAGCGGTTTCCTGCAGATTTCATGTCCCAACTCACTGAAGATGAACATGAGTCTTTGAGGTCACAAATTGTGACCTCAAAGACTGTGCGTGGCGGGCGGCGTTACCTTCCTTATGTTTTTACCGAACACGGCGCGATCATGGCGGCGACGATCTTGAATTCTCCTAAGCCGGACAAGCCGGAACCTAAAAAGGTAGCGGTTTTCGTAGGTCGGAAAAGCGCAGCGCTTTTCCGACCTACAACGGCACTGGCGGCGAAGCTGCTGGAATTGGAGCATAAGGTATCCGGTCACGACCAAGCGATTGCCGGATTGATTGACGCGAGCCGGCAGTTGATGATGCCCGCAACAGGAAAGAGCCGCCCAATCGGTTTCACGGCGGACATTGAGACAAAAAGAAAATGATGATGGCGATAATGTATAAAGTGCAGCGCGGTTTCAGCCTGGTTTCCGCGATCTTCCTGCTGGTGGTGATTGCGGCTCTGGGCACCTTTGCGGTGACGCTTTCCACCACGCAACACCAGAGCGCGGCGATGGACGTGATGGGTTCGCGCGCCTACCAGGCGGCGCGGGCGGGAATCGAATGGGCGGCGTATCATGTTTCCACAAAAGACCCGGGTGTGGAATGGGGCGGCTGCACTGCAACTTCGCCGGCTGCACAATTCGCGGTTAATGGCTTGGGCGGCACACTATCTCCCTTTGCGGTCGATGTGTATTGCACGCGTATGGCAGTGTCGGAGGTTGGTGCAAGTCCTACAAATACAATCTGGATCTACGACGTGAGCGCGGTGGCGAAGACCGGCACTCCGGGCGGCACGGATTACGTCGAGCGCGTCGTCAGCGCGAAGATGGGGAAGTGACCTGACTTGGTTTACACTGGGCGCGTGCTTTAACTGAATGGCCGCACAAGATTTTTTCAGCGAATGATGGAGGCATAATAAGCAACCCCATGTTGTCGAGATTGAGCGAACAAGAATATCTGCAAGGTGAATTGACCAGCGAGATTCGCCATGAATATGTCGATGGTGAAATCTATGCCATGGCGGGCGCTGGCGAAGCGCACAATTTGATTGCCGGGAATATCTTTGCCAAGCTGCGCGACTTTGCGCGTGGCGGCCCATGCCGCGTATTCATTTCCGACATGAAGCTGCATGTGCAGACGTGGAAGGCGTATTACTACCCCGATATCATGGTGACTTGCGACCCAAGCGATAGCCAAAGCTACTTCAAGGAACACCCCAACCTGGTAGTGGAAGTGTTGTCACCCAGCACTGAAAGCACCGACCGTAGAGAGAAGATGTTGGCATACCGCACCATTTCTACTCTGCGCGAATACTTGCTGGTTGCTGCGGATAAACGACAAGTCGAACTCTATCGCCGTGACGAGCAGGATGAATGGCAGCTTGCTGCTGTTAGCCAGGACGAGCCTCTGCTGTTGGAAAGCTTCGGTGCCCGCCTGACGCTGGATGAGATTTATGAAGACGTGCGTTTGGATGCACCTCCAATCAGCCGGTGAACTTCCATAAGTGGGCGGGGGGTGTTCGCGCCTGTGGAAAACGTGCCAGAGCCCCTCAAACATAATTTTGCGGGTTTCTGGTCCCGGCGCATCGACAGGTGTCGGGCTATGCCCGACATGGTGGGCGTAGCCCACCCTACGGACGGCGTGTTACCTTGATGCTTGCGTCGTTATTTATCTGATGGAAAATGTCGTATGAAAAAACCGTGGTCTGTCCCCTATTTGGTGAAAAAAATCTGGCCTTTCTCCGGTATTGTGGCTCGGGCCGGGCTGGCCGCGGCTGTCTTCGTCGGCCTTTTCTTGTTCCCTGCACAGGCTCACGCCGCTCGAACAATCACCTCGGCGACACTCAATGGCGGATCTAGCGTCACGGTAGCCCCTAGCGCGGCCATTACTGCGGTGGTGAATGTAACCACCACCGGGACCGGTACTGCCGCAAGATGGCGGTCCACCGGCTGGCGCATCGCCGCAGTGCCCGGTGCGGTCACCTGCGTCAATCATGCGAACCATGACGGCGCGGGAGTCTATAGCGAGACCTTCAGCATTACCGCCCCGGCCACGTCCGGCACCTATAACGCGTATTTCATCGCCTATAACAACGACAGTTGCTCTTCGGGCGCCAGCGCAACCCGTACCATGGCGGGCGCCGTCATCGTCACGGTAACAAATCCCGTTCCCACCATCACCAGCATTTCTCCAGCCAGCAAGAATGTAGGCGACGGCGCTTTCACCCTGACGGTGAACGGCACCAATTTCATGCCCGGCTCGGTGGTGAATTTTGCCGGATCGAGCCGGACCACCACCTATGTCAGCGCGACGCAGTTAACGGCGGCGATCCCGGCCAGCGACATGACGGCTGCCGGAACGTTCAATATCACGGTGTTCAACCCGGCGCCGGGCGGCGGCACCTCCAATGCGCAGACCTTCACGGTGACCACAGCCTTCCCCACGGCTACCACCAATGCCGCCAGCGGTGTGACGACGGAGAATGGTGGAGCGTCTTGGGCGGCGACGCTGAATGGCATAGTCAGCAGCAACGGCACGGATACCACGGTCAGCTTCGAGTACGGGCTGACCACTGCCTACGGCACTTCGATTGACGCCACGCAAAGTCCGCTGGCCGCCGGTGCAGTCAATACGGCGGTTTCGGCCGACCTGATCGGCCTGAATTGCAACACTTTGTTCCATTACCGGGTTGTGGCAACGAACAGCGCCGGAACCAGCTACGGTCTCGACAGCACGTTCACCACAGGGAGTTGCCCTTCTGCGCCATTTGCCGCGACCGATTGCGCCGCCGCACGCTTTGGCACCAACTTGGTCTGCACGGCCAATGACGTTAATCTCACCGGCATTAGCGTTGCGCCGGGCAGCGTCTCCTCCTGCGTGAGCGGTACGCCGGTAACCCTGGATGTCGACATGACGGTGAATTTTGCCACGCCCGATCGCTGGGACGTCGGTATTTTTATCGCCAACGACGGCAAATTGCCGACACTGCTGCCGGCCAATGGCGGGGCGAGCAGTTGTTCCGTGGATATCCTGCCGATAACGCCTCCAACCTCTGGCTACACCTTCCCGGACTTGGACGGCGTCCCACAGGGCCAGGCTGACACCTGCGGCGACGGCAACAGCGCAATCAACGGCGGCACCGGCAGCGGCGCCAAGCGTATGACCGGCGTCACCCTGCCCTGCTATGCGAGCGCCGATAGCGGCGGAAAATTATTCGTTCCGTTCGTCGTGTCCTGGGACAACCAGAAAAGCCCGATCGGAGGTTTATGCACATCCAATCAATACCCGGTGCCCAATACGACGTCAAAATGCAACGCCCCGCTGAGCTCCGTGGCCATCGAAGTCGTGGTGCTGCCCAAGATCATCAAGACCCACAGCGGCGCCTCGTTCAACCCCGGCGACCCTATTACCTACACCATTACCGTGTTCAACGACTCGGGCGGCACGCTGCAGGATTCGACCCTGACCGATCCCGCCGTCAGCGGCCTCACAGTCAACTCCGTCACTTGCGCCACCGCTAACGGTGCAACCTGCCCGACCCCCTTAACCACCTTCAAGGGGGACATACAAGGCTCGGGCATCGTGATCCCCTCCGCCAACCTGCCCAACAGCAGCAGCCTCATCTTCACCGTGACCGGCACCCTGTCCGGCAGCATCGGCCAAACGATCAGCAACACGGCCCACATCACCATCGGCAGCCACACCAACTCGTCCACCGACAGCGTGACGCTGGGTTCCGCCTCCGCCTCGAAGTCGTTCGCCCCGAACGCGATCACCGAGGACAACAATTCGCTGATGACCATCACCTTCACCAACCCCACCGCTATCGCCGTCAACAATGTCTCGTTTATCGACACCTATCCGTCCGGCCTGGTTAACGCGGCCAGCCCGAACGTGAGCACCACCTGCGGCGGAACGGTAACGGCAATCGCCGGCGGGCTCACATTTTCCGGCGGAACGATTCCGGCGAATGGCAGCTGCACCGTGTCGGTGTATGTCACCAGTGCGACCGCGAACAACTACATCAACTCGGTGTCCTTCACGCCCAGTTCCCTCGGCTCGGCCTCGGCGACGCTGACGGTCAACGTCGCGGTATTCGGCGCTTTCAATGCCTGCGATGTCGGCACGTCCTGCACCAACACCACGACACCCGCCATCAGCCGCATCACCACCAAGATTGCCGGCTCCGCGTTCAATCTGGATATTGTCGCGCTGAAAACCGACGGCACCCGCAACACCAATTACAGAAACGACGTCCTCGTCGAACTGCTCGATGCCAGCAACAACAGCGGCGCGCTTGACGCCTACAACTGCCGCAGCAGCTGGGCCATCATCGCGACATTGAGTCCCAATCCGGCATTTACGAACCCCGACAACGGCCTGATTACCGTGGGGCCGTTTCCTGTTCCTGAGGCATACCGCGA
>Ga0209317_1000882_pt1 | contig 31397 bp, 18 predicted proteins | sample RifGroB2_FD_183994 | JGI IMG/M metagenome (GOLD analysis project Ga0209317, IMG submission 183994) | Soil microbial communities from Rifle, Colorado, USA - Groundwater B2 (SPAdes) (version 2) | ecosystem: Environmental > Terrestrial > Soil > Unclassified | place: Rifle, Colorado | collected...
ACAGCGGCAGCGACGATTTTTACAGCCAGTGGATTCAGAACAGCAGGTACGCCCTGGGCGCCTTCTGCTCCGGCGGCACCATCGCCAACGTCACCGCCCTTTGGGCGGCCCGCAACCGCCTCTGCGGACCCTCGGGCGATTTCAAGGGGATCGCACGAGAGGGGCTGCTCAAGGCTCTGCAGCATCTGGACTGCCAAGGCCTGGCCATCCTGGTGTCCCGCCGCGGGCATTATTCCCTGGGCAAAGCCGCCGATCTGCTGGGCATCGGACGGGATAACCTCATCGCGGTGGAGACGGACGACAACAACCGCATCGACATGAAGCGGCTTCGGGAACGCTGCGCCAGGCTGCGTGCCGAGGGCATCCGCCCTTTGAGCCTCATCGGCATCGCCGGCACCACCGAAACGGGCAACGTCGATCCCCTGGAGGCCCTGGCCGATCTGGCCGCGGAGCTCGGCTGTCACTTCCATGTGGATGCCGCCTGGGGCGGTCCGACCCTGTTTTCCGACACCTACCGGGGACTGCTGCGGGGTATCGAACGGGCCGACTCGGTGACCATCGACGCCCACAAGCAACTGTATGTGCCGATGGGCGCCGGCATGGTGCTGTTTAAGGATCCCGCCTCCCTCTCCTCCATCGAACATCACGCCGCCTACATCATCCGCCGGGGTTCGAGGGATCTGGGCAGCCGCACCCTCGAAGGCTCGCGCCCCGGCATGGCCATGCTGGTGCACGCCGGCCTCTCCATCATCGGCCGCAAGGGGTATGAGCTGCTCATCGATCAGGGCATCGAGCGCGCCCGTCGCTTCGCCCGGCGCATCGACGCCCATCCCGACTTCGAACTGGTGTCAGAGCCCGAACTCAACATCCTCACCTACCGCTACATCCCGGCCTGGGTGCAAAAGGCCTTGGCCGAAGCCCCGGCGGAGCGCGCGGCCCGCATCAACGAACTGCTCGACAAAATCATCGAAACCATGCAGAAACGCCAGCGCGAGGCCGGAAAGACCTTCGTCTCCCGCACCCGTCTTGCCCCGGGCCGCTACAACGGCGACACCATCACCGTCTTCCGCGTTGTTATGGCCAACCCCCTGACCACCGAAGAAATTCTCGCCGCCGTCCTCGACGAGCAATGCGAGATCGCCACCCAGGCGGACATCCAGACCCTGTTGGACCAGATCAAGGAATAGGTCTAAACCTTCCGCAACAAAAATGTCCAACAAAGCCGCGAGATCCGGCCGGATAAAGCCCGGCAGCTCTCAGCCGTTGGACATGCGCGACTCTCGGAGCCGCTGCAGCCGTTGGACAATTCGCAGCTCATTGAGTCGTGGCGCCAGAATCAGACCTCAATCCTGAATTCCGCACCACCCGCCGTGTTGCACACGGAAAGCCTACCACTCATGTTTTTCTCTATGATGGTTTTAGCCATGAATAATCCGATCCCGGTTCCTTTGTCCTGACTCTTGGTGGTAAAGTACGGCTCGAAAATCTTGTCAATGACGTTTTCGGGAACGCCTCCTGCCGTATCGGAAACGGTTACCACGGATTTGTTGTTTTCTTTAAATATGGTAATGGTGATAACCCGTTGCTTGTCGATATCGCCTTCCTCGAAGGCGTCCTTGCAATTGAGAAGGATATTGAGCAGCACCTGTGAATATTCGTTTGCATATCCGTTGATGTCAGCATCATCTTTTTCGATGATCTCGATATCGATGTTCAGATTTTTCAAGCTCGGCTCGACAAGAGATAAAGTCCTGGTGACAGCTTGATTGATGTTGAACAGCATCTTCTCCTTTTCCGGTTTGAAGTAGTCACGGAAATCTTCAATAGTCTTGGACATGTGCGATATCAGTCCCATGGCTTTCTTGACACCGGCCTCAAGGCTTTCCCTATTAAATGCGTCGCTCCCATAGGTCATCAGCAATTCCTGTACGATTAGCCCGAGCGTGTTGAGCGGCTGACGCCACTGATGGGCGATATTGCCGATCATTTCTCCCATGGCGGCCTGACGGCCCTGCTGTATCAAAATCTGATCTTTTTTGCGTAAATCCGACACTGCGTCTGCAACGCGCTGTTCCAGATATAGGTTGGCTTCTTCGAGCAGGAGTTGTTTTTCGGCCAGCGCCTCCTCAGCCCGCTTGCGCTTGGTAATTTCTTCCACGACGGAGATGGAATAGGCAGGGGCTCCGACAGAATCCCGAACCAACCCCACCGTGAAATTGATCCAGACCATGCTCGAATCCTTGCGGATGAAGCGCATCTCCTTGGAGTAGGTGTTGGTATCGCCGGCCAGAACTTGCAGCACGAAGCCTAAATCGGCGTCCAGATCGTCGGGGTGCGTTATGTCCTGGAATGTCAGGGCGAGAAGTTCGTCCCGCGTGTAGCCGACAATGTCACAGAGCCGCTGGTTCACCTGCAACCAGCGGCCGTCGGTTGCAACCCGGGCCATGCCGACAGCGGCCTGCTCAAAGGTGGCGCAAAAGGCGCTCTCACTCGTGGCGAGCGCCTCCTCCGCCAGCTTGCGCTCTGTGATGTCCTGCGCAGCTCCGGCCAAATGGAGTTGTCTGTCCTTAACGTCGGGGACCAGTTCGCCGCGAGCACTGATAAAGCGGACCGTGCCGTCGGGCCAAATGATGCGGAATTCAAATTCGCCCGGTTTCTCGCCGGCTGAGCAGGCATCGATCCATGCCCGCATCGCCGGTCGGTCGTCAGGATGGATCAGGTTGAGGAGGGATTTGGCATTCGGGGTGAATGTTTCCGGTGAGACCCCGCAAATCCGGTATAACTCGTCCGACCAAGAGACCCTGCCCGACATGTCAGAGGTCCAACTGCCAAGTTTTGCGATTTCCTGCGCCTTCCTCAAATCGGCCTCTTTGCGCCGCAGCGCATGTTCGGCCTCCTTGCGGGCGGAGATGTCCTGGTTGATAATTACCGCGCCGGTGATGCGCTGATAGTTGTCCCGCAGCGGAACGGCTGAATGGAGAATCGTCTTCCGGGTACCGTCGAAGCTCTCGATTTCTATCTCTTCGTCGAGCGAGGTCTCGCCCTTGATTACAGCACGGGCGGCGGCCCACTCGCTCGGCTCGATGCTCTTGCCGGTATCGACCCACCATCCCTTGTATTCGCCGTACTGTTCAATTCCGACATACCGGGCACCCGACCAGATCCTTTGTCCCGCCTGGTTGCCATGGATGATTGTGCCCTTCGCATCGACGATCCATACCCCCACGGGAAGCGTCTCCAGGACAGAACGCAGCAGGGCCTCTTGTTCCTTCAGTTCCCGTTCCGCCCGCCTGCGCTCTGTGACATCCAGGCAGACGACCAGGATGTTCGGCACGCCGTTCAGGTCGTACACCGCCTGCGCTATTTCCTCCACCCAAAGTATCCCACCATCTTTACGGATCTTGCGGAACTGCCAGCGATGCACCTCACTGGTGTTCTTCAGGCAACTCAGCAACTGCTCGGCCACTGCGGCGCGATCATCTTCGTGGAACAGTTCCAGCACCGGCCGGCCTTTCAGCTCGTCCATTGTATAGCCCATTCGGCGTGCACCAAATGGGTTGGCTGAGAGTATCGTCCCGTTGGCATCTATGGTGAAGATCATGGTCGGGTTGTCGCTAAATAAGGCCCGATATCGCGCCTCGCTGAAAAACAAGGCATTGTCCGTCTTTCTGCGCCCCGGTTGCCGGGTTCTCGGCGTCCTGTCCAGACCGGTCTGTTCAACTTTGGATGTGGGCATGAAGTTCTCCCTTGGTTGGGTACTAGTCGTGGCGATTACATGGGTTTCCTCCTCATCTGCAAACGGGCCTATTCGTTTGAATTCACCCCAAATTTGTAAACACAGTTGATGTTATCATGGAGAGCGAAGAGGGACAAGCCTCGGCTAGATGTCCAATAATGCAGAATATTTGTGTGCGACTATTAGCCCAAGGGGGCAAAGCAGTCGCAATTGTAGATCGACAAACCTCCGTCTCATATAAAGTGGGAATCGTTGACAACGCAAATGAAAAATAATACATTGACGGCGCATTGATTGCGCCTTTTTCTGTTGAGGGACAACGAGTTCAGGGGCTATGCCGTAGAAACGCATGAAATCATGGACGTCCACCTCGTTCCCAAGTCACGATATTCCAGGGCAGGTGCTGAGTAAATTGATTTGGAATGGGTGAAATGAAGTTCCAAGAGCACCACGTGCGTTTGGTGAAAGACCTCGGAGGTAAATCAATGGAAAGCGGCGGACCAGTTTTTCTCAAGGGATTCGTGAAGATCCACCTAACAGACGACTTGCGGGGTTTGATGCTGGCTCAACACGACTGGGCAAAGGACCTGGGGCTGGATCAAACAGAGCTTTTGCTGATGGCGAATTATCTGTATCCTTATCGAGGAGAGAAAGGGGCGACGGTTTTTCACGAAGGTGACAGTGAGTCTTTCATGTGCCTCATCTGCGAAGGTGAACTCCAGATTATGAGAAGCGATTTCCCCGCAACGCTGTCCGTTCTTGGTCCCGGAAGCACCGTGGGCGAGATGGCGCTCATCGACGGCAAACCCCGTTCCGCTTCCGCATTGGCCTTGACCGATGCGCTCCTCTATGTCATGACCAGGAGCAATTTCTTCCGGCTCGCCGAAGATCACCCCGCCATCTGGGGGAAACTGATCTTTAAAATCGCTCGCCTGATGAGCAATCGACTTCGCCTCACCAACCAGGCCTTGGCGGAGCACCTTCACCCCTGACCGGGAAATCACCGCTTTTCCACTGGAGGCCCCCCTTTCAAGGCAGGAACCCCCCGCCGCGTTACCTGTATTGCCGGGAGCATCCGCTCCTTTGATATGGTCTCCTCGACCGATCCAAAACGTCGATCCATAAGGCTCTGATGACAGCGCGTCTATGTCCCTCTCGAACCTTCCATTAATTCATATTTCTTTAAATCACTGGTGATAAATTGTTCGACCCATTTCTCAACTTCATAATCGTATATCCATTTACTGATTAAATGGGGCATCGAGTAGCATTCTATTGTCAATGAAGGCTTGTATTGAATGTTGCGTGTTGCAAATTGCTTGGCTTCCGCAATCGAATGAACTAAAGGCTTTGTAGATTGACCATTTATATAAACCAAGTATATTATGTTCACATCTCCTCCAATCGCAGCGTGGAGACAAACCAACACCAGCTGCGCTCCCAATTCATTCCAATCTCTCCCATTGTCAAACACCGCCTTGGAAATCTCCAATACTACAACCCCTCTTCGGCAACGCAACTTTTTTTTGGTTCTCCGATCACCGGCTGGCTGGAAAACGGCAGCCTCCGCAGGCTTCGGCGCTGTCGCCTGCAAATAAAAGTCAGACGGTTCGGAGGTGAGGTTAAACAGCATGCCCCCTGCCCGATACGGCTTCCGCCGCAGACTCGCAAGGGGCTTCCTGATCTTTTCCGTAGAGCCTGTCGTAATGGCGGAATGCTGCACTGATCTGGTCACGTACTTCGTCGTCGCGCCACGGCTTGCGCAGAATCTTGTAGATTGCGCCGACATTGATGAAGTCGGTAATAGCATCGAGATCGGCATGTCCCGACAGTACCAGACGAACGGTGCTGGGGTAGAGCTCCTTGACGCGCCCCAGGAACTCCGCGCCGTTCATGCCCGGCATCCTGAAGTCTGAAAGGACGACGCCGACCCGATTGAGCGACAGCAGCTCAAATCCCTTCGAGGCGCTGTTTGCGGTAAGCACTTCGTACCCTTCCGAAAACAGCAGCCTCTGCAAAGCGCGGGTTACCCCTTCGTCATCATCCACCATCAGGAGGGTTTTCCCCGGGGAAGGCTCCGCCAAAGCCGCAGCAGTGAGCTGGCGCTGCTCGCGCAATAGCCGTTCAAACTCTGGAACCGGGACCGGCTTGCTGAAGTAAAAACCCTGCATTTCGTCGCACCCGTGAGAGCGCAGGTATTCGAACTGCCCTTGTGTCTCTACTCCTTCGGCTATCACCTTCATGTGCAGGCTGTGCGCCATGGCGATGATCGCCTTGGCGATAGCCGCGTTGTTCGGGTCACAGGTGATGTCCCTCACGAACGACTTGTCGATTTTCAATTTGTCAAAAGGAAACCGTTTCAGGTAGCTCAAGCTGGAATATCCCGTGCCGAAATCGTCCATCGACAGGGAGGTCCCCAGGCGTTTCAGATATCCCAGGACCGTCGTCACCCGGTCCGCGTCATGCATGACCATGCTCTCGGTTATCTCGAGTTCCAGGAAGCGCGGGTCGAGGCCGGTCTCTGTCAGCGCTTCTTCTATGAGAGAGGCGATATCCTGCTGGCGGAACTGGCGGGGCGAGAGATTAACCGACACGGTAAGCGGGGGGAGTCCGGCATCCTGCCACGCCTTGTTCTGCGCGCAGGCGCTTCTCAAAACCCAGGCCCCCAGCGGCATGATCAGACCGATCTCCTCTGCAAGAGGGATAAAGGTGTCGGGGGTGAGCATCCCCATCTCGGGACTTTGCCAGCGTACCAGGGCCTCCATGCCGGTGATCCCGCCGGTGCGCAGGTTCACCTTCGGCTGGTAATAGACCAGGAATTCTTCGCGTTGCAGTGCCCTGCGCAGTTGATGCTCCAGGGACATGCGCGCCAGCGACCGGGCGTTCATCTGGCCGGTGTAAAACTGGTATGTGTTACGCCCCTGCTCCTTGGCGCGATACATGGCAACCTCGGCATTTTTCAGCAGCGTCTGCACATCCTCGCCATCCTTCGGGGATATGCTGATGCCTATGCTGCCTGTTATGACCAACTCGTGCCCGTTGATGCGAAGCGGCCGGGCGATCATCTCCAGCATGTTGCCGGCGATCAGGGCGGCGTTGTCTGACAGGGACTGGTCGGAGATGACGACGGTGAAATCGTCGCCTCCCTGGTGCGCCACGGTGTCGCCCGACCTCACGCAACCCTTCAGGCGGTCGGCAACCATTTTCAGGAGAGCATCGCCACCGTCGTGCCCAAGGGTGTCGTTTATCAGCTTGAAGTTGTCCAGATCGACCACGAAGACCCCCACCTCCTGGCGGCTGCGGTATGAGATGAGCAGGGCCTGGCGGATCCGGTCGCCAAGCAGGTTCCTGTTGGGCAGGCTGGTCAATCCGTCATAATTCGCTTGGTACTCGAGTTGTTCCTGATAGCGCTTGCGCTCGGTGATATCTTCCAGGGTCTCGATGACGGCCAGCAGTTCTCCCCGACTGTTTCGTATCGGGGCAGCGTTGAAAACCAGGTAGCGGTCGCACCCGTTGAGATTGCGGTACCATGCCTCGGCCTGCAGCCCTTCCGGGATAAAGCTCGACTTGCCGAAAAAGCTGTAACTCTCCTCGGCCTGCTCCACTGCGCCGCTGATCACGAGATTGGCCAGAACAGGGCGCTTTTGGGCGAAAAAAGCCTTCCACGGTTCGTCCTTGCCCAGCATCTCCTCCGCGGATAGCCCCGTCAACTCCTCGCAGGCCCGGTTCCAGATCAGGACCTCATTCTCGGGGCTGATGACAAATGTGGGTACCGCACTTTGTTGCACAAGGTTCTCAAGGAACTCCTTTTGCTCCTCTACGATGGCAGTCAGCTGCTTATGCCTGGAAATATCGTGTACGATGGCGATAAAGGTCCGGCGGCCCTCCAGTTCCAGGCGGCTTACCGAACTCTCTACCGGGAAGGAGCTGCCGTCCCTGCACCGGCCGACCGAACCGAACTCGCCGGGCGCATCGGCGCAACCGACCGCGAGCCCGGGAATGATCATTTTCATCTTCTGGCCAATGATTTCCCGCGGCGTATACCCGAACAGCTTCTCCGCTGCGGGATTTATCGACTCGATGGTGCCCTCCGCATCAAAGTGGATCACCGCGGCCACAACGGAGCCGAGCACCGCATCGGTCCGTGCCGATTCGGTTATGGCGTGCCTGCGCAAGGGACGCACGATCAGCAACCAACCAAACGGCGCGCTGAGAGCCGTCAGCAGGAGGGAATCCGCAAAAATCAGTGCGGGCCCCTTTGTGTTGGGAAACAGAGACGGCAGGAGGAACATCACAAAGGTTTCGGTGACACAGGTGATCAGCATCAGAGTGCCGAAAATGGCATAGGGACGGGAAAACAGCTGCGTTGGGCGGGTGAATTGTCTCATGGCTTTCAATCCTCCCGCACTCCGTTCAAAGGCAGCATCACGGTAAAGGTCGTCCCCGTTCCGACCGTGCTCTCCACGGTTATTTCCCCGCCATGTTCCCTGACAATTCCGTAGCTGATGGAGAGACCCAGTCCGGTCCCTTTCCCTACTTCCTTGGTGGTGAAAAAGGGCTCGAAGATGCGGCCCCTGATTTCTTCGGGGATGCCACTTCCGGTATCGGTAACGGTGACGTAGACGTCGTTGTTTTTCTGCCAGGTACGTACCGTTATCTCCCCTTTCTCCCCGAGGGAGTGAGCCGCATTGACAATGAGGTTCATGAACACCTGGCTCAGTTTCTGAGGGTAGCATCTGATCGCCGGCAGGTCCCCGAACTCTTTCTTCAGGGTTGCCTTATACTTGATCTCGTTCCAGATGATGTTGATTGTGCTCTCAAGACAATCGGTTATGCTCGCGGTGGTGCATTTATCATTGTCCTTCCTTGAAAAACACTTCAAGGATTGAACGATGTTCTTGATCCTTTCGGCGCCATCAAGTGATTCGCTGACCAGATCGGGAAGGTCCCCGATGATATAGTCGATCTTCATCTGTTTTCTAAGCGTCGACATCTTTTGGTGCTCTGAGCTGTCCAGGCTATTGATGATCTCGCTCTGTGCGTTGATGAAATCGACAAGTCGAGTTTGGTATTTAGCGAGGGTTCCCAAGTTGCTGATGATATAGCCGGTGGGGTTGTTGATCTCATGGGCGACACCGGCGGCTAGCTGTCCGATTGACGCCATTTTTTCCTGCTGGATCATCTGGTTGTGCGTCTCTTTGAGCTCGGCGTACGCCTGAGTAAGTTCCAGGGCTGCCTGCTTCGTTTCGGTGATGTCGTTGATCGTCACTACAGCGCCCGATTGCTCAAGCTCACCGTCATCGCTGTCGCGATAGTAGGTTACGGATAGCCACCGGTTAGGTTTTTCGAGGTGAAACTCGCAGCAATAAAAACTTCTTATGCAGCCAAGCGGAGGCAGGAACATCTCAGTCAGTTCCAGCAGTTGTTGCCAGTCCTGACCGATGATCTCTTCATACGGTAGCCCCACAAATTCCACTGCGGCGCGGTTGCACCTTCTCACTCCCCCGTCCGGGTCGAGCAGAATGACCATGTCGTTGATGCAGTCCATGGTCTTCTCCCATTCTCTCTTGACAGACTCGACCTGGCTGAAAAGAGCGGAGAGTTCTTCGTGCTTGCTCGTGAGCTCAGCCTTGCTCCTGAGGAACTGGCGCTCGTTTTCCTTTTGGTCCGTAACGTCACGCACGGTCACTATGAGGCAATCCCTGTCGTTCAGGTCGATGATGTCGGAGGACCAGAGGAAGGTGCGGATAAGCCCCGACTTGACACGTATGCTGATCTCCACGTTGCGGACAGCTCCCTCCCGATCCGTTTGGTCGATGATCCGGGCACGCTGCGCGGGATCGACCCAAAGGCCAAGTTCCACCGACGAGTGTCCTATGATGTCCTCGCGGAGATATCCCAGCATCCTGACAAAGGCCTCGTTGGCCTCGATGAACAAACCTTCCGTCTTCGTGTTGATAACTATGCCATCCGGGCTGGCGTGGAAAGCCTTGAAGAACTTCTCTTCCGACTTCTCCAGGGACTCCTCTGCGCCCTTTCTTTCGGTCAGGTCCTGCAGCGTCTGGATAACCGCGATCACTTCTCCCTTGCCGTTACGCACCGGGACAGCGTCGAAAAAGAGGTATCGGTCCTTTCCTCCCACATTGCGCAGCCATTTCTCGCATTGCAAGCCGTCTTCGCCGAAGGTGGATTTTGTGCATCTGGCGTAGAGATCGTGGGGGGCACCGTCCAGCACTACATCTGCGAGAGTCGGCCGCCTGTTGTCATAAAAGCCCTTCCAGTGCTGGTCGGTGCCGATGACCTCCCTTGCCCTGATGCCGGTCAGTTCCTCGCAGGCCTTATTCCACACGAGCACCTTGTGATCGGGGGCCAGAACGAAACAGGGCACCGCGGAATCCTGGACCAGCTTCAGCGAAAATGCCCTCTGTTCCTCCAGGGCCGTTGCTGCCCGTTTTCGTTCGGAGATGTCGTGTATCATTGCCGCGAACAAGGGGGGACCGACCAGATTCATCTTGCTGATGGTAATCGACACAGGCAGCGAGGTGCCGTCCCTGCGGCGTCCGATGGTTTCATGATCCGCCAGAATTCCTTCTCCAGAGCCCTCCGATTCCGGTATCCATCGTTTGCCGCCGGCAACTTTTGGAAGGATTCGGGTGAGATGGTGTCCGATTATTTCTTGGGGCTGCCACCCGAACATCTTTTCGGCTGTCGAGTTCAGCGACTCGATTTGTCCCTTGGCGTTGAAACAGATGACAGCCTCGACAATGGACTTCAGCACGGTTTCTGTCCGGGTCAATTCGGATACCGCTACCGCACGCAAGGGGCGTGCGATGATGGCCCAGACAAACGGCGCGGTGACGACCGACAGTAACAGCGCATCGGCAATCCCTTGATAAACCTTCTGGGTATCGGGAATCATGAGCGGCATGAAGAAGTGCACCAGAGTTTCGACCATGCAGGTGAGCATCAGTTGGGTGACAAAGAGGTGCCGTAAGGTTGGCAATTTCCCGGGGAAAATCTTGCTATGCATGTGCTCTCCAGATTTATGGACCAGGTGGACGAATCCGACAATAATCTTATCGGCAAATGGTTAAGAACCATGAGGTTACTCCTGAATAATTGGGGGGATGTTGTGTCTTTCAGCTGGAAGCGGCCACAGCAGAAACTGGAGATGCAAAAAAGAGCCATAAGGGCCATAAGGGATATTCAGGCTCATCACTTGTTCTCCCCCCTCCCGATGCTAAGATTGGTGGATTGTAATAGTCCGCCTGCAAGGGAGTTCAACACACAAGCCGGCTAGGAGGATCCATGTCCGCCTCAAACCCTGACCAGGAAAAGGCTAGCTCGGAAGAGGGAATAAAAATCCGTCAACAAATAGCTTTTGCCTCTGGACTTTTCCATGGAGACATCACGATACGTACACTTTTGGAGTCGCTCGCCGAAGGGGTCGTCATCATCGACAACTCCGGGACCATTCTGCTTGTTAATACCTACGCCGAGAAAATGTTCGGTTATCCCGAGAAAGACCTCATCGGCAGGTCCCATGCCATTCTCATTCCCGAGCGCTTCCGCAAAGTCCATGAAGAGCATGTGGCGCGTTTCTTCGCCGAGCCAAAAATCAGGCCAATGGGGCTGCTCCTTGATCTTGCCGGATGCCGCCAAGACGGAAGCGAGTTCCCCTTGGAAATCAGCCTGAGTTTTATGGAAACCATAAATGGTGTTCTTGTTCTTGCCTTTATCAGCGACATAACCCTCCGGAAGCAGTTCGAAACGCGTCTTCGGAAAAGCGAGGAAATGTTTCGTATACAGGTTGAAAGCGTGAAGGACTACGCTATTTTCACATTGGATTCGCAGGGAAATGTCCTGAATTGGAATGCGGGCGCCGAGCGCTTGAAGGGATATCGGGCGGAGGAGATCATCGGTAAACATTTCTCCTGTTTTTTCACGGAAAAGGACAGAAATGCCGGTGCGCCGGAAGATGCACTCAGAAAAGCCGCAGATCAAGGGCAGTTTACAGAAGAATGCTGGCGAATCCGTAATGACGGCAGCGGGTTTTGGTCCGATGTCGTAATCACTGCCCTTCGTGATGAAAGGGGGAATCTGTGGGGGTTCTCAACGGTGGCCCACGACATCACCAACCGCAAGAAAGCGGAAGAGGCTTTGAGCTTCAGCGAGGCGCGATATAGGGCATTGTTTACTGATAACCCCACTATGATCTTCACCCTTGATGCCGAGGGAACCATACTTTCAGTAAATCCATTTGCAGCAAGCCAACTGGGCTATACCATAGATGAGTTGGAAAGCCAGTCGGTGCTGAAGCTGCTCCACGAAGAGGATCGCGACGCCGTGGTCAAACAGTTGCAGATGTGCCTGAAGCACGCCAATGAGGTGCAGCGCTGGCAGTTCCGCAAGATCCGTAAAGACGGCAGTATTCTGTGGGTGGAGGAAACAGCACAGGCGATGAGCGATTTGGACGGCCGGCTCACTATCCTGGTCGTTTGCCAGGATGTCACTGTACGAAAGAGAGCGGAGGAGGAGCGCGAACAATTGCTGGTACAACTCGACGCCGTCCTGAACAGCATCACTGAGGGGGTGGTCATCTCGGATCTTGAGGGCAACGTGCTGACCATGAACCCGGCGGCACTGTCCCTCCACGGGTACAAAAGCATAAAGCAGGTTCAAAAGCAGCTGTACCGGTTCCAGGCCATCTTCGAATTATCCTTTCTTGATGGACGCCCGGTGACACTAGACCAGTGGCCAATGGCCCGCGTGCTTCGCGGCGAGCGATTTGCCGATTATGAACTGCTCGTTCGACGCAAGGATACGGGAATATCGTGGATTGCCAGCTACAGCGGCAATTCGGCGCGGACGGAGGCCGGCGACCTCATCCTCTGCGTCATCACCGTGCGCGACATTACCGAGCGCAAGCGGGCGGAAGAGGCGCTGCGCAAATCGGAAATGAAGTTATCCAAGATCTTTCACTCCGTCCCCGCTCTCATTGGCATTACGACGGTGGCGGATGGCAGATGTATCGATATCAACGAAAAAGGGTTGCAGACTCTGGGTTACAGGCGCGACGAGGTCATCGGCAGGAGCACCCTGGAACTGGGCATCTGGGAAAGCGAATCGTCACGGGACCGAGCGATACGGATTCTGGTAAAAGAGGGGATGGTCCGGGATTTGGAGATCCGCTTTAGGGGCAAGAGCGGCAAGCTGTTTACGGGGCTATTGTCTGCGGAACTCATCGAGTTTGATGGGGAACAGTACATGCTCAGCATAATAAACGACATAACCGAGCGGAAGCGAATGGAAGAGGAGATTACCAGACTGAACGCCGACCTGGAGGCATTCAATTACACGGTTGCCCATGACTTGCGCCAACCATTGAATGCCATCAACAGTTACTGCCAGGTAATTGAGAAGCTATGTGGCGACCAACTGAGCGATGAATGCCGGGGTTACGTCGAGGGAGCCTACAACACCACCTTGCGAATGGATCGCCTCATTGAGGCCCTGCTCGATTTCTCGCGCCTCGCCCGCGTCGAGCCGCGTCGGGAAACGGTTAATCTGTCCGCCATGGCGCATGAGGTGGCTGAGGTGTTGAGGCAAACAGAGCCTGGGCGGCAAGTACATATAGAAATTGCAGACGGGATTGTTGCCCATGGTGATGCGAACCTGCTGCGGGCGGTCTTGGATAACCTTCTGAGCAACGCCTGGAAGTACACCGGTATGAGAGAGCAGGCAGTCATTGAATTCGGTGTCAGAGATATTGAGGGAGCGCCGACTTATTTCGTCCGAGACAACGGAGCCGGGTTCAACATGGCAGATGCGGATAAGCTCTTTACCCCTTTTGAGCGCCTCCCGGAAACGGAAAAGCAGAGAGGCTTCGGAATCGGTCTCTCAACGGTGGCAAGGATCATTGGGCGCCACGGAGGGCGGGTGTGGGCCGAGGGAGTACCGCGCCAGGGGGCGTGCTTCTACTTCACCCTTGGAGCGAATTGAGTTTCCACGCCGGCTGCCTCTTCCCTGCGGGTGGGCTGAACCGAATCCCTCGGGACCGGGGGCCAAAGCCGCCCCGGCAGCCTCAGCTTTTAGGTATTGGACTGTACAGCAAGGTCCAATAGCGCCGAACGGTCCTAGTTGGTCCTTGTCCCGCCTGCTTTGTTAAAGGAACCGGTAGCAGCGTTCAGGGCTTTAAATTTAAGCGGTTTGCGGTGGTGGCCAGCGAGGTACGTAAACTCGCCGAATGGAGCCAGAAAGCTGCGGCGGAGATAAGCCAGCTTGCCGCAAACAGCGTGGAAGTGGCGGTAAGGGGTGGCGAACTGCTGACCAGGATGTAGCGATGGAGGAGAGGGATAGTGCCTGTCAGTTTTGCGCATAGTTCATCACCAGCTTGTCCCCTGGTGGAGACACGGACGTAGTTGACTTGCTGACTTGAGGCGTGTAACTTATTGTTTTCAGACGACGAAGGTTCGGCAACAGCGAAGTTCGGGGGGTGTCTTGGGAAAACATGGTAATGAGGTTGCAACGCACGAACAAGAGGATTGCCGCTCTACCGATTGGCAGACGAGTCAATTCAAGTACATACAAAAGCTGACCCCCGACTATGAAAAAGCGATCAGACAGCTCCCCCTCCTCAACATCGACTCTCTGCTGATCCCTTCTCCCTACATCCTGGACAAAGCCAGCGACATCGATTATGACCACAGCTTTGTCTGGGACGAAAAGGGCGAACTGCTCGGCTATCTCCTGGTCTACGCGACGCCAGACCGGAAGAAATTCCATATTTACCGACAGGTGACCAGTCCCTTCGGCAGAGGGAAAGGGATCGGCACGGCCTTGGCTCGCTATCTCGCGCACACGGTGGACCCCGACTCCCTTATTTACCTCTACGTTTGGGATAAACTGATAAGCTCCGTTGACTTCTTCAAGACCAAGGGGTTCCGCATCGAGGACGTCATCGTCTACCGGAGGATGAAGTTTCTCCTGATGTCGGTAACCGCTCAGACGCTCAGGGAAAGGGTGGTTTCAACGAAGCGCCGGGAGGTTTCCATTGTCGAAGAGCTGAGCCGGGTGCGCCACGATGTGAAAAAATCCCTGAAGGTCCTCTTCGACATGACAGCCATGCTGTCGGTGGACAATTTCAACAACGTCGCCGACAACATCAACAGGGAAACCGCCACTCTGCTCAACATCCTGAACATGTACGAGGACAAGATCCACCTCTCCCACAAGGTGTCCCTCAAGGACCTGATAGCGGAGCGGCTGATTCCTTTCATAGAGGCGGTGGACAGTTCGTGTGAGGTAAGACTTGTCCTCAGATCCAAGATCGAGCCGGTAAGCGGCAGTTATTTAAGCTACAGCCGGGCTCTGATAAACATCGTATCCAACGCGCTGGATGCCATAAGGTCAGCGGAGAGGCGCGGCCTGGTGGAATTCGTTCTGGAACAGCAAGATGATGACATAACTCTGGCCATAACAGACAACGGTATCGGGATTGCCGAGGAGCGGCTGGAAACAGGGCCGGATCAGGTGCCGCTTTTTGTCGGCAAGACAACCAAGGGGGAGATGACAGGCGAGGGGATAGGGACGCAACAGATCTACTCCACATTCGGCGCCGACCGCATCAGTGTGGCGAGCAAGGAGGGGGAATTCACCAGGTGGACCATCTCCCTGAAGAAAAGCTCAACCAGGGAAAGGGCGCTGCTGGCGGATCTGTACACCAGGTATGCCAGATTCATGAAGTCCACGCAAAAGATCGGACTCACCAAAGACAGCAGCAGGACCGAAATATCCAGCTTCATCTGGCAGCTCAGGCAGATGGAGCTATTCAGCTACGATCTCATTTACCATTTCAGCAGGTACAACAACGTTCGCGACATCTTCCAGAGCGTGCTTCAGTACCGCTTCGGCGGCAAAACGTTTGAGTTCCTGAAGGCCGAACTGGGCAAGTGCCGCATCGACAACGGCTCCATCAGGGCCTGGCTTCTGGGGATGACTAAGCGCATCAGCAGGAATGAGAGCTACATGAGGCAGAACGTGCCTTTTGATGAGTACAAGGACATACTTTTCCAGAGTTACGGCCAAGCCATCGACCGCACCATGATTTTCACCCTTGATCCCTTCAGTGGCGAGTTTTGCTGCACGGATCGAAAGCTTGCCGAACACCTCGACTTCGTCCCTTACCTCTCACGCGGCAAGGATGGACTGCTGCGGGGTGAGCTGATCGGAGACGTCAGAAACGTCAAGAGCCCGATCTACCTCGGCGTCTGGTCGGTAAAGGACCTTGACGATCTGCACTGCAAATTCAAGCTGATCCAATCAGGAGCTCGACAGTTATTGCATATGGGGCTTGAAAAAGAGAAGCGCATCGCCTTTTACAACACCACCTACAACACCTGTGAAACGGAGATAGATACCTTGAAAACCTTGACGATCGGGGAGATGGCATCCCTTGAAGAGGCCGACTACGGCCGGTTCTTCAGGTCGGGGGACAGCGAGATGAGCGGCCTGGTGTTCGCCACCTGAACCCAAACCGAGCCCCAACCGAACCCACCCGGTCCGCCACCCCTCCTCCTGTTGCCCTAGAGCGTGAGGCACACCCCCCCTGGCCTTCGGACTAAAGAATTGCCTCTTCCAGGTCCGGCTCGCCGCACCTGCCTAGTATCTCCGCCCGCGCGGCATCCCTGAGCCGAATTGCGGCGTTCCAGTCACTTTCCTGCTCCCGCAAAGGCGCGCCGACGGTCAGGGTAACACCCCCCCTGCGGGGAAACCAGTGGTCTGGGTGGAGAATGGAGCGGGTGCCGCAAATGCTGACCGGAATCAGCTGCACTTCGGCCTGGGCCGCCACGAGAAACGCCCCCATGTGAAACGGCAGGAGCCCGGGCATCCGACGGAAGGTCCCTTCCGGAAAAATGAACAGCGAGTGGCCGTGATGGAGGGCGGAGAGCAGCTTCTTCACCTCCTCGGCTCCCTGCTGGATATCGAATCTCGACACAAACTCAGTTCCCAGGCGCTTGAGATAAATACGGGGAATGGGGTTTTCCCGCAGCTCCCGCTTGGCCACGAAGCTGATGTGCCAAGGCAGCGTCGCAATGACGATCAGCCCGTCCAGATAGCTGGAATGGTTTGCCACCAGCACGCTGGGGGTGCCGGCCTGCAGGTTTGCCAAGCCCCTGACCGTTATCTCGATGCCGGCCATACGGAGGAACAGGCGGGCGGCGAACCGGCTGACTTTCCAGCTCCAGACGGCAGACGGCAGCAGGGATATGGCTGGCCAGGCAATAGCTGCGACTGCTACAAAGAGTATCCAAACGTACCCCGCGTAAAGCGTTTCTTTTGCCAATATCCCGGTGCGGCGGATCTGGGTCTTCATGCCGGAGTACGCCAAACGGAGAAGTTGCATCTGGACGGGGCTTGGCTTGCCACCGCCTCGGCTTTGCCGGTAGAAATCCCTGCAAGCCGCCCTCCGTATCTTGCCGCTGGAGGTCTTGAGCACGGTATGGGGGGGCGCCAGTACTATGTCGTCGGGTGGGAGCCCCAGCAGGTCAACGGTGAGGGTGCCGATTTGCTTGGAGAGCTCCTCCCGCTCTCCAGGGGCCGTCACCCGCGTTTCAGCCAGAACCACCAGCCGCTCGGTTCCTGAGGCCGGGTCCGGGGTGCCGAACACGGCGACACATCCTTTGCGTATCTGCGCAATGCTACCGACCGCCTCTTCCAGTTCATAGGGGTAGATATTGCGGCCTGCGCGTATGATGATGTCTTTGGCCCTGCCGGTGAGATAAACATTCCCTTCGGCCTGGTAAGCCAGATCTCCCGTGTCTAGCCATTCACCGTGGAACAGGCGGCGGGTTTCATCGGGGTTGCGATAGTAGCCGCTGCTGGCGGAGGGGCCCTTGAACTCCAGGCGTCCCTCGATCCGCTCCGGCAGTTCGTGCCCGGCCTGGTCGACCACCCGTGTCTGGTGGCCGGGGAGCGGACGGCCGCAGGAGACAACGGAGAGGGGATCTGGATCGTCCGCGCCGGCCGGCACCGCGCTGCCGGATCTGGCGAACTCGTCTCGTTTGATTCGATCGACGATAAGGCCCTGGCCGGGGGGCGGGAAGGCGAGCCCCACGGAACACTCCGCCAGCCCGTAAACCGGCGCAATGGCTTCCGGGTGCAGGCCGTATCCGGCGAAGCGCTGCGCGAATTCGGTCATGGTTGCAGGGCTGACCGGTTCGGCGCCGTTAAAGGCCAAACGCCAGCTGCTGAGGTCGAGCCCCTGGATGGCGGCATCGTCCAGCTTGCGCAGGCAGAGTTCAAAGGCGAAATTCGGGGCAGCCGAAAGGGTGCCCCGGTGCTTATGGATCGCCCACAGCCAGCGTTCAGGCCGAGCCAGGAAGGAGAGCGGGGACATGATGACCAGGGGGGATGCAAAATACAGGCTTCCCAACCAGGCGCCTATGAGTCCCATGTCGTGGTAGAGAGGAAGCCAGCTCACGAAAACGTCCTGGGAAGAAACCCGGACGGCCTGTCCCATGGCGCGGATATTGGCGAGAAGATTGGTGTGGGTGAGTACCACCCCCTTGGGGTTGCCGGTACTGCCGGAGGTGTACTGGAGCAAGGCGGTGTCTTTGGAGCCGATGGCGGGCCTGGAATGCGCTGGCTCCGAAGCAGTTGCCAGGTCCTTCGGGGTGACTATGGCGCACGCCCCGGCAACCTGGGATTTCAGCAGACGCGCAAAGGGGCGTGCCTCCGGCACCGTTACCAGCGTCGTGGCCTCGGCATTGGCAAGAATTCCCGCATGGCGCCGCAGATGATCCTCGATCTGTGAAAGGCGCGCGGGAGGATAGATAGGAACCGGAACGCCTCCAGCCAGGAGCACGGCGAAAAAAGTGAAAAAATAGTCAGGTCCGGTTGGTAGCATGATGGCAACTGAGCGCCCCTGTTCCAGGCCGTTGCGGATCAGCCCGGCAGCGAACCTTTCGGCTCCCTGTTGTAGCGCCAGGTAGCTGATCTCGTTTTGCGGCCCGGCCTCGTCGTCCAAAATGACATGGGTGCGATCGGGATGTGCCAGAACATGCCAATCGAGCAGTTCGATCAAGGTCGATACGCGGTCGGGGACGGCTGTCTTCTCGGGGGATACGCCCCTTTCTCCCGTCACATGCACCTGCTGCCGTCCCCTTGCTGCCGCAAGGACCGCTTGCAACAGGTCGCGCGGCGTCTCGGCGCCGGCGGCGAGCTGTTCAGGCAGGGTCACGTTGAAGGCGCGCTCGATGCGGGAGATCAGTTCGAAACGTCCCAGGCTATCGAAACCGAGGTCGCGGTCTATCGAGCTGTCCAGATAAACTTCGCCTACCGGCCTGTGCGGGCGCAATTCGGCCGCCAACCGGGCAGTGATCCGCAGGATCTCGGTGGATTTATCGTTTGTGTCATCCGTCATGTCTTTTCCCGCCCCAGCCGCGCCGCCGGTCACTGCTTCTGCGTTTGGTAATAAAGGGAACGGTAGCGGCTTATGATGGTATTGTGGCCTCGACCCAGCCAATTCTCAAGTGAGATCGGATCACCGCACCAGGAGCTTCCGTCCCCTCAAGAAAATTCGACGTTTGTAGGGAGGTTCAAATTGCGACTGTCCGGGGGGCGAGCCCCCCCGTCCCCGGTAATGGTAGTCGCATCGGCTGGCAACAGCGCTCGCCAGGGTGATTGCGTCAACGCCGCCCGGATGGACAAGGAATCGATGGGAGTGGTCTATAACAAAGCGGCAGGGATGACAATGAAACTACGTGGGTAAAAGCAGCTGACCTCACCAGAGGGCGCATCCTCTGCATAGAGGGAAACTCCGCCTAGCACAGTGACAGTAACCATGTGGGTTGGTGAGCGCTCCTGATGGAGGTCTTTTCCAGTTCAGACAACCGATGCAGTATACGCTCAAATTTTTTTTTCCAACAGGCTATAAATTTGCCGCCACCGGTGCTATATTTGACTCAGCTAGCTAGCGTAACAGACGTAACAGAATCTCGGAAAAGGAGGTAGTCAGTATTCAAGAAACTCCACCGCAGAGGATTCTCAAAACGTGACAGCAGTACATACTCCGGTGATAAGTAGCGCCGGCATTGACCCTTGAAAAGGGCCCAAGCAAAACCAAATGAGGCCCGCCATACGGCGGGCCTTTCATATTTTTAGAGGCTTGAGCCTAAGTTCCCTCTGGGAAAGGGGGGGAGAGTGGTATGAGCATCTAGACTAGGGGCGAATTCAGAAGGGAGCACCATGGAACCTCGTGATTTGCTGCAACAGATGTTCAAAGCGGCAATCGGGTCCGCACAGCCCGCACTCTGCATCCCGAGACATCTTCCTCCTGCCCCAAAAGGGCGACTGATAGTGATTGGCGCGGGCAAGGCCTCGGCGGCAATGGCACGGTCGGTCGAGGAGAGTTGGGTCGGCGAGATCGCCGGGGGGCTGGTAGTTACCCGGTACGGGTATGCCGTCCCCTGCCGCCGGATCGAGATAGTCGAGTCTGGGCATCCCGTGCCCGATGCTGCCGGTCTTGCAGCCGCGCAACGCATGCTGGAGCTGGTCAAGGGGTTACATGCGGACGACCTGGTGCTCTGCCTGATCTCCGGTGGAGGGTCGGCGCTCCTGCCGCTCCCCCTTCCCGGAATAACCCTTGAGGACAAACAGACCATAAGCCGAACGCTCCTGAAGTGCGGAGCAAGCATCAGCGAGATAAACTGCATCCGCCGCCACCTTTCGGCTATCAAGGGGGGAAGGCTGGCAGCGGCATGTTACCCTGCTCAAGTTCTCACCCTGCTGATTTCGGATGTGCCCGGTGATAACCCCACTGATATAGCATCCGGCCCAACGGCAGCAGACAGCACGACCTGCGCCGATGCACTGGCAATTATCAGAAGGTACGGCGTCGATCTGCCCCAGCATATCCTCGACATTCTGGAGAGCGGCAGCAGTGAGACCCTGAAACCTTCCGATTGCCGCCTGTCCAGAAGCGAATTGCGTGTCATATCGGCCCCCCAAGCCGCTCTCGAAGCTGCCGCCGAAGTGGCAGAGAGAAACGGCATCCCCGCACACATCCTTAGTGACAGGGTAGAAGGGGAGTCTCGGGATGTAGGCAGGGCCCTGGCCGGCATAGCTCTGCAGGTTGCTTTGCGCAATCAGCCCTTTGACGTCCCGTGCGTCCTTCTTTCCGGTGGGGAAACGACGGTAACGGTTCGCGGAAATGGGCGGGGTGGACGTAATGTCGAGTTTCTGCTCTCTCTTGGGATCTCGTTGCAAGGACACCCGGGTATATCCGCCATTGCCGGGGATACTGACGGGGTCGATGGCCTTGAAGAGATAGCCGGCGCGATACTCTTACCCGATTCGCTAGCCAGAGCCTGGAAACTTGGCATGAACCCGCAAGAACTCCTTGCAGACAATGACGGCCACGGTTTCTTCCAAGCCTTGGGAGACTCCGTCATTACAGGACCCACCCTCACAAATGTTAACGACTTCAGGGCTATCCTCATTACTGCCTGATCCCCTTGTCGCTTCAAACCCCACAACCTGCTTCACTTCCTTCAATATACGCGCTCCTCCCGTTTAGCCGCCTGCTCATTCATTTCCGTCGAGAGCCCGACAGTAAGTTCTCACCGCCTGCACACCCAGCATCGATCTGGAACCTCCATCGAGCCCTCGCCCCGCATCAGCGCGGGAGAAGCGCGAAGTGACGCTCCGCAGAGCCATTCCCGTTCTTTGTGACATGGGTCACACGTGGCATCGGCCGGATGGGGTATGGTGATGCACGCATTTGTAATATTGTTATAAAAATCGGAGGGGTGCTGAGAATGGTTTCGCGGTTTAACATTGTTGGCACCATCGCTGTAATTGTTACGCTGTACGCATCTTGCCTGTTCGCTGGGGAGGTGGACTCTAACTCATCGGAAGAGACAAGGCCGGAGGTCTCGTGCGAACTGAAAGTAAGAGAACGATATGAATTTTACGACGTCGAGGGGAAGACGCTCGATGAGTTGCGGAAGCAGATGAAGAAAAATGGCACAAAGTGGACGGATGGCAATGTCTACTCAGCTCTGACTACTTGGGATATTAAATATCGCTATGACATATTTAACGACAATGGCAGGTATTCAATCAAATCCGTTAATACAAAAGTGAACATCATTTACCGTCTTCCGCGCATGACCGTTGCGGGTACGGATCCGGAATTGACGACACTGTGGAACAATTACCTGGCGCGCTTGCAGGACCATGAATGCGGCCACAAGGACATTGCCGTCAAGGCCGCCTCTGAAATAAACGAGATTTTCGTCTCCCTGGCGGGCTTTACTAGTGAGGATGAATTGGAGGAGCAAATCAGCTTGCGAACTGAGGAGAAGTTCAGGCAATTGAAAGTGCTTCAGATTGAATATGACGATGAAACCAGGCACGGTGAAACCCAAGGGGCGATACTTCCCGCCAATGATGCTACACGCCTTGCTGGGGCCTAAATAAAGAAGGGTTACAGACCCATGCATGTAACCCCTTGCAACACCTTTTCATGTCCACATTGCTTTGCCGATCAGACCGGCAAGTAGATAACTCAAATCCCTATCTCTCGCCTTCACCGGTGTCCATTCCGCCAGTACCACCGGTACCCGTGCCCATCGTGCCACCAGAGCCGGTGCCGGTATCGCTGCCCGAATCAGGGCCCATATTGCCGCCCGTGTCTCTCTCCATATCGCCGGTATCTCTATCCATGGTGCCCCTTTCTTCCATACCGCCGGTGCCCTGATCAATGGTGCCACCTGCGCCGGTACCCAGCCTGCCGCCTGTGCCGGTTCCCATGTCGGGACTAACTCTCTCGACTGTAAGGGGCTTTTTGACCGTGGTGTGGGCGCCTAATCCTCTTGGAGTCGTACCAGCACCCAATGTTTCTGTTGTGCCACCAGTGGCTGAACCGACCGAACTGCCGGTGTCCACTTTAGGCGTTTCGCCTGAATATGTTCTGGACCCAGCAGAGTAGCCTGTGCCTGCTGTTAATCCCATCAAACCAACTATTGCCACCGCTGTGAATATCACCCTTCTCACGTTTTTCATGTTTTGACCTCCGCAATGCTTCCTGTATACAAGTGATTGTCTGATTTCAATTTACCATAAAAGATTAGAAATAGTCAATCTTGACGATGTCGCAACGATGCCGAGCGGAACTGCATCTCCACTGTGCGGTCCGGGGGGGGGTGGGGTACGACTCGGCAGCGGAGAGGCTTGCCTATCTTTTGAACTTGGCCAGGCAGTTCAAGCTTTCCGGCGTCAATCTGAAGGAAAGCGGACTGCTCTTGTCAACGGACTGAAAAAGGGGGGGGGAGGGCTGGCGACGTCGCGGGCGCAGCGCGTGTAAGTCGGCTCGTAGCAACGGGTATCCGTATCTAGGCATTAACTTTTCTTGACATGTTTTCTGCATTGCGCTATGTTGCCGCCAAATTCTCATTGCATCAGATACACGACAATACTAAACCATCCGCGAGGATGGGACGGAAAGCCTACAGGGTCTCATAGAGACAGCCGGGTCGCCGAAATATCATTACGATATCGAGGCGATCCGGCTTTTTTTTGTCCGAAATGAAGAAGTTTACAAACTGCATCGAAAGGAGGAAAGGCAATTTTCAGGTAACAAGGCTCTTGCACTCAATTTACATGAACTTATTCGACCAAATAGGGGGGAATCCACAATGAAAAAACTCATAGCTCTTGCCTGTCTCGCAACAACTGTTTCTTTGGCCTCAGGGACGGCCATGGCCGACAGCATCAAGGGAAGATTCGGCGTAACCGGTAAAATCGGTTTCGTGCTCCCAGCCGACAATGACGCGGAATTCAGCATCAACAGAACGAACAGAACGGATGCCGGTTTTATCGCTGGCGGCGGTGTCATATACGGCATCGACAACCTTTATGCTGCCGAATTTGATGTGACCCGCTCGGCGTTCGACTCCGATACCGGTGATTTCGGCGTTACCAATGTCTCGTTCGGGGGACAGTACCGTTTTCCGTATCTTCAAAACAGACAGTTGGTTCCCTACGCCGGGGGCGGCCTGGATATCATTTTCACAGACTATGATCCAAATGATGGGACGGGACGCGACGTCGACACCACGGTCGGCATCCACGTAAAAGGTGGTGTCGATTATTTCCTTGAAAAACAACTGGCTCTGACCGCAGAGGCAAAGATCGTCCTGGCCCCCGATGCCGACATCTCGGGCAATGGTCGCAGTGGCGATTTCGATCCGACCAACTTTTCCAGTACTGTCGGCATCCGTTATTTCTTCAATTAAAAGCTTCTCGGGTTTCTATGGGAGCGGTTGACCACGCAAAATGAGCAGCAAAAAACGCCTTGGAAGCCGATCAAATGATCGGTTCCAAGGCGTTTCTCATACCTGCCCGTCCAATAAGGATCAGATGCCGCGTCTCTTAAACATTTGGAACCTCCTCCCCGTTGTCTCGGCCAGCTACCGCCGTCATTCAATCACTTCTAGTATTTCAGCGGCTGGTAATGCACACCGGCGTGCTTCCGTGTCTGCTGAGGTATTTGCCGCCCTTGTAATTCAGCGATCCGGCAAGTTTAGCAGGCCGGAATGAATCTGCCACAGTTTAAGGTGAGCCCGAAGGTTGGCGGTGGAGGAGAGACTTCCAGTAGACGCAGTCTTTTGTGCAGTCGAAAAAAGGACGGGGAGGCGAGGCCCCGTCCCGGTCAAATGAATCGCAGCTTCACGGCGTGAACAAGTCGGCGTTGATTAGAAGATGGGCGCCGATGCTGGCGGCGTACCCTATGGCGATGGCCCAGGACCACTTGAGATGGCTGCCGAAGGTGTAGATCCCCTTGGCCGATCCCATGAGCGCCACCCCGGCAGCGGATCCGATGGAGAGCAGGCTGCCGCCGACTCCGGCGGTCAGCGTTACCAGCAGCCACTGGCCTTGTGACATCTGTGGGTCCATGGTGAGCACCGCGAACATCACGGGGATGTTGTCGACGATGGCTGAAAGTATTCCGACCAGCACGTTGGCGCTGGTGTGGCCCAGGCCGTTGTACATGAAATCGGAGGTGACCGCCAGGTAGCCGAACTGCCCCAACCCGCCGACGCAGAGGATGACACCATAGAAGAAGAGGAGCGTGTCCCATTCCGCCTTGGCGATCTTCCTGAACAGGTCGAAATTGGCATGGTTGTGACCCGTGACGTCGAGTGGGTTGTCGCCGCTGTTCATGCGGTGCTCGATCTTTTTCAGATAGTAGGCGAAGAAGGAGAGATAGCCAAGACCCAGCATCATCCCCACCGCGGGGGGGAGGTGCAGGAAGTTGTGAAACGAGACGGCGGTGACGATGGTGGCCAGGAAGAGCGCTATGATGCGCTTGGCTCCCAGCTTCATCTGTACCGCACCCTTGCCTGCGGCAGGCTGCTCCTTGGGAACCGAGAAGCTCATGATGATGGCGGGGATCAGCCAGTTGATCAATGACGGGATGAAGATGGCAAAAAATTGCGAGAACTGCAGTTTGCCCTTCTGCCAGACCATAAGTGTCGTGATGTCGCCAAACGGAGAGAAGGCGCCGCCGGCATTGGCAGCCACCACGATGTTGATGCAGGCAACTACCACGAAGGAACGGTTGGCGCCGCCAACAGCCATGGCCACTGCCCCCATCAGAAGGGCGGTGGTCAGGTTGTCGGCAACCGGGGAGATGACGAAGGCAAGGGCTCCGGTCAGCCAGAAGAGGGTCCTGAGCGTGAACCCTCGGGTGATGAGCCAGGAGCGCAGAGCGTCGAAGACGCCGCGCTCTTCCATGGCGTTGATGTAGGTCATGGCGGCCAAAAGGAAGAGGAACAGTTCGGCGTATTCGGTCAGGTTGTGGAGTACGCCGGCGTGGGCGGCCTCAGGCTGGCCCAGCGCCTTGTAGGTGACGGCCACCAGCACCCAGATGAGCCCTGCCGCGACTATCACGGGCTTGCTTTTGCGCAGGTGAAGCTGTTCCTCCATGATGACCATGGCGTAGGCTGCAACGAAAAGGATGAGGGCGACGATTCCGTAAAAAGTGCCGGTGAGGTTGTGTATCTCACCCGCGCCGGCTGCGGCCCAGGCAGGGAGGGAGGTCGATAAGAGTATTGCCAAGGTAAATAGCATCTTTTGCATATTTAGATCCCTTCAAGAAATCAGTGGATTTGTTGAGCGGCTGAAACGCACGAGCCATAGGCGCCCCTGCTTCAGCCCAGTGCCGGAGACATGCCGGAGACATGCCAAGGGCTACCTGCCGTGCGCGGCAGCTAGCGTGGAGTGCGTGTTAACGGTGCGGCTGGTAGATTAGAGGTTTTGCGGAGGGACGAAGCGCTCGGGATAAACCTTGGGAAGCGCGGTGAAAGGCTCGAAGCACACCAGAGGGGACACCGTCGGCCGGTAGACAGGAATGATCTGCTTCTGGTTACAGGACGGATTATAGTCGGAGTACGACGATTCGGACGCGGGTGTGGCCTCGCCGTCGTCTCCGTGCTGGGCGCTCCAGGACAACTCGTCGGCCTGCTGAGGTATAAAAGCCGCGTGTCCGTGCGGGGGGGACGCAAGAACTAAGCCGCCTATGACGGCCAGTATGATCAGGATAAGGGCCGTCGCGCCACAGCCAGAGAAGGATGAGTTATGAACCATAGCGGTAAGCCTTTTTATTTTTTCGGGCGAGAACGCGGAATAGTAAAACAGGTCGCGTTGCCAATGTCAAGGCTTTCTCCCCTGCCGGCACAGATCCATCGGTAATCCGGGCGCCCATGATCTGCGACGTCGGCAGCATCGGGGGCTTCAAAAACCGAGAAGCGGGGGAGGGGACGTTTTGCAAGCTGAGCTGAATCGAAGGGAATCAGCTAGTTAGCTTTAAGTTACTTAAGAGCCTTGTTGCGGCGTGCTCTCGTAATTGCACCTTTCAATCGCCGCGAATAGCTCTTCAAAATCAATAGGCTTAAGCAGATAGGCGCAGACGCCTATATCCTTGAATTTCTCGAAGACAATTTCATTGCTGTACGCGGTCAGCACGATGTATGTAGCGTCTGCATTTATCGACCTTATTTCGCGGGCCAATTCCACGCCGTCCATCACTGGCATATTGACATCGGTGATGACGATATCAGGGGTTTGTTCCTTATAGAGTTCCAGCCCCTTCTTGCCATTATCGGCTGTGTAAATGGTGCAATTTGGGAATTCCAAGCCGACCATGCGGACTATAATATCGCAGGCCGCTTTGTCGTCTTCTACAATCAGTAGTGAAAATGGGGGGAGTGACTGGGGTCTCGCCATGTTTAAACCTCGATTTTGAATTCTGCGCCTCCGTTGACGTTACGCACCGAAATGCGGCCTCCCATATTTTGCTCGATGATGTTTTTCGACATGAACAGGCCCACACCGGTCCCTTTTCCCAACGTCTTGGTGCTAAAGTAGGCATCGAATATCTTATCGAGGATTTCCGCTTTGATGCCTCCTGCGTTGTCGGTGATGGTCATAACTGCCCGTCCGTTTTCAGCCCATGAGCGCACCGTTATCTGTGCATCGGTCACGTCATGCTCAATAAAGGCATCCCGGGCGTTCATGAGCAGGTTCAACAGTACTTGGCCGTATTCGTTGGGAAAGCCGTTTATCTGCGGGTCTCCAGTCGAAATGATGTCTATGCCGATGTTCTGATCCTTGAAATTCTCCTGGATGAGACTGACCGTTTTTGCGAGGACCTGATCCACGCTGAACTGCATTTTCCCCTTGTTCGGTTTCAAGTAATCCTGAAAATCATTGATGGTCTGCGACATGTGCTTGATGATTTCCATCGCCTTGGCAATGTTGTCCTCAAGAAGCTCCTTGCTGAAACTGCCGTATTTATAGGACAATCCCAGTTCCTGAAGCTTTAGACCCAAGACGTTCAAAGGCTGTCGCCATTGGTGGGAGATATTCACAAGCATCTCCCCCATTGCCGCCAGGCGGCTTTGCTGTATAAGCAATCGCTCTCTCTTCCTGAGCTCTTCAACCGCGTGGATGCGCTCCTCTGTCTCGGTACGAAGCTCCTGTAACGCATAGGTCAACTTCTCCGTCCTTTCCTGGACGCGCATCTCCAACTCGGCATAAGAATGAGCCAGTTCCGCAGTCATGTGGTTGAAAGCCCCCGCAAGCTGGCCGATCTCATCTGCGGATTCCACCGGGACATGGGCAGTCAGATCTCCGCCGGCGATGCTTTCCGCCATCCTGGAGAGCCGCAGGAGCGGCTCGGAAACTAACCGCTTCAGTAATCTCTGGAGCAGAAATGCACCTCCTCCAATCGCCAGCGAAACCACCAGTAAAATCCCGGCATAACCGGCCAGCCGTGCATATACGGGAGCCATGTCGGCGCGCAGATAGAGCATGCCCAGCTGACGCCCTTTTTTTTGAACGGTGCTAACCAGTTCCAGTTGACGGCCGGCAAATCGCGTCCCTTCAGGACCGGGGCTGGGCGGCGGAGCGACTGCCGGCTGCCCGGAGCGGACATAAGAGGCAAACAGCCGGCCATCGGTGGTGTACAGGGTGGCAACGGCTACGGACGGCGATCCAATCAGAGTAAGCAATATTTCCTGCGCCGTCTGCGCATCGTCAAACGCCAGTGTCGCTGCACAGTTTGCCACGATGAAGCCGCCCACCTCGGTCACTTCCCGCGCCAGACGGCTTCGGTAGGTAGCAAGTTCGTAGGTGACAATACCCGCCATCACCAATACCAACGAAACTACTATGGTCGACAATATGATCAGCAGCAGTTTGCGCTGCATGGGCCAATTATGAGCCTTGCGAAATACCGGCATGCTATCGTCCTTCCCCGCATATGGTAGAACCTGACACCCGCTTCAGTTTGGAGTCGATTTTCAGACCCGCTTTTGCCGCGGCGTTGGCGTTCAAGTCGAAGCGCACTTTACGCCCCTCCATGACAAATCCGATCATCCCTCCGTTGCGACAGAAGTCGCTGATGTTACGAGCATCGCTTACGATCAACGCGGTTTTGTTTCGTAGTGAAGTCAGCACCTGCTTCAGCCGCAGCTGTTCGGAACGGCTGATGAATATCATGTGGCACTCCGGGGCAGGTTCTGCTCTTTCCAGATAGCGGATTTCCACCGGATGACTGCCTACGCGCGCGCCAAGCTCATGTTTCAACCACGACCCGAAAGGGTCGCTGCCCAATATGCACGCCACGAACGGACTGTCCGCAGTGGAGAACGCCGTAGGGGGCCAATCGACGAAGAGGGCGAAGTTGGCCAGCATCGCTGCCTTGACCTGGTACTCGGTTGCCTCGGCATGCACTGGCGTGTACCCCAGCAAAAGCATCACTATGCCTACCGCGATCCGCCGCATCCTCAAAAACTCCAGGTGATTTTTGCGTACACGTTGCGCCGGATCTCGACAATCGGGGCGGCTATTATGGAGGAGACTCCGAATTCGGGGTGATGGCGATCAAGTAAATTCTGCCCTACCACTGAAATCTCGAGGTCCTTTCGTGGCCGCCATGCCACACGAGCGTCCATGGAAAAGTAGGACGAGATCTCCTGGGCAAACCCAGGCAGCCGGTCGACAAAACGGCCCGTGAGGTCGAACTCCACGTTCCGGGGCAGATCAAACGAGGATTGCAGGAAGACCTGTTGCTGTGGGCTTCGCCCCTCGGCGCTCTCCGCGTCACCCCTCGTTCTCTCGGGTAAGCTCCCGTCTGGGTTAAGGTTCATTTTCAGAAGGCTGTAGGTCCCGTAGAGCCGCCACCATCCTGAAGGCCTCCAGTCGGCCCCAATCTCGGCTCCGTAAGTCTCTCCATCCATCCTGTTTTCAAAAAGCACGGGCAAAATCGCAGTTCCAGGGGCAAATCCGCTTTGGATGGACTGAGGCACAATCACCACCAGCCCATCATACCGGTTGTAAAACAAGGCCCCATCCAAGGAGAAGGATTCTGATACCTGAGCACGGTAGCCAACCTCGTAGGCAATGAGTTCCACGGAGCTGAGATCGGGATTGCCGGTAAGGCGAGGAAAGAGTTGTATGCCTGAGGGGAGCGTCGTTGGAGGGATGGCGCTCAATCCTATACCTTCTTCCGATATGCTTGGAGTCCGTACGGCCCGTGATACGGCCGCCCAGAACGTCTGCCGATGCGTCGGAGTCCACAGCAAGCGTCCGGTCGGTTGAACCTCAAAGCCCGTGAAATCGTTGTGCTCCAACTTCGAACCGAGGAACAACCTCACTGTGTCTGGACCCAGTACATACTCATCCTGCAGGAACGCGCTATATGTGGATAAGGAAAAGCGGCTTTTGAGCCATGAAAGTGATAATCCGTTATCAGAGAGGCTGTTCCCTGTGGTTTGATCCACATATCGGTATCCCAAACCATAAATGAATTCGTGCCGATCGCCGACCGGGAACTGATGTTGGAAATCCACATCGTAACTGTCATTGTTGTTGCTCACCCCAACGACCGCTCGTTTGGTATCGAACCTGGCCCAGTAGACCTGGAGGGACCAGCTCGATTGCTCATCCGTCAAATGGGTCCATCGGCCGAGAATATTGCCGCTTTTTGATACAGATCTGTCCGCAACGAGGGAGATAAAGGGGGGGGGCATTTGGAGATCGGTATCTTGGCTTTCTGCATCGCTATGAAGGTAGTCGCCTTGAACGGTCACAGTATTGAGGCTGCTTTGCCGCCAATCAAGGCGCATGCCGGTACTTGCGCCATCCCACCGGTCATGCGTGTCGCCTAGCTGAGAGAATTGCTTTTCACGCTCAAAGCCCTTGGCATAAAGGCGATAATCGGCTTTGGCGTCGATCGTGCCGCCGTAGCGCAATTCGCCGAATTTTCCTTCCGGGGTGCCGCCTCCACCGCTGAACAGTCCCCCCTTTGTGTCTCTTGCCGATTTGGTGATGATGTTGATGATGCCATTTACTGCATTTGCGCCCCAGAGGCTCGCGCCCGGGCCCCTGATCACCTCGATGCGCTCGATATCCTCAAGCGGATAATCGACCGCATTCCAAATGACACCCGCGAAAATCGGATCGTAAATGGTACGGCCATCCCTCTGCACCAACAGCTTATTTGAGAACCGGTCGTTGAACCCGCGCGCGCTGACGGCCCATTTGTTGTTGTCTATCCGCGCCACATCCATCCCCGGCACGCGGCGGAAGAGTTCCGCTATGGTCGTGGCACCGGATCGTCGGATATCCTCATGGCTGATAACTGAAACCGCGGCGGCCGACTCGCCCAGAGTGCTTTCCCTGCGGGTAACAGTGGTGACCTCAATCTCCATCAATTTTTCCAACCCCAACTCCGCAAGGCGGGGCGGCAGTTGCAACTCTTTGGTTGATTGCTGAGTCGTTTGTTGTTCCGGTGGGCTAGAGGCGGGCTCGGCAGCCAGCGCGTCAGCGGGAATCAAGGTTGTCAGCAGCAAAATCATGCTGCCCCACCGCTCCAGCGCTCGGGAGGTACGGCATTGCATGATCTGTGACTCGCTCATCTCTACTCCTCGATGCAAAGACTAATGCTACCGGCAGCCAGCGGCTCTGCCACGGATTACAGCTCGACCAGGTAATCGGCTTCGCTGCTGCTGGAATTGTTACTGTTCAATAGGGGTGTCTCGGGCAGGATTACCGTGTAGGAGAGCCTGCTGCCGAAACGCTCCAACTGGTC
>Ga0209317_1000883_pt1 | contig 31267 bp, 25 predicted proteins | sample RifGroB2_FD_183994 | JGI IMG/M metagenome (GOLD analysis project Ga0209317, IMG submission 183994) | Soil microbial communities from Rifle, Colorado, USA - Groundwater B2 (SPAdes) (version 2) | ecosystem: Environmental > Terrestrial > Soil > Unclassified | place: Rifle, Colorado | collected...
CGTCATCCAAGGCACAGTAGAGCTCAACGCGCTCCTGCGGCTTGACGGGGGGTGAGGCCGCCGCCGTATCGGGTGCTCCCTCCTGCGGGGAGGTGCCACCGCTTCCCGCACCGCCCCCGTTTTTTGCTGCCGCCTGGGCCTTTGCAGCGACAGGCTCCTGCAGCTCCCCCTCCTTGCCGTCGGCAGGCGGGGCGGCGGCCGTTGAGAGCATGAGCATCTGCCGGGACGATCCGGCTTGCGGGGAAGGTTGCAGCGCTCCCTCTCCCTGCGGTATCGCTGCTGCGACCACCGGGGCTTTCCGGGGCTCGCCCGATGCCTGTTTCTTCACTCCGCTCCTGTCCTTCACCAGGGTGATCCGGGAGCTCTCGACGCTCCTGGACAGCGAGACCTTCACCTCGACCCTGCGGTTCCGGCTCCTGCCTGCCTCGGTCCTGTTGCCGGCCACCGGTTCCCGTTCCCCCTTTCCGCTCAGGTAAAGGGTTTCGGGGGGGAGACGGAGGGCGGCGGCCAGGTAGCGCCCGACGCTTTTGGCCCTGGCGAAGGAGAGCGCGGCGTTGTCGGCGTAGACCTTGCGGCTGCGGGGGGCGATGCGGACGCGGTCGGTGTGCCCCGTCACCTCGATCCGCCCGATATTGAAGCGGCTCAACACCTGGGCCAGCTGCGCGAGCTCCTCGCGGTCATCGACGGAGAGTTCCGCGCCGAAGGTCGGGAAGTGCGGGCGGAGCACGATGGAAGGGAGTGCCACCTCCCCCTCTTCCCGGACCAGCGACAGGAGGTTGTCCACTTCCGGCGCCGCGATACCCTTGGCGTCTTGGTTGTCGAAGGTGAGGGTCGCCTTCGTCTGCAGATCGCCGCCCATTCCCTTCCGGTCGATGTCGACCTGGAAGATGAGCTCGTCGGCCCAGGCGGGGTCGGCGTCGCCCAGTTCATAGAAAAGCTTCTCTCCGGCCACCGCCGGATCGGCGCAGGGGGCCTCGGCGAAGACGCTGCTCCCTTTGCGGTAGGTCGCTCCCTGCGGGAGCGTGACGGTGAGGCGGAGGTTTTCCAGCGGTATCCCTGTGCCCTGCATCGGGATCCGGTACTCGATCAGATCCCCCTGCTGAGAGCTGATCATCTCGAGAGCGATCTCGCCGGGGTACCTGCTCTCAATCGATGCCGCTGTCGCCTGCCCGCTTTCGGACCCTTCACTTGTTCCGGTGCGTGCTTGCGCGCCGGTTCCGGCCGCTGAGGGGTCGGCGCCTGCGCCCTCGTCCCTGCCCTCGTTTGCTGTCTCGTTGCGGGCGAGGTAGAAGTCGGTGCGCCACATGGTGCCCCCCTGCAGGTCGGCGAACTGGGAGTAGGCCCGGCCGGCGAAGCGGCTGTTCCGCTCGCACGGCTGGATCCGGTACCCCTGCGGTATGGAATCGATGTCGAGCTGCACGACGTGGCTTCCCGAAGAGACCCCCTCGAAATGGAACATGCCGCGCTTGTCGGTGATGACGAAGGTGCCGTCCTCGAGGTAGATCCCGATCCCCTCCATCCCCTTCTTGTTCTCCTCGGGGTTGTCGCTGCAGGTGCCGACGAAGACCCGCCCCATGACGACGTTGCGGCTCTGCATGAACGGCTCCTGCACGGCGACCGAAGCGCTCGCGGCGTTGGAGGCGACCGGAGGGCTGGTCGTCGCGGTGGCGATGTTGACGGCGGTCCCTGCTCCGGCTCCGGCGCCGACCCCGACCACGTAACGGATCAGGGCGGACCCCTTCGGGGGGATATCGCCCACGGCGAAAACCAGGGTGCTGCCGTCCGGGGATATCGCCGGGTCCGCGACGGGGGCGCCGTTTAGTCGGGCCGATCCTCTCCGGTAACGGAAGCCGGGCGGGAGCTTGTCGGTGACAAGGGCCGAGAATATGGTCCCTACCGGGTCGGAGTTCTGCAGCGTGACCTCGTAGCCCAGGTTCTCGCCGGGGGAAACCACCCCTTTGCCGGCGCTCTTGCGGAGCCAGAGCGTGCCGATTTTCGGGTCGATGGGGAGATCGACCCTGATGGCCGGCCCCGCGGGTACCGGGAAGGGCTCTCCGCGGGAGCCTGGCTCCAAAATGGTGAACGGCCCGCCGGGAAGGGCCTGGAGCCGCGCGGTGGATACCGTGGAAGGGGCGGTATGGGTCTCGGGCGGGGTGACCCGGAGCATGTAGTTCCCCGGGGAGACGTAGGGGAAGCGGTACCCCCCCGGGTTGAAAGAGTAGGTCCTTCCCTCGGCGTCGGTGGCGGTGCTGCCGCTTACCACGCTGCTCGGGTAGATGTTGCCTGCCAGGCCGTTGTCCCCGAGTACGGTGGCGGGGAGTCCGGTAGCCGCGTCGAGCAGCTCCACCGTGGCGCCGTCGACCGGCCTGCCGGTGATGGAGTCGAACACGATGCCGAACGGGTCGACCAGCGCGGCGGCCGCCGAACTGTCGCTGCCGTCCACCAGGTCGGTGTAGAGTGCGTGGATGTTGGAGTCGACGTTCACGGTGAGGATGCCGTTTCTGGCCACCGCCCCCGACGAGGTGGTCTGGATGTAGCCTATGAACACGCCGGTGTCCGGGCCGCTCTCCGTGAGCTGAAGGGTTTCCATGTCGCCGGTGTCCGGATCGGACATGTCGACGAAGACCGTCTCGGCCGCCTCCCGGTCCAGGTTCTGGTCCAGGTCGGTCACCTGCAGGAACACCGGCTCCCCCGCGTGGAAGGTGCCTGACGCGATCAAAAGGACGGGGGAGGAGAGGTCGATCGGCGTCTGGGTGCCGACGGCCACCGGTAGCGGCATGGCGGTCAGCTTCCCGGTGCCGTCGATAAAGGAGACTGATCCCACCGCTAAGTCGGTCGCTCCGGCAACGCCCGGTGCATATTTGAGGAACCGCGCCGTTGACGGGGTGCGTGTGATGACGGTGACCGTCACCGAGGCGGCCACGGCAGGGAGCTCCTGCGACCGGAAGGTGGCGCGGTTCACGATCTTGTCGCCGTTCTCCGCGCCAGACGCCGGCAGCGGCAACAGGAGAAGGGCGAGGATCAGCGCCCACCAGGCAGGCAGCCTGAAGGGCAGGGCGTTTTCCGGACGCAGCTCTGCGGCGACCCGCGGCACGATGGTACCGCGGGCCCGCCGGTTCCCGTGAAGGGCGCCGGCAAGCCCCGCGCCCCGAAGGGCGGAGAGGCTGCTGCAGAGTCTGTTGGTCCGGTTGGTCATCATGCCGCCTGTCTTGTTGCTACTTGATCTTCACCTGGTAGGCGATGGTTACGCCCTTGCCGATCGGGATGGTCCCGTGGGTGTTGTTGCCGGCGTTTTCCCCGACGTTGACGACCAGGTTCGGAGTGTTCCCCGGCACGAAGCTCGCCAGGCCGGCACCTGCCGCCCCGGCGCTGATGGTCGAGGCGACGGCATCGGTGTCTATGTAGAAGATGTGCCGCGACCCGGCGTAGGGTGTGAGCAGGTCGCTCACGTAGGTGGTCGGCACGCTGACGGCGATGGAGCACGAGGTGAGGTCGAAAGTGCTCGCCGCGCTGTTGGACGCCTCGACGAGGTACTCGATGGTGTCGCCGGGCTTCCCCGTCACCCCGCCGGTGTAATAGGGGAGCGTCCCCGCACCGCTGTTCCCTTCGATGGATGCGTTGAAGTGCGGGGTTCCGGTGCCGGCGACGGGGACCGTCACGTTCCTGGAGTACTTCTGGAAGGCGATGTTCGGCGGCGTCGAACTCCACTTGTCGGCCGGGGCGGTGGTGGCGGAGTTGGTCGGGAAGTTGGGGGCGGTGACCTCCGCCTTTACCGTGGCGGTGATGTCGACTCCGAGCGAGTTGATGGTCCCCGGCCTCACGCTCAGGTTGACCTGCTGCCGCTCGCCTACCTGGACGCCGGCGCCGGGGAGGTCTGCTGCGGGAACCGCCTCGATGTTGGCCCAGTTGATCCGGAAGGTGTTGTCGGCGACGTTGTACTGCGTCGAGGTGACCTTGGGGGTGTAGGTGCGGCTGTTCACGGTGAAGACGATGATGTCGTTCACGGCGATGCCGTTCACCTCCGAGTCTGCGGTGATGGCGCCGCCCATCGGCGCCGGGACCACGATGGAGGTGCTGCTGCCGGTTCCCGCCGTGATGGTGGCGCCAAGGATCAAGCTGGTGCCGCCGGTGACGGACGGGGCGGTGCTGTTGGTCGACCCTGTGACGGAGGGGATCACCGTGTAGGTGGCCGGACCGTTGGCGGACGAGGTTATGGTCACGGTATTGGGCATGGCAGGGGTGTCCGCCCCCTGGTAGGCAGCGTCTCCCCTGGTGATGGTGACGTTGGGGAGCGCCGGGACCAGGTCGACCTTGACGGTGACGGACGACTCCGCGCTGAGCCCGTCGTTGTAGGTCAGCACCGCCTTGTTGACGATGGCCGTGTTGGCGGCCGTGCCGGCGCCGGCCGTTTGGGCGCACGACAGCGCCGTCACCGCCAGCGCGAGCGCGAGCGATGTCTTGACAAAGAACTTCATGGGAAGCCTCCTGCGGCGTCCCGGCCCCCGTTGCCCGGAGCCGGAACGCCCGAGCGGGTTAGTCGATCTTCACCTGGTACAGGATGGTGTAGGTGTCTAACCAGGTGCCGCCGCCGCTGGTGCAGGTGGCTGCTGTGGCAACCGATGCATTGCTGCAGGAAGGTACCGTCCCGCCTTTTGCGCTTTCGGAGGTGTCGCCCACGAAGAAGTTGATGGCCGAGTTTGCCGTCGTCCCGGCAGCGTCGCCGTAACCGGTCTCATAGGGGGCTTTAGCCTGAATCTCGGAGTCTGCGGCCGTGGTGATGGTTACGGCAGTCCCCGCCCCGTCGAGTACCTGTGCGAATATCGGTCCTCCCAGGCCGTCGCCGTAGCCGGCGGAGTGGGTGACCAGCGTGGTGTAGACCGGCACCGCATCGGTCACCTTCACCAGGGCTGCCTGCCCGCCGGGGTTGGCGACCGTCACACGGTATTCGAGGACATCGCCCGGCTTGCCGGCTGCCGTCGCGCCCCAGGCGAGGTCGGGCAGGGTGCGGACCTCTTTTTTGATGGAGAGCTGGGCGCGCCTGAAAAAGCCGGCCGTGCAGGTGAGTTCGGTGCTGTCGGTGCCGTTGTATGCAGTCAGGGTGTAGCCTACGAATCCGTCGAGGGTGACGCTCGAGGCGCTTGCGGTGATGTCCACCTGCACCAGCACCAGCTCGCCCACCGGCGCTCCCATGGTGGGGGCCGTGGCTGCCTCGTCGAACGCCGGGGCGTCGCCTCCCCCCCCGAAGGGGACCGCCACGCCGTTCAGGTCGATGCTGTAGTCGCCATAGGCCTCAAGCTGCAGGCGTCCCGGCGTCTCCTCTTTTGTCTTGGCGATGGTGCCGGTGGTGTACGCCGCGCCGTCGTCGTTGTCATGCGTGGCCGGGTTCCCCGCGGCCACGTTGAGTACCTTGTAGGCCTTTTTTACCTTGGAGCCGGGAAGGCCGATCTCCACCAGCACGATGTCGTTTTTTTCAAAGCCCGCGAGCGCTCCGCCCGGGAAGAGCAGGGTGTCGGCGCCGTCGATTCCCACGGGGATCGCGCTCCCGAGCACCCTCGCCTGAGCGCCGGTCAGAACCGGGGTGCCGTCGTAGGCGAGGGTCGAGAAGGAGCGGGTGATGTCGCTTGCGTCCTTGGTTGAAGCGGCGGCGTCTGCCCCGATGCTGAGGTCGTAGCTGTCGCTGCCGTTTGCCGTCGCGCTGAGCGCGTAGATGGCCGAAACGGTCCGGCCCGAGACGGTGTCGAGACTCCCCAGGCAGCCGAGTCCCGCGACGGCGCCGTCTGCCGGGGCAGTGGACGCATTCGGCGCCGACTTGACCAGGTTTACGGTGACGGTTGTGGACGCTGCCGCACGGAAGGTGTTCTTCCCGCTGGTGTCGCTGTACTCGACCTCTACCACGTTGACGAGCTTGGCGCCTGCGGTGGTGCTTGCCGTTGCCGCTTCGGGCGACCCGGCGGCTGCCATGGCCGTGACTGCCAGCACGGCGAATAGCCTCTGTTTCTGATCCATGGTGATCTCCTTTTTTCCATTAAATGCATATCAAGTGAAGCAAATCGGTACCTACATCGTTGGCTCATCCCGCCGGGCGACCGGCCTTCATGTCCCGTTCTTCATAGGGGGTCTCCTTCGATTTCGTTTTTTTCCCGCAACCGGTCAGCGATACTGTCTCTGGCTCTTCCTGTTATTTCACCTTTACCTTGAAACTTACCGAACCCTTGCCGCCTGCCGGTATCGACGCAATGGTCCAGCGGATGTCCGTGTAATCCTCAGGTGTTGCCACCTTTTTTTGCATCTTGCCGTCGCTCCCCTTCAACTCGTAGGTGAGAAGTGTCGGCTTGCGGAAGCTCTTCCCCTTGTCTATGGAGAAAGTGAGGTCCCCGACTTCGCTGGCACTCCCCGGGATATATGCGGTCCCCGCCGGGATCGGGTCGCTGACGACGACGTCCTTGGCTGCTTCAGTCCCCGAATTGGCGTAGTCGAGCGTGTAGATGATCTCCTCGCCCGGTTGAACGCCCCTGGCGGCAATCCTCTTCTTGACGCTCTTCCCCTTGGCGGTTACGGTGACCTCTTTCTCGGCCTTGACGGTGATGCCGACCTTCGGTTGTCCCCATGCCGCCAGCGGCATTGCCGCCAGCATCAATGCCGCCACTGTGCATCTCATCATCCTGCTGTTTTTTCCCATTTTCTCTCTCCTGTTGTTTTGCGGTAGCCGGTCCGAACGACCGGTTGGATTCTGTTCCCGCTGTAAAGGGACGCGTATGCGGCATCTCGCCGTTGAATTGAAAAAGCCCACCTTCGGATGGAGGCGGGCATTATTGTCCTTGAGAGGGCAGCGCTGTCCTCTTTTTTGCCTGACTCCACAAGCTCTTCGGTAACCCGGCTGTCCACAGCTGTGAGGCGGTGGACCCGTGGCTTTGCGTCACCGGATTGCTCCGGTTTTGCCGTTGTCGGAGTGAGACTTATGTTCTTTTTTGTCTAGGTCAGAAAACCTCCCGATAAGACGTGTCGCGGCAACACGAAAAGCCCTGGGGAAAGGGCGCGATGCTGGCGTTGCGGTATGGCTTTCCCGCGCCGTGACAGCCTTGGCATTCATGTTTTGGCCACCCGCTTTCCTGCCCTGGTGCTACCGGATCAGGGATTGGGTCTGACCACGCGGTGCTATCCCCGCAAATCCTTGCCTTATTTCCTCCCTGAAAGCCGGGCTACCATACCAAATTGCCTGAAAAATAAAAAGTAATTTCTCCAATGAAAAAGAACAGATCTTCGTTTTAATAAGTTTAACGCCGCTGTGCGCCCAGCCGGTGGAGACAGTCGATGCGCTGCAGGAGGATGAGCTTCGCAGGAAGATGCTGGGGTGCAGGATCTTTTCCGTTGCCGTGGCGTGTCCGGAGGTGTTGGGGGACGGGGGGAGCTGAAGTAACACGGGTGATCTTGCTGCGAAGTGGTGCTCAGGAGGGGGATTTTACGGGGCGGCTCAGCCAGCAGGAAGACCTGCCGGGCTGAGCCGTCGGTTGCGGTTCTCAGTTGCTGTTGAGCAGCACCTTGAGGTTGCTTGTCTCGCTTGCGGTCAGCGTGATCCCCTGGTGGGCGGGGTGGGCGCTGAAGCTCCCGTTCAGGCGCCCCCCTTTGAGGGAGAGGTCGGAGGCGCCGGCGACGGTCTGGTCGTAGCTTCCCAGGGCGTGGCAGGAGGCGCAGAAGGCTTGGTAGCTCGGCTGGGCGGAGACAGCCATGGAAGCCGGAGCGGGGGTAACGGGGGCGTTGCTGTCGGTGGCGAAGTCGAAGCTGGCGGCGATGGTGTAGCTGGCTCCGGCGGGGTCGTTGCCGTCTTCGACAACAGCGCTGTAGGAACCGCTGATCCGGTCGCCGGGATTGCTGCCGTAGCTGCTGAAGGTGATGCTGCCGCCTATGGTCCTCAAGAGGGTCGACTGGCGGCCGTTGAAGAAGTAGACGCTCCCCGGGAACACGTTACCGCCCGCTCCCAGCGAGTAGGTCGTCTCCGGGGCGATGGCTGCGCCGGAGGCGATGTCTATCCTGGAGACGGTCTTGAAGTTCGGGTCTGTCATGCCCGAGGCGATGGCCCCCCTCAGCACGATCCCCAGCGCCGATTTGGTGGAGGAGAGGTAGGTCGAGTTCTCCATCCCGTAACCGTCGCTGGTGACGGCGAAGGAGTTCGCCGCGGGCTGCTGCGACTGTGCTGCAGGGGGCGCGCTTACGCCCGCAGGGGCGGTTTCCCCGCCGCCTCCGCCGCCACAACCTGCAACGATGATCAGCGCCAGTGAAAGGAAGGCGGTCTTGAAAAGGGTGGGAGGTGCTTGCTCTCCTGGTGCGTTTGTCTTGATATGGGCTTTCACGGCAGCCTCCCTTGTCAAAGTGGATGGCTCATCTGGTTACACGTAAAATGCCAGTCGGGGAGGCGTCGGCGGGTTTAGGGTAATGGTTTGATTGATCGCAACTATTTCTGCCGCCGGCGCGGGAGGGTGAATCCCGATTTCAAAAAGGAGATGTTCATGCGTTGCACAAGGATCGCCGCCCTGTGCAAAAGCAGTGATTTTTCATGGGCGGATCCGGACGCTCTCCCAGGTTCTCTCATCGGTTCCGCAGCAGGATTTCTGAAGCGCTGATAGCTTCGGGGGGGGAAAGACCGGGAAGAAAAACGTTGTCATACCCCGGTGGAAGTGATAAAAACTTGCAGTTCAGGTTTTTACCGGAGTTACGCATGGCGTTTAGGGACTTACGGGGCTTTATCGCCAGGTTGGAAGCAGCCGGAGAACTCCTGAGGGTGGGTGCGGAGGTCGCCGCCGACCTGGAGATCGCCTGCATCACCGACCGGCAGAGCAAGCTCGCCGGCGGCGGAAAGGCGCTCCTCTTTGAGAGGGTTAAGGGGAGCGGCTTCACTGTTGCCACCAACCTCTTCGGCTCTGCGAAGCGGATGGCTCTGGCGCTTGAAGTCGAAGATCTGGCCTCGCTGTCCGGCATGATGGAGCAGTTGCTCCTGTTCCCGCAGAAGGCTCCCCCCCCGCTGTCGGTCGACCGGGCCCCCTGCCAGGAGGTAGTGCAGCGCGAGCCGGACCTTGCCGGTTACCCGTTTCTCAGGTGCTGGCCCGGCGAGCAGGGCCCCTTCATCACCCTCCCCCTGGTCTTCACGCGGGATCCGGATACCGGTGCCGGGAACTGCGGCATGTACCGGATACGGATCTTCGGCGACGACGCCGCCGGGATTCGCTGGAAGCGCGGCAGCGGCGGCTTCGGGCATTACGAGAAGTACCAGGCGGCGGGAAAGCGGATGCCGGTCGCCATCGCGGTCGGTGCCGACCCGGCGCTGGTCCTTGCCGCTTCCCTCCCGTTGCCGGAATCGATGGACGAAATTTCCTTTGCCGGTTTTCTGAGGCGGGAGCCGGTAGAGATGGTGCGCTGCCTCGATTCCGATCTGCAGGTCCCGGCTCATGCAGAGCTGGTGATCGAGGGTTTCATCGAGCCGGGCGAGACGCGCAGCGAGGGTCCCTTCGGAAATCACACCGGCAGCTACGACCGCGGCGAAGAGGTTCCGCTGTTCCGGGTCAGCTGCATCACGCGCAGGCATGAGCCGGTCTGCCAGGCGACCGTGGTGGGGCCGCCCCCCATGGAGGACTGCTGGCTGGCAAAGGCGGCGGAGCGGCTGCTCCTTCCCTTGAGCCGCGGGCAGTGCCCGGAGATAGTGGAGATGGTCATGCCGGTGGAAGGGATCTTCCACGGCTGCGCGCTGGTGGCCATCGAGAAGAGCGCCCCCGGGCAGGGGCGTCGCGTCCTGGAGACGCTGCGCTCGGGGGGGTGGCTGAAAAAGGGGAAACTCCTGGTGGTGGTGGATGCGGCCGAAAAGGCGCTGACGCTGTCGGAAGGATTCTGGAGGGCGCTGAACGCCGTACGGTTTCCGCGCGACCTGGTGGTGACCCCTGACGGGTGCCTGGGTGTCGACGCGACGCGCAAGCTCCCCGAAGAGGGTGGGGAGAGTTCACAGCAGTTGAGACAGGATACCGGGGTGAGCGCCCTGGTGGAAAAGAGATGGCGGGAGTACGGCTGTCTTGGAAATCCGGGGACGGAAGGGTAGTCATGGGCAGCCACGCAGGAGTTGAGATGACGTTATGCGCCAGGGTCAGGGTGTTCCTGGAGATGATAAAGTTCAGCCACACCATTTTCGCACTACCCTTTGCCTTCACCGGCGCGTTGTTGGCGGCGCGGGGGGTCCCCACGCTGTCGCAGGCGGGGTGGATAGTCCTGGCGATGGTGGGCGCCCGTACCGCGGCCATGGGACTGAACCGGGTCATAGACGCCGAAATCGACGCACGCAACCCGCGCACCAGCGGGCGGGCCATCCCCGCGGGGCTTTTGGGGCGCGGTGGCGTGATGTTCTTCATCCTGCTCTCCGTGCTGCTCATGCTTTTCGCAGCCGGCATGCTGAATCCGCTCTGTCTGTACCTCTCGCCGGTGGCGCTCGGTTTCATCCTGCTCTACTCCTACTGCAAGCGTTTCACCGCCCTGGCGCATGTCGTGCTCGGCATCTGCCTGGCGGGAGCGCCTCTGGGCGCCTGGATCGCCATCCGCGGCACCGCCGATCTTCCCGCCTACCTGCTTGCCTTCGCCGTCCTGTTCTGGGTGGCGGGGTTCGACATACTCTACGCGCTGCAGGACATGGAGTTTGACCGGCAAAGCGGGCTGCACTCCATCCCGGCGAAGCTCGGGGTGACCGGATCGCTCTGGACCTCACGGATCTTTCATCTCCTTTCCTGCCTGTTTCTGGCGGCGCTCTACCTTGCCATGGGCCTTGGCCCCTTCTTCCTGGCCGGCCTTGCCGCCACCTGCGGGATGCTCCTTTACGAGCATCACCTGCTGCGCGGCGGCAATCTCGCCTCCCTTGATGCGGCCTTCTTCAACATGAACGGCTACATCAGCGTGACCCTGTTTCTCGCCACCCTGCTGGACGTGCTTGCCTCGGGGGGTGCGTGAAGGCCCGCCACTTCGCCCTTGCCCTTACCGGCGCCTCCGGCGGGATCTACGGCCTGAGGGTAGCCGAGGAGCTGCTGCGTTCCGGGGCGAGGGTCAGCATGCTGATCAGCGAGGCGGGTTTTGCGGTCTTGCGGCAGGAGTGCGGCTTGGAGTGGGGGGGGAGCGCGGAGGAGGTGTTGGGGCAGCTTCGCGCCCGCCTCGGGCATGAGTCGGATCGTCTCGGCTATTACGCCGGCGGCGACTTTTTCGCTCCCATAGCCAGCGGTTCCGCGGCGGCGGACGCCATGCTGGTCGTCCCCTGTTCCATGGGGACCCTGTCCAGGATCAGCTGCGGCAATTCGGGGAACCTGCTGGAGCGTGCCGCCGACGTCATGCTGAAAGAGGGGCGCCCGCTGGTCTTGGTGCCGCGGGAGACCCCGTTCAATGCGATACACCTGGAGCACATGTTGAGGCTGGCGCGGCTGGGCGTGCGGATAGTGCCCGCCATGCCCGGGTTTTACCAGCGTCCGGAGAGCATGGAGGATCTGGTGGACTTCGTGGTCGGGAAGATTCTCGACAGCGTGCAGGTAGAGCACGACCTGTTCAGGCGCTGGGGAAGCTGAAAGGAAATCCGTCCGACCCGTCAGATGACAAAGGAACAACCATGACATTCGCAGCAATAGCAGAGAAGGCCCGCTCCGGAGTCAGGATCACCGAAGCCGAGGCGCTCCTTCTCTTTGAGCACCCTGACCTGCTTGCCCTGGGCGAGCTGGCCCAGGCGGTGAACGAGCGGCGTAACGGCCGCAGGGTATTCTTCAACGTCAACCGCCACATCAACCACACCAACATCTGCGTGAACCGCTGCCGTTTCTGCGCCTTCTACAGGAGGGCGGGCGAGGACGGCGCGTACCTCATGTCCATGGACGAGATCCGCGGCCGCGCCGAAGAGGCGGTCAAAGAGGGAGCCACCGAGATACACGTGGTGGGGGGGCTGCACCCCGACCTCCCGTTCGAGTTCTACCTGGAGATGCTCAGCACCATAAAAGCGGTCTCGCCCGAACTCCACGTGAAGGCGTTCACCGCGGTCGAGATCGCGTACCTCGCCGAGCTTGCCAAGCTGACCATCGCGCAAACCCTGGAAAAGCTCCGGGAAGCCGGACTCGGCTCGCTGCCGGGGGGGGGCGCCGAGATCTTTGCGCCGGATGTCCGCAACCAGCTCTGCCCGGAGAAGGTGAGCGGCGCCCGGTGGCTCTCGATCATGGAGCAGGTGCATCAGGCCGGTCTCAAGTCGAACTCGACCATGCTCTACGGCCACCTGGAGAGCATCGCGGACCGGGTGGACCACATGCGGCAGTTGAGGGAACTGCAGGACAGGACCGGCGGGTTCCAGGTCTTCATCCCGCTCGCCTTCCAGCCGGAGCATTCGCAGTTGAAGATCGGCGGCACCGGGACCAGCGGCGTTGACGACCTGCGCACGCTGGCGGTCTCCCGCATCTACCTGGACAACTTCGCCAACATCAAGGCCTACTGGGTGATGCTGGGGGAGAAGATCGCCCAGGTCTCCCTCGCTTTCGGCGTGAACGACCTGGACGGGACGGTGGTCGAGGAGCGCATTGGTCACGAAGCCGGTGCCGACACCCCGCAGACCATGAGCCGCGACTCCATCGTCACCATGATAAGAAGGGCCGGGCGCATCCCGGTCGAGCGGGATACCCTCTACCGCGAGCTGAAGGTGTACGCGTAGGGGCCAAAAAAAATATCTGTCAGATCGCTCCGATCCGTCAGATGCTAAAGGACCACAAGATGCTGGACCAGATAGCCGAAAAGATCGCCGCAGGCGCCGACATAGACGCAGAAGAGGCGCTCTGGTGCCTCACCGAGGGAGACCTCCTCGCCGTGGGGCGCCTCGCCGACTCCATCCGGCGCAGCATGCACCCCGAGGGGTGCGTCAGCTTCGTCGTGGATCGCAACGTCAACTACACCAACGTCTGCGAGTCAAAGTGCAAGTTCTGCGCGTTCTACCGTGATGCCGGCGCGGACGACGCCTACCTCCTTTCAAACGGCGAGATCATGGGGAAGATCGAGGAGCTGGTCGCCCAGGGGGGGACGCAACTGCTGATGCAGGGTGGGCTCCACCCCTCGCTCGACATCTCCTACTTCGAGGAGCTCTTCAGCCTGATCAAGGGCCGCTTCCCGACGGTGCAGAACCACTCGCTCTCCCCGGCTGAGATCACTCACGTGGCCAAGCTCTCGGGGCTCTCGATTCACGAGGCGTTGCTCCGCCTGAAAAAGGCCGGCCTCGACTCCGTCCCCGGCGGCGGGGCGGAGATCCTGGTGGACAGCGTCCGGCAGGAGATCTCTCCCAAGAAGATCGGGTGGCAGGGGTGGGCCGCGGTGATGCGCGAGGCGGCAAAGCTTGCCATGCCTACCACGGCGACCATGATGTTCGGCAGCCGCGAGCGCGCCGAGGACGTGGTCGAGCATCTGCTGAGGGTGCGTGCGCTGCAAAGCGAGGGGGGAAGCTTTACCGCCTTCATCCCCTGGACCTACCAGCCCGGGAACACGGAGCTCGGCGGCGACGGCGCAAGCGGGGTGGAATATCTGAAGGTGCTGGCCCTGTCCCGGATCGTGCTCAACAACATCCCGAACCTGCAGGCGAGCTGGGTGACCCAGGGGGCCAAGATGGCGCAGGTGGCGCTCTTCTTCGGCGCCAACGACCTGGGGGGGACCATGCTGGAGGAAAACGTGGTCGCGGCCGCAGGCTGCCGTTTCCGCATGTCGCGCGAGGAGATGATAGAGCTGATCCGCGGCGCCGGGTTCACCCCGGTCAGGCGCACCACCCTCTATCGGGAACTGGAGCGCTACTGACGCTGCAGAGGCAGCATCTCCAGGTGGCAGTCCGGCGCCCGGAGCAGTACCTGCGGTTCAGGGTCGATGTCAATCGACCATTGTCAATCGCCACCCATTTTGGTTATAGTCACCTATCGCGTTTCAGAAAGGAGTGCCATGATCACCCTGCGGAGAAACATCGCGGAAATGGCAGGCTACGTCCCCGGTTTCCAGCCCGAAGATGCGGCCTCCTACATCAAGCTGAACACCAACGAGAACCCCTATCCCCCCTCCCCGCAGGTGATAGACGCCATTTTGCAGGAGGCAGGGGAGGGGCTGCGCCGTTACCCGGACGCCGCGAGCCGCCTGGCCCGCGAAGAGGCGGGGAAGCTCTACGGCTTCGATCCCTCCTGGGTCATCATGGCCAACGGCTCCGACGAGGTGCTGAACAACCTGATCCGTGCCTTCGCCGGCGAGGGGGAGGAGATCGCCTACGTGCACCCCTCCTACTCCTATTACGGCACGTTGGCGGAGATCCAGGGCGCTCGGGTGCGCACCTTCGAGCTGACCGACTCTTTCGAGCCGGTGGGCATTCCTGAGCGCTACGACGCCCGGCTCTTCTTCCTGACCAACCCGAACGCGCCGCTTGGCTTCGCCTACAGCCAGCGCTACATCGCGGAGCTGGCCGGGCGGCTTTCCGGTGTGCTGGTGGTGGACGAGGCATACGCCGACTTCGCAGCCGAGAACTCGCTTGAGCTGGTCCGCTCGCTGCAAAACGTCGTGGTGACCCGCACCTTCTCCAAGAGCTACTCCCTTGCGGGTATGAGGCTCGGGATGGCGGTTGCGCGCCCCGAGGTCATCGCGGCGCTCAACAAGATCCGCGACCACTACAACCTGGATCGCCTGGCACAGGCCGCGGCGGCCGCGGCACTCAGGGACCAGGAGTACTTCGGCCGCTGCGTGGCAAGGATCAAGGAGACGCGCGGCTGGTTCAGCGAAGAGCTGGAGAAGCTCGGCTACCGGGTCATCCCCTCCAGCGGCAACTACGTGTTCGCCACCCCTCCGGACCGCGACGGCGCCCGGGTCTACCAAGGGCTCTACGACAGCAAGATCCTGGTACGCCACTTCTCCGACCCGAAGCTCTCCCACGGGGTGAGGATCTCCATAGGAAGCAGGGAGGAGATGGAGCGGACTGTGCAGGTGCTGAGCCAATTAGGCCCCGCCCGGTAACCCCCGGCCAGGGGCGGAACCGGCTTTTGAAGATTTTTTGACCACGACCCCACCTGACGCTTGTGCAAAAAGTGAAAAGGTTGTAATCTTTGCCGCTGGGCGCTGTCACGGTGACAGGCAGTCTTCGGCATCAGACGGGCTAACCAATCGACGCATATACAGATGCAGAAACGGATGGGAACATTTGCAGAAGAATACTAACGTGACAAATCCCGCAGCAGCACACCTCATCACCGATCAGAAGAGTTTGGATGCACTTGTTGAGCGGCTCTCCCTGGAATCGGTCCTTGCCTTCGATCTTGAGGCGGACTCCCTGCATCACTACACAGAGAAGGTATGCCTGATCCAGGTCTCCTCGGCCTCGGAGGACCGCCTGATAGATCCCCTGGCGCCCATCGACGTCAGGGTGCTTGCCCCTATCTTCGCCAACCCCGCGATCAAGAAGGTCTTCCACGGCGCCGACTACGACATGCGCTCCCTGTACCGCGATTTCGGCATCGAGGTGGTGAACCTGTTCGACACCATGATCGCCAGCCAGTTCCTGGGCGAGAGCGAGTTCGGCCTCGCCGCGCTCTTGAAGAAGCGGTTCGCCGTGGAGCTGGACAAGCGCTACCAGAAGGCGGACTGGAGCAAGCGCCCCTTTTCACAGGAGATGCTGGAGTACGCCATGAAGGACACCTCCCTGCTGATCGAGCTTTACCGTCAGCTGGAGTCCGAGCTCAAGCAAAAGGGGAGGCTCGCCTGGGTCGAAGAGGAGTCCGAACTGGTTGCCGGGGTCAGGTCCCCGTCCCGCGAGGGGGAGCTCATGTGCCTGCGCTTCAAGGGTGCCAACAAGATGAAGCCAAGGGAACTTGCCGTGCTGGAGGAACTGCTCCGGTTCCGGGACGAGAAGGCGAGGCTCGCCGACGTCCCCCCCTTCAGGATCCTGAGCAACGACCTTTTGCGCGAGCTCGCCGAGAAGCAGCCGAGGAGCAACTTCGAGTTGGTCGGCATCCACACCATGTCCTCCAAGCTCATCGAGAGGCTGGGGCGCGGCCTGCTGCAGGCGGTGGCCGCCGGTCTGGCCACGCCGCCGGACAAGCTGCCGCAGATGCAGCCGGGGCGCCGTCCGGTGCTGGACAAGGTGCAGGACGAAAGGGTCAAGCGGTTGAAGATCTGGAGAGAGGCGAAGTCGGCCCAGCTGGGGTTGGGTATCGGGCTGGTCGCCAACAACACACTCCTGGAGGCGTTGGCCGAGCCCGGCTCCCCGCAGATCACCCTCCTGAAGCGGTGGCAGCGGGAGGCTTTCGGCGACGAGCTGGCGTTGCTGATCTCCTGAAGCAGGTTTTTCATGAACTAAAGAGGCGGGGCCCTTCACAAGGGGTCCCGCCTTTTTTCGTCATATGAACCCCGCGCAGCCGACCTTTACATTAGAGTGCCTTGTGGTGACCGCGTGGTGTTGTATAAATATGAAGCTGTGAACGCCGGGTCGAATCCGAAGCAGATCGGGGGGAGAGATGGCACTTTATGTAGGCACCAGCGGCTACTCCTACCCGGCATGGAAGGGTACCTTCTACCCCGCCGATCTGCCGGACAAGCGGATGCTCAACTATTACGGCGGGGAGTTTGGCAGCGTCGAGATCAACAACACCTTCCACCGCATGCCTGGCCCTTCCCTGCTGGAGTCCTGGGCGGCAGAGGTCCCGGAGGATTTCAGGTTCGTGCTCAAGGCTCCGCAGCGCATCACCCATCTGCAGCGTTTAAGGGACGTGGACGACGCAGTTTCCTATCTCTGCGAGGTAGCGGGAACGCTGAAGGAGCGTCTGGGGGCCCTGCTGTTCCAGTTGCCCCCGAGCCTGAAGAAGGATCTTCCGCTGCTGCGGGATTTCCTGGCGCTGCTCCCGCCGGGGCGCAGGGTCGCTCTCCAGTTCCGCCACCGCTCCTGGCTGGATGACGATGTGCTGGCGCTCCTGCGCAAAAACGACGCCGCGCTCTGCATAGCCGATGTGCAGGATGATCTTGAGATCCCGCTGCTCTCCACTGCTGCCTGGGGGTACCTGAGGCTCAGGCGCCCGGAGTACGACGACGCGCAGTTGCGGAGGTGGGCGGAAGCGGTGCAGCAGCAGGGGTGGCAGGACGCCTTCGTCTTCTTCAAGCACGAGGATTCGGCCCGGGGGCCCATGCTGGCAAAGAGGTTCCTGGCGCTCTCCTCGCTGCAGGGAAGCAGCGGCAGCGGTTGATCTTCAACTGCGGCAGCCGGCAAGGCAGGAGATCGAGGGGAGGCCGGGGCGGTGCAACGGCATCAATAAAGGTGATGGGGGGATTATATGAACATAGCGACGATCTGGGGCATAGCCAAGGTAGCGGCGACCAAGATCCCCTGGAGCAGGGTGATGGAGAACATGCCTGCGGTGGTGGACATGGCCAACAGGGCGAAGGGGAGGTTCATGGGGCAGGGGGCGCCGCGCGGCGATCTCGAGACCCGGCTGAGGTTTCTGGAGGAGGAAAACCGCAAGCTCGATAGGGCGCTGCTGGAGACCTCGGGGCACCTGCAGCAGGCCATCAGGACCTTGAAGGTGGTCCTGGCCCGGCAGAAGATGCTGATGGGAGCGGCGCTGCTCTCCTTTGGGATGGCGGTGGCGGCCCTGGTGCTGTCGCTCAGGTGACGGCATCAAAAGCCCCCCCTGCATCACCCCATGTCGCCCCAGTGAAACTGCAGTATCGACAGCATGGCAAGCCCGGCAGTCTCGGTGCGCAGGATCCGTCTCCCCAGCGTTACCGGGACGAAGCCGGCGGCGATCGCCTGCCGGACCTCCTCGGCGCTGAGCCCGCCCTCGGGACCTACCACGACCGCCACGCTTTCCGGCGCAGCGTGCCCCTCCAACACCCCGTGCAGCGTCGTTTTCTCTTCCCCTTCCCAAAGCAGCAGTTTTACGGCGTGCCGCGATTCCCTGAGCACGGTCTCGAGCGTGCCGCCTATGTCCACCCTGGGGGTCGAGCTGCGCCCCGACTGCCGGGCCGCCTCCTGCACGATCTTCTCGTAGCGCGAAAGACGTGCCGCGCCGCGCTCCCCTTTGAGCTTCACTACGGAACGCGCGGCGTCGAAAGTCACCATCTCGGCCACCCCAAGCTCGGTGCACTTCTGCAGGATCAGGTCCAGCTTCTCGCCCTTGGGGAGCCCCTGGTAAAGGGTGATGCGCAGCCCCTGTTCCTCTTCCGGAGCAGGGGCTGCGGCGGTTATCCGCACGGTGAGGGACTTGGCGCCCACCTCTTCGATGGTGCCGCTGTGCCGGGTGCCCCCGTCATCGATGAGCTCCACCTCGCACCCCTGCCTCAAGCGCAGTACGCGCGCCATGTGGCGGTAAAGCTCTCCGGTCACCGTCACCTGGTCGCCCGAAAGGGGGTTGTCGCGAAGAAAGAAACTCCGCATCCCCTACGGCTCTTTTTGGAAGGTGAGGCAGCACCACTCCGCCTCTTTCGGGTTCTCGACCAGGGTGAGCGAGGGGAATGCCGCTCTTACCAGTTCCTCCTTCTCGCTCAGGATGCCGGAGAGTATCAGCCACCCCCCCGGCGCGATCCTGCTGGTCAGCTGATCGGAAAGCCGCACCAGTTCCTCGGCAAGGATGTTGGCCACCACTACGGCGAAACCGCCGGGGAGCTCCGCCAGGTCGGTGGTGGAGGCCGCCACCAGGTCAGCCACGCCGTTTAGTTCCAGGTTCTCCCGGGTCACCGTTACCGCCTCGGGGTCTATGTCGACCGCCGTGATCGCGGCGGCCCTCAAAAGCGCGGCGGCGATGCTGAGGACTCCCGAGCCGGTGCCCACATCGAGGACAGGACCGGGGAGCTTCCCGCCGCTGCGGTCGAAGCAGATCCGTTCCAGTGATTCCAGGCACATCTTGGTGGTGGGGTGCGCCCCGGTGCCAAAGGCCATCCCCGGATCGATCTGGATCACGAGGTCCCCCTCCTTCTTCCGGTACTCCTCCCAGGTCGGCTTGATCACCAGCCTTTCACCTATCCTCACCGGCTTGAAATGCACCTTCCAGTTGTTGGCCCAGTCCTCGTTCTTGATCACGCTCACCACCGGCCGGGCGTAGACGAAGCCGGCAAAGGCGGGGCCGTTTTGGGCGAGGAACTGCTCCACCCTGATGCGCTTCTCTTCCAATGAGTCGTCCAGGGGGAGGTAGCCCTTGACGGTCTTCAGGGAGCTGTCTTCCAGGGTGTCCAGGGAAAAGGTGTCCAGGTGCAGGTTCTCCACCCCCACCCCGTTGCCGGTAAGCTCCACCAAAAAGTCGGCCAGGGAATCGACCATTTCGGCCGGGACTTCGCAGGCGATTTCAGCCCAGTCAGTAGTCATAATGAGTTTTCTTCTCCTTGTGTGTTGGGCAAATTCCGCATTAAACTACCAGAAAAATAAGGGAAATGGCAATGAAAACCTTGACATCCAAAAAAACCGAGGCAGTAATTATAATTAAAATTTTTCCGGGATCTGCCGATAAGAAGATTTCAAGGGTTTTCCCATTAAATTTAAGTTTTGCCTAAAATAAAAAAACATGGTATATATCTAATGAATTTGCCCGGGAAGCCGATAAGGACGGGCAAAGGCAGTGAATTTCGGGTGATACGCGATGTACCATGTATATCTACTTTCGGATGCGACCGGTGAGACGGTTGAGCGGGTGGCGCGTGCGGCGCTCACGCAGTTCAAGGACGTCGATGTCCGTCTGCGCAGGGTCGGTCAGATCCGCAACCGGGAGGACATCCTCCGGGCGCTGGACGAGGTCGACCGGACCCCCGGCATCATCTTTTACACGCTGGTGAATACCGAGCTGGCGCAGTTCGTCAGGAACGAGACCGAGGCGAGGCAGATGGATGCGGTGGATCTGATCACGCCGCTGCTCTACAAGCTGGCCGAGTTCCTGGAGATGCGCCCGCAGAAACTCCCCGGTTTGCAGTACGAGATGAACTCGGAGTACTACAGGCGCATGGAGGCGGTGGATTTCACCGTGAAGCAGGACGACGGGCAGGAGCCGCGCAACCTGCACAAGGCGGACATAGTCCTGATCGGCGTGTCGCGCTCCTCCAAGACCCCGCTCTCCATGTACCTGGCCCACAAGGGTTACAAGGTCGCCAACGTGCCGCTGATACAGGGGATCGATCCCCCTGCCGAGCTGGAGCAGGTGGAGCCGGAGCGGGTGGTCGGGCTCATCATCGACACCCAGAGGCTGGTGGATATCAGGAGCGCACGCCTGCGGAACCTCAGGCAGAGCCCGCGCGGCAGCTATGCGGATTACCGGCAGGTCGAGGAGGAGCTGGCTTACTGCCGAAGGTACTACCGGGCGCACCCCGCTTGGCTGGTGATAGACGTAACGAACAAATCCGTGGAGGAGTCTGCAGCCGAGATATTAAGCAGGCTCCATGGTGATATTAGGCACGATTAGAGGTCGACATATTAACAAAGAGAGGGAATCAACATGAGAATTTTGGTGGTTGAAGATGAGAAAAAAGTCGCCAGCTTCATCAAGCGCGGCTTGGAGGAGGAGCAATACGAGGTGCATACGGCCGCAGACGGTGAGGAAGGGCTGAAGCTCGCGCTTGAGAAGCCGTTCGACCTGATCGTGCTTGACTGGATGCTTCCCAAGAAGGATGGCCTTTCCGTGCTCAAGGACCTGAGGGAGAGGAAGAACGTCACCCCGATCCTGATGCTCACCGCGAAGGACAGCGTAGAAGATATCGTGGCAGGCCTTGATTCCGGTTCCGACGACTACCTGACCAAGCCCTTTGCCTTCGCCGAGCTGCTGGCGCGCGTTCGTGCGCTGATGAGGAGGAGCGAGCTGGACCGCGGCGCCGAGATCCGTTTTGCCGATCTGCGCCTCGACCCGGTGACCCACAAGGTATGGCGCAAGGACAAGGAGATCGACCTGACCGCGAAGGAGTACGGCCTGCTCGAGTACTTCATGCGTAACCCGCACCAGGTGCTGACCAGGACCATGATCGCTGAGCACGTCTGGGACTACACCTTCGACAGCTTCACCAACATCATCGACGTCTACGTGAACTACCTGCGCAAGAAGATCGATCGCGAAGCGGACAAGAAGCTGATTCACACGGTCAGAGGCGTGGGCTACATCCTCAAAGAAGAAGAGTAGCCGACCGCTCGAAAACCGGTTGCTTTGGAAAAAACGGACCGTCCCGGCCATTGTGCACGGGGGCGGTCCGTTTTTCTTTTCCGCCCCCCCGCACCCGGGAAAGGGGCGGCGCCGGGCCGCGGATGCCGGAGGGGAGGGCTTGACAAACAGTCGGGGCAGTATTAGCTTAAGCCTACTCAAATCCCCAGGAGGTAGCCATGCAGGCAGCAATCGTAGCGAGATTTCTGGTAGTTAGCTTATTTCTCTCCTCCATTTTCTCTTCCGCCGCCACTGCCGCGTCACTTGCACCGGATTTCGCCAAGCTGGCGAAGAAGCTCAAGCCGGCTGTGGTCAACATCAGCACCTCCAAGACCATAGCGGTGAAAAAACGCCAGGTGGTCCCCGGCCACGACCCCTTCCAGGAGTACTTCGAGAAGTTCTTCGAATCGCCGCGCCAGCAGCCGCACAAGCAGAGGAACCTCGGTTCCGGCTTCATCATCAGCGATGACGGCTACCTGATCACTAACAACCATGTGGTCAGGGATGCCGACGAGATCAAGGTGAAGCTCTCGGACGGCAGGGAGTTCAAGGGGGAGCTCAAGGGGCGTGACGACAAGCTGGACATCGCCCTGGTGAAGATCGAGGCCAAGGGGCATCTTCCGGTGGCGCCGCTTGGCGACAGCGACAAGATGGAGGTGGGCGAATGGGTGATGGCGATCGGCAATCCGTTCGGCCTGGCCCAGACGGTAACGGCAGGGATCGTGAGCGCCCAGGGAAGGGTGATCGGCAGCGGCCCTTATGACGACTTCATCCAGACCGATGCCTCCATCAACCCCGGGAACTCCGGCGGCCCCCTCTTCAACGCGCAGGGAGAGGTGATCGGTATCAACACGGCCATCGTGGCAGGCGGGCAGGGGATCGGGTTCGCCATCCCCGTCAACATGGCGAAGGCGATCATCCCCCAGTTGAAGGAGAGCGGGAAGGTTACCCGCGGCTGGCTCGGCGTTTCCGTGCAACTGGTCACCCCGGACCTGGCGAGGTCCTTCGGCATGGACAGCGAGAAGGGGGCCCTGGTGGCCGAGGTCATGAAAGACAGCCCCGCCGAGAAAGGCGGGGTGAAGGGGGGGGACATCATACTGGAGTACGACGGGCACCCGGTCAAGGAGATGGGTGAGCTCCCGCGCAGGGTGGCGGGGACCCCGGTCGGCAAGAAGGTGAAGCTCTTGGTGCTGCGCGACGGGCGCCAGGAAACGGTGCAGGTGAACATCGAGCAGTTGAAGGATGGCGAGGAACAGGATGCCGCCGTCAGCAGCGACCGGCTCGGCGTGAAGGTGACGGAGCTGACCCCGGAGCGCGCGCAGCAACTGCGGGTACAGGGGGAGAGCGCGGTGGTGGTGACCAGCGTCGAACCGGACAGCCTGGCCGACAGGGCGGGCATCATGGAAGGGGACCTGATCAGGGAGATCAACGGCATGCGTACCGCCAGCGTGAGCGATTACAGCAAGGCGGTCGCGTCGGTGCAAAAGGGGGGGTATCTGAAGATGCTGCTGGGGCGCGGCAACGCTTCCCTGTTCGTGGCGCTCAGGCTCGATTAGGCAGAGGCAGCATTGGCGGCAAGACTGAAAAGGGACCCGGAAAACGGGTCCCTTTTGTCGTTTCCGGCTCCCCCTTGGGAGAGGCTGCCTCTGAGAGGGGCTGCAATGGCTTCATGCGACCCCAGCCGGTCCATCGGGGACACCGGGCTCCTCCGCGTCGATGCCGATCCCTTTGAAGGCCTGGTGCAGTTCGCGCCGCAGCTCCCGTTCCTCACCGAGATGCCTCGGGGAAAAATGAAACGGGACCACCCGCTCCACCCGCGCCTCGCGCGCGAGTTCCCCTGCCTGGCGCGCCGTCAGGTGGGCGCGGTCGCGCGCACGCCCCTCGTCTACGTGCAGGAAAACCGCCTCTATGAAGAGGTAGTCGGCCCTCTCTGCCAGCTGCACGATCTGCCGGCGGTTCTCCTCGGTGAAGGCGGTGTCCGTCACATAGGCGATCTTTTCCCCCGGCACCACCTGCAGCACCTTCTCCTTCAGTTCCCCGATGCTGAGCCCGGGCGAGGGCTCCCCTCCCGGGGGCGCCGGGTGGATCACCGTATGGTCCGGCTCACCCCGCAGCACGGCGCGTTTCAGCTCGGAGAGCCACGGCCCGACAGGTAGGCCGAGTTGCTCCAGCCGGTTCTTCATGAAGTTCACGTGCAGCTTTTCCTCGAAGGCGTAGGCGAGGCAGGGGATGCTGTGCTGCAAAAAGGCAGCGCGGATGCGCAGGTTCTCCTCGTCCAGTATCACCCCGTCGCAAAGCTGCAGCCGCTCCTCGCACTCCCTTTCGAAGACGCGCCTGGAGCTGAACCTCGCCCTCTTTGCGGCGCCGTCGGGGTGCAGCTCGGTCACCGTCAGGATGAACTCGGTGGGGTAGCTCTGGATCAGGTTCCAGCTGTAGGAGGCGAGCCGGTTCTCGACCTGCCGCAGGATACCGGGAGGACCGAAGAGCCTGAGCTGCTTGTCGCGCCCGAGCATGATGCGCAGCATCAGGTCGAAGCCTATGAAATGGTCGATGTGGGTGTGGGAGATGCAGACGTCGGTGACCCTGAGGAGCTTGCGCGCCCCAAGCGGCGCGAGGTCCCCCAGGTCGAAGAGGATGGCCCTCCGCGCGAAGAGAAAGTCGACGTAGAGGCCGGGGTCGCCGAAGGGAGGGTTGACGAGTCTGGGGAGAAAGTGGGGAGTCATGTTCCTGGTGAACCTCCGTGGGCGCCGCCGGTTCTCCCTATATATCCTTTGATGCAACTGCGCAAGACAAAAAAAGGGAACCCTCAGGTTCCCCAGTGCTTCAAACAGCTCTCTCCGCCTTGTCGTTGGTTTGGGGGCCTCACAGCGAGTTCCCAGTCAGGTGGGCTCCTGTAGACCGCTTCAGGCAATTCCCGCGCAATGGGGCAGCACACCACGATCGAGACAGGCTCCCGTTCAATGAATTATTCCGCAGGGGCGTTACAACCTAACGGTCAGGGCAGAGAGAACGAATAAGTGGCTGTATAATAGCGTCGACCAAATGAGAAATCAACCTCCTTTTCTCTAATAAAAAGCAGGAGGTCCCGCCGGCCAAAGCGGTTGCATTTTTAGCTGTTTGACGTACAATGCCACGCCAACTAACGATTCGCAGGTGGGGAGGTAAGATGCGTCTTAAGGATGAACAGATCGCACGTCTTGCGGAAAAGGTGCTGGGGGATCTGGAGCGCGCCCAACTCGCGGAGCAGAAGCAGGCGAGGGGGACGGTGCTGGCGGCGATCAGATCCGCCATCGCCGCCGACCTGAAGCAGGAGGAGAACCTGGAGCGGGATGCGGAGGCACTCCTTGAACAGACGCTGAAGGCGACGGGCGGCGAGGGGATCGACCGGCACAAGATGCTCAGGATGATCAAGGAGAAACTGGCCAAGGAGAGGAAGATCGTCCTTTAATGGGACCGGAGCAGCCGACGAACCGACCAAGGAGCCAACATGCACGTATCGGAAGACCGTATCTCGCATATCGCCCATAAGATCTATGACAAGCTCTGGCGCGACGACCTCGCCGACTTCCCCGACGAGAGGCGCGCCCTCGACTCCATAAAAGGGTCCATCGAGGGGTTTTTCTCCATCATGGAGCAGGTAGACCAGGCGGTCAGGGCCAAGCTCGCCTCCTACAGCCAGGCGAAGGTCCCCGGCAGCCGGGACTGGGAGATCCTGTACCAGAAGTTCTACGCGGAGGAACTGGCCAAAAGGAAGTGGTGATGCGGCGAATCGGGGGGAAATTAATTTTTTCGCCCCCCTTGATTTTTGAGACCATGCTGTTTATATTTAGCTGGCAATTAGCACTCGGGAGTTTCGAGTGCTAATATTTTTTTCAATTACCGGAGATATGGAATCTCAAAGAAAGGAGAGCAAAGGCATGAATCTTAGACCGCTGCAGGACCGTATCATCGTGAAGAGGGTTGAGGAAGCGACCATGACCGCTGGCGGGCTTTACATCCCGGAGACAGCCAAGGAGAAGCCGCAGCAGGGTGAGGTAGTGGCAGTCGGCAACGGGAAGAGGGGCGAGGACGGCAAGGTGTTCCCTATCGATCTGAAGGTGGGCGACAAGGTGCTGTTCGGCAAATACGCTGGGAGCGAAGTGAAGCTGGAAGGTGAGGATTTCCTGATCATGCGCGAGGATGACATCCTGGGCGTGCTCGAGAAGTAATCCCCGTGCCGGCCTTCGGCCGGCTCCCGCATCACGAAGGTTCGCTACATACAATAATTCCCAAGGAGGAAGATAACATGGCTGCAAAGATCATCAAGTTCGACCAGGACGCACGTAACTGCATCCTCAAAGGCGTCAACACCCTGGCAGATGCGGTGAAAGTGACCCTGGGCCCCAAAGGGCGCAACGTCGTTATCGAGAAGTCCTACGGCGCTCCGCTGATCACCAAGGACGGCGTCACCGTCGCCAAGGAGATCGAGCTGGAAGACAAGTTCGAGAACATGGGCGCACAGCTCGTGAAGGAAGTCGCCTCCAAGACCTCCGACGTTGCCGGTGACGGCACCACCACCGCCACCGTGCTGGCCCAGGCGATCTACCGCCAGGGTTCCAAGCTGGTTGCCGCCGGTCACAACCCGATGGAAATCAAGCGCGGCCTCGACCGGGCCGTCGAAGCGCTGGTCGGCGAGCTGAAGAACATCTCCAAGCCGATCAAGGACCACAAGGAAATCGCACAGGTCGGCACCATCTCCGCCAACAACGACAAGACCATCGGCGACATCATCGCAGAGGCCATGGAGAAGGTCGGCAAGGAAGGGGTCATCACCGTCGAGGAAGCAAAGGCGATGGAGACCAGCCTCGAGACCGTCGAGGGGATGCAGTTCGACCGCGGCTACCTCTCCCCCTACTTCGTTACCGATCCGGAGAGGATGGAAGCGAACATGGAAAACGTCAGCATCCTGATCCATGACAAGAAGATCTCCAACATGAAGGACCTCCTCCCGGTACTCGAGCAGACCGCCAAGTCCGGCCGTCCGCTGCTGATCATCGCCGAGGATATCGAAGGCGAGGCACTGGCGACGCTGGTGGTCAACAAGCTGCGCGGCGTGCTGAACGTCTGCGCCGTCAAGGCCCCGGGCTTCGGCGACCGCCGCAAGGCGATGCTGGAAGACATCGCGGTCCTCACCGGCGGCAAGGTGATCTCCGAGGAAGTCGGCTTCAAGCTCGAGAACACCACCCTCGACATGCTGGGCTCCGCCAAGAAGATCACCGTCGACAAGGACAACACCACCATCATCGACGGCTACGGTGCCGAGGCCGACATCCAGGGACGCGTCAAGATGATCCGCGCCCAGGTAGAGGAGACCACCTCCGACTACGACCGCGAGAAGCTCCAGGAAAGGCTCGCCAAGCTGGTGGGCGGCGTTGCCGTCATCAAGGTCGGTGCAGCTACCGAGATCGAGATGAAGGAGAAGAAGGCACGCGTCGAGGACGCACTGCACGCAACCCGCGCAGCCGTTGACGAGGGGATTGTCCCCGGAGGCGGCGTGGCTTACCTGCGCGCCCTGAAGGTGCTGGACGGCCTGCAGCTGAACCCCGAGCAGCAGTTCGGCGTGAACGTCATCAAGCGCGCACTCGAGGAGCCGATCCGTCAGATCGCCCAGAACGCAGGCGTTGACGGCTCCATCGTGGTCGACAAGGTGAAGAACGGCCAGGGCTCCTTCGGCTACAACGCAGCCGACGACACCTACGTGGACATGATCGAGGTCGGCATCATCGACCCGACCAAGGTCTCCAGGTACGCTCTGCAAAACGCAGCCTCCGTCGCCGGTCTCATGATGACCACCGAGGCGATGATCGCCGACAAGCCCAAGGATGAGGGCGCAATGCCTGCAATGCCGGGCGGCATGGGCGGCATGGGCGGAATGGGTGGCATGGGCGGCATGATGTAGTCCCTGCCCGATCCACCAGAAGCAACGAGAGGGGGAGCCAGTCGGCTCCCCCTTTTTTGGTCGAAGGCGAGTAGCGCCCTTTCCCCCGCCTCCCCTCCCGCCTGTCCGGCAGGGAGAGGTGCCGGTTCCCCCCCTCTTTTTCTTGCCGCCCAGAAAATCCTCCCGAGAAGCCGCTCGAATACCGAAGAGATAGCAAGAGCCTCATTAGTCTGGCTTGCCTGGGCTCTCATTAGCTTCTCCGCCTTTACACGATTTCTGCAACCGCGTATAATCCCTGGAGATTTGACGCGAGCAGCTGCGATAGCCAACGCTGCCGCCAAGCTCCGTGCGGGGTAACGCAGAGACGGCGACTCCGCTCCAGGTTGGGGACCTTCATGATGAACAAAGCAGGAGCGCAATCAGGTGCCGCAGGCAAGGAAGAGTTCGTCTCGGCGAGCCAGGTCATGATCGCGATGACGAAGACCTCGAAGGCGCTCAGGATCTACCTCCCTAACAACCCGGTGCTGATCGGCTTCGTTCAGGACCTGAACGCGAAGATGACGGCGCACCTGGCCAGCTACGGCGAGTTCAACCTGGAGGTGGAGCCGTTCGCGCTCAGGTACAAGGGGATCGACATCTACCAAAACAAGGATCCCAAGGAGAGCATGGCGTCCCGCGTCTTTGCAGACGGCATCAGGACGCTCTTCTTCGAGCCGGGGGTGGAATCCCGGGAGCTGACCGCCTTCATCGGGATAGTCGGTTTGGAGCGTCCCGCAAGCGACGACGACATAGTCACCCAGCTTTGGGATCGGGACCTCCCCCATATCCGTTACCTGCTGGAAGAGGATTTCATAGAGGCCCACCTGGAAGAGGACCTGTCGGTGCCGGGGTCGCAGCAGGAGGGGATCACCAGGATCTACCAGGCGCTCTCCGGGCCGCTCCCTCCCCAGCCGAGGATGATCCCCAAGCACCTGCTCATGCTGACCGGAGAGGAGGAGAAGTGGTTGAAAAAGGCGCGGCAGGTGGAGGCCAGGCGCAACGCGCTGGACGATGTGGTCAACATCCTCTCGGCGATCCTGGCAGGGACAAGGGACCCGGAGATTTTCCGGGATTTCGCCGGCATAATGGGGAACCTTGCCACCAACATGTTGCTGGCCGGGGAGATCGGCCACGCACTGCGGCTGGTGCGGTTCATGGATGAGCTGCGCAGGCTGGGCAGCACTCTTTCCGAGCAGCGCGGGCTCTTGGACGATGCCCTTGCCGGCATCCTGTCCGAGCCGACCGTCCGGGTGCTTCAGGAGACCCTCGACGCCGGCGAGACGGTGAGCCACGAGGAGCTGAGGGAGCTGCTGCTCATCTTCGGGCTCCCCTCCCTGGGTGCCATCTGCGAGCTGCTGGGGCGGGTGGAAAAGCTGAAGATGCGCAAGGTGATCATCGAGGCGCTGGTCGACCTGGGGCGTGACAACCCGGCCGTCCTCGCCCCCTTCCTGAGCGACCCGCGCTGGTACCTGGTGCGAAACGTGGTCCTGGTCCTGTCCCTGCTGGACTCCCCGGCGGCACTGGAGATGATAGTAGGGCTGATCTCCCACAAGGAGGCGCGGATCCGACGCGAGGTGCTTGCCCTTCTCGAGCGCTCCGACGATATGAGGGCCAAGAGCTACATCGTGAAGTACCTGAGGGATGAGTCCGGCGCGCTGCGCATCAAGGCCCTTCAGATCCTGGCCCGCGAGAAACTCCCCTTTGCGCTCAAGCCGATCCTTGCGCTTGCCGCCGCCGAGGAGTTCGCGAACAGGGATCTCGCCGAGAAAAAGGCGGTGTACGAGGCGCTGGGCGAACTCGGCTCGGCGGAAGCGCTCCCCGTGTTCAGGGAGCTGCTGATGAAAAAATACTGGTTCCAGAAATCTGCGGAGAAGGAGGCTGCCATCCTCGCGGTTGCAGGGTTGGCCAAGATGCAGAGAAAGGAAGCCCTGGACCTTTTGGAAGAGGCGCGCAACCAGAAACGTTCAGCCGAGGTCAAGGGGATACTGGAGCAGGCGGTCTCGACCATGGCTGCGGCAAAAGGGGGAAGGGGGGGATGATGCAGGTGGGGTATCGACATGCCGCTTGAGATGGACCGCGATCGTCTGCACGACGAGATGGCGAGGCTCGGCAAGTCCCTGGTCTCCACCCTCTTCGTCCTTTTGAAGACCTCCGTCAACTACTCCGAAGGCCATGCCGCGCTCGACCTGCCGCTTGCCAACTTCCTGAAGGTGCTGCGGGAGATCGCCAGGAGAAACGAGGACGCCTCGCTCAGGTTGAGGGGGGGGCACCTCTACCTCGGTGAGCTGCGGCTGAAGCCGGACACCTCGAACTTCGAGGCGCCCAGGTATGTCATCGAGGAGATGAGACGCCGCCTCCTGGGAAGCATAACCTTCGCCCCGGCGGTCGGCGCGGACGATCTGCGCAGGTTCGTCTACACCCTGCGTCAGGTGGACCAGGAGCAGCTCTCCGATGTCTACACCAGGATACTCAAGGGGATGCAGCAGAGGATGGTGGCCCATGTGCAGGTGGAAATCCTGCAGGACGAAGAGGCGCGCACGCTGATTCCGGACCTGGCCAGGTTGAGGGAAGGAAACCTCAAGGCGCGTCCTTTGTACAAGAAGGTGCTGGCGGCAATGGACGAGGCGGCGGCCCAGGTCGCCATCGGCCGGAGCCTCAGGCTGCGGGAGTCGAAGCGGGTCGTGCAGCAGATGATCGATCTCCTCTACAGCCATGAGCCCGACCTTTTGGGGCTCTCCACCATGCGCTCCCACGACAAGTCGTCGCAGCACCATGCCGCAAACGTCTGCATACTCGCCCTGGTCATGGGGAAGCGGCTGGGGATGTCGAAGTTCCACCTCTGCGAGCTGGGGCTGGCCGCCCTTTTCCACGACATCGGCTACGCCGACCTCCCGAAGGAGATCCTGAACAAGCCCGGCGCGCTTACCAAGAAGGAGCGGCTGATCATGGAGAACCACCCGCTTCACGGGGTGAAGAAGGTGATGAAGCTGAAGGGGCTCGACGCGCTCACATCCCGGATCATCACCGGGGTATTCGAGCACCACCTGATGGCCGACTTCTCGGGGTACCCGCGCTTTCCCTACCGGAGGCTCTCCCTCTTCGGCAGGATCATCAGCATCGCGGATTGCTATGACGGCCTGACCTCGTCGCGGGTGAGCGGCAGGAGTGCCTATCCCCCCCACAAGGCGCTCAGGGTGATGCTGGGGCAATCGGGGAAGGGTTACGACCAGGCGCTTCTCAAGCTCTTCATCAACTGCATCGGCATACACGCCATCGGGTCGCTGCTCCTTCTGAACAGCAGGGAACTGGCGGTCGTGGTGGGGAACAGCGCCGATCCCACCATGTGGGACATCCCCCGGGTCCGCATCATCTCCGACCCCCGGGGGCGCGAGGTGGAGGGAGAGGTGGTCGACCTGGGCCGGCCGGGCTGCTCCAAAACCATCGTCGCCACCCTCGACCCCTACCTTTACGACCTCGACCTCAGCCGCTACTTCTGCAAGGAACCGATCCCTTCCTTCTGACCGGCTAGAAATAAACCACCGTGAGCAGCGGCTCGTTTGCCGCAGTTGCCTCGTCTATTTCGATCAGCCCGGGAACCTGGGTGGTGAAATCGTCCTGCTGCAGGATGCGGACCTGGAAATTGTCCAGCCCCCTGAACTGTGCCTCCACCATGAGCGGAGTGACGTCCACGACGACCTCGCGGTTCACATCGAGCGAGGATATCGGCGGGACAATGCTCGTGCTCACGATGGGGGGCAGCAGGATCCTGTCGAAGTCGTCCGGTATCAGCGGCGGGGTGAAGGAGACCAGCTCGATCCGGATCGGTATGGAGGCGGTGGGCGGGAGCACCGTCACGCTCCTGATCACCATGCTCAAGGTGGCCGACTCTATCCTGGCGTTCAACGGCACGCTGGCGAGAGGGAAGTGCAGGAAGGCACGGTACACGTCGTCGTTACTGATATCGACCCCCGCCCTGACGCCTAAAAGCGCGTCGCGCTGCACCAGGCTCACAATCGGCGTCTGTACTCCCGCCACATCGACGATGTCTCCGTCCACAGCGGGATCGCTTGCTATAACAGTCTCGACGAACACCCTGTCGTCGCCGCTGCTGCCGCATCCGGTTATGGCAAGCATCAGTACCGCCAGCACCAGC
>Ga0209317_1000884_pt1 | contig 31177 bp, 26 predicted proteins | sample RifGroB2_FD_183994 | JGI IMG/M metagenome (GOLD analysis project Ga0209317, IMG submission 183994) | Soil microbial communities from Rifle, Colorado, USA - Groundwater B2 (SPAdes) (version 2) | ecosystem: Environmental > Terrestrial > Soil > Unclassified | place: Rifle, Colorado | collected...
ACCTTTATCAGTAGCCCTGCCGATCCTCCAGTTTTCCGTCTTGAAGCTCCCCTGCGCTTCCCCACTAATCTGTCGGCTATTTGCGCCAACCATATCTGCTCGGTTCCAGGTCGCTTACCATGACAGCGGACCAGGCACCGGCTACCTGCCTACTCCGCCTTTCTTGACATGGATCATACTTTCTCGAACTGTCGATGCTAATATGGCTCTACAGGGAGCAGGTGCAAGCCCGCCACTTTGTGGCCGCACAGCCCCACATGTTGCTTAAAAACCGGCCGCTTCGCGTGCCGAAAGCACAAGAGCTGCCAAGGAGCGTCAACCATGGAAAAATCAGCACTGTTACCGGTCGATGACATGGATGCGGAAACCATCGGCGCGGTTGTCGCCAGAGACTACAGGACCGCCGAGGTCTTTGAAAAATTCGGCATCGATTTTTGCTGCGGCGGAAACATCCCGCTGGCAACGGCCTGCCGGGAAAAGGGGATCGATCTCGATGAGCTGCGCCGGGAGCTCGGCAAGGCAGCTGACCGGCCGCAGGATCGCAGCCAGAACTACGACGCCTGGGAGCTCCCCTTCCTCGCGGACTACATCGTCAACACGCACCACGTTTACTTGAAGGAAAGCACCGAAGGGATCAAGGCCTACGCGCACAAGATCGCCGAGGTGCACGGCGCCCACCACCCCGAGGTGATAGAGATCGCCGATATCTTCGACAAGATCGCCGCCGACATGACGCTCCACCTGAAAAATGAGGAGGAGCAGCTCTTCCCGGCCATCCGGAAGTTGACCGCCCTGCAAAAGAGCGGCGCCTCGCATGAAGCGAAGGACGTCGAGGAACTCAGGGCGACCCTCACCACGCTGAGCCACGAGCATGACGAGATAGGGGCCGCTATCCACGAGATTCGCCGACTGGCGGGGAATTACACGGTGCCCGCCGACGTCTGCAACACCTTTATGGTCACCTATCAAAAGCTCAAGGAGTTCGAGGATGACCTGCACAAGCATGTCCACCTGGAGAACAACATCCTGTTCCTGAAGGCCGCCAAGCTCTAGACCCTGGCCTGCCTGCCGTAACACAACTGCGGGGGCGGTTCGTGGTGCCGCCCCCGGTGCCAAGCACAGCACATCTGCAAAAGGAGAAACCATGGTAGTCGTAGTTTGCGTCTTTGCTACCTTATGGCTGGTTATGGCAGCCGTTTCGTTTTGCCCCTTCAGGCGCCGCTCCTATTCGGATACGGATAACAGCTGAGCTCCCCCCAACCCCCCTTTTTCAAAGGGGGTCTATGAGTCCATGAGAATCCAGCTTTTGTCTTGGTCGGATAAAGAAGGCGCCAGATCGGTTAAGACCTGGCGCCCTTCTATTTAGCCTGCTGCCACCTCGACGGTTTACTGCCCGAGGCTTGCCTTGAGATCGGCGTCCACGGTGCCGATCTGGGCGATGTTGAAGTTGTCGATGAGGAACTGGAGCACGTTCGGCGAAAGATAGGCCGGGAGCGCCGGCCCGAGCTTGATGTCCTTGATGCCGAGATACAGCAGGGAGAGCAGGATGACGTGGGCCTTTTGCTCGTACCAGGAGAGGATGAAGGAGAGCGGCAGATCATTGACGCCGCAGTTGAAGGCGCCGGCCAGGGCCAGGGCGATCTGCACCGCGGAGTAGGCGTCGTTGCACTGCCCCACGTCCAGAAGGCGCGGAATGCCGCCGATGTCGCCGAACTCCTCCTTGTTGAAGCGGTACTTGCCGCAGGCCAGGGTCAGGATGACGCAGTCCTTGGGCACTTTCTCGGCAAACTCGGTGAAGTAGTTCCTGCCGGGCTTGGCGCCGTCGCAACCGCCGATCAGGAAGAAGTGCTTGATATCGCCCCCCTTGACCGCCTCGATGACCTTGTCAGCAACGCCCAGCACCGCGTTGTGCCCGAAGCCGACCAGGATCTCCTTGGCAGGGGCCTCGGCCAGGTCCGGACAGTCCAGCGCCTTGCTGATCACCTGGCCGAAGTTCCAGCCGGACAGGTGCTCCACGCCGGGCCAGCCGACCTCGCCCCAGGTGAACAGGCGATCCGTGTAGTTGTCGGCGGGGCGCTGGATGCAGTTGGTGTTGAAGATGATGGCGCCGGGGAAATTCGGGAACTCCTTGTGCTGATCCTGCCAGGCGCCCCCGAAATTGGCGAACAGGTGCGGGTACTTCTTGAGCCCCGGATAGCCGTGGGCCGGCAGCATCTCGCCGTGGGTGTAGATGTCGATCCCCTTCCCCTCGGTCTGCTTCAAAAGCTCTTCCAGCATGCGCAGGTCGTGCCCGGAAACCAGGATCCCCTTGTTCTTCCGGGTGCCAAGCTGCACCTTGGTCGGCACCGGGTGGCCGTAATGCTCCACGTGCCCCTCGTTCAGCATCCCCATCACCTTGATGTTCAACCTGCCGCACTCCATGGCGATGCCGACCAGGTCCATCAGCCCCTTGGAGGGATCGGTCGTGGCGGCGAGGGCGCTATGGAAGAAGGCAAAGACCTCTTCGTCGGTCTTGCCGAGGATAAAGGCATGATTGGCGTAGGCGGCCATCCCCTTCAGGCCGTAAATGATGATCTCGATGGCGGAGAGGATATCGGGATCGCTTTGCTGGGTCTTCACCCCGTGCTCCTGCCCCTGGGCGACCAAACCCTCCAGTGTGTCGGCTATCACCCAGGCCGCCGGGCCATCGGCGATCGCCGTTGCCTGCCCCCCCTGCTTCTCGCGGCAGGCACTCTCGTAGAGCGACTTCACCTGCTCCTTGAAGTCGTAGCATTTGCTGAGCTTGCCCGCTAGCTGCACCGGATCGAAATCGACGTTGGTTACGGCACTGAAGAGCCCCTCGATCAGGAACATGTCCGCATCCTGATCCCGCGCGTCCAGTCCCCGCGCCTTCTCCGCGTAGATGGCCAGCCCCTTCAGGCCGTACAGCATCAGGTCCTGCAGGGCCGCCACTTCGGGATTCTTGCCGCAAACTCCTATCACCTCGCACCCGGTTCCCTTGGCGGCCTGCTCACACTGACGGCAAAACATTGACATAAAAAATCCTCCCTCGCATTTATAATTATAAAAGTGTCTGCAAAAACTATTTCACTATAACTTGGAAGGATCTTATTTCAACCGATCAAGGCATAAACCATGATTAGTTTGCACCAATGTAATATTGTAAATACAGGACGAGCCAAAATGATATATTTACCGAATGGCTGACAGAACAAAAGGAGCGCGATCATGGCTAAGGATTCCAAGACGCTTTGCAAGTGGGATAAGGACGAAATAAAGGACAACCTGAAGGAATTGAAAAAGTTGGTCGCCGAACCGCGCTTCATCTGCCGCAAATGCGCACGCGCGGCAAGGAAGGAGGAGAGCCTTTGTAAGCCGGAGCCGCTGTAACGGGAGAGAGACAGGCCCGGCTCAAATAAGCAGCTATTGCCTTTTCCGGCTTGATAAATCGCGATTACCCCCTAAACTAACAAACTGGCATTTGTCAGCATTCATGCATCCCTTCTGACATAGCTTTGCCCGTTACTGGCAACATGGCCCATGGATGCAAACAATAAAGACATGGTGAGCAGAACCTGGCCGGCCCTATAAGAGCGAGCGACCGGCAGATTTCAAGGGACGCCTTGTCTCCTTGACTGCCGCTGTCTGGCTTAAAAGAACTGCTTTGGGTTACGCGTTTCATCTATCTACCGGGAGGGCGGCATGAATCAACAGGAAGGGTACGCGGACGACATCGTCAAGGGGTTTATCATCTGGAGCATGGTGTGGGGGTTCGTCGCTGTGCTGCTCGGGGTCGTGATCTCGCTCCAGATCGCCTTCCCGCAGCTCAATCTGCCACCCTACCTCACCTACGGGCGGCTGCGCCCGATCCACACCAACGCCGGGATCTTCGGCTGGGGCATCGGCAGTTTCATGGCCTTCTTCATCTACATAACCCAGCGGCTCGCCAAGACCCCCCTCTGGAGCCCCGGGCTGGCCCGGGTGCAGCTCTGGCTCTTCAACGTGGTGATCGCCCTTGCCGCCGTCACGCTCATGCTCGGCATGAACCGCTCCAAGGAGTACGCGGAGCTGGAATGGCCGGTGGCGCTTCTGGTGGTCGTGCTCTGGGTCATCTTCGCGGTCAACATCGTGATGACCATCGTGAAGCGCCGCGAGGAGCAGATGTACATCTCGCTTTGGTACATACTCGCCACGCTGGTCGGGGTGGCGGTGCTCTACCTGGTCAATAACGCGGCCATTCCCGTCTCGCTCACCAAATCGTACTCGGCCTTCGCCGGGGCCAACGACGCCAACGTCCAGTGGTGGTACGGGCACAACGCGGTCGCCATGGTGCTCACCACCCCGCCGCTCGCCATCTTCTACTACTTCCTCCCCAAATCGACCGGCGTGCCGATCTACAGCCACCGCATGGGTGTGATCGCCTTCTGGAGCCTGATCTTCATGTACCTTTGGACCGGGGCGCACCACCTGCTCTGGGCGCCGGTCCCGGACTGGGTGCAGACCCTCGCCATGGCCTTCTCCGTCATGCTGATCGCCCCCTCCTGGGCCGCGGTGTTCAACGGCTACTTCTCCATGAACGGCCAGTGGCACCAGATGCGTGAGAACTACCTGGCCAAGTTCCTGATCTTCGGCATCACCTTCTACGGCATACAGACGCTGCAGGGCCCGGCCCAGGCGATCAGGACCTTCTCCGCCTTCATCCACTTCACCGACTGGGTGCCGGGGCACGTGCACATGGGGACGCTCGGCTGGGTGTCGCTGGTGCTCTTCGCCGCCATCTACTACACGGTCCCCAGGCTCTACGGCACGGAGATACACAGCATACCGCTTGCCAACCTGCACTTCTGGGGCGCGCTGATCGGGCAGATCCTCTTCTCCAGCAGCATGTGGATCGCCGGCGTGCAGCAGGCCGCCATGCTGAACGCCACCAACCCGGACGGGAGTCTGCACTACAGCTTCATGGAGACCATGATCGAGCTCTACCCCTACTGGCACGTCAGGATACTGGGCGGCATCATCTATTTCGCCAGCCTTTTGATCTTCATCTACAACATCGCGAAGACCATGACCGGCGGCAAGGCCCAAGCCGTGGCACAAAGAGCCTAGAGAGGAGACGTCATGATCGAGAAAAGGCCCATCATATTCCTGCTGCTTGCCACCGCGACCATCCTCGTCGGCACCGTCGTCACCATGATAGCTCCCTTCAGATGGATCAACGACCCGAAGCTCGCCATCGCCTCGGTGAAGCCGTACACGCCGCTGCAGCTCGAAGGGCGCGACATCTACATCCGCGAGGGGTGCAACAACTGCCACACCCAGACGGTCCGGCCGCTGCTCTCCGACACGGAGCGCTACGGAGAATACTCGAAGAGCGGCGAGTTCGCCTACGACCAGCCCTTTCTCTGGGGCTCCCGGCGCAACGGCCCCGATCTCGCCCGCATCGGCGGCAAGTACCCGGACGCCTGGCACGTGAAGCACATGAAGGACCCGCGCTCCATGGTGCCGCGCTCCAACATGCCGGCCTACGCCTTCTTGCAGCAGCCGCTCGATGCGAGCCTCACCGAGAAGAAGATGAAGGCGCTCAACTTCCCCTATACAAAGGCAGATCTGGCCGAACTATCTGGGAAGACCGAGCTGGACGCCATGGTCGCCTACATGCAAAAGCTCGGCAACGACATCCCCTGGAGAAAGACCGGCCGCGCCGAGGTGCTGGGCGAGCTTAAGAACCCGTTCCAGGACAACATGGCCGTGCTCCCCGAGGGTAAGGAGCTTTACCTGCAGCACTGCGCCCAGTGCCACGGCAAGGACCTGAAGGGGGATCTCGCACCGGGCCTTGAGGATGTCGACAAGCCGGACTCGGTCGTCTTCGGCATCGTCTACAGCGGCAACCCGGACACCGGCATGCCCGCCTTTGGCGACAGCCTCGGCAAGGAACGGACCTGGAAGGTGGTCACCTACCTGAAGTCCGTGCACAAACGCTGATATGGATATGGCGAGCGTATTCTATCTGGGCGTAACCGTACTGCTGTTCCTGATCTTCGTGGTCATCGTGGCGCGCACCTACCGCGGGAAAAACAGGGTCCGCGGCGAGGAGGCGAAGTACAGGATGATGGAAGACGGCATAAAGAATAAAGACGAGGAAACTGCCAAGGAGGATGTTCATGTCCGACGAAAATAAGGAATACGACGGCATCAGGTACCGGAAAGAGAAGAGTTCCCCGGCCGTCTTCAGGATCCTCTTTACCGTGCTGGTGATCTGGGGGGTCTCTTTCATGGGCTACTACCTGTTCAGCGGCTGGAGTTCCCAGGCGGAATATGCGGAGATAAAGAAGGCCAAGGAGGCGCGGCTCGCCACCCAGAAGCTCAAGGAGGAGGAGGCCGAGGCGGTGAGCACCCACGAGGAGATCCGGACCACCGAGCTGGCCGACCTGGGCAAGAAGGAGTACGGGGCCCGCTGCGCCTCCTGCCACGGCGAGGACGGCAAGGGGGGCATTGGACCGGACCTCACCGCCAAGAAGTACAAGTACGGCAGGACAGCGCCCGAGGTGACCCTCAGCATCGTCGAGGGACGCCCCGGCGGTATGCCCGCTTTTAAGAACGACCTGTCAGGCGACAAGGTCGAGGGGCTCGTGCAGTACCTCCTGTCATTTTGACGCTGCCGCACTGCCGACAAGGGAGGGTCGCGCCCTGGCGCAAGCTGGTCCAGTGGCTGTCGACCCTGCTCCTTTTGCTGGTCCCCTTTCTGGAGGCGGGGGGAGAGTCGCTGCTGCGCCTGGACGCGGGGAGCCGTACCCTGCTCTTCTTCGGCGCCAGCATCCGGATCGAGGAGTTCTACCTCTTCCTCATCGTCGTTCTCATCTTCGTCTTTGGCTTTTTCTTCATCACCATGCTCTTTGGCAGGGTCTGGTGCGGCTGGCTCTGCCCGCAGACGGCGCTTTGCGATCTTGCGGACTGGCTCGACTCGAAGGCCCGCGCCCTGATCCCTATGCCGCAGCTGGCAGTGCTATTCAGGCAGCTCTGTTACCTGGTCATCGCCTGCCTGGTCGCCTGCAACCTGGTCTGGTACTTCATCGCGCCACCCGAGTTTTTCGCCAGGCTTTTCTCGGGCGAGATCGGCGCCGTGGCGGGCATGGCCCTTTTCATCGCCTTTTCTCTGGTGTACCTTGACCTCGCCCTGGTGCGGCGCACCTTCTGCAAGACGGTCTGCCCCTACGGCCGGATTCAGCTGCTGACCATGGAGCGCGGCACCCTCACGCTGGAATTCGACCCCCGGTTGAAAGGCTCCTGCATCCGTTGCGGCGCCTGTGTCAGAGCCTGCCCCATGGGGATCGACATACGGGACGGTCTGCAGATCGAGTGCATCAACTGCGGCCGGTGCCTGGACGCCTGCCGCGACGTGATGGCAAAGCGCGACGCCGCTGGTCTGATCCACTACAGCTTCGGCAGCGCGACGCCGGGAGCGAGCCGGCCCGTGAACCGCAAGGCGCTGCTTTTGGCAGGGGTGTTGATTCTGCTGACCGCGCTCTTGGCGATAGGCGTGAAGACCAGGAAGGAGGCGACCCTCAAGGTGCAGCGCACGGCCAGCGCCGAGGTTAGACGGCTGCCGGACGGCTCGCTGGTCAACTTCTACACAGCCTACCTGGAGAACCGCGGCACGCTCCCCGGCACTTTTTCCCTGGAGGTCGGGCCGGTGCCGGGCTATCGGGTGGAGCTGATCGGGCCGGTTCGGGAGCTAAAGATAGCGGCCAACGCGAACCGGAAGGTCGACCTGGTGCTGAAGATGAAACCCGCCCCGCCAGTGGGACGTAACATGGAGCTGAGGCTGGTATCGGACGGCAAGGTGGTAGCCGTCAGCGTCTTGCCGGTGGCCGTTGAGTAAACGCCCCCGTTGTCTGTTTGAAGTCCCCCTTCGGCAAATCCCCCCTCCCCCCTTTGCTAAAGGGGGGTAAAGGCTGGCGCATTTCTTGTAGGAGCGGCATTCCTGCCGCGATTAACCCGTGGCAATCGCGGCAGGAATGTCCAGAGGGGAATTCCGGAGTCCAATTGTGACTTCCGCGAAAAGGAAACGATCCGATATGCAGCCCAGCGCAAAAGACAACGGCACGTCGTATAAGATAGCGCTCGCCCTCCTGGTCGGACTGTTCCTGATCGGCATGGCGGCCACCATCCTCACAGCCTCGCGCCGCGCCAGCCCGGTGGTCGACTCCGATTATTACCTGAACGGCCTGCATTACGACCAGACCCGAAGCGGGGCCAAAAACCCCGGGCTTGGCTGGTCCATGGCCGCGTCGCTTGCCGGCGGCGAACTGCTGGTTCGGGTCAGCGACGGAGCGGGCGCGCCGGTTGCCGGCGGCAGGCTGTGCTTCGTGCCGAAAAAATCGGACGCCGGCGGCACCCTCGCACTGGCCGAGTCCGCGCCAGGCCTGTACCGCGCCCCCCGCCCAACGGCAGGCGACGGCGAACTGCACGGCACCCTGCGTTTCAGCCACGGCGAGGCGAGCGCCAGCCAGAGGCTGGTGCTGTTCAATTGAGCCGGGCAGCCACTCCATGCTTTCATTGCGGAGCCGGGATCCCGGCCGGCGTGCCGATAGAAGAGCGCGCCGCTGCCGGGACTTTGAGCTTCTGCTGTCACGGCTGCCACGGCGCCTACCTGATGATCCGCGGCGCGGGGCTCGACGACTTCTACCGCCGCCGCGACTGGCACGAGACGGGGCTCGCGCCCCAGGCCTTTCAGGGGCAATACCACGACGGCTACCTTTCCCGCTTTGTCTACCCCGCCAACGAGGCGAGCGCCATCGACGTCATCATCGACGGCATCCGCTGCGCGTCCTGCGTCTGGCTCAATGAGAAGATCATCGCGCGTATTCCGGGAGTACTGGAGGTGCGGGTCAACTACGCGACCGGGCGGGCCCGCGTTCTGTTCGACCCGGCCGAAGTCACGCCGGCCGCCATCTTCTCCCGGATCGCGCAGATAGGGTACGCCCCGCGTCCATATACCGAGACGGCGGCCCGGGAGGGCGCTCGGCTCGAACAGAAGGAGCTTTTGTACCGTTTCGGGACCGCCATCTTTCTCACCATGCAGCTCATGGCCTATGCCTTTGCCCTCTACGCCGGCTACTTCCAGGGGATCGATCTCCAGATGAAGAACTACCTGCAGTTCTTCTCCCTCCTGGTGACGACGCCGGTGGTCTTCTACTGCGGCTGGCCCTTCCTGGCCGGCGCCTGGCGCGGCGTGGCCAACCGTTCCCCCAACATGGAGCTCCTGATCGCCATCGGAGCCCTCTCCTCCTACGGATACAGCGTCTACGCGACTTTCGCCGGGGGCGAGGTCTACTACGAGACCGCCGCCATGATCGTCACCCTGATCCTCGCCGGCAGGCTTTTGGAGAACGCGGCCAAGAGGCGGGCCTCGGGGGGGATCGAGCGGCTGCTGGGGCTTTGCTCCGTCCAGGCGCGAAGGTTTGCGGGCGAGACGCTGGAGACGGTCGATCCCTCGCAGCTTCGCCCCGGCGACCTGATCCTGGTCGCTCCCGGAGAGCGTTTCCCGGTGGACGGCAGGATCGAAGAGGGGACCACCGACGTGGACGAGTCGGCCGCAACCGGAGAGGCCGTGCCGCTGGTCAAGGGCGCGGGGGAGAGCGTCATCGCCGGCAGCAGCAACCTGACCGGCGCGGTTCGGGTGAGGTGCGAAAGGGAGGCGGCCGACAGCTTCATCTCCCGCGTGGCGCGCCTCGTGGAGGAGGCCCAGAGCCGGCGCGCGCCGATCCAGGGGGCGGCGGACCGGGTCAGCGCCTACTTCGTCCCGGCAGTCCTCACCCTTTCCCTGGCCACCTTCTGCTGGCAGTATGTTAGCGGCGGGGTGTTCGGCGCCTCCCTGATGAGCGCCCTGGCGGTGGTGGTGATCGCCTGTCCCTGCGCGCTCGGCCTGGCGACCCCTACGGCGATCCTCGCCGGGACCGGGGCCGCCGCCTCGAGCGGGGTGATCTTCAAGGGGGGAGACATCCTAGAGCGGCTCAGCCGGGTCACCCTTGCCGTCTTCGACAAGACAGGGACCCTCACCTGCGGCAGGCCGGAGCTGATCGAGGTTCGGCCGGCAGCGGGAACGGATCGCCGCGAACTCGTTGCACTGGCCGCCGCCATCGAGAGCGGCTCGCTGCATCCGATAGGGAAGGCGGTCCGGGATTACGCGGAGGAAAACCGCATCGCCTACCCGACCGGAACCGAGTTGAAGGGAGTGGCCGGCGGAGGGGTGACCGGGAGGGTGGCGGGCGAACCGGTGGCGCTTGGCAGCATCCCGTTTCTGCAGGGGCTCGGAGTGGCCGGCGTTCCCGACGCGACCGGGTCACCCGGTGGCAGCATGATCGTCTGCGTCGCCCGCGCCGGGCGCTACTGCGGGGCGCTGCTCCTGAAGGACCGCATGCGCGACGACGCGCCGGCGCTGGCTTCCTATTTCAACCGTGCCGGTATCCGAACCATGCTCTTGAGCGGAGACCGGCAGGTATCCGCCGAGAAGGCAGCGGCCGCGGCCGGGATCGGGACTGGGATCGGCGGGCTATCCCCCGCAGACAAGGCGGCGCGCATCGAGCTGTTGCGGGAGGGTGGAGCGACCGTCCTCATGGTGGGAGACGGCATCAACGACGCCCCCGCGCTTTCGGCGGCAGACGTCGGCTGCGCCGTTGCAGGGGGCACCGACATCGCCATCGAGACCTCGGACCTGGTGCTGGTGAAACCGGACCTGGAGCGGCTGGCCCTGGCCCACCGGGTGGCGCGGCGCACCATGAGCGTGGTCCGGCAGAACCTGGTCTGGGCCTTTCTCTACAACGCGATCGGCATACCGCTTGCCATGACCGGCAGGCTGACCCCGATCTACGCCGCGGCCGCCATGGCGCTCAGTTCGGTCTGCGTGGTCGGCAACTCGCTCAGGCTCATGAGGACAACACGTGGCTAGCTCGCTCATCGCACTGATGGTACTTTCGCTTTTTCTCGGCTGCGGCTGTTGGCTCATCTTCCTCTGGGCGGTGAAGAAAGGGGAATTCAGCGACATCGAGCGCCCCAAGCACAGGATGCTGGACGATGACGAGGACATGGTCAAAGACCTTAAACCGGTCAAAGAAGGTTTTTCTGTTCATGAGGATGTTTGATGATCCAGATCTGGTTCGCCTTTCTTGCGGGTCTCGCCGGCAGTTTTCACTGCATCGGCATGTGCGGGGGGTTCGTCGCGGCGCTTTCCATGAAAGACAGCGAAGGCGCCTTCCGCTCCCGGCTGCTGTCGCAGCTCTGCTACAATTCCGGCCGGGTCTTCACCTACACCCTGCTCGGCGCGCTGGCCGGCCTGATCGGCTCCTCACTCGATCTCATGGCGCTCAAATCCGCCTCCTACTGGTTCCTCATCGGGGCAAACCTGTTCGTTGTCTTTGTCGGGCTCTGCTCGGCTCTCGGCCTCGGCACGCTGAACCTCTCCACCCTTGCGGGACGCGGCGCCCGCTTCCTGGCCGCCCCCTTAAGACGCGCCCTGTCGGCAGGCTCCCCGTTTGCCGCCCTCCCCCTCGGCGTGATGCTGGGGCTGCTCCCGTGCGGGCTGGTGTACGCCCCGCTCATCGCCGCTGCGGGAAGCGGCAGCTTGATGATGGGCGCGGCTACCATGGCGGCCTTGGGGTTTGGCACCATCCCCGTCCTGCTCATGTTCGGCACCGCATCAAGCGCGGTCTCCGCGAAGCTGCGCAGCACCATGCTGCGTCTGGCCGGGGTAGCGGTGGCGCTCATGGGTGCCGCCGGGCTCTGGCGCGCGGTGGGCCAATCCTGCTGCAGCGGCTAGCCGGCCCGCCATTCCCTGGACGCCTGTTGCAGGAATGCCGCTCCTACAGATTCCCGCGTCCCCGGCCCGCCCCAGCCCCGCCTATAAAGGTTTCCTCCGGTTCCCTGCGGATGTGGTAATAATAGAGGTGTCGCGCACAGACTCATGAGGTAGCGCGCCAGGGGGAAGGGACATGACCAGACAGGGAAACCCGCCGCTCAAAATAGATCACCTGGAGCCGAAGGTTAAAAAAGGACTCACCGTCGTCATCACAGGCAACGGCAAGGGGAAGACCACCTCGGCGCTCGGCATGGCGCTGCGCGCCTGCGGCCATGGCATGAGGGTGTGCATCATCCAGTTCATGAAGGGGGATCTTTACGCGGGAGAGTGGGACGGCATCAAGCGGCTGGGCGACATGGTGGAGCTTCATGTGACCGGCAAGGGGTTCTGCGGCATCCTCGGCAACCCCTACTCATGGGAGGAGCACCGCGCCAATGCCCAGGATGCCGTGCAACTGGCCCGCCGGAAGATGGCCTCCGGCAGTTTCGAGATGCTGATCCTGGACGAGATCAACAACGCCCTCAAACTGAAGCTTGTCGACCTGGAACAGGTGCTGGAAATCCTGGCGCAAAAGCCTCCCCTGATGCACCTGATCCTGACCGGCCGCGACGCACACCCGGAGGTGGTGGAAATGGCGGACACGGTCAGCGAGATACTGGAAGTCAAACACGCCTACCGCAAAGAGATCGAGCCACAGCCGGGCGTCGACTACTGAGCTGCGACTCCACCTCCCCCGGCCGGCGTCTGACTCCGCTTCAGGGCGACGACGGAGCCGGATGGGAGCCACCCTTGGTCACCCGGTTTCTGCCGCTGTCCTTGGACCGGTACAGCGCCAGGTCCGCTTCCCCTATAAACCACCCCGCATCCCGTTCCCGGGTCACCTGCGCCCCGACCACGCCGGCGCTGAGCGTCACCACCCCGATCAACCCGTTTTTCTCGTGCGGCAACGCCTGCTCGATCAGCTCCAGGCACAGCCGCTCGGCCAGTATCACGCCCGCGTCCGGCAGGGTATCCGGGAGGATCACGGCGAACTCCTCTCCACCGTAGCGTGCGGGGAGATCGCCCGCCCTCTTGAAGCAACTGCGCAGGATTTCACCGATCAGCTGCAGGCATTTATCGCCGGCCAGGTGGCCGTAACGGTCGTTGTACTTCTTGAAGAAGTCCACGTCGCAAAGTATCAGCGAAAGGTGTTGGCCTGTGCGGATAGCCCTCTTGATCTCGGCGTCCAGCACCTCGTCGAAATGCCGACGGTTGGCCAGACCGGTCAGCGCGTCCTTGCGGGCCAGGACCTCCAGCTCGCGATTCTTCTCGCCCAGTTCCACGGTGAGCCGCTCCAGCAGGTCGCGGCTGCGCTTTAGCTCCAGGTGGTTTTTCACCCGCGCCTTCACGATGGCGGGGCTGATCGGCTTCGTTATATAGTCGATGGCGCCCCACTCGAATCCCTTGCTCTCATCCTCATCGGTTCCCATGGCGGTGACGAATATCACCGGAATCCCGGCTGTCTCCGGGTCCTTCTTCAATGCGGCACATACCTGGTAGCCGTCCATTTCCGGCATCATGATGTCCAAAAGGATCAGGTCCGGCATATCCCGCTTCACGATGCGCAATCCGTCCGCTCCGCTTTTGGCAAACGAGATGTCGTAATCGCCCTTCAGGATCTTGTACAGTACCTCTATGTTTGCCGGCGTGTCATCGACGATCAGGACCCTTTGCCGTCTGCTCTGGCCTGCTGCCTTGCTTTTCAAGGTGACACCTCCAGTCCCAGTTCCTGCATGATGCCGACCAGGATCCGGCGGGCGTCGCCGAAATCAAGAGACTGCAGCGTCGCCTCGAACCGGTCCACCTCCTCTCCCGCAAGCAGGGGCCTCATCTCCTCCCAGACGCCAAGGGCGCTCAGATCGTGCGTCTCCAGCAGGGCGCGCAAATCAGCGGCCAGCACCGCCAGCCGTTCCAGCGTGCCGGGCGCTCCCTGTACAACGGCGGCCCGGCCGGCACCGGCGTCCAGACCGTCATCATCATGCTGCCCGAGGAGCAGGACGGTGCCGAGCACCTCGCCCAGCTTCTCCTCGAATTCCACCAGGGCCTGGCGCAGCGCCTCCCCATCCTCCCCCTGCATGGCGGTCTCGAGGGCCACGGCGGAGCTGCAGAGCCCGGAGGCGCCCAGGTTCCCGCCCACCCCTTTCACGGTATGGACGATCCGTCCGGCCCGCTGTCGGTCCCCATCGAGCAGCGCCCGGCGCAGTTCGTCCACCGTGCCGCGGTTTTCCCTGCCGAACGCTATCAGCAGCCTCCTCAAGAGGGGCGCGCTCTCCACGATCCTCATCGCCCGCTTCAGGTCGATACCCGGCAGATGTCTCGGAAGCCCCCCCCGCTCTCCCCGGGCGGCTTCCTCCTCGACCGGTACAAAGCCTGCCGCCTGCGGCCCAACCCACCGGCTGAGGGTGGCGAACAGCTGCGCCACATCGATCGGCTTGTTCACCTGGTCGTTCATCCCGGCATCCATGCAGAGCTTACGCTCCCGGGAGAGAGCACTCGCCGTCATGGCGATGATCGGCAGCCTATCCTGTGCCGGATCGAGGCGTATGCGCCGCGTCGCCTCCAGGCCGTCCATCACCGGCATATGCACGTCCATGAGCACCGCATGATAGACGATGCCGGATTCGGTGACCATGCTGACGGCCTCGGCGCCGTTTCCCGCCAGATCCACCTGCATCCCGCTCCGTTCAAGGATAAGCTTGGCTACCTCCTGGTTGATCGTGTTGTCCTCCACGAGCAGAACCCGCACCCCGGAGAAGTTTTCCTGAGGGGGGACCCCCTTTTCGGCGGCAAGAGCGGTTGCCGACGCGGCAGCCGCTGCCTGCGCCGCGCTTTGGCGCTGAAAACGCCCCGTGAAACTGAAGGTGCTCCCCTCCCCCTCCTCGCTGGCGACCGATATCTCCCCACCCATAAGCTCCACCAACTGCTTGCTGATGGCGAGGCCCAGCCCGGTCCCGCCGTACCTGCGGGTGGTCGAGGTATCCGCCTGGGTGAAGGCGCTGAAAAGCGCCGAGAGTTGCGACTCTGCCATGCCGATGCCGGTGTCCGTCACGCTAAAGCGCAGCATCACCTCGCCATCTCGGTCGGCCAGCAGTTGGACCTCAACCTCCACCTTTCCTTTTTCGGTGAACTTGAAGGCGTTGCTGGCCAGGTTCAACAGTACCTGACCGAGCCGGACCGGGTCACCCACCAGGAGTTCCGGCACCTGCCGGCCGCTATGCATATGCAGCTCGATCGGTTTCCCTTGCAGGGTCGCTGTGGCAACGGCATGCAGGTCGGCCAGTACCGATGCCAGGCTGAAGGGGACCTCTTCCAGTTCCAGCTTGCCCGCTTCGATCTTGGAGAAATCGAGGATGTCGTTGATCACCCTGAGCAGTACCGTGGAGGCGGTCTGGGCCTTGGCGAGGTAGTTTTTCTGCTGCTCCGAGAGCTCCGTCTGCTGCAGCAGGTACAGCATGCCGAGCGCCGCGTTCATCGGGGTGCGGATCTCGTGGCTCATATTGGCGAGGAACTGGCTCTTGGCCCTCGTTGCGGCCTTGGCGGCGTCGGAAGCCCGGCGCAGCTCCTCCTCGGCGCGCTTTCGTTCCGTGATATCGAAGAAGGTCACCACGCCGCCTACCAGCTCGCCGTCGTACAGTTGGGGGTAGGACCAGTACTCCACGGCAAAAAACGAGCCGTCGGCCCGCCAGAAGGTTTCGTCGTCGTGATGCACCCCCTCCTCGCCCCACAGCACCCGGCACACCGGGCAGGCGTGTATCGGATAGGGGTTCCCGTCCGGCCGGCTGTGATGGATGAGCATGTGCATGTTGCGCCCCAGCAGCTGGTCCGGGGAGTCGTATCCGAGAAGCCTCGCGCATGCCGGGTTGACGAAGGTGCAGTTGCCCAAAAGGTCGGTGCCGAAGATCGCCTCGGCGGTCGATTCCAAAAGCAGACGGATCTTTTCGTCGCTTCTGCTCAGGGCCTCCTCCGCCTTCTTGCGCTCGGTGATGTCCTCCTTTACCGCGACGAAATGGCTGATCTCCCCCGTGGGTCCCTTGACCGGAGAGATAGAGGCGGATTCCCAGTAGAGCTCCCCGTTCTTCCTCTTGTTGCGCATTTCCCCGCGCCACTCCTTTCCGGAAAGGATGGTGCTCCAGAGTTCGCTGAAGAATTTCTTGCTGTGCCAGCCGGACTTGACCAGCAGGTTCGGGTTCTTGCCGATCGCCTCCTCGGCGAGATATCCCGTCACCTTGCTGAAGTTGGGGTTCACGTATTCTATGATCCCCTCCCGATCGGTGATCATCACCGTTACCGGGGTCTGATTGATGGCAAGAGACAGCTTTTGCAGCGACTCTTCGTCCTGCTTGTGCTCGGTTATGTCCCGAAGCGATTCGATGGCCGCCACGACCTCCCCTTGCGCGTTTCGTATCGGCGCCGCATCAAAACAGAGAAAGCGCTCCCTCCCCTTCAGCGCCGGGAACCACCCCTCGGCGCACAGGCCGTCGGTGACCAGCAGCGACGCCGAGCACGACCTGTAAAGGTTGCCGATGTTCCCGAGGCTCTGGTCGATGACCAGATCGGCGAGCACCGGACGCTGCTCGGGATAAAATGCCGACCAGGCCCGATCGGTGCCGCAAACCTCCGAAGCGGGCATGCCGGTAAGCTCCTCGCACGCCTTGTTCCAGATGATGACCCGGTGCCGGCGATCGAGGACATAGGTGGCGATGGAGGAGTTCTGCAGCAGATTCTCGCTGAACTCCTTTTGCTGCCGGGCCGACTCCTTCTGCCTGTGCACCTCGTGCATCATCCGGTTGAAGGCGAGCGCCAGTCTCCCTATCTCGTCGCGGGTCCCGAGCAGGATCGGCTCCGGCTCTTGCTCCTGGCCGGTGATCCCTTCGACATGGCGGATGAAGGTGACCAGAGGTGCCGTCAGGTGGCGCATAAAAAGCAGGCCCACCGAGACGGTGCCGCAAAGCGCCACGATCAGGGCGCCCAGCAGGTACAGCTTGGCCCTTTGCAGCGGCGCATAGGCCTCCGATAGCGGGAAATTGGCGGCGAGTATCCACCCGGTCGACTTCACCCGCACGAACGAGCTGAGCGCCGCGAGCCCCCGGGAGTTGACCGTCTCGCCGGTCCCCTGGAACCCCTCGATGGCCCTGTCGAACAGCCTGTTCACCCCGACCGGGACATCCTTTTTCAGGATCCTGCTCCGGTCCGGGTGGACGATGATGGTCCTTTGGTGGTTGAAGAGGTAGAAATACCCGTTTTTCCCGAGCGTGGCGCGGGAAAGCTTGCCGAGGTAGTTGTCCTGCATGAGGTCGATCAGCCCGCCCATGAAGCCCATGAGCCCGCCCCGGGCGTCGAATAACGGCACGATAAAGGTAATGGTTGGATGCCCGTGCTGCTGGGTGGAGAGCATCGGCTCGGAGATGACCGGCTTTCCGGTGCGCAGCGCCTTTTGGTAGTAGTCGCGGAAGGCGTAATCCCTGCCGATCAGCTGCCGCTCCAGCGGGTTCACGGCGAGCAGCTCCCCCCCTGGCGAGAAGAGTAAGACCCCGCTGTCGAACAGGGCCAGGGCATCCCGGCGGCTCTCCAGGAAGCGCTGCGCGCGCTCCGGGCTCTGCAGTGCCTCCGGCCTGACGGTGCCGGCCAGGGCGATGAGCTGAAGCTGCGTGGTCCGGATCTTGGCGTCGATTTCATCTGCCATGGTGGAGACCAGGGTCGACTGCTGCCCGGAGACGGTCTCCATGAACTGCTTTTCCAGGTACCATGAAGCGCAGAGCGTCATGAAAGAGAGTACCAGGGCCACCAGCAGCGACACCATGAGGCTCATCTTCGTTGTAAGGCTCAATCTGTCCATTTACCGATCCTGGGATGTTTAATGGCCTGCCGGGCGCCTTTCCGCTAGGCCCGGCTCGACGAGGGGGGTGGACTCTCGGCTGCGGCATGCAGACCCTTCTCTTTTCGGCGGGTGGGGGGAAATCTTTAATGATGGCACTGACCGATGACGAAACCCCTCCGCTTCAGGAAAAGGGGGAGGGGTTTCCTTGGGCCGGTGCCTCGCAGACCAATATATCAAAAGCGGGTGGGTGTGGCGAGAGTTACCTGGATCGGGATGACAGGATGGCCAGCTGTATCTTTTCGGTGAGGCGGGTTACGTCGAACGGCTTCTGGATGAACATGACGCCATGCTCCAGCACGCCGTGATGCGCAATCATGTCCGCGCTGTACCCGGACATGTAGACTATCCCGATGCGGGGGGAGAGCGCCCTGACCGCCACCGAGAGTTCCGCTCCGTTTAGCTCCGGCATGATCACGTCGGTCAGCAGGCAGTCGATCCGCCCCGGGTTGCGGCGACAGATCTCCAGCGCCTCGCGGGAAGAGTCAGCCGCCAACACGCGATAACCGGCCCTTTCCAGCATCAGTTGCACCATGCGCCGCACGCACTCCTCATCTTCGACCAGCAGCACGCGCCCGGTGCCCGAGACCTCGGCCAGAGGCGGCGGCTGGTCTTCATCCATTTGCCGCGTCAGTCGCGGGAAAAACAGGGTGAGGGAAGCGCCCTGGCCAGGTTCGCTGTAGAGCTTCACGAAACCACCATGCTGGGTCATGATGCCGTACACGGTCGCCAGCCCCAGGCCGGTCCCCCTGCCGACCCCTTTGGTGGTGAAAAAAGGCTCGAAGGCCCTTGCCTGCTGCTCACGATCCATCCCGACTCCGGTATCGCTCACCGTCATCTGGACGTAGTCGCCAGGCAAGGCCTTGGCGTCCGTGACAGTGCGGATCTGGCTGATGGTGACGTTTCTCGTCTCGATGCTGAGGGTGCCCCCCTCGGGCATGGCGTCGCGAGCGTTGACGGCCAGGTTCATGATGATCTGGTTCACCTGGGAGGGGTCCATCAATACCGGCCAGAGCCCGTCCTGCGTGGTCAGCTTGAGATGCACCTGAACGCCGAACAGCTGCAGCAGCGTCTTTTCCGTGTGCCGGATCAGCTGGTTCAGATCCACCTGGCGGGGGGTGACGATCTCGTTGCGCGAGAAGGCGAGGAGTTGCTGCGTGGTGTCGCGTGAATGCGCCGCGGCCTTGACGATTTCCGCCAGATACTCATGAAACTTCTCCCCGTCGATCGGCGTCATCCTGGAGAGCTCGGCATACCCCAGGATGACGCTAAGGCTGTTGTTGAAATCATGCGCCACCCCCCCCGCCAACCGGCCGACGGCGTCCATCTTCTGGGCCTGCAGCAGCTGGGCCTCGAGATAGCGCTGTTCGGTGATGTCACGGTTCAGCCCGACCATCCGCAGCGCGCGCCCTTCCCCGTCCCGCATCACGATGGCGTCCGCTTTCAGGGTCAGCACCTCGCCGTCCGGATGGACCACGCGGAACTCGCCGTTGTACTCCTTGTCGCCGCGTAGCGCCGCCTCAAACTCGGCGAAGGCGCGTTCCCGGTCCTCGGGATGCAGGGCGCGGCTCCAGATCTCAAGGGTGCCGTCGAAGGCTTCCCTACTGATGCCGTACAACTCGCACATCCGGTCGTTCCACTCCAGCGTACCCGCCGCGATGTTCCACTCCCAAACGCCGAGCCCGCCCGACTTCGCCGCAAGTTCCAGCCTGAGCTTCGTCTCCGTGATCGACTCGATCGCCCCTTTCAGCTCGCCTATGTCCTGGCAATAGGCGAGAGCATGGCCGTTTTCGAGCCTGACGGCGCGCAACGACACCCAGACCGCCCGGCCGTCGCCCCTCAGCAGGCGGGTCTCCAGATCCATGCGTCCCGTTTCCTGCAACAAGGAGAATTCCCTGAGCACTGCCGCGTGCTCCTCTATCGGATGGACCTCCAGGATGTGCATGCGGGACAGCGTATCGGCCGGGTACCCGAGGAGCCGGGTGGCAGCTTCATTGAAGTCGACATAGCGCCCCTCCCGGTCCATCACGAAGACGGCGACGGGCGAATTTTCCACGTAGCAGCGAAACCTCGCCTCGCTCTCGTGCAAGGCGGCCGTCCCCTTTTCCCGTTCGGCCGCCAGCTTCATCTGCGTCTCCGCCTGGTTCGAGCACCTCTGGGCCCGGCGCGTCAACTCCGACAACCAGGCGGCCATGAACCCGCTTACCAGGAAGATGGATATGCCGACCCAGTCGAACGGGTCGCTGACCGAGATGCGACCAACCGGTTCGATCAGGAAATACGCGACGAAACAGACGGAGAGGATGGTGACCGTGACACCGGCGTATAGCCCGCCGCAGAGGGTGGCGATCATGACCGCCGGGAAAAACGTGATGTAGGGGATCCGGCTCCCCAATGGATCGAGGAAGGAGAGCCGCAGCCCTGCGGCGACCGCGAAGATGGCGAGGGGTATCAAAAGCGTTAGCCAGGGACGGCGATTTTCCAAGGAGGGAAGCATGGGTATCCGCCTTATGCTGCAAGTGTCTTACGCTTGTGACGCTATGATCATGCCGGGTCGCCTGCGCCGCAACCATCGCTGCCGGGAGGGTGGCGTAGTCCGCCACTATGGGTCAAGACGTGGTTTCTCCGAGTGCGCAGTACGCGCCGCTCCATGCGGCTCCCCTGGAGCGCCGGTAACGCCATCGAGCCCGCAAAGGCCCCGGCGGGCGAGAAGCACCCGCCCGATGCCGCGGCAAACGGGTGCGGGGGGCCACCGGCTGCGTGGCGGCCTGCCGTCGAAAAGAGCTGTCGAACCAAGGTGGTGAAACGTGAAAGTGAAAGCATGCCCGTCTCCTCTCTCGAAAGAAGGTCGCCGGAAGCGCCCGGGGTGTGTCCCCCTACCCTTTCATTAGGCATGCCAGAATCGAAGGCGGCTAAGCAAGCGAAATGGCGTTCGCGTCAGCTGTCGGCCGACGGCCCGGCAGCGGCGCCTGTGCAAGCATTGAACAGGCAACTGCTCGTGGCATGCACAACCGTCACGATTGCCGCAATTGCCACATCGTCAGGATTGTCAGAATTTCAGAATTTCAGAATAGTCAGAGTTGTTGTCAGACTGGTTGCCAGAGTTGGTAAACCCAACAACTGGATCCCGGGGGGCAAGGGTGCGGGGGGGGCGCATACAGTTCCCCCCCCGCAGGAACAAACGAGGGTGTTTATCTGTCGTACCGGACTAGACCTTCGAAGCCATGGCGTGTTTGATGTGCGCCGGCACAAAAAGCCACATGACCACGTCCACCAGGCGGGCGGCGAGGAGTATCGGCACGAATACCAGCGCAATCGCCTTTTCCGCGATACCGTCAAAGGCCCCGCCCAGGTTGATGGTATCGCAGAAGATCGATATGACGATACAGACAGCAAGACCTGCGACCATGAACAGACAGGTACCGACCAACAGCATGAGCAACGAAAAAAGACTGGTTCCTAACATGTGCTTCCTCCTTTTCGGGTTATGACAGTGCACCGGGCAGTCACATCACGTGAGAACCCGATCAACCGTCTGAATGATAATCCCGGAAGCCGGCCAGACCGAGACACCAAGTCTCGGCAGCCGTTACAGGCATGGCAAAAGTGTGCGGACTGTCATTATTAAATTCAACTGCCAGAAACGATAAAGGTCATGAGCTGCTGAGACAGTAAAGCCCGCAGGACGATTAGATAATAACAGACAAATTAAAATCATTCAACCGTCAAGACGGACGAATAACGAGTCGCCCTTAAAAAGAGCGCCCCTTCACCCGCGGATACTGCCTCCTTGCAGGAGCGGCATTCCTGCCGCGATTATCACCTCCTCGCCGGCTCAAGCCAAGCCGCCCGCCCAGCCCACCGAACCGCCGCCTTGCCCGGCACAGGGCGACTGCTATACTGGAGCATTACAAATTTTTAATCCAAACGGGCAAGGACGGTATGTCACACCATGCACAACATAGCGGCTACCACCGCCTGATGCAGCGGCTGAACAAGCATCCCCAGGGCGCTCCGGCCTCGGACCTGCTGCTCAAGATATTCTCCATTCTTTGCACGGAGCAGGAGGCGGCACTGCTCTGCCAATTGCCGCTCAGGCCGTTTTCAGCGGCAAAGGCCGGGCGCATCTGGAAAATGACCACGGACGCGGCACGCAACACGCTGGAAGCGATGGCCTCGCGTGCGCTGCTCCTCGACCTTGAGCGGGACGGGAAGACTTTGTACTTTCTCCCGCCCCCCATGGCCGGCTTTTTCGAGTTCTCCCTGATGCGGATGCGCACCGATATAGATCAAAAGGACCTGGCGGGGCTATTTTTCCGCTATATCAACGTGGAGGATGCCTTCATCCGGGATCTTTTTGCCGGCGGCGAGACCCCCCCCGGCAGGGTCCTGGTGAACGAGCAGGCGATTCACGACGAGAGGGTCTGCCAGGTGCTCGATTACGAGAGCGCCAGCCATGTGATCCGAACCGCCAGCCACATAGCCGTAGGCCTTTGCTACTGCCGGCACAAGATGGTCCGGATGGACCGGGCCTGCGCGGCACCGCTCGACATCTGCATGACGCTCAACCAGGCCGCCCAGTCGCTGATCCGGCACGGCGTGGCGCACAGCGTGGACGCCGCCCAAGGCCTGGACCTCCTGCAGCAGGCCCGGGACCTCAACCTGGTGCAATGCGCGGACAACGTGCGCCGGCAGGTCAATTTCATCTGTCACTGCTGCGGATGCTGCTGCGAGGCGATGATCGCCACACGCCGCTTGGCCATACCAAACGCCATGTACACCACCAACTTCATCCAGCGCACGAACGCCGCCTCCTGCAACGGCTGCGGCAGATGCGTTGCCATCTGCCCGGTCGAGGCCATTGCCCTCGCGCCTGACGCCCCCGGATGCGGCGCAGGCGATAAAGCGCGGTTGAACTCCGAGCTTTGCCTTGGCTGCGGGGTCTGTGTGCGCAACTGCCACTCCGGCGCCATCTTTCTTGAGCCAAGACCCAAGCGCATCCTGACGCCCGTCAACACCGCGCACCGCTTGGTGCTCATGGCGCTTGAGCGGGGCAAACTGCAAAACCTCATCTTCGACAACCAGGCCTATTTGAGCCACCGCGCCATGGCGGCGATACTAGGCGCCATCCTGAGGCTTCCCCCCGTCAAGCGACTGATGGCGAGCCGGCAGGTCAAATCGCGCTACCTGGAGCGCATCCTCGCCGATGTCGACCTCGCCACTTTCTCCAGGTTTGAATGATTTGAACAACCGGCTCAGTTAAATTATGGCGGATTAATTTTCACCTGCTAAACTTTCCGGATCTCGGAAATTACAGGAGGTGGCAAATGCCTCAGGTTAAGCAAGGGAGCACCGTCCTTGTGCATTACACGGCCATGCTGAAAAACGGGAAGGTGATCGAGTCGACCGCCGGAGGAGATCCCCTTCGGCTTACCGTCGGGGCGGGAAAGGTGATGCGGGGCTTCGAGCAGGCCCTGGAGGGGATGTCCGCGGGAGAATCGAAGAAGGTTACCATCCCGCCGGGAAAGGCGTATGGGCGCAGAAACCCGATGATGGTTTCGCATCACTCACTGGACGCCACTGCGCCCATTGGGAAGAGTGCCGGGGAGTTGCAGCACCAAGTTGTCAACCGTGGCACCCCGGACGAGTTCTGCATCATCGTCTCCGACAAGGGGCTGAACGTGGACAACAACCCGCACCTGGCGGGCGAGGAGCTGGTGTTCCAAATCGACCTGGTTGAGATTGAAAACACTTAGCATGTCTCGGCAAACGTGGAAGGGGTGACCTGGGTCACAGTCGATTACAATTGGATTCCTCCCCCTTCGCTATCGCTGCTGCCGAATCGAGCCGATCCTTGTCCCGGTACTTGTCCGCTCTCCGCTGGACTGGACACCCCCTGCCCGCAACACAATCCGCAGCCCCTTCCCGGTTTTCACCACGTCGTGGTCCGGAAACGGTTTCCTACCTGCATCGAAAACCAGCCGAAGTTTTCCATCAAAAAGGCCGATGCGCGCTTTCGAAACGCCAAACCGGTTAGCCGGAACGGCGATCGAGCGGAGCATGCTCCGCGCGCCCGGGATGTCTATCACCAGGCGCCCCGGCTGCTGCAGGGTAAATGCCTTAAACTCGCTGATGCCGCCGCTCGACTCGATTTCAATCGACTGTGCGCCGCAAATGACCCCGGTAACGGTGACGGGCGGGCTATTTCCAGCGGGGACCGGCCTCAGGGCAGTCTTTGGAGCAGGGGGAGCCGGAGCAGTAAGCTTCCCCGCAGCGGGGTCTCCTCCTGCACCGTTTTCCGGCATTGCCGCAGCCGTGCCTGATTTGGATCCCGGTGCAGGTTTGCGTAATATGAGTGTCAACTTTGTACCGTCCGAAGAGTCGGTTCGGGCCTCGAAATCGGCATCTTCAGTGAGGTTAATGGAAAAGCGGCTGATCATCACGTCGTTGATGCTTTTCTTCTCAAGCTCGATGGAGGAGATCATTATGGCTTTATACTTGTAGACCGTATCGGGTTTGCCCGGCTCAGTCCGGGGCAGATCGATGACGACCCTGAACAAATCCGGCATCTTTGAGCAGCTATATTCGAAGTTCCTGTCGGCGCTGATTTCCACTCCCAGGTTATCTCCGGACCTGAAGACCCTGATTCCCTTGATAACCGGCAGAGACTCATCTGCCTGGAGCCGCGCAGGAGCGCACACCGACACCAGCACCATCAGCGTCATCAAGATGCATTTCATGCTACCCATTCATCGTCTCCTCGTGGCCCCCATTTCAAGGCTGAGCATCAGGCCTTGGCGCAGACACCGTTAAAGCGAAATAACAAAGCATACGGATCATCCTGAAATTAATGCCGAATATATAACCGATACAAATCTTTTGCAAAGAAGATTTACGCATGGAGAAGTGGAGGGAAACAAAATGAGGTAGGTAGGTGCCATATCAGCATCGTCACGCTTGCAGGATAGGTCAAGCTCAAGTTGGCGCGACAACGCCAGGCTGACCGGGTTGACCTATCATTTCTTCTTCAGTTGCAGGAATCGATGGGCTGTTGATTTTCCGCCCTTCCCATGTCAAGATGGCGCCACCGTATCGGCAGGATATCGAAGGAGACCTACATGACGCATAACCCGGAAAAACAGGCAGACAACCCAAAGTTCATGGACCGGCGGGAGATTAACTTTGCCATCAGCGCCGTTATGTTCCTCACCAATTTCCTGCTCATATACTTCATCTGTCAGAGAACCTTCCCCGACATCGCCGGCATTACTAGAGTGATCCTGGTCTGGGTGGGAGCGTACGCGATGACCTGGGTCATGTCGCACCAAACCAGAGGCCTCGCCAGACTCGCTCTCTCACTGATTATGCTAGGCGTGCTGTACATCGTATCGATGTCCCGGCCATAATGCTTCATCCTTCAGCCGGCCACTCTTTGCTGCTTCATTATTGCTGCCCAAGCTTGCCGAAGAATTCGTCAAGCTGCCTGATCCATTCTTCCTTGATGCTTTCGCCCGCAAAGCTGGCCTCAAAGCTGTTGCGAGCTAGCTGATAAGCCTCTTTCGCCCCAAGCTCCGGCAGCGCGGCGAATGTAGCTGTGAAATTCCGGTTCAGGTACCCACCGAAATAGGCCGGATCGTCGGAGTTAATAGTTGCTGCAATGCCGGCAGCCAGGATTTTTCCGATGTTGTGGGCGGAGAGATGCGGAAACACGCAAAGCTTTACATTGGAAAGTGGGCATATTGTCAATGGTATTCGTTGCTGTGCCAGTCTTGCGACAAGCTTGGGATCATCCAGGCAATGCACACCATGGTCGATTCTTTCCGCTTTAAGCAGATCAAGGGCATGACTTATGTATTCGGCCGACCCCTCTTCTCCGGCATGAGCTACCAGTCGCAGTCCCAACTCTCGGCAGCGTGCGAATACTCTGGCGAACTTCTCCGGCGGATTCCCGCGCTCACTGCTGTCAAGGCCGACCCCGATGAACTTGTCGCGAAACGGCAGCGCATCTTCCAGCACCGCAAAAGCGTCCTCTTCACTCAGATGCCGTAGAAAGCAAAGTATCAGCGAGGCACCCAGTCCCAGTTCTTCACGGCCGCGGCAGATTGCTCGATCCAGTCCGTTGATTACCGTTTCAAATGGAATTCCCCTGGCCGTGTGTGTTTGCGGATCAAAGAAAATTTCCGCATGCAGTACATTTTCGCCTTTGGCACGTACAAGATAAGCCCAGGCCATGTCAAAGAAATCTTCTTCTTTTTGCAGCACGCAGGCTCCGGCATAGTAAAGGTCCAGAAAGCTCTGCAGATCCGTAAAGGCATAGGCAGAACGCAGTTCATGCATGGAGGGATATGGGAGTTGGATCCGGTTCCGTGTTGCCAGTTCAAAGATCAGTTCCGGCTCCAGTGAACCTTCGATGTGAATATGCAGTTCTGCCTTAGGCATGCGGCAGAGGATGCCAGGTAGCTCTTCGCGTGGAATGCAGTCGAGATTCATGTATCGTTACTCCCGACGCAAGCTTACAGCCTGCTAAATCCTGAACTTGCCTACAAGGGATTCCAGTTTCCCGGACAGTTCTGCAAGATCCTTGCTGATAGAGGTCGTTTCCTGTCCGGTTTGGGACGTTGTATGGACCCCTCTCTGGATATCTCTCAAGGCGAATACCACTTGTTCCGTCGCTATTACCTGCTGTTGGGTTGACAGCGAAATCTGCCGGGAGGCGTCAGCCGTGGCCTCCACCTCCTCGACGATTGCTTCCAGCATCATCACAGTCTTATCTGAAAAATCAAGCCCTTCATGGATCCCCTTGGAACTCTTTTCCGAAGCTATCACCAGGCTGTTGACGGAATCCATCATTTTGGATATTTCCCCTTCTATTCCAGCCGTTGATTCGACGACGCTATCGGCCAGCCTGCGGATTTCGACCGCTACGACTCCGAACCGTTTGCCGGCTTCCCCGGCGCTGGCCGCTTCCAGCGCCGCATTGAATGCAATAAGCTTCGTCTGGTTGGCGATACCGTTGATAATCTCCATGATCTTCGTTATTTGCCGGGACCTTTTCCCCAGATCGATAATCTCCTGTATGCTCGCCTCATTGTCCCGGTTGATCTCTTTCATTTTCGCGGTAAGAGTATCGACGCAAAGCGCTCCTTCACGCGTATCTTGCAGCGTTTTCCCCGCATGCTCCGCCACGGTGCTGCTGTGGGCGGCAATCTGATCGGCAGTGGCGGAAAATTCCTCCATGGTCGTCGAGATCTCGGTCACAGAGGTGGAAAGCTGTAAGGAAAATGTGGCCTGACTGTCTACGGCGGACGAGACTGTTCCCGCATAGGCATTGATTTTTTTCGTTTCTCCGGAAACCATGCTGATAATCTGATGAAGGTTGCCGATGTGTTCATTAAACCAACGGGACAATTCTCCGATTTCATCACTGGTAGCGATGTCGAGCCTCTTGGTGAGATCTCCTTCACCCTTGGCGATATCCTCCAGTATGGCTATAGTTTTATTCACCGGCGCGACTATCGCCCTGACGCATAAGAAGGTTATCAGCAATGATACGGTTATGGCCGCTACGAAGACAAAGGAAAATGCCATCAGAACTTGAGCATAACTGTCGACTGAAAATTGATAGCTCTCCTTGCTGAGCTGGTTTTCCAGGCGCCAGAACTCCTGGAGGGTCTTGTTCATCGCCTGGTACTGCTCCTCTAGCGTTACCATGAAAACAGCCGCCGAGCCGAGGTCGTCCGAGACGTCTATGGTGTCCGCAGCCAGTTTTGCATATACTTCCAGTTGCTTAAGCGCTACCGAGTGGTACTTCTTTTCTTTTTCGTTCAGGTTTTTCAGATTCCGAACCGTACCCATCAATTGGCGCAGTTCTTCGAGGCCGGTTTTAACATCCTTTCCTACCGCTTCGATCTTCTGCTTGTCAATGCCGACCCCCGTCCAGGTGAGAATCTTGTAAATGTCTCGATGAACGGCGCTGACCTTTGTTATGACTGTTGTGATGTGTTGATAATTCTGGAACCTGACGGAATACAGGTCATTTATTGCCTCCTGCTGTTGCGAAAGGCCGACATAGGAGACTGCTGCCAGAATGATCAGAAAAAGAAAGACAACGGCAGGGGCCGCAAGTATCTTCCGTGCCATCTTTTGATTGGCGAAAAATTTTTCCATTAGCAATCCTGTTTCTTGAATGCAGTCAGGGACTACCGGTAGATACCACAGCCGATGAGCATGTCTCCAGTCCGTTCAATGTAGGAGCTTTTCGGCTCGATCTTTTTCGTCGTCGGATTGGTCCACTTATAGTCAACCCATCCCTTGCCCGGATTGGTGGCGACATTTATGAAGTCTCTGGCGAAAAATTTTCCATCGGCATCTTTTATTATCGACATATCCTTACCCACAAGTTTGGGGTTCATTGGATGGGCGAGGGTAATACCTTTCATGTCAACCGCGAAAATGTAAAGCTCTCCTTTGACGAACTTCCCCTTCTTGTTGTTGAATTCCTGAACCGCCTTTTCCGGCCCGTTCGATTTGACATAAGCAGCCCCCTGCTTTACCAGAGACACAGCTTCCTCTTTCTGCCCACCAGCGGCCAATCCAGCCGTGAAAAAAATCGCCGTGACACACAACAGGAACAACAATCTGCTTCGCATGGTATCCCTCCTCGGTTTTAATCGCTCCTGACCCGGCAAGAGCTGATCAGCCTTCCCCACAAGGTACACTTATCGGGATTTTCCCCGGATAGCTTAGCGTAATTAATATATTTATTTTTAACCGTTTCTATAGCTTTCGCGATCTACCGGAAATGATTGGGGTACCCTCGGTGAGGAGAGCTTCCATCGCCCCCCCTGGAGATTCCCTCTGGCACGCTATGGCCTGCTCTGCGTTCTCTTTTGGAGCGCCGCGGTCGGCAGCTTTGCCGCCTGGAGCCTAAGCCAGCAGCGCGCCTACCTTTTCGACCTCGCCCGCCAGGAGGCGCGGGGAGCCTTTGACAAGGATCTGCTCGTGCACCGCTGGTCGGCTGGGCTTGGCGAGGCCTATCTTCCTCTGACGAAAGAGCAGCTTCAATCCGCCGACTCGGCGCCCGATCCGGCACAGGTCGTCACGACGGAGTCGGGTAGACGACTTGCCCGGATATCGCCCGCGGCAGTTACCCGCCATCTCCAAGCTCTGCAGGAAGAGAGCGCAGGGGTGCAGAGCCACCTGACGAGCCTCACCCCCGGCAGGGACGCCAATGCGCCCGACGACTGGGAGCGCACCGCCCTGATCGGCTTTACCCGGGGGGAGCCCGAGGCGAGTACCGGGGCGCTGGTAGGCGGGGAGCGCTACCTTAGGCATATGTGGCCGCTCATGGTCGAAAAGGCCCTGGACCATGGACCTGGAAGGCCAGTTCACCTACGTAAGCCCGTCGGTCGAACGCCAGATGGGGTACACTCGGCAGGAGGCTCTCCAGCGCGGCTTCCAGGACATGCTCACCCCCGGATCGCTGTCGATGGCGAGCGGCAAGCTCAAAGCCGCCGTGGCCGAGCTCGCCTTACACCCTCACCCTCACCCTCTCCCAGAGGGAGAGGGGACCCATGAAATGCCATGGCTGAAGATTGATATGTGTCCTCCCGAATACCCCCGAATACCAAAATGTGCGGAGTATGGTATACAAGATGAATGTTTTGTAACGTTGGTTTGAAATACGATTGATGGAAGCCAACGGCCGACTAAGCGACCTGTTACCGAAAAGGCACCGAAAAGGAGACGGCTCCCATGGATCCACCCTCCGGTTTTATCTATAAGGGACGCCTCCGGCACGGCTTTGGCCGTAGATGCCTTATCGGCTCGGTCCTATCCCTTTTTTGGTTTTCTCCAACTCCAGCATTTGAAATAGATACACACTCCGATGTGAAGCTTCGCTGGGACACCACTGCGAAATACAGCGCAGCCTGGCGTGTGGAAAACCGGTCCGATCGTCTCATCGCCGACCGGAACAGCGACGACGGCGACCGCAATTTCGACCGGGGCCTTATCTCCAACCGCGTTGACCTCTTGTCCGAAATGGACCTCACCTACGGGAACATAGGCGCCCGCCTGAGCGGGGCGGGATGGTACGACGCCGTTTACCACCGATCAAACGACAACGATTCTCCCACCACGGCCAATTCATTCTCCGTGCCTCACGACCGATTCACCGAAGCAACCCGGCGCCTGCACGGTGGGAAGGCGGAGATCCTGGATGCCTTCGTTTTTGCCAACGGTCAGCTGGGCGTGCCGGCTGCCGTGCGGGCGGGTAGACACACCCTGCTCTGGGGTGAGAGCCTGTTCCTCGCCTTCAACGGCATTTCCTACGCCCAGGCGCCTCTCGATCTCATCAAAGCGATCTCGGTTCCGGGCACCCAGGCCAAGGAACTGTTCCTGCCCGTGGGACAGATCTCCTGCCAACTGCGACCCACCCAGACCCTGAGCTTTGCCGCGTATTACCAGTACGAGTGGCGCAAGACGCGGATACCGGCTGCCGGCAGCTACTTCAGCAGTGCCGACCTGCTCGACGCAGGTGGCGAGCGTCTTTTTTCCGGGCCGCCGGATACCGCCCTGTTTCGTGGCCGGGATCTCGAGGCGCGTGACTCGGGGCAGTGGGGGATCTCCACGCGCTACCGGGCGCAAGGGATCGACACCGATTTCGGGTTGTACTACATCCAGTTTCACGAAAAACTGCCGCAGCTTTACCTGCGCACCGGAGCGGGCGCCGATCCGGCTATCGGCAAAGTGGGGGAATATCTCCTGGTTTACCCGGAGGCAGTCCGATTGCTCGGCGCAAGTTTTGCCACCACGGTGGCCGAGGTGAGCCTTGCCGGAGAGGCGCACGTGCGGCGCAACACGCCGCTTGCCGGCAACCCGCAGCAGGCAGGGCCGGATCTGGCCGCGGACAACGGCAGCAACCCGCTCTACGCGGCGGGGGAAACGGTCCACGCGCAGGTATCCGCCATCCACGTCATGCCGGCGTCGCTTTTTTGGGACAGCGCCAACACACTTGCAGAAGTGGGGTGGCAGCACCTGATCGACATCTCCCGCAATCCCGGCGCCTTCGATGCCACCCGGCAGCGCGATGCCTGGGGTTTCCAGACGGTGTTCACCCCAACCTATTTCCAGGTAGCGACGGACCTGGATATCGACGTGCCGCTCACGCTGAGCTACACACCCCGGGGAAAGTCGCCGCTCCCCTTTTTCAACGGGCCGCATAAGGGGGGAACCATGGGCGTGGGGGTGTCGGCGCTGTACCGGAGGCTGTGGAATGTCGGGCTCCAGTTCATCCATTTCTACGGAGGCGCCCCTTTCCAGACCTTGAAGGACCGCGACTTCGTCTCCCTTTCCATCCAGCGCACCTTTTGAATACCGCCTAAAGCCTTTGCGGTCGCCCGGCAAGG
>Ga0209317_1000885_pt1 | contig 31174 bp, 21 predicted proteins | sample RifGroB2_FD_183994 | JGI IMG/M metagenome (GOLD analysis project Ga0209317, IMG submission 183994) | Soil microbial communities from Rifle, Colorado, USA - Groundwater B2 (SPAdes) (version 2) | ecosystem: Environmental > Terrestrial > Soil > Unclassified | place: Rifle, Colorado | collected...
GTAGTAGCCGTGCTTGAACTTCTGCCGGTACACGCTTTCGTTGTTCAGGTAGGTGACGAACATGGAAGGCCACCCCGGCTTCAGGCAGAGGTTCCCCTGCTCGCCCGGGGGGAGCTCGGTGCCGTCGTCGCCGAGAACCGCCGGTTCTATCCCCGGGACCGGCTTCCCCATCGACCCGGGGCGGACCTCCACGCCGGGGCGGTTGGTGATCATGATGGCGCCGGTCTCGGTCTGGAACCAGGTGTCGAAGATGTCGCGGTTCAAAAGGCGCCGCGCCCAGTGGATCACCTCCGGGTTCAGGGGCTCTCCCACGCTGAAGATGTGGCGCAGCGTCGAGAGGTCGGCGCCCAGGAAGATCTCCTCGTCCTCCCGCATCAGCATCCTCAGGGCCGTTGGGGCCGAGTACCAGACCGTGATCTTCTCGCTGGCTAAGAGCTCCATCCATTTCCGGGCGTCGTACCCCCCCCCGTAGTGGACCTGGGTCACACCGAGGCTCCAGGGGCCGATAATCCCGTAGGAGGTCCCGGTCACCCACCCCTGATCCGCCGTGCACCAGAAGGTGTCGTCGGGCGTAAGTCCCAGCACCTCCTTCGCGGTCATGGTCTGGCTCAGGATGCTGCCGTGCCGGTGCAGCACCCCCTTGGGTTTCCCGGTGGAGCCGGAGGTGTAGTGCAGCACCGAGGGGAGTTCGGCCGGTGTACGCGGGGTGACGTACTCCTTGGATGCGGCAGCCAGAAGGGAGCCAAGCCCCAGCACCCCGTCGGCGCCCGACTCGCCATCCACCAGTATCACGAACTGCAGGTCGGGAAGCCTCGACCTTATCCGGGCGATCTTCTTGTACAGGCTCTTCTTGGTGATCACCCCCTTGGCCCGCGAGTCACCCAGGCGGTCCAGGAGCGCCTCGTCGCCGAAGTTGGAGAAGAGGGTCCCGCAGATCGCCTGTGCCTTCAAGGCGCCTAAGAAGGCGAAGAACTGCTCCGGCATCTTGGGGAGGAAGGTGAAGAAGACGTCTCCCGGCTCGATACCGAGCCCTTTCAGGAGGTTCGCGAACCGGTTGCTCTCGCAGTCCAGGTCGGCGAAGGTGTAATCACTTAAACTGCCTCCTGCGTCGATAAAACGCATGGCGGTCTTCCCGGCAAGCCCCCTGGAGCACTGCAGCGTGCTGCAGATGTGCCCTATGTTGTACTGCTCGTCTTCTATCCGCTCGAAATTCATGTCGCACTCCGGGTTGGGGTTAAAGATCGAAGTCAAAGGCCATCCACCCCGGCCCATTCTGCACTGCGGGCAATAGGTGAGGTACATCGTGCTCTATGCGTTGTACTTGGTCGGGGGGAGGCAGCGCCAGAGATGATACATGCTACCGTTTATGTTGTCAGCAACGAATTGCTGCCACCATAGCTCATCCGGCTGGGAGGGTAGAAGCGCCATTACGTGGGGCGATGACTGGGTCCGCGGGGGGCGAGCCTATCGTCCTCATGCGGGATCTCCCCCCTCGTCCAGCAGGACCTCGACTATGCGCTGGGCCGCACTGCCGTCCCACTTCTCAGGGACGCTGCCAAGCGGCGCCCTGCCGTGGATGATGTCCCCGGCGCACTCGAGGATCCGCTCCTTGGCCGAGCCCGCCAATAGGTTACTCCCCACCTCGCAGGTGATCGGCCTTTCGGTGTTGTGCCGCACCGTGATGCAGGGGACGCCCAGCACCGTGGTTTCCTCCTGCAACCCGCCGCTGTCGGTGATGACCATGCGGGCGTGCATGTTGAGGCAGAGGAACTCAAGATACCCCAGAGGCTCGATGGCCCAGACCCCGCCGGGAGCGGCGCCGGTGTTCAAGAGGTGCGAAAGGCCGAACTCCCCCACCATCTTCCGGGTGCGCGGGTGCATGGCGAACACCACCCGCACCTCGCGCGCTATTTCGCTGAGCGCCTCCAGTATGCCGGCAAGCACCTGCCTGTCGTCCACGTTGGAGGGGCGGTGCAGCGTGACCGCGGCGTACCCTTTCTCCCTGAGCCCGAACTTCTCCACGATGCCGAGCCGCCCGGCTAGTTCCCGGTGCTTCAGGAGGGTGTCGATCATCACGTTCCCGACGAAATGCACCTTCCCGGGCGCTATCCCCTCGGCGGCGAGGTTCTCGTTGGCGAAGTGGTCGGTGGTGAACAGGTAGTCGCAAAGGACATCGGTGCAGAGGCGGTTGATCTCCTCGGGCATCGCCATGTCGCGGGAGCGGAGCCCCGCCTCCACGTGGGCGACCCTGATGCCGAGCTTCTTGGCAGTGATGGTGCAGGCCATGGTCGAGTTGACGTCCCCCACCACGATCACCAGCTCCGGCTTTTCGTTCAGGCAGACCTTCTCGAACTCAACCATGATGCGGGCGGTCTGCTCGGCATGGGTGCCCGAGCCGACCTCGAGGTTGATGTCGGGAAGGGGCATCCCGAGGTCCCTGAAAAAGGAGGCGCTCATGCTTTCACTGTAATGCTGGCCGGTATGCACCAGCATGTGCCGGAAGCGGTCGGGAAACCGGTTCAGCTCTTCTATGATGGGGGCCATTTTCATGAAATTGGGACGGGCCCCGACGACGTTTATGATCTTCATGCGGTCCTCCCTGAGGCGGGTTGTGGCGGGTGCAAGATTAAAACTAGCCCATTACCAAAAACACATTCCGAGTAAACACACATTTCAGTCGTTGTCAAACAGGCAGGCCCGAAACGCGGACGGATGATAAACCAACCTGCGCAGTTCAACAACCACCGAGCAGGACCTCCCTGGTGACGTCCCCCTACCCCGCCATCGTTAAAACTGCTGATAGATGAACCCTTTGGCACTCACCCCGCAGATCGTTATCAGGTACAGCACGGCTCCGTACGCGATGGCACCCCCCCAGAATGGGATCCTCTGGAGAAATGCCAGCTCATCCGACTTGGTATCCTTTCTCTTTGCCCCCGTCCCCAGATACCCCAATGTGGAGACAGTCACGACAGCTGCCAGCGCGAAGAGCAACTCGCTGACTGACCTCCCCAAGGCCACATGCTGCAGGAAGTCCCTCTCCCCGCTTTGGAGCAGCGCGAAGCTCCTCGGCAGGTCAGCCACTGAACTGTAGGCGACGTACAGTGCATCCTTGACGGTCGCGGCACGGAAGAAGATCCAGGAGAAACAGACGAGATGGAAGGTGACAAACCTCTGCCAGTAGGTGAGCACGCGGGTCTTGTCCAGCCCCACCCTTTTGCACAGCCTGGCCCTGGGTTTCTTGGACAAGACCCCGACCGCCAGGTAGAACCCGTGCAACCCTCCCCAGGCCACGAAACACCAGCTGGCACCGTGCCATAGCCCCGAAACCAGGAAGGTTAACAGCAGCGACACCGGCACACCCAAGCGCGCCCAATCCCGAAGCGAGAACTGAAGCGGCTTGAAGATGTAGTCGAGTATCCAGCTGGAAAAGGAGATGTGCCAGCGCCTCCAGAAATCGGCTGTCGAGGTGGCCAGATAGGGGGCGTTGAAGTTGGGGGTAAGCCGTATATTGAAACAGCGCGCCAGCCCCAGGGCCATGTCGGTGTATCCAGAGAAGTCAAAGTAGAGCTGCAGGGCGAAGAGGTAGGTGGCCACGACCAGGGAGATGCCGTAGTAATTATGAACGTGGCCGTAGACCGGATCGATGAAGGTCGCCAGCCGGTCCGCGATGACAACCTTTTTGCAGACACCCAAAAGAAAGAGGTTGAACCCCGAATGCAGCATTGCGAGGGAGGAGGGAGAGAGATTGCGCAACTGCGGCAGGAGATTGCCGCTACGCTCTATTGGTCCCTGCAGGAGTTTCGGGAAGAAGCTCATGGAGAGTGAAAAATAACCGAGGTGACGCTCCGGTTCGACAGCTTCCAGGTAAACGTCGATGAGGTAGGAGATCCCCTGGAAGACATAATACGACACCCCGAGGGCCAGAAGCTGCTGCACCGATGGGAACCGAATTCCGCCGGATAAAAAGTCCAGCGCAGCGTTGAGGTTGCACGTGACGAAGGGTAGGTATTTCAACCAAAAAAGGAGCGACAGGTTCCCCAGTATCCCGGTCCACATCCAGAAGAGCTTCGACCTGGCATCCTTGCCACTCTCGATGCGGAGGGCGCAGCCGTAGGAGACCAGGGTGGCCGCCAGAAGGGCCAGCAGCAGGTACGGCACCTTGAAAGATGCGTAAAACCCGTAGCTTGCCACCAACAGAAATGCCCAGCGGCATTTAGATGGGACGACGAGATGCATCAACCAGAGCAACGAGACGCAAATTAAAAATGAAAGGGAGGTAAAGGTCATCCGCAATCCTTAATTACTCGTCATCCGTCAATGTGTGGGTAAAGTACCGATCGTTTTCGATACATTGCTTGCGAAAAGAAACGCCCCTTCATCTGTATAGTGAACGTTGTCGCCGAAGAAATCCGTCGATTTCGGCAACAACATCTGCATATCGACAAACGGTACCTTCTTTCCTTTTGAAACGTCTGCAGTAACGGAGCTGAATTGCTTGAAGGCCTCGATGATCCCCGCCATGGACAACTCAACACAAAACCTTCTGTTGTCCAGGAAAACTCCCTCGTAATCAGATAGGTTGTCCTTACTGATGAGGGCCGGATAGGAGGTCAGAATCACTTCTGAATTGTGTGAGCGGATCAGGTCGACAATCCCTCCCAGGTCGCCCCCGAAGTTGGCAAGATAGGGAGCCGGGACAGTCTCCAACGGTTTTCCCCCTTTCAGCCGGTTACGTTCGATTTCCTGGAGTTGCCTTTTGGCAGTCACGATTTCATGCGTCCTGTAGGTATCCGGGAAAGCCGCCACCACCGCCTGTTTTATGACCTGCTTCAGCTTGGGGAATACGCGCACGTTTGCCAGAAGTTTTTCCTTGCAGGAGGCAACGGACGGTTTTTCCTTTGCGGCCGGTCCCGTGGGACCGGACTCTTCCATCCGGGCACTGATCTGGTTGGTCACGTAGAAAAGAGGATTTACCACCAGGATGACTACGTCGGGTTTCAGAGGAAAAACATGTTTCTGGAGATAAGGTTCGAAGTATTTCAGATTGAGACCCACGACCGAGGCGTTCAGGACCTCGTACCTTGTACCAGGCAGTAAAGCCTGTAATTGGGCGGGCCACTCCTTCCCCGGACTTTCGTACAGGCCGTAGGATTCAGAGGACCCCAGACACACCACGCGGGTCATGCCCGGCTTTTTGCTTTTGTCTCTTTCCGCTCCTCGGAAACCAAGGCTGTTGTGCTCCCACTTCTCGAACTTGGCATTGGGAAGATTGTAGGTGAAGCCCAGTTTGTCTCTGCTCCTCAAACGTCCGTTGGAGTACTCCTCCCAGAAAGGAGCACCGTATTTGGCGCAATCGTCTAATCGCGCGCAGATTTCCAACGTGACAGTGAAAAGCGCTGCAAAAATCAAGAGTCTCAGCCAGTAACACGCAATGAGGCGAGGTAGCGTTGTTCGAGAGGACCCTGCTGTTGCCATCAGGAAACCTTTCGCTCTATGTGGTCGAGGAGGTCACCCACATTCTTCAGGGTCAGGAGTTCCTTCTGCGTGAAACGGATCTTGAACTTGGCCTCCACGGCAGTGATCAAGTTAACGTGCGAGAGGGAGTCCCATCCGTCAACGTCGTTGGCAGTCATCTGCCGGGTAATCTGGATGTCATGGTCGTCAAAAACCTGTCGAAAAAGGTCGTTCAGTGTTTCCAAGGTCGCCATTTCAAATCTCCAAAGTTGAGGTATCGCCGGGGTCCAGCGCATGGCGGTCTTGCCGGCTAGGCCCCATTCACATTTCAACGTGGTGCAGAGATGGCCGATATTGTATTGGCCGGCTCTATTCTATAATCGCCTCCATTCGGAGTCGGGTTATTGGTGCGGGACAGGCATAAATGCGGCTATGCCTCTGGTAACGAAGTAGAACAGGTAAAAGGCATATCCCCTGAGGATCTTGCCGGGTGAAAAAATCCCACTTCTGGCCAGCATGATCATGGGAAAGGAAACGATGACCGAAACGCATAAAAACAACAAAGGAGGATTGTAAACGATGGCAGACGGGAAAAAACCGGCCACCGCTAGAAAATAGCAGATGGAGACAGCGGTGCTGATGAAGTCCTTGATTTTGGTCCTCAGCATGATGACATGGTACAACTCGCCTCTGCCGCGCCAGAATTCCTTCGTGATGAAGGCAGGGAGGCTGTTGATGTTGCCTAAGTGAACCACGCGGGTCGCATCGGAGAAGAGAATTTTCCCCATCGAGCCCAGTTTTACCCCAAGGTCGAAATCTTCGCCGGTCTCCAGTGCTTCGCTGAACCCCCCCACCGCCTCGAAAGCGCCCCTTTTCAAAATGAGGTTGAAGGAGCAAAGCCACTTGACCTGTGTAGTGCCTTTGTGCCTGCTCGAGTTTCCTATATCGAACCAAGCCTTTTGCACCCAGTGGCTCTCAGGTGCGGGCACCGCCATGGCGAAACCGGAGCAGACCACGTCCTCGGAGTTCAACAGCTCCAAACCCTTTTTCAGCCATCCGGGTTCCACCACGCTGTCGCCGTCAAGAAAGGCCAGCACGTCCCCTCGCGCATGCTGGTATCCGTAGTTTCGAACAGAGGCGATAGAGCCGCCGACCTTGGTCACTATCCGGCCAATGCCGCTTCTTTCTAAAACCTCCCGAACGATGAGTGGCGTGGCATCGCTGCTGTTGTTGTCCACCACGATCACCTCCAACAGTTCCCTGGGGTGATCCAGCGCCAGGACCGATTCCAGGCAGGGCCGGATGTATCGCTCCTCATTGTAGACGGGGATGATGATGGAGACGAATGGAGGGCTGTGACGCGAAGTCATGAAACCACCTTTTCCAGGTTCGACGGAGTCTGCTTTAGCTGCGGTCTTGCCACCAAGCCAGATAAGGCGCTCATGCTACCAGATTAGACCCTTCTCGTCTAGCCCCTTTTAATAATCGAGCCTTTACCAAACGGGGAGCCCAACCCGCCTCTCCCTCGCAACAGGCCCGGAGTTGCCAGGCTTGTCAGATTACCAATGGATCGCGCACAATAAAAAAAGGGCACCGGAGATAACCCGGTGCCCTGTCGTACATCTGTATCAAGGTTGTTAGTTAACCCTGGTGACGGTCATCAACTTTGTTGTTACGTTTTTCATTGCGTCGTACGCCACGACACGTATCACATGAGTTCCCACCGTGAGGGACGGGGATACCTTCAAGCTGCTGCTGCTGCTCGCCCCCTTGAGCCAACCGTCGAGGTAGATTTCCATTTTGGTAACTGCCACGTTGTCGGTTGCGGCGGTGCTGATGGCGACTGTGCTTCCCGAAATTTTAGTGGTAGAAGGGGTCAGGATGGTTATGACCGGTGGGGTCATATCCTTTACAGTTACCGCAACAGCTGCGGACTGACCTACGTTCCCCATGGCATCGTACGCCTTGGTTGTGAGGGTGTAGGAACCAAGCGGCAGGGCGGCGGTGCCCCAGGTAAAGCTGTAGGGTGCGACGGCAGAGGATCCGTTGAGGATGCCATTCACATAGAATTCAACTTTGGTCACACCGACGTTATCCGTAGCGTTTGCGGATACCGCTACCGCACCGCCTACAGCAGCGCTGGCTGCAGGGGAGGTGATGGAAACGACCGGTGCGATGCTGTCGCTGGAGACGGTTACCGCCACGTTAGCGGATAGCCCCACGTTGCCTGCTGTGTCGTAAGCCTTGGCACTCACCGTGTAGGCGCCCTTGGCAAGGGCTGCGGTGTTCCAGGTGAAGCTGTAAGGTGCGACCGTTGAAGTGGCCTGCAGGATACCGTTCACGTAGAATCCGACGCTGCTCACCTTGACGTTGTCTGTGGCGTTTGCCGACACCGTTACCGCCCCCGATACCGTGCTGCTGGCTGCCGGGGAGGTGATGGAAACGACCGGTGCGGTGCGGTCGTTGGAGACGGTTACCGCCACGTTAGCGGAGAGCCCCACGTTGCCTGCTGCGTCGTAAGCCTTGGCATTCACCGTGTAGGCGCCGTTGGCAAGGGTTGCGGTATTCCAGGCGAAGCTGTAAGGTTCGACCGTTGAAGTAGCCTGCAGGATACCGTTCACGTAGAATCCGACGCTGCTCACCTTGACGTTGTCTGTGGCGTTTGCCGATACCGTTACCGCTCCAGATACCGTGCTGCTGGCTGCCGGGGAGGTGATGGAAACGACCGGTGCGGTGCGGTCGTTGGAGACGGTTACCGCCACGTTAGCGGAGAGCCCCACGTTGCCTGCTGCGTCGTAAGCCTTGGCGCTCACCGTGTAGGCGCCGTTGGCAAGGGTTGCGGTATTCCAGGCGAAGCTGTAAGGTGCGACCGTTGAAGTGGCCTGCAGGATACCGTTTACGTAGAAACCGACGCTGCTCACCTTGACGTTGTCTGTGGCGTTTGCCGATACCGTTACCGCCCCCGATACCGTGCTGCTGGCTGCCGGGGAGGTGATGGAAACGACCGGTGCGATGCTGTCACTGGGAACGGTGCTGGTGACGTTGGAGACTTTGACCGCCAGGTTGCTGGAGGAGCCAACATTGCCGGCTGCGTCATAGGCCTTTGCGCTCAGCGAGTGAGCCCAGTTGGAGGCGAGCGTGGTATCCCAGGAGTAGCTGAAAGGTGCAACGGTATCGGTGGCTTTCAGCACGCCGTCCACGAAGAAGCTTACCTTGCTTACGCCGACGTTGTCAGTCGCGCTTGCCGATACCGTTACCGAGCCTTTTACGGTGCTGCTGGCTGCCGGAGAGGTGATGGAAACGACCGGTGCGATGCTGTCGCTGAGAACGGTGCTGGAAACGTTGGAGACATGGACGGTCAGGCTGCTGGAGGTGCCAAGGTTGCCGGCTGCGTCATAGGCCTTTGCAGTCAGGAGGTAGGAGCCGTTGGGTTTGGACTTGGTGTCCCAGGCTAGCGAGTAGGGAGCCGAGCCGTAGACGCCATAGACAGCACCGTTGATGTAGAGCTCGACCTTTGAGACCCCGACATTATCTGTAGCGGTGACATTGACAGTCGCGACGCCGCTTACGGTTGCACCGCTAGCAGGTGAAGTTATCGAGACAGTCGGAGAGGTAGTGTCGGTCGGTACGACAGATGACGCCATTACCACGGAGACTACGGACGAATCGAGACTCTCGTTTTCATTGGTGTCCTGGGGAAGCTTGTTAAAGGCGGACACCGAAAAGTAATAGGTCTTGCCGGCAACAAGGCTGGTAACGTCTGCCTGGGTGATGCTCCCTACGACCAGCGTATTGGAGAGATTGGCCGGATCGGTGCCGTAACGGACACGATAGCCGTCGAGTTTGTATGTTGCACCGTTGTTACCTGCATCCCAATCGACCCTGGCCGAAGTGGTCCCAAGGGCCTGTACCGCTACGTTGACAGGTGCCGCCGGCGGGCCGCTGTAGTTGGTATCTACGGCGATATCGTCCAAATACATCGGCAGGGTGACCTGCTCGGTCGGTTTGTAGGAGGTCAGGTCGACGTTGTCCATGACTTCAACCATGTTCCAGTTCCTGCCCATTGTGCCGCCAACGTCTACCCATGGTACGGTATTCTTGCTGAAGACCTTCACACCGTCGATGAAGAGTTCGGAGAGACCATCCTTAACGCCCGGGGCGCTGTTCATCCTGGCGTGCAGTTCGTAGCAGTGCCACTGACCGTCGGTGGGCCACAGGACGCCGCGTGCCTGGTGGCCGGACGGGTTAGGGAGGACCGGAGGCTTCACCGGGTAGTACTGCGGGGAGACCGTGTAAAAATCGGTGACGGACGGAGCGGTGTAGTTAGGGGCGTACCGCTCCTGCGAGTTGAAAAGGTTGTAGCTCGGGGTTACGCTGAGGTACTGGAACCAAGTCGGAATCCAGGCCGGATAGATCTCGCCGCCATACGCCGGTGCCGCCATCGGGCCTTGCATTTTGCCGTCGCCCGGGGTGCCCTGGAATACGGCAACCTTGGCCATCTTCTGGATGGCGCCGGTGTTCGGCATAACCGATGTGTCGTTCCATTTCCACTGGCTGGGGTACTTGGCATAGAAGCGGAGATAGATGTCTGGGTACCCTGCGGTTCCAAGCCAGAGACCGAAGGGGCTGCCGCCGGTCCAGCCGCTGGTGCCGTAGATGCCGGAGACTTCCACGTTGTACTGCATGCCCCTCCCCCCATTCCTGCCGATCTGGTTGCCCACGATGTAGGCAGGGGTGACGTTGGACGGGTCGAAAAGGGTGGCGCCGACACGGAACATGTCGAAGGCATAGGTACCGTCGGCTTTCATAGGGGGGGGATGGCTACCGGAATTGTACTGCCAGCCATAACCGATGGCGCCTTTCGCGGGCCTGGGCATGCTCCAGTCTTTGACGTCCTCAAAACCTGTGCTGTACGGAAGGGAATGTTGTGCGAAGGACTCCGGAATACCGGTGACCAGACAAATGACAACGAGAAAAAAAGCTACAATCGTTTTCTGCATGACTACCTCCCTCGTTCCTCGACTCAAAGGTCGGGGACTCGGTTGAGGTATTTCGGCAACCTGGCTGTCTCAGTGAGACCCTATAGGCTTTCCGCCCCATCCTCGCGAATGGTTGAGTATTATCGATACCTGTTACTTTTTTTTGCCGTCGAGGCACAAAAAAAACCGTGCCCTCTTAACATCGAGACACGGCCTGTCTCGATACTTTCGGTAACCTGGCTGTCTCGGGTAGATCCGAGATCCTGGGCTTTCTGTCCCAACCTCGCGGTTGGTTTAGCATTTCGATTTATCGAACTTTATGCTTGGTTGTACCCTTGGCGGCTTAAGTCTTCATTTTCCGGTACCTCCTGCCTTTCCGTCGTGGCCCATCGCAACACCCTACCTTAAAGCACTTGTTGTGCCAAACGGGGACCAGAGACGCAATATTGTTAACTACCTTAATTTACAAGCAAAACCCGACTAACTCTCGGCATCTGGGGAATGAGGGGGAAAAGAGGGTCAGGTCAGGGATTGAACAAGACAGGTTCACGAAAAGAGCAAGCGAAGCCGGTTCCGGCTTCAGGAGCGCGCGCCTGTTGAAAGAAGGTGCAGTTCAGGCTTGTTCAAAGGCTAAACAGACTCTCCTCGGGGAATGCGCACAAAAAAAGCCGGGCCGAAGAATGTTGTGACATTTTTCGGCAACCCGGCTGTCTCGGTGAGACCCTATAGGCTTTCCGCCCCATTCTCGCGAATGGTTTAGTATTATCGTATGCTTAGCTACTTTTACTTGTAAAGAACGAAAAAACCGGGGCCACCATCGTACATCTGATAGTTCGGCATCCCGGCTGTCTCGGTGAGACCCTAGGCTTTCCGTCCCACCCTCGCGGGTGGTTTAGTCTTGTCGCGTATCGGTCCTGGCTGTAAACCGTCCAAGACGTTGCCCATACTGCCATACCGCATCTGTCGTGTAAAGTACTTTTTTCCCGTCACTTTCACGGGGCGCTGACGCCCCCCGTGACCGCGGTCGCCACCCCCCCCGTTGCCAGGTTATCGTATGCCTTGAAATCAGAGAGAATAAAGTCCCCAGGAGATAGCGAAGTCCCCAGGGGAACCAGTGCGTTGACCGTCAGGAATTCGCCCACCGGAAAGCCACTCGCCTTGACGAGCGACACCGTCACGCTCCTGTACGAGGCGCTCGCCTGGTAGTCGGTGACAAGGGAGGCGCCGGCAGCTCCGCCAGAGGGGACCATCGCCCCTGCGGTGAGCGCTCCGAACTGGTCGGCGGCCAGGGTGACTCCATCGGGGAGCTCGACCTTGAACTGGACGCCGTAAAGGGTGGCGGGGGCTCCCAGGGTCTTGATCACCACCGTGTTGGTGCTGAACGGGGCCGGGACGTTCCCAGCCCCGCCACCGCCGCCGCATCCCGGCAGCAGAGAAACCAGAAGAACCAGCAAAAAGAAACAAACGACCTCAGTGCAAGCTTTCATTGGCACTTAACTCCTTAAAATTTCGTTGTCCCGGCGATGATACCCAAGATAAGAACCGCGTCCCCTGTGTCTATGACGCCATCGGGACGCGGCACCCCCCCGACTAGCGGGGCGAGGTCGCCGCGCTGCAACTGCCCTACGTCCGGCTGTTTGATCCCAACTCCCATCTGCATGGCAAGCTGTGCATCCTCCAGTCCGACCGTGACGTCCCCGCTCAGGTCGCCGGCCTGCAGGACCCCTATGGCGGCCAGTGTCGCCGGGCTCCGACTGCTCTCGTTTCCAGCGGCGTCCCGCGCCGTCACCGTGACCTGGGTGGCGGCACCTGGCTGAAGAGAGGTCAGGAGGTAACTCCATGTAGAGCCAGTTATGGACGCCTGCTTCCTCTCCCCATCTCCTACCTGCACAAACACAGCATTTACCCCGCCGAGGTCGGAAACGGAGCCGGAGATGGTTTGCGAGGTGAATATGGTAGGAGTCGACACCGGTGCAACGGTCAGCGCGGGAGGGACGGTGTCAAGCACGGTGGAGGCGCGGGCTGTCGCTTCATTGCCGGAGAGGTCACGGGCGGCAACAAGGATGCTGTTTCCCCCCTCGGTGAGGGCAGGTATGGCGTAGCTCCAGTTGCTGCTGTTGACGCTGGCAGGAACGGCGGCCGCCTCTCCGACCTTGACGGTCACCAAGGCGATCCCCCCCGAATCGGAGACGGTGCCGGAGATCACCTGTCTCCTGGTCCGGGTAACGGAAGGGAGGGTGTCGAGTGTAAGTTCCGGCGCCACAACATCGGTGGTTACCGCACTCGCCGTCGCAGCCAGGCTCTGGTTCTCGTTCACGTCGGCCACCCCCTTGTTGAAGGCCTTGACCGAGAAATAGTAGCGGGTCGCGGTGGAAAGGTTAGTGAAGGTCGCCTCGGTGGCGGTAGGAGCGACGGTGAGCGAACTGCCGAGGTCAGTGGGGTCGGTCCCGTAGTTGATCCGGTACCCGTCGGTCTGGGTAGTGGCACCGTTTTGCTCTGCCGCGAAGGTCACGGTTATGGACTGGTCAGAGATCCCCGCGGCCGAAGCGTTCGGCTTGGGGGGCGGGCCGCTGTAAGAGGTGCTCATCACCACATCATCCAGGTAGAGGGGGAGGCTTACCTGGTCGGCGAGCTTGTACGAGGTGAGGTCCGCGTTGTCCAGGACCTCCACGACGTTCCAGCTGCGCGCCATGGAACCGCCGGTCTTGACCCAGGGTATGTTCGTCTTGCTGAACACGTTGACCCCGTCCAGCCAGAACTCGCTGACGCCGTCAGCGACGCCGGGCGCGCTGTTCATCTTCGCGTGCAGCTCGTAGCAGTGCCACCCCCCGTCCGTGGGCCAAAGGACCCCGCGCGCCTGGTGGGCGGCAGGCGATGCCAGGATCGGAGGCGCTAAAGGGTAATACTGGGGGGAGGTGGTATAAAAGTCGGTGCTGGAGGGGCTTGTGTAGTTGGGCGCATACCTCTCCTGGGAGTTGAAAATGTTGTAGCTGGGGGTGACGCTGATGTACTGGAACCAGGTCGGGATCCAGACAGGGAAGATCTCGCCGCCATACGCCGGCGCCGCGTACGGCCCTCCCATCTTGCCGTTTCCGGGGATGCCGTTAAAGACCGAGATCCTGGCCAGCTTCTGTATCGCGCCGGTGTTGGGGGTGACCGAGGTGTCGTTCCATTTCCACCCCGGGGCGTACCGAAGGTAGAAGCGCACGTAGAGGTCGGGTTGGCCGGCGGTGCCGAGCCAGACGCCTAAGGGGGTCCCGCCGGTCCAGCCGGCCGTGTCGTAGATCCCGGAGACCTCGACATTGTAGAGCAACCCCCTCCCGCTATTGCGCCCATTGCCGTCGCCGATCTCGTAGGCGGGGGTGACGTTAGCCGGTTCGAAGAGCGTCGCCCCCACCCTGAACAGGTCAAACAACTGCGACCCGTCCAGCTTCTGCGGCGGGGGGTGAGTGCCGTGGGTCAACTCCCAGCCATAGCCGAGAGCGTTTTTCGGAGGGCGCGGCATATTCCAATCCTTCACATCCTCGAAGCTTGTGCTGAAAAGGAACTGGGCCTGGGCCGCGCCGGTCCCGGCGAGCAAAAGCAGCGACAGGACAAACATGGACAATCTCAACATAAATACCTCTCATTTCCCCCCTGGCGGCCAGGGATGGTTCGACTCACTTTAGCTTCGAAATAAAATCCTTCCTCTTGCTCGTGAAATCACTCCTTACATGCCCTGTAACTAGATCGACATCGAGATCGTCCCCGAAGTACTTCTCGAATTCCTTCCTGATCAGCTCCAGGTTCGCCAGGGCAGGCGTCTGCTCGATGTAGCACACCGCCTTCCCGGCGCTCTCCTGGACCACCTGGTAGTTGATGGTGAGCTGTTTTTCCAGGGTCAGGTTCTTGAAGACGTAGTAGAGCGTGAGGCTCGGATAGCTGTGCCTCTTACCGCGGACCACCGCCCCCACCCTCCCGGTGACCTCCTTCACGATGGGGTGGACCATCCCGCAGGGGCACTTCTGTTCACGGTCTATCTGCACGTAGTCCCCCAGCTTGTAGCGGATGATGGGGAAGGAGCGGGAGACCAAATTGGTGACCACGATCTCGTTATCCACGATCTCGGCGATGGCCGTCTCCATGTTCAGGTGCATGTTCCCGGCGGCGCACTCGAAGGCGATGATCCCCCCCTCAGCGGAGCCGTACTCGCTGACGATCCTGCGCCCGAACGCCTTTTCCACCTCCGCCTGGTAGGAGTCATAGATCTTCTCCGAGGTCCCCTTCACCATCTTAAGGTTGAACTCCTGGGACGAGCCGCCGCTGTTCACCCTCTTGGCGACCTCGTACAGCATCGAGGAATACCCGCCTAGGTAGCTCGCCCCCTTGAGCTTCTCGAGAAAGAGTTCAACGTCATCCTCCTTGTAGGAGAAGAGCCGGAACCTGTTCTGCAGCAGATCGAGTGCCTTCACCTTGAGGCGCTTTTCCGGCGCGAGGTTGTACCCCCACAGGTAGCCGTTCTTCTCCCAGGGGGCCACCTGGTGCCAGGAGTAGCCGCGCATCACCGAGGCGTTGTGCCAGGCGTCCCATTCCTGGTTGCGGTAAAAAACGAGCGGTCTCCCCGTGCTCCCCGAAGTCTCCGAGAAGTAGAGCTTCTCACCGACGTCCCTGATCTGGATCCTGTCCGCGTTCCCCAGAACCTCCTCCTTGGAAAGAAGGGGGAGGCGGCTAATGTCGCCAAGAGAGAGGATCTCGTCCGGCTTTACTCCTGCCTGGTCGTACTTTTCCCGGTAATGGGGGGAGTTGTCGTAGGCGAAGCGCACCAGTTCCTTTAGCTTTTCCAGCTGGTAGCTCTGAAGCCTGTCGACCCCCCATTTCTCGGTCTCTTTCAGCTTGTCGTAGCAGTCAAAGATCTTCTTGTTCCTGAAAAAGATCCCCGCGAGGTAGATCATCTTGTAGAGACTCATAATACTCCCCTTAATGGTTACGGTTCGCCACTTCGCCAGCAGGACGCGCTCAGCCGGCGGTTCCCCCTACGGCTTCGGTTGGTCGCCGTCGATGAAGATGCTGAACCAGTACTCGATGGAAACGAGCCTCCAGAGGTCCTCCCGGTCACCGCCTCCAGTGCTGAAGGTCTGCCACAGGTGGTCGATGTGCGCCGGGTCTATGATCCCCCTCTTCTTGAACCTGTTCAACACCTCGTGGATCTCGGTGGCGAGGTCGCCGCGAAACCAGCGGTCCACCGGCAGAGAGAACCCGGCCTTGGGGCGGTAGGCGATCTCGTCCCCCAGGGTGCGTTGCAGGTAGTTGCGCAGCATCGACTTGGTGTCCAGGTTGTGCAGCAGGTTGTCCGGGCTCAGGCTGTAGGTGAATTCAACGAACTTGTGGTCCAGGAAAGGGACCCGGTTTTCCAGGCTGACCGCCATGCACATCCGGTCGTAGATGTGCAATATCCTCAAAAGGTAGGTCTTCAGGTCCAGGTACATGAGCTGCCTGGTCACCGGGAGACCTTTCACCTGCGCGAGAAGCGGTTCTAGTGACTGAGAGGTGTGGTACCCCTGGGTGTCGCGAAAAAAGTCATTCCGGTAAAGCTCCGGGTTGCTGAAGAAGGGAGAAACGTGGCGCCAGGTGAAGATCTCCTCGGCGCTTTCGCTCCCCGGCAGCACCAGCTCTCTCTTGCCTCGGGACGCGATCCCTCCGAACTGCTTCCACTTCGGGTAACCAAGCGCCCTATGGGGGAAGGAGAGCCCTCGGTAGTGGGGAAGCCAGTGGTGGTAGTACCCGGCCAGCACCTCGTCCGCGCCCTCCCCGGAAAGTAGCACCTTCACATCCTGGCGCGCCCTCTTCGCCGTGTAATAGCCGTGGATGGCGGTGCTGCCGCCGCCAGGTTCGTCCAAGTGCCAGATGCAGTCCTTCATGAACGCGGAGAACTGCTGGGCGTTGTGGATGAACTCGTGGTGGTCGCTGCCGCATTTCTTGGCCACGATCCTGCTGTAGTAGAGGTCCCCCACCTTTTCGTCGGCGGTCCCGCAGGTATAGGTGCTCATCGGTGTATTGAGGGTGTTGGTGCTTATCTGGACGATCGCCGAGGAGTCCAACCCGCCGCTTAGAAAGGCCCCCACCGGGACATCGCTCACCAGGTGGTAGCGCAGCGACTCCTTCAGTTCGTGCTCAAATCGCTCCTGGACCGCCGGCTGTGCCTGCCTGACGCCGGTGTACTCGGGGGACCAGTACTGCCCGATCTTTAGCACCCCGGTTTGCCACCTGAGGTAGTGGCCGGGTTCCAGGGACTTTATGTTCTTGAAAAAGGTCCGGTTCCCAGTGCTGAACTTGAAAGCGAGGTACTCCCTCATGGCGAGCTTATCCGGCTCGACGTTGACCAGCCCGGTCTTCAGGATCGCCTTGATCTCCGAGGCGAAGACGATGGTACCGTCGGGGAGGAGCGAGTAGTACAGGGGCTTGATACCGACCCGGTCGCGCATGAGGAAAAGGGAGGAGTCGGACTTGTTCCAGATGGCGAAGGCGAACATGCCGCGCAGCCGGGAGAGCGTTTCCTGTCCCTCTTCGTACTGATGCAGTATGGTCTCGCTGTCGGAGGCGGTGGCAAAACGATGGCATTTCGCCAGCTCGTCGTGCAGATCGCGGTAGTTGTAAATCTCGCCGTTGAAAACCAGAACGAGGTTGCCGGTCTCGTTGGAGATCGGCTGCTTCCCTCCTTCAAGGTCGATGATCGAGAGCCGCTTGTGCAAGAGGCCGCAACGCTCGTCCAGGTAGACTCCCTCCCCGTCAGGCCCGCGATGGGAGATGGACTCTCCCGCAGAAACAAGTTTATCCCTGATGCCGGCCAAAGGCGATTGAGAACATATCCCTACAATTCCGCACATTTAAAAGCTCCCATATTATTCCCCGATTATTTTAATAGCCCAGCGCATGGGGAGTACCGAGCCCAGCGTCTTTCTCAGCAGAGGTGCAATGATCTGGCGCCAGTCCTCCTTGTTGACCAGAAACAGGTCCCCAACGGATATCCGATACTTGCGGGCGTAGGCCACGGCAAGGGTGAAAGCCCCGCCGGCGTAGCTCACGGAGGAGGCAAAGGCCGAACCGGCGATCCCGAGTCGCGGGATCAGAAACAGGTTTAAAAGTACGTTCACTACGAGAAATACGGCAAAGACGTACAGCGTGCACTTGGCTTCTCCCCTGCCGGCCAGGTCAGAGTGGAGCACGAGAAAGACCGCGATCATGGCGATTCCCGGCAGCAGGATCTGCAGGGGGAGGACGGCCGGGGCGTAGGGAGCGCCGTAAAGAGCAGGAATCAGAAAGGGCGCCAGGACGAACAGAAGCATGGACCCGGTGACAGTGAGCCACAGGGTGAGACGGCAGACCCTTGCAGTCGAGGCGACAGAATCATCCCCCATGGCATGAGCCGCCTTCGCCAGGATGACGAGCCCTATCGATTCGGGCAGGATCCAGATCCTTTCGCAAAGGGAAACGCCGAGCCCGTAATAGCCGAGTTCCGTATCGCTCAGAAAATGCTTGATGAGGAAGACGTCGCTTCTAAAGATGAGATTCATCACCGCCAGGGCGAGAAAGGGGATGATGCCGAAACGAAGCGCCTCGCGAAAAAAGGGCCAACTGAATGTAAGGGAGAGCCCCCCCCCCTCAATGGCTACGTAGAGATAGACGCCGGTAATGAGGACGTTGGTGGCGAGGATGGCCAGAAGCGCCCCCGTCACGTCCATTCTGAGCCAAAAGACCAAGACCAGCACCAGCGCAGCGTTTAGGATCGAGGAGAGGATCTGCAGCCTGTTCAGCAGGTAGAGCTTACCCTTACCGAGGAGGATGTAGTTGAAAACCTTCGACATGAGGAGCAGGGGAATCATGGCAAGCGCGATCAGGAAAAACTTCGCGCTGACCCCCTCGAAGATGGAGCTGGGAACCGCCAGGTAAGCCGTGCAGAGCAGCAGGATCATGATCCCGGATACCAGGACGGTCGAGGAAAACGCATTGGCGATGATCTGGCGCTCCGGATAGATTTTCTTCCCCAGGAAGTAGAGGCATGCGTTGCCCATGCCGAGGTTGGTGGTGTTGGCGATGAGCACCGGGATGGTGGTCAAAAGTTCCAGCAACCCCCGGTTTTCGGGGCCTATCAACCTGTTCACTATCACGCTGAGGATCAGCGCCAGGGCGATCTGGGAGAGCCTGGTAGCGAGAACGCTGGCGCCTTGTCTTGCTGTGGACATTTAGGTTCCTTGTCAGAGTAAGGAGGAAAAGCCGCACTGGGAGTTGAGATACCTCACCTCGCAGGCGAGGGATACGGCCGACTTTGAGAGGACGGTGTCGTGCATATGCTTGACCAGCCGGATGACGTCCGAGGCCGTAGCTCCCCCGCAGTTAACGATGAAGTTGGCGTGTTGCGGCGACACCTGCGCACCCCCGACCCTGACTCCCTTGTTGCCGGCCTCCTCGATCAGCTTGCCGGGGGGGCCGACGGTCCCGAACCGGTCCGGCTCGCTACGGAACACCGAGCCGCAGCTGGGCATTTTCAGGGGGAACTTGCTCCTGCGGTCCCGGAGGATGCGGAGCATCTCGCGGCGCACGGCGCGCGGTTCGCCCTGCTCCAGATCAAGCTCGACCGAGGTAATCAGGCAGGCGCCGTCCTGGAAGATGGACCGGCGATAGGCGAAGCCGCATTCGCCAGGCTCGAAGACGAGTTCGTCGCCGGCGAGGGAGAGGGCATGAACACGATGCACCCGACTCCCTATGCTTTCCCGCAGGCTACCGCCGTTCATCACCACCAGCCCACCGATGGTGCCGGGGATGCCGATGACATGCTCTAGCCCGGTCAACCCATGCTTCCTCGATCTGTGTGCCAGCAGAGGGACCCAGGCACCGGCATCAGCCACCATCCTGGTGCCTTGGCAGCTGATCCTTGAGAACCTCGACCCGATTTTCATAACGACGCCATGCACCTGCTCGTCGCAGATGAGCAGGTTGCTCCCGCAGCCGATGACGACCAGCGGGAGGCCGGCCGCGGAGACAAGGCGCAACAGATGCGATGCCTGTGCAGCCGAGTCCGGCTCCAGGAAAAGATCGGCATCCCCCCCGATTCCCCAGGTACTGTGGCCGCGAAGCGGCTCGCCGAACACGGCGCGGCACCCCAGACGTGTCGCGTCGCTGTATATGGCCCGGTAGCTGTCCAGGTTAGCATTCATGCTGTTTCCTCTCTCATACCATGCGCGAGGAGATCCCCAGCCCTTCCAGCTTCAGGAGCAGGTCGTTGTACCCGCGCAGCGCCATGGAGGCCTTGCGCACCCGGGTCGTCCCCTCACCGAGCAGGCCGGCAAGGATGAGGGCCATGCTCCCCCGCAGGTCGGTCGACACCACCTCACCGCCGGTAATGGGTAGCGGACCGTCGATCGTTATCTCTCCATCGCGGCAGGCGATCCTGCCTCCGCACAGCTTGTTCAGTTCCTCGACGTAGGCGGTTCTTTCGGGGTAACGGTAATCGATTATCCTGCTCCGCCCGTTGGCAAAAAGGCCAAGCAGGACGAAAAAAGGCTGCATGTCCGAAATCACCCCCGGGTAGGTGCCGCAGGCCATTTCGAAAGGTTGGATGGTGCAGTTCCTGAAGCAGGTGGGCCCTACATAGACGTCCTTCGTGTTGCGGAAGATGTCCACACCCGCTTCCTTGAGATGGATGAAGGGGACCTCCATGGAGTCGAAAGGAACGTCCTCGATCACCACCGAACCCTTGGCGAGTATGCTGTAGATGATCCAGGTCAGAGCCTCGATCCGGTCGGGCATCACCGTCAGGGAAGCACCCCTGAGCTTCGCGGAGCCGTGCACCTTGATATAGCTGTTGCCGTGCACCTCTATCTGAACCCCCATGGCCTGCAGCAGCAAGACGATATCAAATATCTCCGGGGTCACATAGGCGTTCCTGATCACGGTCTCGCCATCAATGATGGCGGCGCACAAAAGGGCGCTCTCTGTACCGCCCACGGTTGAGATGGGGAAGTTAATCTCGCAAGGCTTCAGGTTCTCGCAACGCACCTCGATGAAATTCTCGGTTTCCCGGACGCTGCACCCCAGTGCTTCCCACACCATTATGTGCAGATCGTACTTCCTCTGGCCGATGTTGCATCCGCCGGGGTAGGGAATGCGGGCCACGCCATTTTTGTGCAGTTGCCCCGGTACCAGAAGGTAGGTTGTCCTGATGGGGAAGTGATATGAGTCAAGAGGGTCCGGGCTCATGATGCGGGCGCGGATATCCACCTGCTGCTTCAACCTGTCGACCGCCACCTCGCACCCCAGTGCCCTGAGAAAGTCGAGCTTAATACGGATGTCGTTCAACTCGGTGGGGAAATTGTCAAGGTGCACCAAGTCGTCCGTGAGCAAAGCGGCGGCGACCAGCTTCAATGCCGAGTTCTTGGCACCGCTCACCCTCACCCTTCCGGAAGGCACCTGCCCTCCTTCGATTTCAAGCACCTGCTCTTGTTCTGGCATCATACTGCTCCTTTCTTCAAAGACTTTGTGGGGCCTGGCTCAGCCCGAGTTTAGCCAGGCCTGTGTGCTGCGGGGGTACAATCTGCCCATGGTCACCAGATTGAGCGCCTTCTTGACAAGAGACCTGGGCCTGTGCATCAGGTTGTCGTAAAAGACCGGCACCAGGAGCCTCGCGAAACAGGCGAGCCTCCAAAGCGTGCTCCCCTGCGCGCCGCCCGAGAGCATGCCGATGTAAATCGCCTCTATCCTCTTTGCCCCTATGGTGACGTCGAACTCTTCCATGACGTAACGCCTGCCGAAGCCTCCCATCGACTCGCGCATTGCGGGGTTCTCAAGCAGCCGCCTGATCACCCCCGCCAGCAGTTCCGGGGGCGCCGGTTCCTTCTGGTTGCGGCCGGAGAAGTTGTAGTAGGCCAGGTCCTCGACGCTCTTCGGCTCGACCACCCCGGCAAATCCCTTGTCCCCGATGACGATGGTCGGCTTGCCATAGGCCATCCCTTCAAAAGCGCACCTCCCCACCCCCATGACGATGCTTGCGTGCATCAGAAACCGGAAGGCATCCTCTATCGGCTTCAGGAACAGCACCGCCCCCTTGCCGAACCTGACGTCCATCCTTTTCGCGTAGCTTTCCACCTCGTCGCTCTCGCCGCCTATGAACACCATCTGGAACTCATTTTTTCCCCTCGCTATCTCCAGCGCATCGATGAGACGAAATATGCCGTTTATCTGCAACCCCCTGAAGGAGGTGATCATGATGATCAGGGGGAGGTCAGGGCGGATGCCGAAACCTGCCAATTCGTCGCGCGTCAGCCTTTGTTTCTCGTCGCCGATGTACTTCAGGTCGAGCCTGTTCCTGATTATCTCGATACGGTCAGCAGGCCAATGCCACTGAGTGATCATCTTGTTTTTCTGTTCATCGGAGAACACTATCAGTCTGTGGCAAGGAGGCAGGTTGTAGTAGGGGTCGACTCCTCCGCAAATGGTGCAAAGAACCGGCCTCTGCTCCAAGAGACACGCCAGGTAGCAATGCATGTAGGAACCGGCATCGAAAGCGTGCACCAGATCAACATGGCGCTCACGTATCAGCCTGCGCAGGCGTCCCACGGCAGCCCAGGAGCGGCGGGTGAAATAGGTCTGTCTGGATCCGTGGAAGATCGGGATCTCCAGGTCGACGAACGGCATCTCTGTCTCGATGCGCGGGGTAAGCCTCCCCTTCTTGCCGACGAATAGCACCTCGTGGCCTCGTGCCTTCATCTCGTTGGCCACGGTGAAGGCCGAAAGCACGTGACCGCCAAGCTTTGCCTCGAACACGACGTACATCACTTTCATCAGGCCGCTTCCTCGACAGGCGCGTTACCCACGCCCAGGGGTTCCGGGACCGGCAGGGCCGACAGTTCCTCCCTGATCATCCGCGAGACGACGACCTGCAGAGGGAGAAAGACCATGCCCAGCGAGTTGATGAAGATGGTGCTGAAGCAAAAGCCCCAGATCCCAGCCTCGATGCCGTCCATGAGGCCGATCAGCCGGGCATCCCCTTCCATCCTGGCCCTGGCACGGATCCGATGGTTCCCAATGAAAGTGCCTGCGATGAGCAAGACGTACGGTATGAACAGGAAGAGTCCCCCTTCGCTCAGCATCTGCACATAGGTGCTGTGGGCCACCTTGGTGCCGTTGAAGGTGTACTCAAGCAGCGCCTGATCGTCGACGTCCACGCTATTGCGATACTGCGGCACAGCGATCGGGAACGAGAGGAGGCCGGCGCCGAAGATCGGGTGGTCCTTGAACAGCAGCAGCCCAGCTTTCCAGAGTACGATTCGGGAGGCCGCGGAGTAATCCAGTTCCTCCTGGTCTGTCGAAATGGTGGAGAGGCGCAACAGGTAGCTCTCGGTCAAAAACGGCAGCACGAGCGCGGTCGAGATGGCCGCGACCAGGACGAACTTCTTCTTGCTCTTGCTTCGCAGGAAAAGGATTCCGAGGCAGACCGACATCCCCAGGAATCCCCCGCGTGACTGGGTGAAGATCACCCCGAGCACCAGTACGATTGCCGAGACCCAGCCAAGGAGCCTCTCCAGCTTGGAGACGCCGCTGATGGCAAGGTTCAGTCCGATCGGAACCGCAAGCACGAGTATCGCGGCAAGACCGTTGGAGTCGAAGTCGCCGATGTCCTCGAGCCGGAGGTTGCCTCGGAAATGCTGCTCCGTCCCCCACAACGCCAGCAGCGAAAAGAGCGTGAGGTAGAACCGTTCGTAGTTGAGGATCCTTCTCTCGCTGTTCAGGAGCCCGGCCATCAGCAGGGCGAACAGGGCGAGCTTGAGGATCTCCGTACTGTAGTAATACGCGCGCTGGTGCAGCGGATAGTCGGACATTACGATGGAGATCAACACCGCGAGGTACATCCAGAAAATAAGGAGCACCTCCCGGCACCCCAGGAGCTTCAGCAGGTTTTCCCCTTTGTTGAACAGGTAGGAAATTACCAGGGTGATAAAAACCGTCTTGTGCAGCAGTGCCCCCTGAATACCTCCCCAAAAAAGCATCTCCGGGCGGATGATGTTGATTCCGGTGTAAGCTAGGATCCCCACGAAAGGGTTCCGCAGAATCGCCATCACCAGCGGGACGATTGCGATATAGAGAATGATCTGTCTCATAAAATCGGAGGCTCCGGCACTACGTTAGTGTTTCCGGTCACAGTAGTAAGAGAGATAACGCTCGATCATCAGGTCGAAGCCGAATTCCTTGTCCGCCCTCGCCCGCCCCTGTTTACCGCATCTTTGGGCCAGTGCCTTGTCGTCGAGAAGCATCGCCACCCTTTTCGACAGGGAGATGTCGTCCCCCAACTCGACCAGGAACCCGGTCTCCCCTTCCAGCACCACCTCCGGGTTCCCCCCCACGTCGGTGACGACAGCCGGGATGCCGTGCGACATAGCCTCCAGCAAGGTTATGGAGATCCCCTCGGAAAACGAGGTAAGGAGGAACACCTCGAACAGCGGGTAGATCTCTTCCAGATCGTTGCGCAACCCCAGGAACAGCACGCGCTCTTCCACGCCGATCTCCCTTGCGTATCCCTTGAGCATAGCCTCCTGCGACCCCCTCCCCGCAATCAGCAGGTAGGTGTCGTCGCGCTGGTCGAGAAGGTGCCGGAAACCGCGCAGCAGCATGGGGAGGTTCTTGATCTCCTCGAGCCTTGCCGCAGTTCCGATGATCCTCGAATGCTGGTCGAGCCCGAGCGCGCGCCGCTTAGCGGCCGGATCGAAGCACGAGGCAGCCGGGGAAAGATACATCCCGTTGTGGACCACCTTTATCTTGGTCGAGGCGAAGTTGTCCACATCCACCATGGCCCGCTTGGTACCCTCCGAGATCGAGATGATGTGGTCGATCCCCAGGGAAAGGAACGGGTTGACCAGGCGCCTCTTCCAGCGCCTGATATCCGGGTAGAGGCGACCGTGCTCGGTGTAGACCACCCTCTTGCGGCCGGCGAGCCAGGCCGCGGGGACAGCGTAGAACATCGGCGTGTACTGGTGCGCGTGCACCACCTCGACCCCCTCCTCCTTAATCAGGGAAGCGAGCCAGTGCACCAGCGACGCCTTGAAGCGCTCCGGCTTTAAGGCACAGAAGACACGGACCCCCTCCTGCTGCAGTTGCTCGCCCAGAGCGCCTAGGGACAGCAGGCAGCATACCACGGGGGGTGTCGCTGCAAAGGCATGGTGGCGGACCATATCGAAAACAAGCCGCTCCGCGCCTCCTCCGGCGTCAAGCGACAGGACCACGTGCATGATCTTGGGATTATCTTTGACGGGACCAGACATCGTCTCTCCTAAAATTTCCGGTAGATTCCAGCCCACTCGAGCGCTCTGACCGTATAGTACTGGAGCGTCTCCCGCATCGAGGGATAGTAGACCCTCGTGTTGCAGTTGCGGCATATGGGCAGCCGTCCCTGTTGCTGGGCGGCTATGAAGTCGCGGTGTTTCCTGTTCCCCCAGATCTCCTCTAGCGTGTGCTCGGCGAGGTTGCCGATCACATAGCTGCGGAAAAAGGGACAGGGGACGACGTCCCCGTTGGGGTTGATGGTCGCCACGGTGGTTGCCATCCGGCAGCGGCGCAGCGGGTACTCCCCCTTGAGGAAAGTCATGTCGCTGCTGGCGTAGTAGGTGCGCCAGTTGACGTAGAAGGGATAGCTAAGCCCTTTCACCTGGCGGATCATCGTCCGCATCTCGACCAGGTCCTCAGCCGACATGAGGTGCGACGCACCGTCGGAAGAGGCGAAATACGGTTCAGGGAGACGCCCATCAAGCGCCGACTCGGCGATGTTCTCCGCAGAGAACTCTCCAAGCGGTCGCGGGTAGACCGCCTGCACCGGGTAACCCTTCAGGAACTCAAGAAGTCTCGGGAAGTTCCTGAAGTTGAGGCTTGAGAGGGTGGTGCAGACCACAATGCACGGCGAGGCAGAGCCGCCGCGCAGCGCGGAGAAATGCTCCAGCGCAGCGCGCACCTTGGAGAAGGTCCCCGGCACTCCGCGCACCTGGTCGTGCTGTTCGTCCACGTCGTCGATGGAGATGTACACGGTGCCAAGCCCCGCCTCGACAAGTTTCGTCACGGTCTCCCGGTCGCATAGGTTCGCGTTGGTCGGGAAGTAGGTGGCGATGCCACGATCTCGGCAGGCCGCGGTGAGATCGTAGATGGTGTCCTTCCTGAGGAGCGCGTCCCCGCCGAATATCTCGAAGGAACGGAGCCCGTAGGAGGCAAGTGAGGGGACAAGCGCTAGCCACTGCTCGCGGGAGAGCTCATCCACCCCGCTTCCCTCGCGCTGCCAGATGGTGCAGGTTCTGCAGCAGCTGGTGCAGCGGTAGGTGAGAAAGGCGATGCAGTCCAAGGCGCGCACCTCCCTGTGATGTCTCTCCCGGTGAAGTTCGCTCACCAGCTCCCGATACAGTCCCAGTAAAAGTCTCACGTACACTCCTTCTTTCCCCGCAGCTCGATCTCCTTTAGATCGATGCGGGAGAGGTCGGCTACCCCCAGTCCCAGCGAAGCGGCCTTGGCTATGTAGGCGGGCTGCGGAGCGACCGGCGGCAGGCCGTGCTCCTTCCTAAGACTCTCGATCATGCCCCACCCCACCCTGTCCATCGCCACGGGGTCCTTGGAAACCAGGACCTTGTCGACTCTTGCCACGTAGCTCTGGTCGCGACCGTTCATCCACTTGTACTCCCCGAAGATGGCGTCCATAACGATGAGCCGCGTCTTGTTCCTAATCTCGGGAAGAGAGTTCACCAGAGGGATGTGCTCCATGATGTCATCGTGGTGCTCTGAGGGGTTGCCGATGCTCCCGTAATGGTTCTTCATGCTGAGCGTCACCCCGCAATAGCCGTCCAGCGCCTTCAGCACCGGGACGTTGATCAGGTAATCGCAGTCCCAGCTACCGCCGGGGGCGTGCAGCGTCCGCGATAGTAAGTTGACTCCCGAATAGCGGTGTCCACCGGTAAGGAGGTTGGCCAGGCGGTGGTACAGGATCCTCGAGTACCCCCCGAAGTCGGCGACCCTCCCCACCTTCACGCCGGGACCGGTGTTACGGCGGAAACCGGCGAGATCGAAGGCTGTCTGGGTCATGTCATAGATCAACACGTTGTCCGCAGGCACCCCGGCCAGGAGCAGGCCGTCCACGATCGGCTGCACCACCTTCGCCTTGGTGTACACCCCGCGTATCTGGCAGTTCACCTTGATGGCGACCCGCCTGGAGGTGTCGGGGATGATCTGGCGCCAGGCTTGGCGCAGGTCGCCCGCGCCGGTAAAGGCAAGGACCCCCCGGTTCACCATCTCGCGCACCACCTTGGCGTCAAGATCGGCGTTGTCGAGCCCTTTCGCTGCGCCGGACGCTGCAGGATCGTGCACAGAGACCACCCGGCTTCGCCGCTGCGGCGCCTGGGCGTGGCAGCGGAGCCTCAACCCGTTCAGCAGCAGGAAGGCCCCGCCCAAGATCTTGCAAAAGGCGCGGCGGCCAAGACTCACCCCGAACATGATCTCATCTCCTATACGGGAACTGGCCGCGCATCTGGGAGAGCACTCCGGCATCACGCACCTTCTTCTCGGCAAGATAGGCGGCGATAACCCCCTCTTCGGTCGCCCGCCACGCCTCCTCCAGCACCTGGGGCGTGACCATACGGGAGAGGTAAAGCCGTCCCCTCTCTTCGAGCCTGTAGCGGCAGACCGTACCGTCGGCCACCGACTGCACCGCCGCTGCCATCATCTCCACGCCGAGTTTCACCACCTTCACATAGAGCGACTCCGGGTTGTCTCCCGGTTCGACCTCCGGTCTCCCCTGGAAGACGATGTCACCGTCGTCGATTCTGGGCGAGACGAAGTGCACCGTGGCACCAATGTACTCCGGCTCACGGTTCACCACGGCCCACAGCGTGGTCCAGACGCCGCGGTACCTCTGAGCGAGCCCCCCGTGTAGATTGAGCGTCCCCAGGCGAGGGACCGACAAAAGTTCTTTCTTGAGTATCGAGCAGCCACATAGCACCAGAAGGTCGGGATCAAAATCACGGACCTGCCGCACCGTCTCCGGCGTGTTGACGGCATTCTTGCCACCCACCTCGATGATCCGGCACCCGTTTGGCACCGCCAGGCGATAGCCGTCGTCCCCGAAACCGGCGCGGTCTATCGCATCGGTACGCCTGACATGGTTGGATACCACACGGCGCTCGCGCAGCAGGCGGGGGATCTCCCATGCCCTCGCAGCCCATCGCCCCAGTCGTTTCGGGAGCGAATCCGGCCCTCCGTGCCCCTCGACGACCACGGCTGCAGGGGCGAGCCTGCGGGAGAGCTGGTTGGCAAAGTAGAGGTCGGAGGGGTCGGGACTGACCACCAGTACAACTTTAAGATCGTTCATCACGTCTCCTCAACCGGTCGCGGACCTTGCGTGCCGTCGTCACCAGGGCCTTCTCGTGAAAGGCGGCCAGCTTTGGGTAGAAGCCGTCGTTGAAGGCAAGCAGCGACACGTGCTCCCTGGAGCGGTCGCTCCAGCGCCTCTTGTAGGCGTCGAAGCTTCCCCCGAAGTCAAAACGGGTGATGCCCCTCGGCTCGTCAAAGAGCCGCTTCAGTATCTGCATCTCCAGATAGGCGCCGGGGGAAAGCCTGGCGAACTCCTGGTCGTACGAGGCGCGCAGGGCATGCTCGGTGCCATTGCCGCGCAGGTGGAACTCAAACGCGATCGCCCTGCCGTCGAGCCTGAGGAGCCACAGCGAGAGCCATCCCTCCTTTTCCCCCGCGCGCGCGAGGTCCTGGAAGAACGAAGCGTTCGCAGGTGTCGCCAGCGAGTCCCCCACCTTCGTAGTCCAACTGCCCTGGGCCACCCGGCGTACCTCGTCCCACACCGAAAGAAACTCCTGCCATCCGGTCACCTCGGTCACCTCGGGCTCGCCGTAGCGCGCCAGGGAATTCTGGATGTTGCGCAAGGTCTTGCGCACCCGCTGGCTCCGCCCGGCGAGGAAACTCTCCCATCCGCGATCTAGGTCCAGGTACGGCGAGTCGTAGGAGGGGCGCTGGTGGAAGCTCTTTCCTCGCCCCCGGAGTTCTGCAGTGAGCCCTGCCAGGTTCGCCGAGTCCGCCGGGACGTGCGTGAGTTGCAGCACGTCCCACCCAGGCATGGTGTCGTACAGGTACCGCAGCAGCACCCCCATGGCCCGGTCCCGCTCCTGCCGCACCACCACGAAATCGTTGTGCAGCGAGTTCCCGTTGGAGATCAGGAGCAGGGCACGGACCGGGATGCCGTGCAGAAACAGGCGCCGACGCTGCAGGGGAGCCACCCCCACCATCCTCCCCCCCTCGCGCAGCACGATAAGGCTGAGAGCGGCGCCGGTCGAAAACCGCCGCCACCAGCAGTCGTACCAGCAGTGGCTCAGGAACAGCGACCGCTCGCTGGCTTCCTCGAAAAGGGCGTCCCACTCCCCCTTCAGCGCCGAAAAGCGTTCCGTTTCCTGTATCAGTTCGATTTCCAACATGGCCTTACTCCGCATCCTTCAGATCGTCTCCTAAACCTAAGGCAGCAGTAGCCACCCTTCCCCAGAACCGTTTCAGGGAAAGGAACTCCGGCGGTTTAGCAGGTATTTAAGGAAGCTCAGCGCTCCAGATGCGTTCAGCCGGAAGAAAAGAGGGTCAGAGGTGATGTCGTCGCCGACCGAGATCCTACCGATCCCCATGCTGTCCCCTGAGCGCCAGTCAAAGAGGGTGTTGTCCGTGGTGAACGCGCAGCGATACCCGCACGAGCGGAGGAAGGTCTGGTGAACCTTCCCGAAATCGATTCCCGGACGGCCATTGGGAAAACAGAAGGAAACGGTCTCGCTCCCCACCATATCGGAAAACCTCTGGCGAGGCGCAAGCACCTCGGCCACCAGTTCGTCGTCATCGAGTTCCGAAAGGATCCGGTGCGTTGCCGTGTGCACCCCGAAGCTCACTAGGCCGGAACGCTCCATGGCGCGAACCTCGTCCCAACCCAAAAGACCGAAATCCTCAAGCCACTGTTCACGCTCCAGCGGCACCCTGGAGCGGAGGTGGTAGAGGAAGGCTTCTCGCCGGCGCGTCCCGGCCCGCTTGAGGGCCTCCACCGAGGTCGCATAGGAGGCCCAGACGTCCCCCTCCTGGTACTGCCTCTCGGCACTCTCCGGGAGGTTGAGCGCAACGCCGCGGAGCAGACCCTCCCTTATAAGGAGGTAAAGTTCGTCGAACCAGAGGAACTCGTCGCTGCCGATCAAATCCATGGTCAAGAAGATGGTTGCCGGGACACCGTACTCCCTCAGGATGGGATAGGCGACGGTGAAGTTGTTTTTCACGCCGTCGTCGAAGGTGATCAGCGCCGCACGTTCGGGAAGCGGTTGCTCCCCGCACACCGCACGCACCAGGTCATCGAGCGTGACGATCTGGTAATGCTTGAGCAGAAACTCGAGCTGGCGCCTGAAGGAGTAGACCGGGAGCTGGGTCCACACCGCGGGGGTGTAGGACTGCACCGTCACGCCGTGATACATCACGACCAGAAGCTTGTCCCGGTTCAGATAGCGGAAGATCCGGTCGGTCCCTAGGTGGTCCAGTGCCACCAGTGCGTGCTGTTTCAGGGTCCTCACTTGAACGGCTCCCATGCATCTGGCAGTTTTCCTAGGCTAAGGGGCCCAGGCGCCTCGGCCGGCAGCGGTCCCATCCCGGCGACCCAGGCGTAATACTCCTCCATGCGGCGCACGCGCCGGGAGAACGAGAAATGGATTTCGATGCGGTCACGGCAGGCCAGGGAGAAATTCTCGCGCAGCTCGCGCGACCTCAGCAGCCTGAGCACCAGTGAGGCGAGTTCCCCCGCAGCACCCGGCGGCGCCAGGAATCCCCCATCCCCGTCGACCAAGAGCTCGGGTACACCTCCCACCGCGGTGCACACCGCGGGGACGCCGAGCGCCATCGCCTCCAGGAGGGTGTTGGGAAGCCCCTCCGTCACCGAGGTCATCAGGAAGAGGTCGAAGGAGGCGTAGACGTCGCGCAGGTCGTTTCTGTGCCCGGTGAACTGCACCACCTCCTGAAGCCCCAGGCGCGCCACGTCCAGGCGCGCCCGCTCCAGCTCGTCTCCGTAGCCGTCCCCGACGATGACGAAGCGGGCCTCGGGGAGCTTGGCCGTCACCAGTTGGGCCACCTTGTAGAAGGTCTCCAGGTCCTTCTCCGGGGTGATGCGCGCCACCGTCCCCACCAGGAACCCCCTATCCGGGACGGCGAGCTCCCGCCGCAGCACCGGGGTGCTCCCCTCGCGCCGCCAGAGCTCCGTGTCGATGCCGTTATGCAGGACCGCCACGCCGGCAGCGGAAAGCCCGTTTTGCACCAGGCGGCTCTTGGTGTCATCCGAGACGGTGATCACCGGCTTCAGGTAGCGGCGCATCAGGAAGATCTGCAGCCTCTGGCGCACCAGGAACTTCAGGTACCCCGCCAGCGTGGGGAACTCCTCGCGCCTCCCCAGGGCATGGGAGTGACAGGTATAGAGTATGCGCAGGCCGGGGCGGGCAAGCTTCAGGAGCCAGGCGTAGAGGAGCGTCTTGTCGTCGTGGGAGTGCACCACGTCGAGCCGGTGCTCATCGAGGAGCTCCTTAAGCCGCCGCAGGCATCCCCAGTCGAGCGTGCTGCGGTCGTAGAGGTCGACGTAATCGATGCCGAGCTTTCTCGCCATCTCCGGTATCTGGAACTCGTGGTCGTGGGGCTGGCGCAGGTAGGTGACCAGCACGTAGACCCGAGCCGGG